>WNGD01004148.1_pt1 | contig 14375 bp, 12 predicted proteins | sample 5400671 | NCBI WGS metagenome assembly WNGD01 (sample SAMN13153369, study PRJNA577476) | soil metagenome | isolation source: 40 cm soil or saprolite under grassland replicate 2 | place: USA:California | collected 2016-06-15
CGACAACTACCTCGCCTTCCTCCACCTCGGCATGATCGTCATCCTCACAAGATCATTCTGAGATGAGCTCCTGACCCCAGCCTTCGGCGTCATGCCCCGACCGTCGGCGCTTGCAATCCGGAGCGGCACGTGAAATAGTCGCTTGGTCAAGTCCTGTGGGCCCTCGGGTTCGCAGGACTTGGCGTTTCAGGGCACGCACTCCTCTCTAGACTTCGGTAATGAGCGCGACGCCCAAGCATTTGCCAGAGCCGGCAGCATGGTCGCCCTCGTCCTGGCGCGCGTACCCCGCGCTGCATCAGCCCGACTGGCCCGACGCCGAGAAGGCGGACGAAGCTCGCGCCCGCCTCGCCTCGCTCCCGCCGCTCGTCTTCGCCGGCGAGGCCCGCCAACTCCGCGATGCGCTTGCCGAGGTCGCGGCCGGACGCGCGTTCGTCCTCCAGGCCGGGGACTGCGCCGAGTCCTTTCACGAGTTTTCGGCGCCGCTCATCCGCGACAAGCTCAAGATCCTCCTGCAAATGGCCGCAGTCCTGACGTACGGTGGAATGCTGCCGGTCGTCAAGGTCGGCCGAATCGCCGGGCAGTTCGCAAAGGCCCGCTCGGCTCCGACGGAGACAGTCGACGGCGTGGAGCTGACGTCCTTCCGCGGACACATGGTGCACGGCGAGGCGCCGACACTCGAGGCGCGAGTTCAGGATCCGGAGCGGATGCTGCAGGTCTACCACCAGTCCGCGGCGACGCTCAATCTCTTGCGCGCATTCACGAAAGGTGGCTTCGCCGACCTGATGCAGGTGCACGCCTGGAACCAGGAGTTCGTCGCGAACTCACCTGAGGGCCGTCGCTACGAGGTGATCGCCTCCGAGATCGAGAGAGCTCTGCGCTTCATGGCGGCCTGCGGGATCGACCTGACATCCGCACCGCAGCTCCACCAGATCGACTTCTGGACGAGCCACGAGGGTTTGGTCCTCGACCACGAGGAGGGTCTGACGCGACGCGATTCGCTGACCGGCGAGTGGTACGACTGCTCGGCGCACATGCTCTGGATTGGAGAGCGCACGCGGCAGCCCGACGGAGCCCACGTCGAGTTCTTCTCCGGCGTGAACAACCCGCTCGGCTGCAAGATCGGGCCCGACGCGTCGCCCGAAGACGTGCTCCTCCTCTGCGAGCGGCTGAATCCGGAACGGATCCCCGGGCGACTCACGCTCATCTCCCGGATGGGATCCGAGCGCATCTTCGACCTGTTGCCGCCGCTCCTACGCGCGGTCCGTGACGCCGGGTATCCGGTCGCTTGGGTCTGCGATCCGATGCACGCGAACGTCTTCACGACGGAGTCGGGGCTCAAGACGCGTCACCTCGACGCGATCATGGGAGAGATCGAAGGCTTCTTCGCCGCGCACCGGCAAGAGGGGACGTGGCCCGGCGGCGTCCATCTCGAATTCACGGGGGAAGACGTCACGGAGTGTCTCGGCGGCTCCGAAGAAGTGCACGAAGACGACCTGAACCTGCGCTACATGACGCTCTGCGACCCGAGGCTGAACGCGCGCCAGTCCCTCGACCTCGCCTTCCGCGTCGCAGAGCTCATGCGTCGTTATCCGACCTCGCGCTGAGCCGGTCGTGACCTCGCGGGCCGCGGCGTCGCTTGGAGTCGGCCTCGCAGCACTCGGCCAGCCCGGCTACATCAACCTCGGTCACCACGACGATCTCGCGGGCCATACCGACGTAGCGGCGATGGAGCGGAACGCCCATGACGTTCTCGACACCGCGTCCGCGGCCGGTCTGCGCTACTTCGACGTCGCCCGCTCCTACGGTCGCGCGGAGTCGTTCCTCGCGTCTTGGCTCGAGACCCGAGGCGTCGAGCCGGGCGACGTCTTCGTCGCCTCGAAATGGGGCTACACGTACACCGCGGACTGGCACGTCGACGCCGAGCAGCAGGAGGTCAAAGATCTGTCCGCAGCGACGCTTCGCCGCCAGATCGAAGAGACCAACGCCCTGATCGGTCCTTACCTCGACCTCTACCAGATCCACTCCGCCACGCTCGACAGCGGTGTCCTCGCTGACAACGACGTGCTCGACGAGCTACAGCGCCTGCGTGAAAGCGGGCTCGAGATCGGACTGACCGGCACCGGTCCGGCACAGGCAGCGACTATCGAACGAGCCCTCGAGAACGACATGTTCGACGCCGTTCAGGCGACCTGGAACCTCCTCGAGCGCTCCTCCGGCTCGGCGCTCGCCGCAGCGCATGCCGCGGGTCTTCGCGTGATCGTCAAGGAAACGCTCGCAAACGGACGGCTGTCGAGCCGTGGGGACACTCGGCTCCTCCTGGACGCCGCCCGAAAAGAGGGAACGAGCGCGGATGCCCTCGCCCTCGCGGTCGTGCTCGCGCAGCCGTGGGCCGACACGGTGCTGACGGGCCCCGCCACGGTGGAGATGCTCGAGAGCAACCTGGTCGCACTCGATGTTCAGGTCGACGAAGAACTCGATGCCCAGCTGGCTCCGCTCGTCGAGGAACCTGCGGTGTACTGGTCGAAGCGCGCGGCGTTGCCCTGGAACTAGAGGCCTGCTCCGCCCGCCTGGAGCGAAACGCCGATCGACCCGCCCCGCCGTGCTCGTCCGCTTGCACGAAGCGCCCGAGCGTACGCCTGCGAGACATTGCTCCCGCTTGCCATGACTTCGCCGGTCGAATGCATCTCGGGCCCGCGGTCGCCGGCGTTCGCGAAGCGTTCTTCCGGGAAGACGGCCTCTTTTGCCCACGCGCGGTTGGGTGTCGCGTGCCCCGGGAGGTCGAGCTGCTCGAGCTCCGCGCCCAACAGCAGCCGGCAGGCGTGGTCGACGAGCGGAATCCCCGTCGCCTTTGCGAGAAACGGAATCGTGCGCGAGGCTCGCGGGTTCGCCTCGAGCACGTGGAGCTCGCCGCGATGCAGCGCGAGCTGCAGGTTGAGCAATCCCCGCGCACCGAGCCCGGCCGCGATCGCGGCGGACAGCTCGCGGATCTCCGCCTCCAAGGCGGGCGTGACCGAGGGCGCAGGGATCACGCACGCCGAGTCCCCCGAGTGAACCCCGGCCGGCTCGACGTGCTCGAGGATCCCGCCGACCCAGACCGATTCGCCGTCGCAGAGGATGTCGACGTCGAACTCGATCGCACCTTCGAGGAACTCGTCGACGAGCGCCGGCTCGCCGAGCTCCAGCTCCTCCGGCTCTCTCACGACGCGCATGCCGCGCCCGCCGAGAACGTGGTGAGGGCGGACGAGCACCGGATAGCCGATGCGCTCGGCGACGGCTCGCGCTTCCACCGCCGTCGTCGCCGTTCCCCACGCCGGGGCGCGCACGCCGAGGTCGCCGAGCAGAGCACCGAAGAGGCCGCGATCCTCGGCGCGCTCGATCGCCGGCAACGGGTCGCCGAGCAGAGAGAAGCCCGCGGCGGCGATGCCGGGCGCGAGCGCAAACGGCGTCTGACCACCGAGCTGCACGACCACGCCTTCCGGCTCCTCGAACTCGCAGACGTCGAGCGCGCGCTCGAGCGTGAGGGGCTCGAGATAAAGGCGGTCGCTCGTGTCGTAGTCCGTCGACACGGTCTCCGGGTTGGAGTTCAGCAGCACGGTCTCGTAACCGAGGCGGCGGAAAGCTAGGGCCGCGCGCGAGCAGCAGTAGTCGAACTCGATCCCCTGACCGATCCGGTTCGGCCCGGACCCGAGGATCACGATTGCCGGACGCGAGCGCGCGGGCGCTGGATCCGAAGCCTCGTAGGACAGGTAGAAGTACGGCGTCTTCGCCTCGAACTCGGCCGCGCACGAGTCCACCGCGAGGCGACCGGGTCGCGCGCGCCGTCGCCGCACCTCGTCCTTGCCGATCTCGAGGACGCGGGCCACGGTCGCGTCGGGTAGTCCGAACCGCTTCGCCGCAACGACGTCTCCCGTAGCGGCGAGCTCACGCTCGGCCGCCGCAATGGCGCGCACCTCGTCCGCGAAATACGGATGCACGCCGGGCAGGTCGAGGCCGCGACGTGCCGACTCGAGCAGAAGGTCCCAGCGCTCCGGGACCGGCTCGCCGCGACGTGAGAGGTCGAGCTCGACGGGCATCTGCTCCCGACCGTTCAGCGCTTTCAGGAACGCCTCCGCAAACGTCCGCCCGAGCCCGAGCGACTCGCCGACCGCGCGCATCTCCGTTCCGAGACGTGGATCGGTGACGCCGAACTTCGCGAAGTCGAAGCGCGGCGCCTTCACGGCGACGTAGTCGAGCGCGGGCTCGAAGGCGGCGGTCGTCTTGCCGGTGATGTCGTTCGGCAGCTCGTCGAGCGTGTAGCCGACCGCCAACAACGCGGCGATCTTCGCAATCGGGAATCCCGTCGCCTTCGAAGCGAGCGCCGAGGAGCGGGAGACGCGCGGATTCATCTCGATCACCACGAGCTCCTTGCTCGCGGCGTCGTACGCGAACTGCACGTTCGCTCCTCCTGTCGCAACCCCTACGGCGCGCGCACATGCGAACGCCGCTTCGCGGAGACGCTGGTACTCCGCATCCGGAAGCGTCTGCTGAGGCGCGACAGTCCACGAGTCGCCGGTGTGGACGCCCATCGGGTCGAGGTTCTCGATCGAGCAGATGACGACGCAGTTGCCCGCGTTGTCGATCATCACCTCGAGCTCGTGCTCTTGCCAGCCCTCGAGCAAGCGCTCGACGAGCACCTGGCCGATCGGGCTCATTGCCAGCCCGCGGATGACCAGCGCTTCGAGCTCCGCACGATCGCGGGCGATGCCGCCACCGGTTCCGCCGAGCGTAAATGCCGGCCGTACTACAGCCGGCAAACTGACGGCTTCCAGCTCTGCCCTCGACGAGACCACGCGGCTCTCCGGAACCGCGACACCGGCCGCGGTGACGGCGGCCCGGAATGCCAATCGGTCCTCGGCGCGGTGGATCGCGTCGACGTCGGCGCCGATCAGCTCGACTCCGAAGCTGGACAGCACACCCGCCGCGGCGAGCTCGATGGTCAGGTTCAGCGCCGTCTGCCCGCCGAGCGTCGGAAGCAGGGCATCGGGACGCTCACGTTCGATCACTTCCGCCACGGTGTCCGCATCGAGCGGCTCCAGATACGTCGCATCTGCCCATTCGGTGTCGGTCATGATCGTCGCGGGGTTCGAGTTGACGAGTACGACCCGGTAGCCCTCGCGCCGGAGCACACGGCACGCCTGCGCTCCCGCGTAGTCGAACTCGCACCCCTGCCCGATCCGGATCGGGCCGGAGCCGACGATCAGGACAGAGCGAAGATCGGTGCGCTTCGGCACGTGGTCGCGATCAGCTCGAAGAAGGGAAGGGCATCGAGCGGCCCGGGGGCCGCCTCGGGGTGAAACTGCACGGTGGCGAAGCCATCGCCGGCGAATCCCTCGACCGTCCCGTCGTTGAGCGACACGTGCGTGACCTCGACCGCACCGCCGCTGTCTGCGACCGCGAAGCCGTGGTTCTGAACGGTCACGAGCACGCGACGGTTGCGCAGGTCACGGACGGGATGGTTCGCGCCGCGGTGTCCGAACGGGAGCTTGAACGTCTCCAGGCCGAGGGCGAGCCCCAAGATCTGGTGGCCGAGGCAGATGCCGAAGACCGGAACCTGTCCGAGCAGCTCGCGCACCGTTTCGGTCGGCCCGTCGAGCACTGCCGGGTCGCCGGGGCCGTTGCTGACGAGGACGGCGCGTGGACCGGTCTCGAGGAGCGCATCGGCGTCCCAATCGCCGGGGACGACCACGACCTCGAGGCCGCAGGTCGCGAGTCGCACGGGGATCGAACGCTTCGTCCCGAGATCGAGGACAGTCACGCGCGGGCCTGCCCCGAGCCGATACGGCTGCTGCGTCCCGACTGCACGGCCGAGCGGGCGGCCGTCGATCGACGGCTCGGCCAGTGCGCGCGCGTACAGCTCTTCCTCCGAAGCCTCGCCAAGCGCGCAGCGAAGCACGCCGCCGTCGCGAATCGTGCGGACGAGTGCGCGCGTGTCGACGTTCTCGATCGCGACGACTCCTTGCGCTTCGAGCCATTGCGACCAGGCTGGCCGTGCCTTGCGCATCACGATCGCCTCAGCGCACACGCCGTCTGACTCCAAGCGGCCCGGGTCGATGCCGTAATTCCCGACGAGCGGGTAGCTGAAGGCAAGCACCTGCGCCATGTAGCTGGGGTCGCTCGCGGCCTCTTCGTAGCCGGCCATCGCGGTCGTGAAGCACGCTTCCCCAGCGGCGATGCCGGCGGCGCCGACGGCTGAGCCGGCAAAGACGGTGCCGTCCTCGAGGACGAGCTTGGCTGGTCGGATCGTTTGCATGATAGTTGCTCTACCTGCATAATAAGCACAGATGTTCTCTACTGCACTAGTAGGCTGTTCCGGTTATGCGGGGCAGGAGACGCTCGACCGCGTCCTTGCCCACCCCGAGCTCGAGGTCGTCGCCCTCGGCTCGGACTCGCTGGCCGGCGAGCCTCCGTCTGCGCTCGATCTCCGCCTCAACGGCTCGCTGCCGGCCTTCGTCCCGAACTCCGAGGCGCTGGCGAGCGGGGCCGACGTCCTCTTTCTCTGCCTGGGCCACGACGAAGCGGCCGCATACGAGCCGCCGGCAGACGCAGTCGTCGTCGACCTCTCGGGCGGGCACCGGCTTCGCGACGCGGATCTCTACGGTGACTGGTACGGGTTCGCGCATCCGTTTCCCGAAGCGCTCGCGGAGTGGAGCTACGCACTGCCGGAGCTCTATCCGCCGGCGAACAGGCTGATCGCGAATCCCGGCTGCTACGCGACCGCGGCGTTGCTGGCTCTCGCGCCGCTCGCAGACGCCATCGAGCCGGAGGGAATCGTCGTCGACGCGAAGTCCGGCGTCTCCGGCGCGGGCCGCGCGCTGAAGGCGAGCTCGCATGCAGGCTTCGTGCTCGAGAATCTCTCGCCCTACCGAATCGGCTCGCACCAGCATGCACCCGAGCTGGAGCAGGCGCTCGGCTTTCCGATCTGTTTCGTCCCGCACTTGCTCCCGCTCAGGCGCGGCCTGCTGGCGTCGTGTTACGTGCGCGCAGTCGACGACGGCTCGCGCGAGCGTCTTGAAGATGCGTACGCGGAAAGCGACGTCGTGCGCGTTCTACCCGAAGGCGTCGCGCCTGAGCTCAACCGCGTGCAGGGCACCGACACCGCCGAGGTGGCGCTCTTCGAAGACCGCTCGACGGGCATGACGATCGTGGTCTGCGCCCTCGACAACCTGGGCAAGGGCGCCGCCGGTCAGGCGGTGCAGAACGCGAACCTCGTGCTCGGCCTCGACGAGACGGCTGGTCTCCGGCTGACGGGCGTACTCGTATGAGCGTTACTTCGGCGAACGGCTTCGTCGCGTGCGGCGTTCACGCCGGGCTGCGCAGGAATGCGCCCGACCTCGCCATCGTGCGCACGCTCACTCCGGCAACGGGCGCAGCGATGTTCACCGCCAACCGCATGCAGGCGGCGCCGGTCGTTATCTCCAAGGAGCATCTCGAGCTCGCGGAGCCGCAGGCCGTCGTGATCAATTCTGGCTCCGCCAACGCCGCGACGGGTCTCCGCGGCGAGCTCGACGCGCGCGCCACCGCCGCTGAGGCCGCGCGGCTGCTCAGCCTCACGGTCGAGGAGATCCTCGTGCTCTCGACCGGCGTGATCGGAAAAAGGCTGGCACTCGACAAGGTCCTGCCCGCGCTGCGAACGGCGTCCGAGTCGCTCTCGGAGACCGGCGGCGCTGACGCCGCCGAGGCGATCCTGACCACCGACACGCACGCAAAGCAGGCAGTCGCGCACGGACCGGGCTTCACCGTCGGTGGAATGGCCAAGGGCTCGGGGATGATCCATCCCAATCTGGCGACCATGCTCGCCGTCGTCACGACGGACTATCCGCTCGAGCCTGGTGAGGCGGACGAGTCCCTGCGCGGCGCGGTCGACGAGAGCTTCAACGCCATTTCCGTCGACGGCGAGTGCTCGACGAACGACACCGTCGTCCTGTTGGCGAACGGCGCAAGTGGCGTCACCCGCTCCGCAGCGAGCGATGCGACGTTCGACGATTGTCTGCGCGCCGTCTGCGCCGACCTCGCCGGGCAGATTGTCGCCGACGGCGAAGGCGCGACCTTCACGGCCGAGATCAGCATTAGTGGTGCGGCGAGCGATCTCGAGGCGAAGGCAATCGCACGGCGCATTGCAACCTCGCCGCTCGTGAAGACTGCGTTGTTCGGCCGGGATGCCAACTGGGGGCGCGTGCTGGCGGCCGCCGGCTCGGCACCTTACAACGGCGGCTACGCCCAACTCGACCCCGATCGCGTCACCCTCGACCTTGCGGGCGTGCGCGTCGTCGACGCCGGCGCACTGCAGGATGTCGAGCCGCAGCTCGTGGGCGCGGGCTGCACGATCGTCCTTGACCTCGCGATCGGCGACGGGTCCGCGAACTACCTGACGAGCGACCTGTCGTACGACTACGTCCGTATCAACGCGGAGTACCGGTCGTGAGCCTCGTCGTTCTCAAATGCGGTGGCGCGGTCGTACACGACTCGGCCGGCCTGATTCTGGGCCTCGCGGAGACAGGTCACGACGTGTGCGTCGTTCACGGCGCCGGACCGCAGATCTCCGAAGAGATGGAGCGGTTTGGGATTCCCATCGAGTTCGTCGGCGGCCGCCGCGTAACGTCTGAGGCAGGACTCGCGGTCGTTCGTTCGTCGTTCGCGGCCGTCAACCGCGCATTGTGCAGCGCGCTTGGGACGCGTGCGGTCGGGCTCTTCGGCGACGAGATCGGGCTCCACGCCGTCCAGCTCCCTGCCCTGGGTCGTGTGGGCGATCCGCTACCCAGCCGGCCGCACGCGGTTATCGCGACGCTCGCGGCCGGCCGCATCCCGGTCGTCGCGCCGCTCGGAGTCGGGCCGCTGAACGTCAACGCCGACGATGCAGCAGCTGCACTCGCAGTGGGCCTCGAGGCCGACCGGCTTCTCTTCGTCACCGACGTCGCCGGCGTCTTCCACGACGGTGGCGTCCTCACGAGCATCGCGGTCAGCGAGGCCGATCGGCTGGTCGGCGACGGCACGTTCGTCGGCGGGATCGTTCCGAAGCTGCGCGCCGCGGTCATCGCTGCGCGCAACGGCGTGCTCACCGAGATCGGCGAGACGGCGGTCGTTGCATGAGCACGCTGATGTCGTCCTCGGTTCTTCCGGTCTACGCCCGCCAAGACCTGACGTTTGTCCGCGGCGAGGGGATGACACTCTATGACGCCGACGGCCGCGCCTACCTCGACTTCCTCGCCGGGATCGCTGTCGTCGGCCTCGGGCACTGCCATCCGGCGCCGCTCGCCGCAGCTCGCGCACAGCTCGACCGGCTCTGGCACGTGTCGAATCTCTACTGGACCGAGCCGATGGTCGAGCTCGCGCAGCGGCTTTCCGCAAGGGCCGGCGGTGCACAGGCGTTCTTCTGCAACTCGGGCTCTGAATCGGTCGAGGCCGGGCTGAAGTACGCACGCAAGGCGACCGGCAAGCCTGGCATCGTGGCCCTGAACGAGTCCTTCCACGGTCGCACCACCGGCGCGCTGTCGGTAACCGGTCAGCCAGCCAAGCGGACCGCGTTCGAGCCGCTCCTCCCGGACGTGCAGTTCGCGAACGCGAACGACATCGCCTCGCTGGAGGCGGCGACTTCGGCCGACACGGGATGCATCCTGCTGGAGCCGGTGCAGGGCGAAGGCGGAGTGCATGTCCTCGAAGCGTCGTTCGTCAGCGCCGCGCGCCGTCTCGCTGACGAGAACGGTGCGGTCCTCCTCTTCGACGAGGTACAGACAGGCGTCGGCCGCACGGGCTCGTTCTTCGCCTACGAACGCCTGGGTGTGCGACCTGACGCCGTGATGCTCGCCAAGGGTCTTGGCAACGGCCTCCCGATCGGCTGTCTGCTCATCAGCGACGACGCCCCGGAGGGATTCGCGGCGGGCGACCACGCGAGCACGTTCGGCGGAAACCCCGTCGCATGTGCGGCGGCGGCCGCCGTCTGCGACGAACTGACAGACGAGTTCCTCGCAACCGTCACGGCGAACGGCCTCGTTCTGGCCGCGGGCCTTGCCGAGCTCGATGGCGTCCGAGCCGTGCGAGGAGCAGGCCTGATGCTCGGCGCCGAGCTAGACCGCCCGCCGGCAGCTGTCGTTTCGGCCTGCGCGGAACGAGGATTGCTCGTCGGCACAGCCGGAACCGACGTCCTCCGCCTCACTCCACCGTTGATCGCGACGACCGCCGAGATCGACCAGGCGCTCGGTGTCCTAGAGGAGGTGCTGGCATGAAGAAGTTCGAGCGGCAGGGTATGATCCTGCGCCTCGTTTCGGAGCAGGAGCTCTCGACGCAGAGCGAGCTGGCCGACGCGCTGCGCGAGGCAGGGTTCGACGCCGTCCAGACGACCGTTTCGCGCGATGTTGCCGACCTCGGGCTGGTCAAGGTGAGGAACGTTGAGGGCCGGCTCGTGTACGCGCCTCCCGGCGCGGCCGACCTCTCGCGATTGGGCGAGCTCGCCTCGGCCCTGCGCCGCTGGGCGCTCTCCATTGTCCCCACCGGCAACATCGTCGTGATCCAGACGCCGCCGGGCACCGCGAACGCGCTGGCGCGGGCGATCGACGGCGCGAGCCTCGCGGACGTCGCCGGCACCGTCGCGGGCGACGACACGATCTTCGTTGCGGCACGCGAGGGCAGCGGTGACGCGCTTGCAGATCAGCTGCAACATCACCTGGAAGGAGAAAGCCAGTGAACGGCATCGCCGTCCTCGCCTACTCGGGCGGGCTCGACACGAGCTGCGCGATTGCGTGGCTGAAGGAGGACTACGGCTTCGAGGAAGTGGTTGCCGTCCTCGTCGACGTCGGGCAGGAAGCGAGTTTTCACCCAGCCGTCGAACGAGGCAAGCATGCGGGAGCGGACGACGTGCTGCTACTCGACCGCAAGGAGGCATTCGCCGACGTGCAGGTGGCGAAAGCGCTACTCGCGAACGCGCTCTACGAAGGAAAGTATCCGCTCGTCTCCGCCCTGTCACGGCCGGTGATCGCGGAGGCGGTTGCAGAGGTTGCGCTCGAGCTCGGCGCCGACGCGGTCGTGCACGGCTGCACGGGCAAGGGCAACGACCAACTCCGTTTCGAGCTTGCGTTCAAGGCGAAGTACCCGGGCGTGAACGTGATCGCGCCGCTCCGCGACCGCGTGTGGACGCGTGACGCCGAGATCGCCTACGCCGAGGAACGCGGCATCCCCGTCGAGGCGAAGGCGGAGTCTCCGTACTCCGTCGACGACAACCTGTTCGGCCGCGCGATCGAGGCGGGAATCCTCGAGGATCCCTGGACGGCGCCGCCCGAAGACGCATTCCTCCTCACCGCCGATCCTGGAGCCGCGCCCGCAGCGGCCGACCTCGTCGTCTCGTTCGAGGAGGGTCTCCCTGTTGCGATCGACGGAGAGGAGCTGCCGCTCTACGCGCTCGTCGGTGTCCTCAACGACCGCGCGGGGGCGTATGGAATCGGCCGGATCGACATGATCGAGAATCGTGCCATCGGCATCAAGAGCCGCGAGCTCTACGAGGCGCCTGCGGCGCTGGCGCTGATCGCCGCGCACCGCGCGCTCGAGGAGCTCGTGCTGACGAAGGGCGAGCTCGAGGCCAAGCGCGAGCTCGAACCGAAATGGGCGAAGCTCGTCTACGACGGCGGCTGGTTCGCGCCGGTCCGCGGCGCATACGACGCGTTCTTCGCGACGACGCAGGAGCTCGTCACGGGCGACGTCCGGCTGTCACTCCAGCCCGGCGCAGCAGTCGTGACCGGGCGGCGCTCCGAGCATGCGCTCTACTCCGAGTCGCTCGCCTCGTACGGCATCGGCGAGACCTTCCCCCACGACGCGGCGGAAGGCTTCATCGGGATCACCGCGCTGGAGACGGAGCTCGTAGCGGCACGGAAACGAGTTCAGGTCGCGTGACCCTCTGGTCCGGCCGTGTCGATGCCGACGTCGCACAGGCGGTCTGGGACTTCCTGCGCGCGGACGACGCCGAACTGCTCCCGTACGACTGTCTGGCGACACGGGTTCATACGCGCCGCCTGCACGAGGGCGGTCTGCTCTCCGACGCGGAGCTCGCCGATGTCGAGACGGCTCTCGACTGGATCGCCGTCGATGGCGAGACGGAGCCTGACGACGAGGACGTTCACTCCACGATCGAGCGGCTCCTCGGACAGGTCGGCCGCAAGATCCACGCCGGACGTTCGCGCAACGATCAGGTCGCAGCGGCCCTGCGCCTCTACGTCGCCGATGCGTGCCTCGAAGCGGTGACGGCGATCAGCAGTTTCGCGGTGTCGGTGCTCGCACGGGCCGAAGAAGAGGCCGAGACGCGCATGCCCGGATACACGCATCTGCAGCGCGCCCAGCCGATAACGGTTGGACATCACCTGCTTGCCTGGGTGGAGATGCTCGACCGCGATCGCGATCACTTCCGCTTCGCCGCAGACGCAGCACGGCCGTGGCCGCTCGGAGCCGGCGCACTTGCAGGCTCGACGCTCGAGTTGCCGCCGCCTCCAGGCGCGCAACTCAAGAACTCGCTCGACGCAGTCGGCGACCGGGACTTCGCACTCGACTACCTCTACGCGTGCGCGCTGCTCGCAACGCATCTCTCGCGCATCGGCGAAGAGATCGTCCTGTGGTGCACATCCGAGTTCGGCTTCATCCAGCTTCCCGAAGAAGCGGCAACGGGGTCGTCGATGATGCCGCAGAAGCTGAACCCCGACGTCGCCGAGCTTGCCCGTGGCAAAGGCGGCGCCGCGATCGGCCGCCTCACCGGATTGCTCGCGACGGTCAAGAGCCTCCCGCTCGCGTACAACCGCGACCTGCAGGAGGACAAGGAGCCGGTCTTCGCAGCGCGGCGCGACGTTCGCAGCACCCTCGCTGCACTCCGGGTGCTCGTGACGGGCATCGAGTTCGACCACGAGCGGCTCGCAGCTGCGTGTGGCGATCCTGTCGTTACGGCGACCGATGCGGCGGAAGCACTCGTCGCCGAGGGAGTCCCTTTCCGCGACGCGCACGAGCACGTGGCAGGGCAGGTGCGCGACGGGAGCTTCGAAGCACCTGGGTCGCCGCGCCCCCGCGTCGCGCCGGGACCGGCTGACGTGAACGCCGCGGTCATCGAAGCGCGGACGCGCTTCGAGAGCTAGTAGATCGGGGCCGGAACTTCCTTAGACGCGTGAAGCGAGCGCGACGAAGGTCTCTACGCGTTTGCGGGGGCTGTCGGCCGCTTCAGCCATCTCGAGGGCAATCATGCCCGCGAACGCGGCGCACCAGTCCACGAGGCGACCGACCTCGGCCCCGATTGCCGGAGCCAACTGCTCGGCGCGGACCGCGATCGTCTCGACATCATCGGCTCGCCAGAGCACCAGGTCGATTGCATCAAAAGCAGGGTCGCCCAGGCAGGGCGCCGGGTCGATCGCGACCAGACCACGCTCCTCGCCGCCGTCGAGGACATTCACGGGTGTGAGGTCGCCGTGAAGGAGAACAGTCGAAGCTGCATCAGCAGCGAGTCGCATCGCCAAATGGCGTCCGCGCGCGTATAGCTCGGGCGGGATGAGCTTCCTGAGGTCGGGCTTCCGTTCGTAGTTCTTCTTGCCGGAGTCGAAGAGATAAGCGATGTGATCAGCGACCGGTCGGTAGAGCGGATCAGGCACGCCGTCTTCGTGCAGGGATGTCAGGAGGGCGACAAGGCTCTCCAATCTCGGGTAGACCGCCGATTCGACGAGCGGTGTCCCGGGCTCGATTGCCTCGATCAGAAGCGCGCCGACACTCTCGTCGACGGCGAGCACGGCGGGAACATGACTCGTCTTCCAGTTTGCGAGCGCGGCCGCCTCACGCGCGGCCCGCTCGCGCTCGGGGCTCGCCTTCAGCACGGCCGGACGACCATCCGCTGTTCGGCAGCGGATGACGACGGACATGCTCCCGCGCTGGATGAGCGTGTCCCACTCGATGTCCCAGCGCCCAGCAAGATCAGTCAGGACGAGGGGCAGCTCGTCGAACCACGCGTCGATTGCGCTCCCGAACCGTCGCCCGAGGCGCAGACGCAATTCATCATCAAGTTCGGGGATGCCGGACCCGGCCATCGTGTGACGAGTATTGCTCGACACACGTCGGCGGGTGGAGAACTTGGCGCTCGTCAGAAGCCTCCTAGGCGGCAATCAAGCGAGACGAAAGATCTCCTCGAGCGGCACCGGGCCCTGATCCTGGACGCGTTCCTCCAGCAGGTCGGCCATTGCATCCTGCCACCGTGCGTTGACTTCCTGGGCGGCGAGGTAGGTTTCGGCGCGCGCGAGATCGTCGGTCTCGAAATACCCGAATACCTCGTTCCCCGCGCGGAAGATCGTGTAGTTCCGGATTCCTGCGCTCTTCAGCGCTTCGAGCAT
>WNGD01004150.1_pt1 | contig 14368 bp, 18 predicted proteins | sample 5400671 | NCBI WGS metagenome assembly WNGD01 (sample SAMN13153369, study PRJNA577476) | soil metagenome | isolation source: 40 cm soil or saprolite under grassland replicate 2 | place: USA:California | collected 2016-06-15
AGGTGGGTTTTCGGGTGGCGCCCCAACGTGCCGTCTGGCTGGCTGGGCCATCCGGGGAGTCTAGTGCGGCTGTGGAGCCAGCCTCGACTACGCGGCTCGGCCATACTTCGGCGGGGTCGGGATGGCTGTGCATCCAGAACACCGGGGAGTCGGGCTCACAGAGGACGGTCTCGACGCGCTTGCGGAGGCCGGCCTGTCGCTGGGGCTGTCGAGCAGCCTGGCCGAAGCCATGCAAACCGTGGCCGAGGCGGCGGCCCGGGCAGCCGGCGCCGACGTCGTCGTGGTGCGGGTCGCCGACGAGCCCCGGGCTTGGTTGAACGCGTACGCGGTGGCCACGACCTCGGCCGCGGTCGGCGCCGAGCTCGAGAGCTCACGGCTCCCGCTCGCAGGCGTCCCCGAGGACGAGTCTTCGGATGCCGACCGCCTTCCCGACGGTGTGCGACGCGCGGCCGAGCGTGTCGGAGCGTCTTCGGTCCTGCTGATCCCGGTTCGGGTCGACGGACGCCTGGAGGGGAGTGTCGAGCTCATGCGTGCGGGCGCACCCTTCGACGATGTCGAGCGGCGGCTAGCGCGTTTGGCCGCAGGGCAGGCCGCACTGGCGATCCGCGCCTTCGCCGGCCGTCCAGGTGCCGGCGAGGTCGACACAGAGGCCACCCTCGGTCTGGTCGGGGAGGCGCTTGCGGCGGGCGCGGACGAGCTCCGCACAGCGGACGAGATCGCCCGCTTCGCAGCGGAGGCGACCGGCGCTCTGGCGGGCCTCCTATGGCGCCGAAGCGCCGAGGGCGAGAGCCTCGAGCCCGTCGCCTCGGTCGGCATGGTTCTCCCAGACGACGCGCTGCAGACGGCCCGCGCCGCAGCGGAGCGGGCGTTGCTCGGCCGCCAGGCCGTCGGCGTCGAAACGATGGCTGGCCTTCCCGGGCTACCGACGGTGTCCGCAACGCTCCAGCTGGGGCAGCCCTCCATCGGTGCGCTGCAGCTTCTCTTCTCGCCCGACGGCGAGCCGAGCGACATTGCTCTGACTACGCTCGCCACGTTCGGCGTTCGCGCCGCACATGCACTGCGCGTGAGCTTTAAGGCGCGGACGGTTGCGCTCGAGCTCGAACGCACGCGGGCCCTGCTGGCCGTCGTCGGCCAGGCAATCAGCGAGCTGTCCTTGGCCCACACGCTCGAGACGGCGGTCGAACGGGTAGGAGAGCTGCTCGACGCGGACCGGCTTGCCGTCTATCTCCGCGAGGACGACCGGCTGTACGCCGCCGCCGGCATCGGGCTTGCCGGCCCACATGTCCTGCTGGCCAACCGGCTGCTCGAGCTCGCGCTCGGGCCCTCCCGTTCACACGGCATGCTCGTCGTCCAGGACGTTGCCTCGGATCCTCGGCTGGCAGGCGTCGGTGACGCTGCGGCGGAGACGGGCATCGAGGCGGCCATCGCGGTCCCGCTGCTTGCGGGCCACGACGTCATCGGCCTGCTGGGCGTCTTTCCGGCCAGAGGGCGCATGCTGACGGAGAACGAATCCGCTCTCCTGTCTGCACTTGCTGTGCAGTTGGCCGTCGCCGTCCAGAATGCGCAGCTCCACGAACGCGCGAAGCAGCTCGGTGAGGAGCGTGAGCGTGCACTCGACTCCGAGCGTGCAGCGTCGAAACGGGTGCGGGCGCTGTACGAGATCTCACGCTCGTTCGCCCAGAGTCTCTCGCTCGAGGCGACGCTCCAAGCGGTCGCCAGCACGGTTGTGGACGTGCTCGGAGTGGACATCGCGGTCATCCGCATGCCCGATGAGCGGCGGGAGTGGCTGCTGCCGAGGGCGATCGAGGTCGCCGAGCCGCGACTGGACGAGGCGGCCCGCTCGATCGTCTACAAGCCGCAGGCTTTTGGAGCGCGTCCGATTCAGCGGCTGTTCCGGAACGGCGAGCCGTTTCCGATCACTCGTCAGACCGTCGAGGAGGTCGGGTCGCCGGCAACAGCTCTGCTTCCGTTCCTCGAGCGAGGCTGGACCGGTGCCGTCGTGCCGATCGCGACTCCCGCAGAGGTGCTCGCCTCCCTCACGATCATCTCGGTTCAGCCCGGCTCTCCCGTCACAGCCGAGACGATCGATGAAGCGACGGCGATCGGCGGCCAGGCTGCACTCGCGATCGACAATGCTCGCCTCTATCAGCAGCAGAAGCAGTTCTCGGACACCATGCAGCGCTCGCTGCTCCCGCGTTCCGTGCCGAAGCTTCGCGGGCTCGAGCTCGGCGATGCGTACGAGTCTTCCGCGCACGTCGAGGTGGGCGGTGACGTCTACGACTTCATGGAGCTCGGCGACGGCCGCCTTGCGGTCGCGCTCGGTGACGTCACGGGGCACGGGATCGAGGCCGCGGCAGACATGGCGATGGCGAAGTTCGTCTTTCGCTCGCTTGCTCGTGAGCACCCCGAGCCGGGGGATTTCCTCCAGTCGGCGAACGAGGTCGTCGTCGGGGAGATCGCTCCGGGCAAGTTCATCACGCTCGTCTACATGCTCATCGACGGCGGCAAAGGCGAGATCGCTGCGGCCGGCGCGGGACATCCATCTCCGCGAATCGTCGGGGTGGACGGGTCGGTGACGGGACTCGAGGCCCGCGGGCTGGTACTCGGGATCGAACCGAGCCAGCACTACGAGGAGGTGCGGGCGACGCTGGACGTCGGCGGCGCCGTCGTGCTCTACACCGACGGAGTCATCGAGGCGCGCCGCGACAGCGAGCTGTATGGCGTCGAGCGCCTGGATGGCCTGCTCGCCGAGCGGCATGACCTGTCGGCGAATGAGCTGGCGCAGGTTGTGCTGGACGACTGCCGGGCCTTCGCACGCGGCGAGCTCGCCGATGACTGCGCGGTGGTCGTCGTCAAACGGACCGCTTGATCGAACTTCGGCGCCCGGACGGCCGTTTCGCTCGCGTCGGTCATCGCGGTGCCTCGGCGCTTGCCCCGGAGAACACGTTGCGCGCGCTCGAGCTCGCGGTCGAGCTGGGCTGCGACATGCTGGAGTTCGACGTTCTCGACCTCTCCGACGGGACGCTCGTGCTCGCGCACTCGAACGACTTGCGTGAAGTGAGTCACGGAGCCGCAGGCGGTCGTGTGCGCGGCCGCAACCTGGCAGCCCTGCGACAGGTCGCGCCAGACCTCGCCACGCTCGACGAAGCACTGGCGTTCTGCGCCGAGCGGCTGCCGGGCATCGGGCTTCAGCTCGATCTCAAACGAGTAGGCATCGAGGCGTCGACCGTCGACGCGCTGCGCAGACACGGCGTCCTCGACCGCTCGTGGGTGAGCGCGTTCGACGCCCGATCGCTTCGGCGCCTGGCCGGGCTCGAGCCTGAGCTGCCGCGGTCGTACACGTTGCCACGCGATCGTTTCGGGGTCGCGAAACGCGGCCCCCTCGCGCCGCTCGTCCGCGCCGCGCTCAGCTCGATCGGCGCGTCGCTGCCTCGGCGACTTCCGGTCTTGCTGGCCCGTGGCCGCGCGATTGCGGCGACGCTGCATCACTCGATTGCCTCCCGAGCGGCGATCGACCGCGCGCACGAGCTGGACGCGGCCGTCTACGTCTGGACCGTGGACGACCCGAGGCTGGCCGAGCGGCTCGTCCGGGACGGCGCCGACGGAATCATCACGAACGATCCGCGGATCTTTACGATGTTCCCGGGGTGAAACACGTTCCGCTTCTGGTCTCGATCCTCGCCGGCTTGGCGGTCGCAGCCGCTCCCGCGTCCCTCGTTGCCGCAGCCGCCGACCCGCCCACGGCGATCCCGCTCGGGGTCACCATCGGCGGCGTGCAGGTCGGCGGGCTGACCCCCGAAGCGGCCGCGACCGCTGTCGAGCAGGGATTCCAGACGCCGCTCGAGCTCCAGCTCGGTTCGACGCGGATCCTCGTCACCCCGGACCTCCTCGGGGCCACGCCGGTGGTCGACAAGGCGATCGAGCGAGCGTTGGCCGCGGAGCCGAACAGCGTGATCCCTCTCGGTGTCAGCGTCGTCCCGGGAGCGCCCGCGGCCTTCGTCGCGACGCTCGCGAAGCGCTACGACCGAGCGGCGGTCGACTCCAAGCTCTTCCTCAGACATCTTCGTCCGTGGCTCTCGAAGGAGCGGGCCGGACTGAAGCTCGACCAGCGTCAAGCAGTTCGTGACGTTGCGACCGCAGTCGCCGGCGGTGTCCGTACAGGGATCACCCTGACGCAGAGAAAGGTCCGTCCGAAGCTGACGCGGGCGAACTTCGGGCCCGTCATCGTGATCCGTCGCAGTTCGAACGAGCTCTTCCTCTACGACGGCATGCGTTTTCGCCGTCTGTTCGGGGTCGCAACCGGCCAGCATCAGTATCCGACGCCGCTCGGGCGCTTCTCGATCGTCGTCAAGTGGAAGAACCCGTGGTGGTATCCACCGAACTCGCCGTGGGCCCAGGGACAGAAGCCGACTCCGCCGGGGCCCGGCAATCCTCTCGGCACGCGCTGGATGGGGCTGTCGGCCGCCGGCGTCGGCATTCACGGCACTCCCTCCGACGGCTCGATCGGCTACTCGGTCTCGCACGGCTGCATCCGGATGCACATTCCGGAGGCCGAGTGGTTGTTCAACCACGTCGAGATCGGTACGACGGTCTTCATCGTCGCATCCTGATGACGCGACCGGCCTGGCTCGCGGCGCAGGGGCTCGCGGTCGCGCTCGTCATCGGACTGCTCGCGCTGCTCGTCTGGCGCGTTGCCAACGACAACAGCAAGGGCGTCGCACAAGCGCTGAAGGACGGCGAGCATCCAACCGCGCCGGTTTTTGATCTGAACCGGCTCGACGGCCGCGGACGATTCGATCTGGCGTCGGTGCGCGGGAAGAAGCCAATCGTCCTTGATTTCTGGGCGTCGTGGTGCGTCCCGTGCATCCATGAGTCGAAGCGGCTCGAGGCCGCGCGAAAGCAGTACGGCGACCGGGTCGCGTTCATTGGGGTCGACACGAAGGACTTCTCGGGCGACGCGCGAGACTGGCAGAAGGAGCACGGCATCACGTATCCGAGCGTGCACGACGGCAGCGGTAGCGTCCTGGCGAAATGGGGCGGGCTGCCGATTCCGCGCATCTTCTTCGTCGCACGGAGCGGCAAGGTCGTCGGCGAGCTGATCGTCGAGGAGGACATGCCGCGTTATTTGCGGCAGATCGCGGCGTAGTGAAGCGTCTGCTCCCGATCGTGTTGCTTGCGCTGCTCCTCGTCCCGACGGCCCGGGCGAGCGAACGCCATCCGACGCTCGGCGAGCTCGAAGGCGAGGTCATGTGTCCCGTGTGCGAGACGACGCTCGATCAATCGAGCTCACCGGCCGCGCAGCAGATCAAGCGTCTGATCGCCACGCGCATCGCGGCCGGAGATACGAAGACCGAGATCAAGAACAGGCTCGTCGCCGAATACGGCTCTGCGATCCTCGCGGCCCCGCCACACGAGGGGTTCGGGCTGGTTGCGTGGTGGCTGCCGGTGGCCGCCATCGTGGCGGCTGCCGTGGCGGTCGGAATCGGCGCGCGGCGGTGGGCTCGCTCGCGTGAGCCTGCGCCGGCCGGCCCGCCGCTCGATGCGGCGTCGGAGCGGCGGCTCGACGACGAGTTGCGCCGCTTCGAGGGCTGATGGAGAAGGCCGGCGGACTGTTTCTGCTCGGGTTCGCCTCGATTGCGTTTCCGTGTGTGTTGCCGCTCGTGCCCGGCTACCTCTCGGCGGTGTCGGCGGTCGAGGCGAATCGACTCGGCGATCCCGGCGTGGGCCGGCGTGTCGCATTGGCCAGCCTCCCCTTCATCGCCGGCTTCGCAATCGTGTTCGTCGCGCTGGGTGCCACGGCGAACGTGATCGCGGGCGTGCTGAGCGACCAGTCCAGACAGGCGCTCGCCGGCTTCATCCTGGTCGTCGCCGGACTTGCCTTCATGGGGCTGCTGCCGTGGACGGACCGGCTGGTCGCCGGCGGGTTGATCCAAGGCGCGCGAAAGCGCGGCTCGCGCATTCTGCTCGGCGGCGCCTTCGCGATCTGCGCCGCGCCATGCGTCGGTCCATTTCTCGCGGAGGCATTCGCCGCAGCCGGCAACTCGGACACCGTCATTCGAGGCTCTGCCTGGCTCGCCGCCTACTCGGCGGGCCTCGGCGCCGCATTTCTCCTGGTCGCCGTCTTCTTCGTGCGGGGGATGACGCTGTTCCGCTGGATGCGCGACCACTACCGCGTGTTCTCGCTCGTCGGCGGCACCGTCCTGGTCGTTCTCGGCCTGCTCCTGTTCTTCGACGAGTTCTACCGCGTGCAGGTCTACACGCACCGCCTGCTCGAGGCAGTGGGCCTGGGCGATCTCTAGAGGAGCGGAGGCGGGAGCTCCAGCGAGCCACGGTCGTGCAGCTCGCGCAGCTGCGCGAGCAGCGGCTCGAGATCGAGACCGCGGTGCACGGGCGCGAACGGCCCTAAACGGCGCAGAGCCTTCGCCAGTTGCCGCTCGGTGCCGATCTTGCGTCCGCGTCCGGCCTGGTACCAGGCAACCGCGACGTGCACCAGACCCTGAAAGAAGTCGCGCTCCTCAGCGGGCGCAGCGCGCCATGCATCCTCGAGCTCCTCATGCGCGGCGAAGTACTTGCCTGCACGAATCAGCTCGACGCCCGCTTCATAAGCGGACTCGAACTTCTCCGTCTTCAACCTGGACGTCGTAGGTCCGCAGCTGGATCGCGAGGTCGAACTCGTTCTGGCCTGTTCTGACGTCGTACTGCCAGCCGTGCCAGGGGCAGGTGAGCACGCACCCGTCGAGCTTGCCCTGGCCGAGAGGTCCCTGGAGGTGGAGGCAGTGCGGTTGCACCGCATAGAAGCCGCCGTCGCAGTGGGCAAGGGCGACCTCTTCCTCGCCTGGGGGGACGCTCCGGATGGTTCCCGGCGGGATCTCGTCGACTCGAGCGACGGGGACGAAGCCGTCTGCCACGCGGCGACCCTAGCAAGGGCTTGAGTGGGCACGCCCGGGCGCGATACCCTTGCGCCGTGGCGACGATCCTGCTCTGTGGGGTCGATGTCTACTTTCGGGGCAAGCTCGAGGCCTTGCTCCCTGGGCATCACTTCGTCACGACCGACAGTGCGGTCTGGCCCGATCTGGTGATTGCAGACATCAGCCGCGTCGACCCGATGGACGTCGCGGACTCGTATCCGGAGATACCAATCCTTGGCTTCGGGGGGCACACCGACACGGCCGGGCTACGGCGCGCCCACGAGGCGGGCTTCGACCAGGTGCTGGTGAAGAACGCCCTTCAGGAGCGCGCCGCTCAGGTCGTTGACGAGCTCATCGCTTGAGTAAAGTGGGTCGCGGCCAGTGACCTACATCATCGCCGAGCCCTGTATCGACATCAAAGACAAGTCCTGCGTGGATGTCTGCCCGGTCGACTGCATCCACGAGGCCGAACGCATACTCGTCATCGACCCCGAGGAGTGCATCGACTGCGGTGCGTGTGAGCCGGAATGCCCGGTGGAGGCGATCTTCCCGGAGGACGCCCTGCCGGACAAGTGGCAGCCGTTTGTCAAGATCAACTACGCCTACGGCGACGGTCTCGACGTGGTGAACAAGCTGACCGACGAGTACGCGACCGAGCACAACGTCCAGAATCCACCCCTGGAATAACTCTCGCAAAAGCGGGTACTGGACGGCTCGTCGTCCAATCGAGAGAGGGGGGTTTTCGAACATGCCAGAGGGAGCTTGGAGCGACAAGCGCGAACGTCAGTACAAGCACATCAAGGAGTCCGAGAAGAAGCAGGGTCGCTCGACGAAGCGCGCCAAGGAGATCGCGGCAGCCACGGTCAACAAGCAGCGCGCGAAGGCACGCGAGACGAAGAAGGACTCGTCTCGGTAGATCGGTGCCTCACAGGTACGCTGGCGGCGTGAAGCCCAAGACCCTGGATCACGTCGCCTTCTGGGTGGCGGATCGCGAGCCGATCGTCGACTTCCTGACGCAGCACGTCGGGATGCACGTCATCGACCGGCAAGATGCGTTCACGCTCGTCGGCTCCGATGCGCGGCGCGGGAAACTGACGCTCTTCGCGGCCGAGGGCCCACGCGAGCAAGGTGCGTTCAAGCACGTTGCGCTGCGCGTGTCGGATCTCAATCGTGCGCGCGTCGGCCTTCCCGATGGTGTGGAGGTCGAGCTCGGCGAAGGCGTGCGACTGCGCCTCGTCGAGGCGCCGACGGACGTGGAGTACGACCTCGACCACATCGCGCTGTATTCCGTCGACCCGGAGCAGACCGCGGAGGATTACCGGACGCTTGGTTTCAATGCGGCCGAGCGTTCCGGTGAGGGCCATCCACGGGTCGAGGTCGGCGGCGCCTACGTCGAGTTCCATCCAGGAGACCCGGGCAACGTCGAGAAGCCGTTGCTGAATCACGTCGCCGTGCTCGTCGACGAGGTCGAGCCGGTCATCGCCGAAGCCGAGGAGCGTCACATCGTCGACAACGTCGTCGATGCTGCGAACACGCGTGCTGTCTTCGTCTGGGGGCCGGAGCGCGTCCGCATCGAGTACGTCGAGCACAAGCCGGGATTCGCTCTCGAATAGTCATCGCGGGCGCGGGGATGGCGGGGCTGTCCGCCGCCGCGCGTGCACGCGAGCTCGGCGCTGCGCCGATCGTGCACGAGAAGGGAACGCGGCCGGGCGGTTCGATGCTGCTGTCGAGCTGCGTCATCTGGCGTTTCCGTGACTGGGACGACTTTCGAGCGGAGTGTCCGGGCGGGGAGGAGGCGCTGCAACGCGTGGTCTGGGAACGGCTCGACGACGCGATCGCCTGGCTCGAGTCGCTCGGCGCGCCCGTCGTCGAGCACGAGACGGGGAATCCGCGAACGATCGGAAAGCGCTTCGATCCGCGCGGATTGACCAAGACGCTGGTTCGCGCAGCGGCGGACGTCCGCGTCGGGGAGTCGGCGGCCGAGCCGACGATCCTCGCGACGGGGGGCTTCCAGGGAAACCTGCAGCTCGTCGCCGAGCACATCCATCCTGGGGGCTCTCTCAGGCTCCGGGCGAATCCGTGGAGTGGCGGCGACGGCATGCGTTATGCGCTGGCGCTTGGTGCCGAGCTCTCCGTAGGGCTCGACGAGTTCTATGGACGCAACATGCCCGACGCGAGCTTCAGTGAGGCGGAGTTCGTCCCGCTCGCGCAGCTCTATGGCAGATTCGCGCGCGTGTACAACGAGCGCGGGGAGGAGTTCTTCGACGGCGAGGTGTCGTGGTCCGAGAACGACCTGGTGCAGGCGACCGCACAGCAGCCGGGCGCGCGCGCTTGGTACGTCCTTGACGACGGCGCGCTCGCGCAGCGCGTGCGCGATTGCACGGTGGCGGACATCGCGGCGCTTGCGCCGACGCGAGTGGATCCGGCCGAGCTTCCGTTTCCCTCGCCTGACGGCTCACGTGTGGCGGTTCGTGTCTCGCCCGGCATCACGCACACCATCGGCGGCTTGCGCATCGACGAGCAGGCCAGAGTCGTTGGCACGGACGGTCTGTTCGCGGCGGGCGCCGACGTGGGCGGAATCTCGACCGGTGGCTACGCGAGTGGATTGGCCGCGGCGCTCGTCTTCGGTCGTGTCGCTGCGGAGGCGGCGCTAGACCGCTCGTAGTCGATCCCGTGACGGGCTCGTCACGCTTGCGTACCCGTGCCTGGCACCGGTACGTCCTCGGGGACGCAGCAGCCGAGGCGGGGTCGCTGACTCGCGTGACTCTTCGTCATGCGTTTCGTACCCGTGCCTGGCACCGGTACGTTCACGAAAGAGTCGCGCCCCGAGGGGCTCAGACAGCTTGCAGGTACGCGCAGGGCCGGGGATCGTTCGGCAGCGGCGAGGCCCCGACCTTGATGACCTGCTCCTCGCCGTCGTCGACCTCCACCAGCGCACCGACCACCGGCGCGTCGCCGTCCGCCTCGCGCAGCTCGTAGCCGCTGGGCTTCCAGACGAAGAGGAGGTGTTTGCGGTCGCCGTTGGTCATCGGCCGCGCATCCTAATGGCGCCGGGTCAGACCCTGGCTCAACGAGCCGTCGCGTACGGAGGGAGCACGACGCGCACCGTCGTGCCTGCCTCCTCGCCCTGGTCGACAGTGAGGACGCCGTTCAGCGTTCTCGCTCGCTCTTCCAGCTCCTCGAGGCTGCGGCGGCGGCGCTCGCCCGGTGCGTCGTCGGTGATCGCGGTCTCGACCCCGCCGTCAGACGTCTGACGCATGGTCACCGACAAGGTCTGTGGCGGCCCGCGATGAACCGCCTGGTCGAGGGCCTCGCGGATGATCTGGTAGATCGCCGCCTGCGTCTTCTCGGCAAGTTGCTCGGCCGCCTCGACATCGACCTCGACATGGACGTTGTGCGCGAGCTCGATCTGATCAGTTAATGCGCGGACCGCCGGGGCGAAGCCCTGGTCGCGCAATACCACCGGCTCGAGGTTGAAGGAGAGGTTCCGCAGCTGACCGATCGTCGCCCGATGACGTTCGAGTGCGCGGCGGATGATCTGCTGCGCCTCCTCGCCGCGACCTTCCTCGATCGAGTTCAACCCGGCATCGAGCAGCAGCGCGACTCCGGAGAGTGATTGCACTGCGCCGTCGTGCAGTTCGTTCGCAAGGCGCCGCCTCTCGTCTTGCTCGGCAGTGATGAGCTGGTCCGACAGCCGGGAGCGCTCGGCCTCGCGCACGCGCGCGTCATCGAGCAGCTCGGCGTTCTCGTGCTCCCGCGCGGCGAAGTCGGCCAGGACCGTTGCGCGCACGACGTCGTCGCGGTCGAAGGGACGCTGACGCGTCAAACGCAGTGCGCCGATCTCCTCCTCGTGTGCACGAAGCGGAATCACGATCGCGTTCTCCGCCGGGGCTTGCCTCGGCCGCTCGCCCGGGGACAGCAACAACGCCCGCGCCTCGAAGAGCCGTTCCGCCTCCTGGCGCGTCTGTTCCAACACCTCGGCCCCGCCCGCGATCGAGCCCATCGTCTCGACGAGCGACTCGAGGAAACGAGCCTCGCTCGTGAGCTCCAGCTCCGCAGCCTCGTGCCGCCGCCGCTCGCTCACGATCAGGGAAGCGGCGACGACCCCCGCGAGCGCGATCGACCCTGCGAGGCCGGCAAGGGCCAGCGGCCAGCTGCCCACTGCCAGCGCGACCACGGCCAAAACCGCCGTTGCGGCGAACGCCAGAACGAGCAGCCCGGCTCTAGTCGATGATCGCTTCGCGAAGCGCAATCGCAACCGCTTGCGTGCGCGTGTCCGCCTCGAGCTTGGCGAGGATGTGGCGGACATGGCTCTTCACCGTCTCTTGACTGATGAAGAGCTTCGCAGCGACGTCCTGATTGGACATGCCGTCCGCGAGCAGCTGGAGGATCTCCCGCTCGCGCCCGGTCAGCATCTCGTCCTTGTCCTTGCCGGTCAGGAAGGCGGGCATCAGCGCCGGGTCGACGTAACCCTCTCCTCCCGCGACCTTCTCGATCGCCCGCAACAGCGTCTGGTGCGGCGCCTCCTTGAGGATGTAGCCCTTCGCTCCCGACTCGAGCCCGCGCCCGAGCAGCGAGCGTTCGCTGTACGCGGTGAAGATCAGCACGGCCGACTCCGGAACCTTCTGCGTCAGGATCTTCGTCGCCTCGAGGCCGTCCATGCCGGGCATGCGCACGTCCATGATCACGACGTCGGGCCGGCGCCTCTCCGCGAGCGCCACGGCGCTCGCCCCGTCGGACGCCTCGCCGATCACGCGGATGTGCGGCGCCCGCGACAGCGACAGCCGCAGGCCCTCCCGCACGACCTCGTGGTCGTCGACGATGAGGCAGGTGATCTCGGAGGGGGTGGAGGGGGTGGACACCCGTCGAGGATGATATTCGCCTATACGGCCAGCGAGAGCTGCTCGGGCTCCGGAGGAGGGGCGAGCTTGAGGGTACGCCGGTCTCGAATCCCGAACTCCTGCGCCAGCTTCGATACCTCGGCGCGCAGCGGATTTCGCTCCTCGGCGCCGAGGTACGCTCGCCGCCCAGCGTAAAGCCGCTCGTAAAGCGGCAGCTGCTCGGGCCAGTCCTCGGCCAGGTGCTCGAGGAAGTGCTCCCGCGTTCCGGGGCGAAGGAAGAGGAGGTTGGCCCAGATGCCGGTCGCGCCGGCTTCGCGCGCCGCCCGCACCACCTCTCGCAGTTGCTCGGGCCGGTCGGAGATCCCCGGCAGGATCGGGGCCATCCCCACGCTTGCCTTCACCCCGGCCTCGACGAGCGCCGTGACAGCCTTCAGCCGCTGACGTGGATGAGCCGTCGACGGCTCGGTCCGCCTCCAGACCTCGTCGTCCAGCGTCGGGATCGAGAACGTCACGCCGACGTCCGCCCGCTGTGACGCCTCGACCAGCACGTCGATGTCGCGGACGATCATCGGCCCTCGTGTGATGATCCCGAACGGATTCGCCGCGTCGCGTAACACCTCGAGGCACGCCCGCGTCAGCTTGTACTTTCCCTCGGCGGGCTGATACGGGTCGGTGGCCGCTCCGATGGTCACCTGCTCGTGTTGCCAGGTCGGGCGCGCGAGCTCCCGCCGCAACACGTCCGCGACGTTCGTCTTCACTCGGATCGAGGACCCGTAACGATCGTCCGAGGGCCGGTCCGATCGTTTCTCGAACGCCCGGACGTAGCAGAACGTGCAGCGGTGGACACAGCCCATGTACGGGTTCAGCGACCACTTGAAGCCCATGCCCTTGACCGGATTGAGGGCGCTCTTGCAGGGCTCTTCGCGATACTCGATCCGCATGTCCTCGACGGGAAGTATAGAACAGACGTTCGTACAGCTCGCGGACGGTATTCAGCGGCTGACGCTGCCGCTTCCGACCGGGCCGAAGCACGTCCACTGCTATCTCGCGCACGGGACGCTCTTCGACACGGGCCTCGGGCTCGGAGACGCGCCTTGGGAGTCCGCGGAGGTCGAGCGCATCGCGATCACGCACTTCCATCCGGACCACGTCGGCGGAGCGCAGTCGGCGGCCGAGGCCACCGGCGCCCCGGTCTTCCAGGGCGGGCTCGACTACGCCCAGTGCGAGCGGGTCTGGGGAAGCGAGGACTGGCCCGAGCGAATGGCGGCGTGGTTCGTGCGACACGGTGTGCCCGCCGACGTCACCGAGGACCTCATCGTCCAGGGGCATGCATTCGCCTCCTTCATCCGCTACGCGATCGACCCCGACCTGCTCTACGAAGGCAGTGAGGTCGGCGGCTGGCAGGTCCTCGAGCTCCCCGGCCATGCCGACGGCCACCTGGGCTTCCTCCGCGACGGCGTCCTGATCGGGGGCGATCACCTGCTGAAGCGGATCACGCCTGCCGTCGGTCTCTATCCCGAGAGCCGCCCGGATCCGCTCGGCGACTACCTCGCGTCACTGGAGCGCACGATCGAGCTCGCGCCCCGCGTCGTCTATCCCGGGCACGGCGAGCCGATCGACGACGCGCCCACGCGTGCCCATGAACTGATCGAGCACCACCGGATCAGGCTGGACGACCACGCAGCCGCGCTCGCTTCCGAGCCACGCACCGCCTACGAGATCTCGCTCGACGTCTTCGGGCGGGAGCTGACGCCAACCCAGCGCCGTTTCGCGGTCGCGGAGACCCTGTCGCACCTCGAACGGCTTGTCCGCGAGGGCCGGGCCGGGCGACTCGGGGACGACAACCTCGTTTCCTATACTTCTCCGTAGTTGGACGACGAAATCCCGCCTAGTACCACCGCCCACGGGGTCGGGGCGTGACGATCCTCTTGGAGCTCGTCGGCGTCGGCGTTCTGATCCTGCTGAACGCCTTCTTTGTCGCGGCCGAGTACGGCCTCGTCACGGCGCGGCGGACCAGGATCGTCGAGCTGCAGCGTGAGGGCAACCGGCGGGCGCGCGACGCGCTGCTGATCACGGCCGATCCCCCGCGCTTCATCGCGGGCATGCAACTCGGCGTGACGCTGACTTCGCTGGGCATCGGTGCGCTCGGCGAGCAGACTCTGGCCCGGCTCTTCGACAACGTCGTGGCGACGGTGCTGGCCGTGATCCTCGCCTACCTCATCCTCACCTTCCTGCACGTCGTCATCGGGGAGCTCGTGCCGAAGGGCATCGCACTCGGGCAACCCGAAGGCACGGCGCTGATCGTGGCCGCGCCGGTGCGGACGTTCCTCATCGTCAGCCGCCCCTTCATCTGGTTCCTGGAGGCGTCCACCGAGCTCGTCCTGAAGTGGCTCGGTCAGAAGCCGCCCGGCGCGGACGACGAGGTGCTCTCGGAGGCCGAGCTGCGCATGCTCGTTTCGCAGTCCACCAGGGGCGGCGAAATCGAGCAGCAGGAGCAGGAGATGCTCTACAAGGTGTTCGACTTCGCCGACAAGGAGGCGAAGGACGTGATGGTGCCGCGGCCTGAAGTCGTTGCGCTCTCCATCGACCTCCCGCCCGAGCAGTGCCTCGAGGCTGTGA
>WNGD01004153.1_pt1 | contig 14366 bp, 8 predicted proteins | sample 5400671 | NCBI WGS metagenome assembly WNGD01 (sample SAMN13153369, study PRJNA577476) | soil metagenome | isolation source: 40 cm soil or saprolite under grassland replicate 2 | place: USA:California | collected 2016-06-15
CAGCACGAGGCGATTCGCTCGAAGGCGATGGAGGGTTTGAAGCGGATGTTCCGGCCCGAGTTCATCAACCGTATCGACCAGATCGTGGTCTTCCATGCTCTGGGCAGGGAGGAGCTCTACAAGATTATTGACCTGTTGCTAGTACAGGTTCGGTTGCGCTTGAGTGAGCAGAAGATCGAGCTGGTGGTTAGCGACGAGGTACGGGACCTGCTACTGCGCGAAGGATTTGATGAGGAATATGGTGCTCGTCCCTTGCGCCGTGCAATTCAGACCTACGTCGATGATATCCTGGCCGATGCCTTGCTGAATGGTGTTGTTGCCCCTGGTCAGGTCGCTCGCCTCGTTCTGCACGATGGTACAGTTACCGTTGAAGCGCAAGAAGTGATGCAGGCGGCTTAATCGATTAAATAAATGTAGGGAAAAGAGCTTTTGGGACTCCTTACAAGGATCTCTCGAAAGCTCTTTTCTTTAGTGAATCTCGGGAAGGAGTGGAAAGGTTAATATATGATTCTCATTGAAAGCTTTCAATCCGTTCCAACCCATCCAATCCCTTTACTTTCTCAATCAGCTCCCCCCTTTTTCGCCTGTCCTCGATTACGGGGGCGACCAGTTCGTGAAAACGGGTCTCGATCTGCTCCCAGCTAAGTGGATTGTGTGGATCACCCAATGGATATCTCACATGTGCACTCAACTCCCTGCCATCAACTATCTCCACGCTTGCACTTGCACGCCACTCAGCAGGATAATACTCGTCCAACTCTGGTGAGGAATAACACTCTACCTTCTGCATTAATGCGCGCACCCTGGGATTACCTAGCCATTCTTCCGTGAAAACCGATAGCCCGGCTTCTCCTGTAAGTAGCGCGATTGCCGCCCCGAAAGGCATACTGAACTGGGCTTCAACCACATTGCTGGCCCGTCGTTTCTGCTCAATCGGATCAGCTATCAGCCGGCGTCCACCTGTCAAAACACCACAACGAATACGCTCGATTTGGCCAGGGTCAGGATGATGGATGCGCTTTATTTCGAAAAGGCAATCAAGCGGGCCGTGCATATAGCGGCAGCAAGCATAAGGCTTAATCGACACGTGCATAATGGCGAAATCATCTTCTGCCTTACGTACCAGTTCTGCTACATTACTTGCCGATGAGTAAGCATCGAGAAAGCCATAGCGACTCTCCAAGATATTTGCTGGCCCGACAAAGCCTGCCGCTGCCAGCCGTGCTGCCGTAATCCCTGCATGGCATGCCCAGCCAGGGTGCAGCCGCTTTGTCCATGCCCCATTGTGCAGATAGGCCATTGAACCTGCCGCCATACTACCTGCGATCCCAAAAGCCATATTCGTCTGTTCAGGAGATAAACGCAACAGCCGGGCGCTTGCCGCCGCAGTGCCAAGCGTCCCACAGACAGCAGTAGGATGAAAGCCCCGTTCATAAGCTGAGGCGGGATTAAGCGCTGCTCCAACGCGCAGCGTAACTTCATATCCCACCACAACTGCTGCATAGAAATCGGCTGGTGGTGCGCCTATCTGTTCTGCGAGCGCCAGCGTAGCCGGAAATACGACGACACCTGGATGAAGTGACGACCGGTTCTCAACGTCGTCCATCTCCAGGCCGTGTGATGCAATTCCATTTGCTAATGCGGCCCATGCTGCATCTGCACGTTCACGCCTACCAAAAATGCTAGCAGGTCCGGTGCTTCCTATAGCCATTTGCTGTAGCATCTGGTAGCATGCGATGCTGGAAGGAAGGATGGAACCTCGCAATGTGACGGCAAGATGATCTAGCAGGAGGTAGCGTACGCGTTCGCGCACGCTTGCTGGTATATCTTCACTTAGTAACAAAGCACAGAAGCGAGCAAGGTCGGTAGTCGGGTGGCTTGTCATAAAAATGCTCCTTTCCAATATCATTTGGTACATCTCATTATCGCACCCAAAACAATGATAAGTCGTCTCCAGAAGCAGTAGAGTTTGCCCTGGCTCAGCAAAGATGCTATACTTGCAATGGATGAGGAACCGGCTGCTGATGAGAGAGACAATAGAAGCATGAGTGAGACTATCAAAGATAGTCGGGGTCGCCCCCTTAAAAAGATAAGCTTAGAAAGAAGGGTGGAGCTGCGTAAGCTCTATCTGACTCAGACGCCACGCTGGCGTCATCCTCTGATTGGCTTTTTCGCTAGTGTGCCGGTTGTTGGGCTGGGTGTGGTTGTGGTGCTACTCGCGAAATATTTCATGCCCAGTAATCTCTACTTTCCTGGTCTGCCCTTGACGTTATCAGTGCTGATAGTCGCGCTATTTTGGGGCGTTGGCCCTGCGCTGTTCTCCATCCTGCTGAGTGCTTTGGCCCTGGATTATTTTTCTTTTCCCCCCTCTGGGCAGTTGGGCATTACCACCTGGAATGGCCTGCTGCAAGTGCTACCTTTCGTGATTGCCTGGCTGGTAATTGCTATCATCACTGGGCAGCGTGAATCTGCGCGACTGCGTGCGCTTATGGCTGAGGAAGAGGCAATCGAACGTGCCGATGAGCTTGAGCTTGCTAATCAAAAGCTTGAACAAGCCAACCATTTGAAGGACCAGTTTCTTTCAATGGCCTCGCACGAATTGAAAACTCCTATAACCACCATTCGTGGCAATGCGCAGGTCGCGTTACGACGCTTATCAAAGCAAGGAGACTTGCCGCCCGAACTGGAAACTATGCGGAATGCTTTAGAAAAGATTGATGAACAGACGCGGCGGCTGAATTATTTGGTAGATGACCTGCTCGACCTGAGCAGTATTCGCGCTGGCAAGATCGAATTGCAGTTGAGACAGTGTGACCTGCTAGAAGTATGTCGTGAAGTGATCGAAGAGCAACGCTTCTTGAGCGGCCGTATCATAGAACTAGAATCTCCCTCTTCGCCGCTAATGTTGCAATGCGATTACAATAGACTTAGCCAGGTGATCGTTAATCTGGTTAGTAATGCAATCAAGTATTCGCCACAGGAGAGTCCTATCAAGGTCCGTGTAGATCAGCGCGATACTGTGGCGATCATACAAGTGCATGATGCTGGCAAAGGTATCCCTGAAGATCAGCAAACGCAAATCTTCGAGCCATTTTATCGTCTGCCAGGTGCTGAGGCCTCTTCAAAAAGAGGAATGGGTCTTGGACTTGCTATAAGCAAAGATATTGTGGAGAGGCATGACGGTCGAATCTGGTGCAAGTCACAACCAGGTCAAGGCACCACTTTTTTTGTTGAGCTTCCACTGCGCTAACGACGACGCCTCATATCCTCGATTAAGCGCAAAACAAAAACTCCTGAACTTTTAAAGTTCAGGAGTTTAGAAGCAGGGGCGAGAGGACTTGAACCCCCAACTTCCCGTTTTGGAGACGGGTGCTCTGCCAATTGAGCTACGCCCCTATGGGCGGAGAGGGAGAGATTCGAACTCTCGGAGGCGTTTCCACCTCAGCGGTTTAGCAAACCGCCGCACTAGGCCACTATGCGACCTCTCCGTGTTGCTGTGCCAGTATTATGCCATATACAGCTATGACTGTCAACAAGTTTGCGGGAGAGCTTTCTCTAAGGGGTGTAAAATGGACGATGACCTCCTCGCCTATGCGAGCATTTGAGGTACAATAGTGGTATAGATTTCAATGTGGAGCAGAAGGAGAAATGGTGACCTGATCGTCGGGGGGACAATCCTATGACGAACGGAAGTGACTCGATCAACGGGTATGGAGATAGCCTTTATCTCTCTCTGAAGACCAAAGAGGAATGGCTTGCCGATGGCAATGCTCATGACCAGGTGCAACAGTATGAGGACGCCCTTGATGCTTATTCGAATGTGCTTCGCCTTGATCCGAGCCTTGCTGATGTGTATAATCGCAAGGGCTTTGTGCTCTTGAAGCTGAGGCGCAGCGAGGAAGCCTTTGACGCTTTCTCCAAGGCGAGAGCCACTTTTGAATTTCGTATTCACCGGCAACCTGGTGATGCCGAAGCCTATGCCGGCAAGGGACTTGCCCTCTATGGTCTCAATCGCCAGCGAGAAGCTTTGGCGGCCTTTGAGTATGCCCTTGAACTTGATCACAGAAATGCCGAAGCCCACAATGGCATTGGACTGATCCTCGCTGCTACAGGTCGCAACAAAGAAGCTCTGGATGCCTTTGAACGAGCAATTCTCTATGCTCCTACCCATGCTACCTACTTTGTGAATAAAGGCTCCGTCCTCTTGAAACTGAGGCGATATGCTGAGGCCCTGGGTGCTGCTGATCGTGCCACCCAGCTTGCTCCGAGGGACGCCGAAGCGTACAGGATTAAAGGCCACGCGCTCCGTAAGCTCAAGTGCTACATGGATGCGTTGGGAGTGTACGAACGACTTCTCAAGCTCAACCCGAACTTAGAGATTGCCTGGTTCAACAAATCGGAAGTGCTGCGGCACCTTGGTAGGTCAAAAGAAGCACAACAAGCCCATGCAACATTTCTGAGAATGGCCCGGCGCAGGGGAATTGGTTGGTAGAGGCTGAAAGGAGGCCTAGCTGGAGATGGAAGCAAGACCAGATTTCAGGAAATCCATGTAAGAGCACGGCGAGGATTCCTGGATGCTGAGTGTACCCTGCTGTGCACGATTCGGGCACGGGATTATCACTGTGACAAACTGGGTGGGAACGAGTAGAGCGTATCCGGGGGCGGATTGGGCGTGCCGTACTCCAGCGTCACAACATCATGCGACGCCAGCGGGACCTCTGTATTCAGGGGTGATGTAACAGTACCAGCAAAAGGCTTACCGTTCACAAAGATTTTCCACCCCGTCGATTGTGTCAGCTCTGCTGGAAAGTTGAGATGAGCAAAACCAACATGCCAGATTGTCAGAAAATCATCTAGAGCCAGGTTATGTAGTTTTTGCGGGGCCTCTATATGAATAATGCCATCACTTGTATGAGTATGCATCCAATAAAAACAACTGCCATCAGAAGCGATGCCTATTTTCTGGGGAATAATTACGGGCTTGCCATTTATATAGATCGTTAGATGTGCATGAATGTGGTAGCCGTTCTGCATCACAGAATCGCAAGATACGCCATTAATAGGTGGATGGGCAATGTTAGTGGCGAGAATGGCTTGAATACGCAAGAAGATGAAACCGATCAGCCCGAGCAGGAGAATACTGCTCCCAATTGTTCCCCATAGGATGATGCGGGCACGGCGGCGGTACTTACGACGCTGCATGCGCGCCTCGCGCCGAACTTGACGAAGCTCTTCCTCTTCATTACTACTACCAGCTATCAATTGGTGCTTACTCATAACACTTCCTGGTTGATCCCTTAATTTAAGAACACATAGAGGCAGCATCGCGGTCACCCAGTATATTCCCGCACAGCCAAGTGTAGGAGGGGAAGAGTTTACAGGTCAAGCAAAGGGGTAATTCGTACTACATGCCTGTAAATTTTCTCCTCATCCGCGGGTATTTTTCCATCCTTGATCCTTTCGAGCCTGTGCCTGTGCTCAACTTGCTAACGCCGAAAATCATCCGTAAGCCCGTTTATTGGAAGTAGATGTGTGCGGGAGCGTATTTTAGGCATACGCCGAAAGATCTGTAGTGAAAGAAACTTATGCAGACAGATATTTGGTTGAGTGAGGAGACATCTCACCCTGAACAATGCCCTCTCTGTAGCAAACCACTGAAGAATGGCTCAACCACTTGCTTTTCCTGTGGTTTCACATCGCATCCTCCTGCTGGTTCGGCTGTATGGATTGATCCTGCTGTCTATGGTTATCCGTTCTACGCGTCGAGAAGACAGCCTTCGCAAGCCATTCAGCCAACGAGAGGTCGAGGTTCCGGATCATTGCCGAAATCAAAACGACAACCAAATCCAATAACTCCTATTCCCCTGCGCGCATCTGCACAACTTGCCAATGCCGCTCCTGGCTCGGTTGTCTTTCCGAATCGTGGCGCTACAAATCAGAAAAATCGCACCTCTAGCAAAGGGAAGCAGCAACTAGAGAAGACACGAGGAGCCTCACCTCCTCCAGAAGAGTTATCGGCACTTGAGAATGCGCAGAAGACGGCAGCTTCATGGCAATACGAATTGCCTGACTTTCAGGCTACAAGCAGCCTCACGCCACTCTCCTTAATGGTATCTGAAGCACCCACACATCCCCAATTAGAATCCAATAGCAAAACGACAGGCCGTTTGTCAGATATAGATGAGATCGATACTGTTCCATCACTGTATGAGACGCACTCTATCGAATTCTCTAGAGCAATGGTTCCTCTAACGTTTCAGCCTGACGTAGAAGCCTTTGGTGGATCTGATGAAGGTGCTGTCAATATTTTCACATCCAACGAGAGCAGCCCATCCTCATGGACAGCGGGAGGAGCAGCCCAATCCACTTATGCGCAACTAATTGCCACTCCCACTAAGCGCAAGAAGCAGCATTCTACTATTTCGTTTAATCTTCTTGATCGCGTGCGTTGGTGGCTGTTGCATCCGGGGCGTATCGAATTTGTCTTATGGCTTGGAGGAACAGTCCTACTGGTCTGCGTCACCTGCGCGCTCTTGCTTGTCACCGCCTTTAGTCTTGCGTTGCTCACACCTGGGTCTGCTGGCACTTCATCAACAAATCTTGCTGGAGCTTCTAAGCGGGCGCAACAAACGGCCACTCTAACCTCAACTTCCAGGTTAGTCTTAACACGTACTGATACAGGACCCCTGTTGCCAGGCCAACCCATTCATCTTCGTGGTCAAGGATTTAGTATCCAGGGTCATATCCGATTTATGTTTGATAATATACAGCCACTCTTAGACCAGAATGGGAAACCTGATTCAACCCAGGCAGATGCACATGGAGCATTTTTCACAGTCGTATGGCTAAATCCTAACCTCCCCTGGCTTCCCGGACCCCATATTATTGTTGCACATGATCTTGCTACAAATCATGTGGCAAAGCTTGCTATCATCCTTGCTTCCGTCGCCAATAGCACAGGAGGGGTAACCAACACTCCTGTACCCACTAGTCCCCCTGGTGTTACTCCGACCTCAAGTACTGGTACTCAACCTAAACCTGTACCGGTTGGACAAACACCCGTACCTGTGACTCCCACCCCTCCTGCTGTGACGCCTACAGTCACATCTACAGTAGGAACAACGCCTACTGTGGCACCAACCGTGGCGGCCACTGCTGGGTCAACCCCAGTAGCAAGCCCCATGGCTTCGGGAAGCTCTAACCTTGGTAATACATTAAGCCATACTGGAGACCTAGCTCTGGGTAAGCAGTTGACCACTCTCAGCCCCTGGGTATGGCTGATAGTGGCCTGCTACAGTCTCTCTATGGTGCTCCTGGGCCTTGCAGGGATCTTGCATAAACGTCATCGGTGATGCATCTTTTTTACCAAAGCAAACTCGATACATCTATCCAGCGGGAAGAAGGTCTGTGTTTTCTAAATGTCTAATCTCTCAAATTAAGCAAAATTTAGCCAATAGAGTCATAAACTTGATACCTTTGAGTCTTGTTTAAATCATGCGCTAGCAAGATAATATTTCCCAGCCTGTGAGAGGGGGAATCACAGGGGTGCAGCCCCCTGAATGGTGTATGGGGATGTTCTCCAAAAATTCCATTAATCTACCGGATTTGAAATATACATCGGCAAATTGATAAGCTTGAAACGGCAGAGTTTGAACCTGTCGTATGTGGAAGTCGTAGAGGGGGTCGCCTTTGCAGATATGCAGGTCGCTATTTTCACCAGGTGCCAGACGTAGTAGAACTGCTCGCATTCTTCTAGCACTGTTTTCCATCCTTACCAGTGTTGCCTTTGGATGGGGATTGTTGACAAATGTTCACTCAGCCGCTCACGCTGACCCAACTCTCTTTGAAACCTATGTCCCAGCAATTGATCAATCGTTTGGGGCCGAACCGTGGGGCCTGGCTTTTGACAATGCTGGACATATCTTGGTGGCAGAACCACAATGTGATGTTAATATTTCCGTCGTGCCTATCTGCAATCAGACCATTCAAAGCGGCATCCTCGAGTATCCTCGCCAGGGCTTTACCAATGGCTCAACACCTGTTCAGACTTTCAAAGAACCGCCAGGCTACTCCAGTCCTTTCTTCCTCGCGTTGGATGCGCACTGGGATCTCTGGTTTACTGAGCCAGTAACCAATGCTATCGGTGAGCTGGATACTTCTTACCACTGGCATCAGTGGACGGTGCCTACGGCCAAAGCGAGTCCGCTAGATTTGACCTTTGACCAGTATGGCCATCTCTGGTTCACAGAACCTAGTGCCAGCCAGATTGGCGAGTTTGATCCGGCTATGGATACTTTCAAGGAATATGCCACTCCAACATCACAAAGTCTTCCCTACGGCATAGCTGGCCCAGACCCTACTACCCATTCAATCTGGTTTACGGAAAATAGCCAACATGTGCATCGTATCGGCAGGATCATGCCCAATGCTGATGGCACCATCAACGGTAAGATCCAGGAATATCTCACGAATTCGTCAAACTCTGGTGGCATTACGCCACACCTGGTTACCTTTGATAACAATGGCAACATCTGGTGGAGTGAGGGTTATGATAGAAGTATCGGGCAGCTCGTTATCAGTCAGGCCGCTAATGGAACGAATCATGGCGTTACTGAATACGTAGTTCCTGCGCCAGCCTGCCCCGTTCCACCAGGAAGCTGTGGCTCGCATATCTCCGGTATTGCAATTGATAGTAAAGGCACGGTCTGGTTTGATGATTCGCTCAGTTCACGATATGGATCATTTGTCCCTGCTACCTCTACCTTCACCATGTATATCATTGATGGATGTGTTACGAATAATACACATCCACATGATGGCCTGGCTGTGGACGGCAATAACAATATCTGGATTAGTGAGGAGTTTGCCAATAAACTGGCTGAGGCCCTCCCTGGCACAATAACCAATCCGAGGCCATGTTCGACTTCTACGATTCCGCCTACAGCTGGTTCATCACCTTCGCCGACGCCACCTCCCCCGGTAGCCGTAGGCCCGGTGAGCAAGGCCTGGTACTTTGGCGAAGGGCGGGTGGGGGCAGGATTCACGGAGTGGCTGACACTTGGCAACCCCAGCGGCAGCGATTGCCAGGCTACAGTGCAGTACTACTATACCCCTGATAGCGGAAGCCCGCATAGCAAAACGCTGGCTGTGAGCGTGCCGAGATATACGCGGGTGACCCGCTTAGTGAACCAGGACCTGGCCATCTCCTCGACCGGCGGGGGCAACTCTGTTTCCGCCACCGTCGATGTGGGGAGCAGTTGTCCAGGCATTGTGGCCGAGCGCCCCATCTATAACACCACCTTCGGCAACCCGCTCGGCGTCAATAGTGGCACCGATGTGCTCGGCGCGACGCACACCGGTACCTCCTTCTACTTTGCCGATGTGCGCAGCGGCCCGCAGAATGGGGGGAGCGTTTCCTCCTTCATCCCCATCTTGAATAATGGCCCAGCAACCGCCACCGTCACCGCCAGCTACTTCGCGGGGGGCAAGCAGGTTGGTCAGCAAACGACGGCGGTGGCTCCTGGCACCCGCGGAACCATCTATCCTGGTCGGGCCTCTCCCAGCTTACCTGCGCGGGTGGCCGCTCGCGTCACCTCTAACCAGCCCGTGTTGATCGAGCAGCCCAGCTACTTCAACCATCTGTCGGAAGGCAATGCGGGAACGGTCTCCGGCGAAGCAGACGTGGTGGGGGTGCAACAGCCCAGTCAAGACTTCCTGTTTGCCGAGGGCTACACCGGCGGCAGTTTCCAGGAAGACCTGCTGCTGGCGAACTTTGGCACGAGCGCCATCAACGGGGGGACGCTCTTGCTAGAATATACGACGGGGGCGACCTATGCCTTCCCGGTGACGATTGCTGCCCAGGATCAGAGTCTCATTGATCTCAATCAATTGACGGCCAACCCTGCTGCCCATGGGGGAACTTGCCTCAGCTCGTCGACGACTTGCGTGAGCAGTCAAGATGTCTCGATCGAAGTCAAAGCCGCTGCAGGCTTTGTAGCCGAGCGGGAAATGTACTTCCACTACAGCCATACGACCAGCTATGGCAGGGCATTGGCTACTCAAGGCGTCTCTGAGGTGATGGGCCAGGGGGGCCCGGCCTCAGCCAGCGCCTACAGTTTTGCCGAGGGCTACACCAATGCCGGCTATGATGAGTGGTTGACCGTTCAGAATCCAACGGGCAGCGCCGAGACGATCACCATCACGCTGTCCAATGCCAAAGGCACCACCTACACCTCCCAGGTGACGATCGGAGCACATAGCCGCTATACGCAGGACATCGCGGCTATCGTCCTGCAACACCTGTATCACAATGGGGATGGCTTCGAAGGCTTTGAAGTCTCCATGGCCTTGCAGTCCAAGAGCGGTCCCTTTGTGGCGGAACGTCCCATGTACTGGAATGCCTCGGGCACTCAGGGGGGCGACGATGTGATTGGATATAGAGGCAACTAGACAAGGTAGTTCTAATGTTAAATGTAAGAAAAGCTGGAGTGAGTCTCATAACATTGGCAATGCTTATTGGGAGTGCTGCTCTGGCATATAGTATCATTGGAAATGGCCTAAGTTCGACCCACGCGCAGCAAGCAGCTGGAATATCCTTTCAGGATTTTTATGTCCCCACTAGTTATGATCCGTGGGGAACGGCTTTCGACAGCAATGGGAATGTTTGGCTGGCCATCCCAGGCTGCGACCCCTCACCTACGTGTAGCTCTAGTACGCCTCCTGGAAAGATTGCTGAATTTAATCCTGCCACTTCAAATTGGATTGCTACCTACCAGTTGCCCACCGGGTATGCTCAGCCCCTCTTCCTGGCGTTCGATGCGCAGGGAAGATTATGGTTTCCTATGCCGATGGATAACTCCATTGGCATGTTTAATCTCAGCAATAAGACGTTCCAACAGTGGGCAGTCCCGACGGCAAGTGCAGGTCCGTGGGATGTGGCGGTTGACCACAATGGAATGATCTGGTTCACAGAACATTATGTCAACCAGATTGGTCGCTTCGATCCAGTTGCTCAGACATTCATGGAGGTAGCTACTCCCGCATCAAATAGCCAACCTTACGGCATCGTGGTTGATACTTCCAACAACATCTGGTTCACTGAAAATAACTCGTCGGTTGCCCTGATTGGTGAATATACCTCGGCTGGCAAATTGCAGGAGTATAAGATTCGCAACAGTGTGCAGAGTGGGTTGACGCCTCATCTCATCACCGTGGACCCCACTGGCAATATCTGGTGGACCGAGGGATGGCTCGGCATGATAGGTGAGTTAAAGGTTGTGCTTGCTGTCCCTGGGACCAATAATGGTGTGGCTGAGTATGCTTATCAGAAGGCCTGTAGTACTTGTAGCACGCATACCTCTGGAATCAGTGTCGATAGTAATGGCCTGGTCTGGTTTGATGACTCGTTGCAGAACTTCTTTGGGTCGTTCCCGTATAGCGGGAGTGGTTCGTTCACAACTTACAGTGTACTGGCGGCAAATGCTCATCCGCATGATGGTTTGAATGTCGATGCTCAAAATCGAATCTGGTTCGATGAGGAATTTGCCAATAAGCTGGGAGAGGCGGTGCAGAACAATTTTCCCACACCTACAAATACAGTGGTACCGTCTCCTACTGCAACGCTAACCCCGGTAGTAACCCCTTCCCCAGGAACTACCATAGCCCAGGAGACCTTTCAGCGAGCAAATCAGGCCTTCTGGGGTAGGGCTTCAGATGGTCATACCTGGGGTGGTGATGCTAATAGTTCAACTGCATTTTCCATCGCTGCAAATACAGGTCAGGTTTCTAATGGTAACGCCAACTATAATGCAGTACTCGGGCCAGTCGCTACAGATGCTCAGATTTTGTTCAGCGGCTCATTGAGCAATTTCAGCAGTACCAATCTGGGAGCAATCTTACGCTGGACAAACGGCAACAACTGGTACAAAGCCTACATTAATGGCACTAGCCTGATCATACAAGAAAGGGTCAGTGGTACAGCTACGATCCTGAGGAGGGTCCCATTTGCTGCCACTGCTGGAATCTCTTATTCCTTGCGTTTTAGTGCGATTGGCTCGACACTTTCCGCCAAGGTCTGGCAAACTGGTAATCCCGAGCCAATGAACTGGATGGTCACGGTAACCGATAGCACTTTCCAATCCGGATACTGTGGCTTGCGTATGCTCATCCAAAATGGAGCTGTAGCAAACATTACCAGCTTTATAGCAACAACACAGTAATTAATGACTGATCTCCGAAATAAGTGCCAGGGAGAGAGCATGTTATGCCGGGTGGATAAGGCTCAACTTATTCTTTTGAGAAAATTCTCCTCTTCTCCATAGACTTACGCGTCTCCTCGTGGTACAATGCGTTGCATTAGGCGGTCAGGATAGATCGCACATCCATACTCCCAGGATAAGTGAGGAGAACATAGCATGCCACGAGGACGCAAAGGACCTCCACAAGATAGCATTGATAGTATCTTACTGGCGATGAGTCGTCGCACAGATATCGATTCTGATACCCTTTCACATTATTTTGATCGCCTGGATGAAGAATGGACAACAGGTGCACGAGAAAAGGTACTGCATCTGCTTCGCACTAATGACATTACTGCCCATTCCGCTGCTGTATTGATTCTTTCCGAACTCGCTACTGACTTTGATTTGGAAGAGCTTGAGGACTTTGTAGCCGATCCAACTGTGAGCGACATGGCAAAACTGGCTTTAGCTCCCGTGCTCAAAGAGCTAGGTTCAGAAATGGCAGATGAGGGTATCATCGAATATCTGAGCGATCCCGAAGCTGCGATGCTACAGATGCAGATGCGCCTGCTCGAACTGGTGGGACAGAGCGAATTGGGAGTAGAATCGGTACTGGAAGATGTGCTTGCCATGCCAATGGAACGCCGTCTAGGTTTCGTTAACTGGCTGGGAAGTAGCCAGGATACACGTGCTACCAAGCTACTTATTCCCTTACTTGAAAATAACTCCAGTAAGGTCGTCATGGCGACCATAGATGCGCTCGAACATTTAGGAGCCATCGCCGCTCCTCAAACGATACCGGCTTTGAATTACTTGCTTACCACCAGCCCAAATCGCCAGTTGAAACAGCATGCGAGGGCAGCTTTAGGTCGCCTGACGATGCAGTCTGTTCCTGGTACGGAAGATAAGGCAATGGAACAGACTCATCAGCAACCACAATCTCTGCATGAAGCGCGTATCAGTTTTGTTGATGGGTCGGGTGCTCAGATGGTAATGCTCTCATGGGAGCGTGATGATGGATTGCTTAAGGGCGTTAATGTGCTCTGTCAAGATACCTGGGGCATCAAGGATTGCTATGGAACCGATGAGATGGAGATGGATCGTTGGTCTGAACTAGTGGAGAGTATGGAGGGGCAAGGCCTGGGCAGTTTTCCAGTCACTCTAGACTATTGTCGTGCTTTGATTGCGGACGCACGAGCTTTGAATAGACGTACACGGCACAAATTACCTGTTGCCTATGCAGTTTGGCGACCTTTGATCGAAGGTGAGGAGCCATCGACAAGAGATGCTCAAGCTACATCAATCATCCTGGAGCCCGTTTCTTTTACCCCTACCCTGGCCCACTTAGCTCAACATGGTGATGAGCTATTTCAGCTTCGGGAATTTGAATCCTGGTCGTTCGAACCCTTTACAAGTATTCGGCCGTATGTCAATTCCTACATTGGAACTTTTAGCCCTGTTACATCTTCTCACCGTCGTAAAAGTAATGGAGCACAAAAGGCTAATCAGGAAGCGATTGTGAGCGAGGTGCTTGAGAAGGTCGTTGATGATAAGTGGCGTCTACTATACGAGGCTCGTTTACGCCGCCAGGGGGCGCTGATCCAATTTGTGGGACGTACAGATGATGCACGTTTAGTAAGCGCTGTCGCTGCTGCGCTGCATCCCGATTCCGGTTTAGCACCACAAGAGCAGCCTTTCCTGCGAGCTTTCATGCATCGTTCACTCGCAAACGGTCTGCTCCGTATGATGGCAGAGGCTTTGGAAGGAGGCCCATTCGGCTCCCTGTCACGTGATCTGTTCTCTGAGGAAGACGATCTTGACTTTTAGATTGTTGGGAAATCAGGAGAGAGACTACCAAAGGGGGTTCATCACCAATCCAGTAATCAGTTTCGGATAAAAGTAGGTGGACTTCTGTGGCATCCGGTCGTCTGCCTCGGCTACCTCACAGATCTGCCTTACTCGTGTAGCATTCAATAGTAGTGCTGCCTGGGCCTCGCCTTTTCGTACTGCTTCTAACGCCTCTTGCGCATCGCGGGTATACCTGATATGCGTTCCTACAGCCATATCTTCTGGTCTCAGTCCCGGCAGGGCCTCCAACAGCAGAGTATGTGCTACCGCTACGTCCAG
>WNGD01004157.1_pt1 | contig 14362 bp, 18 predicted proteins | sample 5400671 | NCBI WGS metagenome assembly WNGD01 (sample SAMN13153369, study PRJNA577476) | soil metagenome | isolation source: 40 cm soil or saprolite under grassland replicate 2 | place: USA:California | collected 2016-06-15
CGAGGCTCCACCGCCGTTGCATTTTATTCCGAGTGAGCAAGCAAGCGACGATCTTCATCTGCATAGCACACAGGCTCTTAGCGGCTACCCCATCCAAACCAGCGAAGGGGCGATCGGCCACGTCATTGATTTTATCATGGACGACAACAGTTGGGCGATTTGTCACCTGGTTGTGGAGACCGGCCATTGGTATTCCCACAAGGAGATCGTGATTTCACCGAAGCATATCGACAGGATCAGTTACGAGGAATCCAAGGTATTTGTGAACGTGACCAAGCAAGCCATCCTGGAAGCACCGCAATACCATGTTTCTCCGCTCGGCGAGGCATATGGCGATACCCGGAATTTCGACTAATGAATATAACGAGCCGTGAAGCCCTCTACCAATTGGCACTTATCCGCGGCGGCTCCTCCATTTGGTAGCCTTTGTTACGCCATTTCCACCACCTTCAATAGGTCCATAAAGCCATTGGAGAGTTTTCTCCCCATATCATACGCTTTTCTGGCGGGACGACCATAAACGCGAATCACAGCATCATGCGAACGGCTGAAAAACTCTCTGTCGTCAATTGCGTTAGCGATTGCGTTTGGCTCGCCGTAACACGAATCCACAAGCTGTCCCATTCGAACAGCAGGATATTCGCTAACCGACCACTGGCGGGTGCCACAGGATTACGTAGGACACATCCTTCGAGACAAGCGTTGGCGAAGCAAAGGTAACCCGATGAAGAAATTGTTTTTTGTCCTTGCGATGTCGTCTCTTGCTCCGGTGATGGCTGATGCCGCCGAACAGGACTCTGTGAATCGTTGCGCCGCGATCATTCGCGAATTTCAGCAAATGCCTGAGAAAGCAATTCCAAGAGACGTGCTCCGGCATGCAGAAGGCTCGCCATCATGAGCGTGGTCAAAGCAGGATTTATTTTCAGCGCCAAAGGCGGACAGGGCGTCGTGATCGCCCGCACGCCTCATGGCTGGTCTGGCCCATCATTTATCGCCACAGGCGGTGGGGGCTGGGGCCTTCAGGCTGGTGCTCAAGTAACCGATTTCGTGATCGTCCTCAACAACGACGCTGACGTGCAAGCGTTTTCCCGCGGAGGAAACGTGACGATCGGCGCGGATATCAGCGCTGCCGCCGGGCCGGTAGGCCGCACCGCAGCAGGAGCAGTCATGCCAACAGCGGCTGTTTACACCTACAGCAAGAGCAAAGGCCTGTTTGCTGGCGTGTCATTGGAAGGCGCAGTGATCGGAACCCAAAGGCAATCCAATTTCCGTTACTACGGCCGACCTGTTAGGGCCGATTCGATCCTAAGTGGGACCACAAAGCCGCCACCGGGCGCTGCCCCACTGCGTAGCGTGCTTGGCCGCTAAGATCGAAAGTCCAACGCTTGCTACTGATTGCGAAATCTCAGCAAAGCCGGTTGGAGTTGGGGGTGCGTCTCAACCCTGGATTCCAACGGGCGAACGATCTGGATTGCAGACGCGCACTGCGACGACGGAAAACGTTACGTTGTGCGCGCGGATGAAACGTTGACGGCGTTTCTGGAGCTGGAATCAGCGATTCGCAATCTCCGGGCGAATTGCTTTGACAAAGAGGCGACATTTGCGCAAAAGGCGAAAGGTTATGAAAACAAAGATCAAATCAAAACCCAAGAAAAAAAAACGTGAGCGTGATGACAAATATGCGCACGATCACCCGAGCCAGTCCGAATCGCACGGGGGCGTATTGAAATCCACCGAATACCGTGCTAGCGATTTCTTCGAGTTCGGCGGCCAGAAATTGCTTCTCCGTGGAACATCGGGGCCGGCGAAAGAACCGTCCCGTATCGCCGAGGGCCAACCCATCCGGCACGACATCTCGGCCGCAGGCCGGATCATTCCGGCGGAAGCGGCTTCGGGCTTTAACCAATTCGAAGGCCGTGTCGCCGACGCAGGACAACCTGTTCAGCAGAGGCCGAGCGCACAGGACGCTGCCTCTGGACTGACGGGCACCGGTCAACTGACCGGTGGGCCGATCCGCCGCACCTAACCTATTGGCGAAAGGAGACCCAATGCAGATATGGACATGGGACGGCTGGGGCTGGGGAACTTTTGACATAGCATTTTCTTTCGGAACCAATGTGATCAACCGTCATTCGCGCTGCATCGTTTCGATCTGCGAGCTGGCGCAACCGCCGGGACAACCGCTCGACTTTCCGTTCATCGGCGCCGCCACTATGCGGGTCCACAACGTGGCGCCAGGTGATGACGGCGTGCTGCACGTGCGTTTCGAAATTAATTGGGGCAGCGCGCTGCAGTGGCGTGCGACGTTTTTCATCGGTTAGTGCCCCATTCCCATTAACAAGCGGAGATTGCGACGATGGCTCAGATCACCACCGGGCTGATTGGCAATCCGACGGCCCACTATTCATTCTCCTATGACAGCTCGCTACGACGCACGGTCTTCAACCCGACAGGCCCGGAACCGGCGCGCACCAACGCCCTGATCCGAGCGTGCGAGGCCGATTTCAACTGGATGTCCGGCCTGTTCGGAAACCCAGCACTCGATTACAACATTCCGTGCACTGTCCAAGTAACGCAAAACAGCGGTGGCGCGAGGTGGAGCCTCAGCGGAGGCAACCTGACGGTGACGCTCAACCCTGGCAACGGCGACTCGGGCATGTGCCGCTACCTGCTGGTGTCGGAAATGACCGAGCAATTTATGCGGGAACAGGGACGCGGGTGGTACGGCACACGCACCGAGGGCAGTCAAGGAGAGGGCCTCTCTCGTTTCCTCGCGGCGCGATTACTAGCGATCAACGGGCTCGGTCTCCCGCCGGCCGGGTTTGATAATAGCAACTTGTGGATGAACAGCCCCCGCAACGACTACGTCAAAAACATCAACAAGACCGACGACGGTCCGGACGCGATCACAGGTTGCGCGCTCCTGTTCATCTATTATCTCTTCAGCCAGCTCGGCTACGCCATTAATCAAATCGTCGCCGCTGGAGCGCCCACGCTGGTCGGCGTTTACAACAACCTGACCGGCGATCCGGGCGACCCTTTCCCGTACTTCAAAGCGCTGGTCGATAGCGCTTTTCCGGGCACGTCCACAATCCCGGGTCCGGATCTCGACAATCCCTTTCCGCTCGCCAAACCGGTTCAGATATGGACGTGGGATGGCTGGGGCTGGGGAACGTTCGACATCGCATTTGCTTTCGGGCGGAGCGTCCTCAACCGCCATTCGCGAGTCGAGGTTTCGATCTGCGAACTAGGCGGCCAGCCGCTGGATTATCCCTTCATCGGCGCCGCGACGATGACGGTACTTAACGTAGCGCCTACCGATGACGGCGTCGTGAACGTACGCTTCGAGATCCAGTGGCCCAGCGTGCTGCAATGGCGCGCTACATTCTTTATCGCATGACCTGTCGCATCGCAGATACGAGCAGGCGCTTGCCACGCTACGAGTCGTTGAATCGTAATCTCTTACAAGGTAAACGCATTGCGGTAAACTCCGCGATCTTCCCGATTACCGGTTCTTTAAAATCGCCCGCGTGCTCGTGCGTTTCGATCACGTTGCCAGCGGCATCGTAAACGCTACTTAGAGCAGCCTAAATCGCCCTTTTCGGGAACTTCGTGCCGCAGTCCCCGTAGAACTAGGTGAAATGGAACCACCCCCCAGAGCGGCGGCGGTCTGCGTCGCTGCGATAACTAGTCAACACCGTCCGAATGTCTTGCCGCTTAAACGCGAAATCGATCTGCACGTTTCGCCTGCTGTCACAGAGTCACTTAACGCAATGACCGAGAGAAAGCTGGAACGGATTTACATCGATAGTGCGGGCTTGGCAGCGCTTATTCTAGCCATGCAAAAGGTTCAAGCTTTTGGTGGCAAGTTTTTCCTGGCTGGTCTGGACGAAACCATTCGCTCGATTTTCGAGACTTCGCGGCTTAATCAAATATTTCAGATTTTCCCAGACGTAGACGCTGCGCTGGCCGCGATCTGATGAGTGAAATATTGCGAAATCATCGCTGACAATCTCAGCAAAGCCGGTTGGAGTTGGGGCTGTCTTACGCCCGTCGAATCGTGACGGGAGAACGATTTGGATTGTTGACGCGCATCGCGACGATGGAAAGCGGTTCGTTGTGCACGCGGATGAAAAACTGACTGCGGTTATGGAGCTGGAATCGGTGATTCGAGCTTTGCGACGAATCGTCTTGACAGACTGGCCTATTTTTCTCCACACTCGACGGCGTTAAACGGATTCGAATCAGGCGGGGGACATTTCCCCCGCTACGTTCTTCGCCTCTTCCGGACCCGCATTCCCAAAATCAATTCAGCGGGGAAAAGAAAAGAGAGAAGAGTCATGAATCCATTCATCCCATTAAAGACAATAGTTGTAGTGTTCCTGTTGCTTGCTTCGGCTGGCCTTGCCGACGCACAGTTCTTGCCAATGCTAAAGCCTCTCCCGCCGAAAAAGGATGCAACTATCCTTAAGGCAACTCCGGCCCTCGCTCCCAACTCGCCGTGGCAGTTACTGACAAACCAACCTCCGGTTCTTGACTACTTCGATTGCGGCCCTGGCAACCCGATTTTACTCACCGACGGCACTGTTATGCTCGCAGATAATGGGTGCCAGGATTGGTGGAAGCTCACTCCAGACGAGTCCGGCAGTTACGTGAACGGGACCTGGACTCGTTGGCGTCCCTGCCAGACGGCTACAGCCCCCTATATCACTCGTCAGCCGTTCTTCCCGACGGCCGGGTCATCATTGAGGGCGGCGAATATAACTTCTCCAATGGAGCTTTTCATGCGGTCTGGACAGATCAAGGCGCCATCTATGACCCACTAGCCAACACTTGGACTCTCGTGGCCCCTCCTCCGTTTTTCGGGGGCTTTGGGCCTTTTCCGAGAACGATCGGCGATGCCCAAAGTGTGGTTCTCTTCGACGGAACGTTCATGCAGGCCAATTGCTGCACTGATCAGGCAGCTCTGCTCGATGCAAACACTCTTACTTGGACATCGACTGGCAAAAACAAGTTCGACATCAATGACGAGGAAGGATGGACGCTCTTGCCGAATAAGAAGGTGCTGACAGTCGATGCCTACGTCGGTCAGTACGACCCTACCGGCATGAACTTCGAGCTCTACAACCCCGCATCGGGCAAGTGGACAAGTCCCGGAGGCACACGTGTGGAACTCTGGGACTCCGCAGCGGATTGCGGCGGGCGACGTTTCGCCTCGTTCGAAGTGGGGCCTGCGGTCTTACGGCCCGACGGCAGTGTCTTCGCCACTGGAGCCAATGCCTGCGGCGCCGGCCACACTGCCATCTACAACTCGGATACCGGAGTTTGGACGCCTGGCCCCGATTTCCCGGACTCACTCGACATCGCCGACGGACCTGCTGCGCTGGAGCCTAACGGCAACGTTCTGATGATGGCAAGTCCGTTAATCTTTAATACGCCGTCGACGTTCCTGGAGTGGGACGGGTCGAGCCTAACGGAAATTTCTCCCGCTCCCAACGCATCGAACGACTCATCTTTCTACGGCAACATGTTAGTCCTTCCAACCGGCCAGATCCTTTTCACGGACTTCTTTTTCGTGTCGGTTTACAATCCCACGGGAAGCTACGCTCCGGCTTGGGCGCCACGCATCCAGTCTGCACCTACTAGCGTTAGTCCCGGAGGGTCGTACGTTATCTCCGGGTATCGTTTTAACGGCATGTCGCAAGGGGCTGCTTACGGGGACGATCAGCAATCGGCAACGAACTATCCGCTCGTGCGCATCATAAACAACGCAACTGGGCACGTGTTCTATAGCCGGACCCACGACCATAGTAGCATGGCCGTGGCATTCAACGGCGTCGTCTCTACTCATTTCGATGTGCCTGCAAACCAAGAGCTAGGTCCGAGTCAACTTGTCGTCGTCGCTAACGGCATCCCCTCCGCTCCCGTTGCCGTTACGGTGGACTAAAGGTCTCGCAACGCGGCCACAATTTTCGTTGCAGACGCACATCGCGGCGACGGAAAACGTTTCGTTGTGCACGCGAATGAAAAGTTGACCGCGTTTGTTGAACTGGAATCCGCGATTCGCGCTTCGGGCGAGTTTAATTGACAGGCAGGCACGAACCGTTCTGAATCACTAAAGGAGCTCTGCCCTAAAACCGTTTCACAAGCTGCTCAACAAATGCATCCACGAGTTTGTTGATCCGCTTGTCCTCGTCGGATTCGGCTCCCAAAATTTCGTCCACCCGATCCTGCGTCTTCTTGGCTTTTTTCTGTAACTCCCCAAGGAGAACCACCTGCTCTCGGGTTCGCTTGGTCGGGTCGGGATTGAGTTTGCTGTCGAAATGTTCTTGAAGCGTGGTAAACGCCCAAGCGTCGTCTCCGGCTTCCAACCGCCGGGTATTGCCGACAGGCTTCCAAACCAACCACGAAGGACATAAACGATTGCTGTGTTCTCGATCTTGGTAAATTCCCCTGCGTGTTTCAGATCATCCAATGCTGCCTTTGTCCCTTGACTCATGTTTTACCTCCTCACGAAACCGCAATCACAATCCCAAGTTTCATGGACACGTTCCGTCAGCGTTTCGCTCAAAATTGCCGGCCGTTTTCTGAAGAAATTTGACGTTTTCGAGAACTTCGCCTTGCAGTTTCCGTAGAAAGGATGGAAGGGACAGGACACTAGTGAGCGTGCCGCCAAATTGGGATAACGTGCGAAAAAAGCTCGCCGTTTTATGTGATCTTTGTCATTCTCGGCGCCGTGAGCATGCTGGCGAAGCCAAATAAGACGGTGATTGAAGGCACTGTTCGAGCGATCGCGCCCGCCAGCGAGGGTCAGGGGCACGAGATCGAAATCGAAGTGCATCGTAATCTCTCGCGTGGCAGAAGCGACGATTTCATCCAGCCCTCGCAGGGGCAGTCCCTGCATCTCTTTGCGGCGCAAACGCCAGATGTGGCGATTGGCGATCGCGTTCGGGTGCAAGCGCGATTGCTGGCTGGGCCGTTCGGCGAGCGGACAGTTCTCGAACAACTCGATCCCCTGTCCGACGAAGCCTGATAGGGAGTTAGACCTCTGCCCGCAAGCTCACGATGCCTCCGCTCATTGCGATATTTTTAAGCGCTACGCGTGAAGGAGAGCCCATATTTGATCGGGTTGATGGCGTAGTATTGTCGTCAAGCGTCGCGACACGTTTATCGCCAGGGAAAAGGTCCCCGCCATCGCCTGAATTCTTGAGTAGTTCGAGATCCTTCTTCCCGTCCGCCTGTACGAGTGCCACGAGATAGGCGAGCGGATTGTCATTGTTTGACTGCCGCTCGTCGATATGCCAGACAGCGAGGCCTGAGCCCGAAAGCGCACCATCGAGATCTTTGGCCTGACGATTCTCGAGAAGGAAATATTCCGGCCCAGCTGTTCCTTTTGTCCAGAGTCGGTAGCACTCGGTCTTTTTTTCTTCCAGCGTATTGAGTTGCAGCGAATTTTTTCTGGTAACCACCACCTTCGGTTTGATCCAACCGAGTTTCGAGAGACACCAACACGACATGCGCGCGGGACGATTTCCTTCGTCTCCCCAAGACCCACCTGCCATAAGGCACCAATCACCGATTCCATGAGAGCGATACGCCGTGTCGTAGAGGTCGGGCAATCCAAGTAAGTGACCGAATTCATGGGAAAAAACGCCGACGCGCCCGTCTTCCGGTTCGCTGGAATAGGCAAAGACTTTGACTCCCTGATTTACGAACGGCTGCGGAAGGGTCCACTTATGCGACCAGATCATGTTCCTTCGCTTCGCGGGATTCGGCTCCGCCTCCGCACCCCCGCCAGCGTGGATCAGAAAAATCGCATCTACAAACCCGTCCTTGTCCGTGTCAAAGCGCGTCAGGCTATCGTTGTGACAAAAAATTGTCAGGACATCGTTGAGCAGCCCTGGCGTGTTTTGGGGATAATTACTTCCGGTGCCGCTTTCTGTTGCTGTGTAGTAGCCGTAAGGCTGGGGCGCGCGCACGTAGCCGATGACTTCTCCGGTTACATCCAACGCGCCGTAGGAAAGCTGCCGGTAAAAATTCGTCATCGAATTCTGATTCGCTTTGTCAAAGAGTAGTTTTTCAAAATCCTTCGCCGACCGCGCCCCCTTGTTGTCGGAAAAATCGACCAGCAGTGCAATGGCGTGCATCTTCCGTTTCCTCGGTTTCTTCGGCTCGACTGGATCGAGCGCCGCTTCTGGAATGACGGGCTCCAAAGCAGGTCCACCGGTGGAGCGTTCATATGGGAAAAATATTTCGTCATTAAAACCGGGCCGGGCGACCCGAGTAGTCGCCACGATCCCCATGCGCCGTGCGATTTGCAGCTCTTGAGTGGAGACAATGTTGTGCTGGTCGAACTGCTTTTTGATATTTTTTAAGACTTTCGGATGCGCTGTACAGGCCGTCGGCCCGAGAGCGTGCATTTGCCATTCCCCTTCTGTCAAGGTTAGACAGCGCCCTCTCTGCACTCTATTTAATCCCTTTTTAATCCCTTTACGTGATTAAACTACCCTCGGCATGAGGGGTTGCGCAGTATTTCGATCAATTTTAGCCCCGTTGTTCCTTTTGCTGACAGTCGGAGTGCGTGATTCAATCCGCTCTCTTCCGGCATTTGATCTCCTGCCTCCGACCTTCGAGTTTCCGGCACAGCGGCCAGCGTCTTAGACGGCTCGCGAGGCCAGTGTATTTAAAGACCACGGACTAAAAGTCACATAGATACGCGGGGCTGCGTTTCAACTCTCGATTCAAACGAGGAACGATCTTCGTTGCCGACGCATACCGCGATGGAAAGCGTTTCGGTGTACACGCCGATTGAAAAGTTGACTACGTTTTTGGAACTTGAATCAGCGACTTGAAGGTTTAGACCTTTTCGCGTGCTGACGCTCATGGTCGCACCAGCCCGCAACACCTAACTTCGCAACAGCATAAAGTACGGTACCGACCAGCGGCGTAATCATCGCGAGTGAGGCACCGAGACGGGAAGATAACCACACTGAGATGGTAGAAAGAATGTACAACGTGGCCGTGTCAGAGTGCTTCGACAGGCGGTCGCGTAGGTCTGAATACTTTGCGTCGTCCGTACATAGGAGCGTAAAAACCTCTGCTTTGACAGACGACCAGTAATCCTTGGGTCGCACGTGAAGATGGCTGTCGGCCCACTCGTCACGCTTGAGTGCGGCTCTGGGGCCGGCGCCTTGAACATGTAGATTAAGCATCTCGCCGAGGTTGTCCCAGTCATAGTCTTGCATCTCAATCATTGAAAGGTAGGGCACCTCCTCGATGAGAAGTTTGGTGTCAATTTGTCGAGGGTCGAACATGGGGTATAAGGCTCAAAGGCTTCATCGCTTGTTAGGCATCATTGTGAAAATGTAGCGATGTCCGGGGCAGACAACGCGCTCTCTATCTCCTTGCGTCCATAATGAGTAATTGCAATCTCACCGCCGATTGCGACATACTCCACAAGATTCTCGCCAACTAAGTATTCGACGATATTCGGGGTCTCATTCTTATCCCCATCCCAATTGTTCCCCAACCTGCCACATCGAAACAAAACACGGCTACTCCCTCCGGTAAGATCGTGAAGCTTGTTGAGGAATTGAAAGGGCTTCTTTTTGGTTTCTTCGAGTCCATTCATAGTAAAAGCTCACCACTCCTTGAAATCGCCTACGTGCTCGTGCGTTTCGATCACGTTGCCAGCATCATCGTAAACGCGGATCGCTATTCCGTGTGAGGCTCCGCCGCGCACTCGCCAGAAGGCGAATTCTCCTTAGCGATATCGGGCGCGCGTTTCCAATTCGGCAACGCGCCGCCGAGTCAGTCGTAATTGGATAGATTCTTTTTTGTCCTTTTCAGCGGCAGTGATGTGCTCGCGTGTGGCGAGCCATTTCAATTGCTCCTGCTTGAGACTTTCACGGTCACGCGGGGGAAGGGCCGTTGCCAATTTGTGGTAAGCCTTGTTGAGTTGCGCTTCGATTTCATTGTCACCTATGTCCCGGCCCGATTCGTCCGAAACGGATTTAGCGGACGCCAACTCTAATTGCGGCGCATCGAGATTACCTTTCACGTCAAATAGGATCTCAAAGCTGTACGAGGGCGCGTCCGGTTTTTTCGATGATAACGCGCCAACCACTGCATCCATGACGACACGCCGCGGTCGGACGAACACCGGATTCGACACCGATATTTCATAGTCGGCGTCGGCGGCCTCTTTGCCTTCCTTCCGGACCGCAACACGCCGAACCGCCTTTTCTATTTGCGGCCAAACATTGCTCGTTTTGTGCTCAGTGGGATTAATCCATGCGACCTTGTCCGTAGCATAACGCGCTTGGTAGATCGCAATACCGCCCCGATTGTCGGGCGACCAGCCGACTTCGAGACCGAAATGGTTCTCGCTCCCTTCCGAGCCCGCGTAGTACGTAAAATCCGGAATAGTCGCGACAATTTTCCCGGTCGCCGTGTCGACTAGATAATCTTCGATGCGTTCGTAAGTTTCGACATCGACTCCGATCGATTCGATGTCGATCTTCTCCGGGCCGTCAGCGACGATTTCAGTTTTCGAATCGACACTGCCGGCAGGATCATCCTTTAATCCCCACCCGAGCACGTAGGCGCCATTGTTAGTGACGGTTTCAGGAAAACGTTTGAAATGCGCTTGCCCGAAAACAATCGGCGAATGAAGCCAGAGCAAGGTCAGCACGATACCGGAAATTCTGCCGGACATACCGATCAGATTACTGGTCGTCCTCTGCGTCGTCGATATTTTGTTCGAATTTCGACGTTGAACGTTGCGCGCGGAGCGTTGAGCTGCATGCGAATTTTATCTGGCACTCAACCGAGCGGCGTCCTGCGCATCGGAAATCAGATCGACGCCGCGACGATCTTTACGCGGCCGGACTTCGTAATCGGGCATAGGACAAAAATTATTATTTCCCTCCGGTGACTGTGTATCCTTCAGCTCTCAAATCTTCAGCCAATTCGATTTCCATCTGGGCCGCTGCCTCAAACGGCATAGGATTCAGATGTTGGTAAAGCTCTGGCATTAATCGAACACCGTATTTCCTAACAACCCAGGCTGATTTGTAGCCGTTCTTGTGATTTTCGAATCGATGATCAACTGGTAATCCGGTCATTCCGACATACACGCACGGCTTCAACGGATCACGCTTTGGATTGACCCGTAAAATTGATGGGTGCTTGGCAACAGCGCTCTCAAGCAGGACCACATAGACGCTGTGATGAAATTTCAGGTGCTTGGTTGTTTTCACTAATTTTCGATTCGAGCGGAATTCTTTATCCGTCTGCCGAAAACTCGGATTAATTCGGTTTGGGTGTGTGGGACCGTGTAACACGTGCAAGAGGCTCTTTACAGAACGTCTAGCCGCATCACCGGATGAATCTCCCATGCAGCGTAGCCGGGAAGATGGCTTCTCCGGTTCGACTGATCCTTGGGCGCATGGCCAACGTCCCAGTATGCCTTTCCCGTTACAGTGATGATCGGCGCTTCGATCAATTTTAGTTTTCTGTCAGAGCTAGTGTGAAACGGGAATTTCGTTCGCGTCCAGCTAAAACGGTATTGCGAATCTCACACCATTGCGGTTTTGCGGGTACTTCACAGACGACAATTCCTATCTTGTCGCCGGTGGCATCGCGCTGCTAGCGTTGAGGAAGTTTTGGACATTGCTCCCAGACCATCGGATTTTTATTTCTTTGCCGGCGTGGTTTTCTCCAGGGCTTCCAACGTTGCCAAATTGTTTTGGGCAACGATATCGTTGGGGTTGATCCGTAGTGCAGCTTTGAATTGTTCTATCGCCTCGGAAATTTGACCGATCTGTCCCAGAGCAGCTCCGAGATTACTACGCGCGTCGGCATTATTAGGATTGAGCCGCACCGCCTGCTTATACTGGTCTATTGCCTCCAAGGTTCGGCCTGTCTCGAGCAAGGTGTTGCCCAGGTTATTGTGCGCCTCGGCATAATCAGGATCGATCAGCAAGGCCTGATTAAATTCGTCCATTGCCTCTGAAGTTTGGCCGGTTTGGACCAAGGCGTTACCCAGATTATTATGCGCGTGGGCATTATTAGGATTGAGCCGCAACGCCTGCTTATACTGGTCTATTGCCTCCAAGGTTCGGCCTGTCTGGAGCAAGGTGTTGCCCAGGTTATCGTGCGCCTCGGCATTATCAGGGTTGATTCGCAAGGATTGCTTGAACAGGTCCATTGCTTCCGGAATCCGATTGCCTTGGTACAGGACGAAACCCAGGTTGTTGTACGCCATCCAGCAAGTGGGATTCTTCACAAGCGTCCTCGTGTACAAAGTTATGAGATCGTGGTAAACGGCACTTTGCTGCCACGTTAAGGTCGCAAGCAAAATCAGCAGGATGCTGCAAGCAACAGAGCCCAGAAACAATTTCTCCCGGCCGATACCGATGTTATCGCCCGATAATCGTAGGGCGTCTGTGTCAGACGCCAACTGGAGCGGCGTTTCACAGAAACGCGCTACAAGAATTGCCATACCTGCGCCAGCTAACGCAAGCGGTCCCATGCTGGCAAGGTACTGGAAGTGATCGCTCACAAACGAGTAGCGAAAGAAATAGACACTAAAAAAGCCGAGCACCGGAAACAGTGAGATCACATAGTATGCGGCGGCAAAGAATACAGCGCGGCCTGCTTTTCCTGGCAGTAACCACAAGAAGATCAAACTAACTACCGCTGCCAGCAACGGCACATAGGCCATCAGTTGCGATGGATGAATCTCCCACCTCGGATAAATGAAAATGAGCGGATGAGGCCAGAATAGTTTAGCCAGGTAAAACCATATCGCTCGTCCTGCGATGATCAAACGCTCCGGCCAGGTCTGCGCCCACTCCGGCCCAACTGCAGCTGCGTGAAATTTCTGTTCCCAAATTGTCCAAGCGCTCGCAAGCGCTGAAATGAGCAGGAATGGAGCGAGCGGTACTGCATCTTTCCATCCAATCCGTCCTCGCCGCCACCAGACACACAGAGCTAGCACCACAGGCAACATCACCACTGAGGGCTTGCTTAGCGTTGCCAGCACGAAGCAGGCTAGTGACAGGCCAAACATCAACGAGCTATTTAGCCGGACTACCCGGGTGACCCGCGCTTTCTCTTCCCAATCCAAGAAGAAAGAGATCGACAAGAGATAAAACAGACAGGACTGGGTGTTCTTTAGCTCAGTCACCCAGGCGACTGATTGCACCATCACGGGATGCAGTGCCCACAGTGCCGCGCCCAACCATGCGCCACCGACCCCGAGTTGTCGAAGGACGCGCCAGAGCAGCACTGCCGATCCCGCGTGCATCAACACGTTCAGGATGTGATATGGCAGCGAATTTAAACCAACGAACTTATGCAGCACCCAGAAGGTCGTCAGCACGAGCGGATAATAGACTGCCCGCGTGCTGGTCCAGATTTCTTTCAGCCCGAGCGGGCCGACTACGCATGGATTCTGGGTCAGATGCGATTCATCGTCCCAGACAAATCCAGCATGGAAGACCGGCGCGTACGCGATGAAAACAAATGCAATGAGGAGAAATCCCCAAAGCCAATCTCGCCGCGCAAAAAATCTAACCACCAATGAACACTAATGCACACGAATAGGGCGAAGAAAAATTCGTGGCTTTATTCGTGTTCGTTCGTGTTTTCACTCTGTTTGGCGACGCGTAGGTTTTCCTCGGCTTCCGGGAAGTCGGGATGGAGACGCAACGCCTCTTCGAATTGCAAGATCGCCTGCGTGAGATCGCCCTCGCGCATGAAAATCTTACCCAGGTAGTTATGTGGGTGAGCAAGTTTCGCGTTGAGATTGGATGCCTTCTGAAAATGGTCCTTTGCTTCGGCTAGCTCGCCCTTTTCGAAAAGCAAACTTCCGAGATCAACATGAGCATCTACCAAACGGGGATCCACTTGCAGAGCCTGTCGGTAGTGCGCAACTGCTTCGTCGAGTTTGCCGTGTTTTTCCAGGAACGCGCCATAGCTGTAGTGCGCCTGGGCGGACCTGGGGGCCAGTCGAATGGACGCTTCGCATTCGGCAGCCGCTTGGTCGTCGTGACCGAGTTGCTCCAAAACATAAGCATAGCCGGAATGATACTCGGCATTGTTGGGCTCGATTCGCAACGTGACTCAAACGTGACTGGCGGCGGTGTTTCGGCTGCCGCGCTGGAAAGAAACGCAATCGCAGCAATCGTGAACGTCGCCTGCGTCATTGCGACCGTTCAATCTGGATTGTTGACGCGCATCGCGCCGACGGAAAGCGTTTCATTGTGCGAGGGGATGAAAAGTTGACCGCTTTCGTTGAACTCGAATTGGCGATGTGCTTGCGGCGAATCGTCTTGACAAGCTGACGTAATTTCTT
>WNGD01005098.1_pt1 | contig 14359 bp, 13 predicted proteins | sample 5400671 | NCBI WGS metagenome assembly WNGD01 (sample SAMN13153369, study PRJNA577476) | soil metagenome | isolation source: 40 cm soil or saprolite under grassland replicate 2 | place: USA:California | collected 2016-06-15
TTACTTGGGTCATGCATAGCGCGATGTATGACACGATGATCGCCGTCTTGGCGCAGCCGCATTTCCTCCTTGCCGGCCCTGATACGCGTGTACTGTTGTTGTAGAGAGCAGTGCAAGCGCGGCAAGAAATTTCACGGTGGGGCCTCCCGGCAGCCCCGATCCCTCCCACGCTGCAGAAATGTGTGATCGAGATCATGTCGTAATTACGCCAAGCCGCGGTAGCGGGGGTATCTCGAGCAAAAATAATTCCCAGAGGCGGAGCGGCGAGACCGTGGCGGCTTTGGCTTCCGGGCTGTTCGGTGTGCCGTGCTAATGCTGCTCACCGAGTGTCGAGAGCCGATTTTCCAAAAGACGAGTCTGCGACAGACTCGCGGCGTCGTGACGCGAAATCAATGGATTAATACCAAATCCCAATGATTAGAACCCGTGCGCCCATTGGCGCAATCCGATGGACATGATGCGCCATGGCTGATCGACGAGCTTGTTCCAGGCCGCACAGCAATGGTCGACGAGATCGTCGTAGGATTTGAAGATGCGCCGGCACGACAAGACGGGTCGACAGGTGCCAGCCGGCCTGATCGACCAAGAGGACGGCGTGGGCTTTGGGCGCTACAGCTTTGGCGATTTCCGCCAAGTGCAGGTTCATGGCCTCGGTGTTGCAGGCCGGCAGGATCAGGGCGGCGCCCTTGCCCTCGTATGGGCAGACCGCGCCGAAGATGTAGGTGGAAGCGGTGCGCTGGTCACGCGGCGCGATGGGACGGGTACCGCGCTTGGCCCACCGTCGCGTGATCTTGTTCTTTTGGCCAACGCGAGCTTCGTCGGCGAACCAGATTTCTATTGTTTGGTAGTCGAGCGCTTTTTCTCGCGCGATTGTCTCCAGACGCGTGGGGAAACTTTTTTAAAATTCTCGATCGCGCCCTCGGCTTGAGCGTGGTGGCGCGGCCGGGCCGAGAGTCTGCGGTAGCCCATGGCGCGCAGTTCCCGGCTGAGCGTCTGCTTGGCGATCGTGATGCGGAATTCCTCGAAGATCCATTGCGCCAGATCGATCAGCCGCCAGCGGACAACATCGTGCACTGCCGGAATTGGGCCACTCTCGATGATGCGGGCGATGGCCTGGCGCTGGACGTCGTTGAGCTTGGACGGCTGGCCCGGCGACTTGCCGTTCAGGAGACCGTCAGGGCCGCGCTCGTTGAAGTGCAGTACCCAGTCCCGGATGATCTGAAGCCCGACGCCGCCGATTTTCGCCGCCTCGGTGCGCGCCGCACCGTCATAGATCGCCGCCAGCGCAAGAAGCCGACGGGCCTGAGGGCCATCTTTCGTCTTCTTTGCCAAACTCCGCAGCTGTGACGCATCAAAATCACGGCGCAACGATATCGGAGCCGACATGACGAACCTCCTTGGTTCGCCATGTTGAATCAGACTCGCGCGCTTTGGGGAATCGCCCGAGAGTCAATATTACAGGGACCCGGTATTAGCCCCGGTCGCGAACGCAATCGCGCCGGGGTTTTCTTGTTCGGTGTGGACGAAGGGCGACATCACGCGGGCGCGCGCCGGAGAGATTCGGGAATGCCGTCATCGAGGGCGGCCATCTTCGCCTTCATGATCTCGGCACCCTCCTCGGGAGCGGGCGCGTTGTCCTCGCCGCGCTGTGGAGGCGCGGCTTCATCAGCAGGCGGCGGCTTGGTTCTTGCTGCCCTGGGGCCGACCGCGTCCGCGCTTGGGCATCACGGCCGCGCCCTGCTTCTCGGTGGCGGTCTCCTGCTTCGCCTCAAGCTCTGCCCGCAGGCGAGCGTTCTCGGCCTTAAGCTCCTCCACCTCGGATTCGAGGCCCGCGATCTTGATCTCGGCCGCGCGCAGCTTCTCGGCTAGGTCCTTGTCGTGCTCGCGCGCGGTCTCAAGCTCATCGATGTGAGCGTCCTTTGCCTCCAGCTCACGCTGGACTTGCGAGGGGATCGTTTTGGTGGGCGCGGTCTTCTTCTGCGCCGGTTGCTTGCGGGCCTTGCCATCGGCGCCGACCCGCTTAGCAACTGGGGAAACTTCCCCAGTTGACTCCTTTGCCCTTCGGATGGCGCCCACCGTCTTGTGGTCGGCCTTTACCTGCTTGGCGATACGCCGATCCGATGCTTCGGGCTTCGCCGCAATCACCTTGGCGATCAGGTCCCGCTTCTGCTCGGGCGTGAGGTGCCGACGATGGATGTTCTTAGAGATGACATATGCTCTCACCCTGTCATCATTATTCTGTTCATGGGGTGCAATCTCGCCGCCAACCGTGTGGGCATATATCGCCTTACGGAAATACTTGCCCGGATCAGCACTCGGGTCGATCCCGAGCCGCTGTAGCGCTCGATATCTATTCCGGCCTTCGACAATCTTGCCTTGGTATAGATCGATCTTCTCGCGCAAGCCGCTCTCTTTGATGTCGGCCACGAGCTGGTCGAAGTCCTTGCCTTCCATCAAGGGGAACAGGTCGGCAAGCGGATGAAACTTGAGTTCTTCGCTCATGGCCGCACCTCGCGAGCGCCCATGCGCTCACGCTCGGCCTGCTCGATTGTGCGCCGCCGCCAGTATGGCTGCTTGGCAACAATCATGTCGGGCTCGGGAAGCACGCCCGACGCGGTCCAGCGCTCGATTGTTTTGGGGTTCTTCTTATAGCGCTGGGCCAGCAGCCGCTTCGTGAGGTAGTCGTCGCCCTGGTCGATACTTGATTGCATGGTGCATCATCTCCGTACTTGTAGGATGATGCTGGCACATATCAGACAAGGCTCTATGGCGTACTCGATGCAGAAATCCGAAACGAGTACACCACCTAAACGGCTGGGGGCTTAGGGACGCATGCCGCGGCGGGCTGAGCGCACTACGTCAGTTGAGGTGACGTCTTCGTCTTCGTTAGGGGGGAAGGCAATGTCGGTCAGCAAGGCAACCTCATTGTCGTGCCACTTTCCCGTAGTTCTGTGCATGAGACGGGAGGCTCGCATAAATGCCGTTCGTGGACGTGAACCGTTGTGGTTACTGCGAATGTCAATTAGCCGATATATTTTGTTCTGATGAAGGGCTTCGGTGAGTTCTTCCAATTTAGCGGATCCCTGGAGAGTCGCAGCCGTACTGGTATTCTGAAGGAGCGCCAAAAGTTCTCTGGCCGACATTTTAGAAAAGCACCGAGCAAGTGCCTTTTTTCTTATTGTCTCCCCTTCCAGCACCGTTCGTATATATGCGTCAATCGTGGGCTTTGCGTTGGCTATTACAATGCAATCCCACGAGTCCATAAGGCCTTTAAGGAATAACTCGCGCTCGGACGCGGTGTCTATCGAGGGGTTATCATCAACAAGCTTCTTCCAAATTTTGTCTATGCGGCGGTCGGGGTCATCGCTCAAGTGAACGAAAAAATCGGTTAGAGATTTACCGCACTCGTGCTGCTTTAGAAATTTGTTAATTTCATCTTTGAAGGACGATGAACTTCGACTGGGCGCTTTCATTGCCGCCCCCGCAACGGGACAACGTCGCCCTGCAGCGCGTTGACAATGTGCTCAATCTGCGCGGCCAGCGCCTCGAATGCCCGCTTCTTCTCCGCGTGATATTCGTGCCTATCGTAAGTTTCTCGCACGCCGCCGATTACGTGCCCAAGACATCGTTCGGCATGGTCGGGGGGCACGCCAGCACGAGACATTAAGCTTCGCGCGGTGCGCCTCAGATCGTGAATCGTCCAATCGGTAACGCCGCAGGCAGTATCGAATTGCCGCTTCTGCCGCGAAAGCCCGCCACCAAGTGCGATGCGGCCATTGTTGCTGAATACATACGGACAGGTAACGATATGCGGACGCGCCGCTAATATCTCTTGTGCGGCCTTGCTGAGCGGGCGGACCAAATCAACTGCTGTCTTGTTTCGTGCCGCTGGCAGGGTCCAATCGCTGCCGTCAAGTTCGGCCCAGGTCATGGCGGCGGCCTCGCTTCGGCGCGCCGAAGTTAGTAACAAAAACTTGACGTACGCGCCAAACGGCCCCTCGGTTGACGCAGCTACCCACACGCGGCGCAACTCGTCGTCGGACAACACCCGTGTCCGCGCATGCTGCTTGGCGTTCTGCCGCCGCATTCCGCGAACGATGGGCGACGTGAACTCGTCATCTCGGATGGCGTGCCAGTTAAATAACCTGCTCAGGGCTGCCAGCGTATAATCAGCCATGCGCTGACCGTGGTTGTCTTCGACGTGGTCGAGCAACCGGATAACGTCCTTGCGTTTGATGCTGCTGATTTGACGGCCGCCGCCGAGGACAGGATAGACCAGCCGCTCAAAGATGCTCTCACGCTGGCCGATGGTGCGAAGGCGCTTCCCTTCGCGGGTGAGATACTCCTCAGCGACCGACCGCAACGTATCGGCTCTGGCGCGCTCTGCCTTCTCGGCTTCGGCCTTGCGCGCGTCAGCAGGATCGCGGCCTTGGCTGACTTCGTACATTGCGTCAGCCGCGAGCTTGCGGGCCTGGGCCAGCGTGATGCCAGGGGGCAGCGTCAGTTTCTTCGGCACCCCAAAGAAGCGGTAACGGACGCAGAACCCCTTTCGGCCTGTCGGCTGGAGCAGGACGTACAATCCATGGGCACCAGGGTCGGGAATCTCACGGCGTACTGCCGCTGGCTTCAGGTTGCGGATTGTAATGTCAGTGAGGGCCTTTGATGCCATGTCACGTATCCCTCGGGTAACTGACGGGTAACAAACCGAAGGTTGTCTGCTACTGTCTGCCCCTGTCGCGGATATAGGCAGACAAAGCGCAGTAATGCAAGGACTTCTATGCTGTTATCGTGGAAAAATGTCGGTCTTTGTCGGGTGTTGTCGCGAGGCCATATTTGACCTCCGATCACTGATCCCTGCTTTTGCGCGGCGGCTCCTTGGTCGGGCGCGTAGGCGGCTTCGGCTTGCCGGCAGCCTTCGGTGTTGCCTTGCGCGCGGCGCTGCGCGGCTTCGCGGCGGCGGGCTTCTTGCCGCCGCGCGCGCTTCTTGCCTCGATAAGGCCGACGGCTTCTTCCAGCGTGATCGTTTCCGGGGTCAGGTGGGACGGCAGCGTGGCGTTGACGCCGTCGTGGTTGGCATAGGGCCCGTAACGTCCGTTCTTCACCACGATGGGACCGCCCTTGTCGGGATGATCGCCGAGCGCGCGGCCGGGATCGGCGCCGCGGCGGCCCCCCCTGTGCGCCCGCTTGGCGCGCTTCTCTTCGATCAGCGTCACGGCGCGGTTGAGCCCGACGGTGAGCACGTCGTCGCCCGTCGTCAGATTGGCGTAGGTCTTGCCGTGCTGCACGTAGGGCCCGAAGCGACCGACGCCGGCAACGATCGGTTCGCTGTCGTCGGGATGCTTGCCGATCTCGCGCGGGAGCGAAAGCAGCCCGAGCGCGCGATCGAGATCGACGTCGTCGGTGGAGAGGCCTTTCGGCAGGCCGGCGCGCTTGGGCTTCTCGCCTTCCGTTGCTTCGCCGAGCTGGACGTACGGCCCGAAGCGACCCGAGCGCAGCGTCACTTCGAGGCCGCTCACCGGGTCTTCGCCGAGCTTTTTCATGCCGCCGTCGGGTCCGCCGTTGGCGCCGTTCCCGGGCGCGAGCTGGCGCGTATAGCGGCACTCGGGATAATTGGTGCAGCCGATGAAGCCGCCGAACTTGCCGAGCTTGAGCGAGAGCCGGCCGGTCTCGCAATTCGGGCATTTGCGCGGATCGGCGCCGTCCGCGCGCGGCGGAAACAGATGCGGCGCCAGCATCTCGTCGAGCGCGTCGATGACCTGGGCGACGCGCAGCTCCTTGATGTCGCCCACGGCGGCGGTGAATTCACGCCAGAAATCCCGCAGCAGATCGCGCCAAGCCATCTCGTTGTTGGAGATGCGATCGAGCTGCTCCTCGAGTCCGGCGGTGAAATCGTATTCCACGTAGCGGGCGAAGAAGCTTTCGAGGAATGCGGTCAGCACTCGACCCTTGTCCTCGGGAAGGAGCCGCTTCTTCTCGATGCGCACATAGCCGCGGTCCTTGAGCACCTGCAGGATCGAGGCGTAGGTCGAGGGCCGGCCGATGCCGAGCTCCTCCATGCGCTTGACCAGCGACGCTTCCGAGTAGCGCGGCGGCGGCTCGGTGAAATGCTGGCTGGCGTCGATCTTGCGCTTGCTGAGGCTTTCGCCCGCGCTCATCTCCGGGAGACGGCGGCCCTCCTCGTCGGCCACGATGTCGTCCTCGCCCTCCTGATAGAGCGTGAGGAAGCCGTTGAACTTCACCACCGTGCCGGTCGCGCGCAGATCGATGACGCGGCCTGCGGCCTTGGCGGTGATGTCCGCGGTGGTGCGCTCGAGCTCGGCGGATTCCATCTGGCTCGCCATCATGCGCAGCCAGATCAGCTCGTAGAGCCTCGCCTGGTCGTGATCGAGAAACGATTTCATCTCCCGCGGGCGGCGCCCGACTTCGGTCGGCCGGATCGCCTCGTGCGCCTCTTGCGCGTTCTTTGCCTTGGTCTGGTACTGGCGCGGCGAGGCCGGCACATAGTCCCGGCCGTAATCGGCGCCGATCAGGCGGCGGGCGGCGGCGAGCGCCTCCTCCGCGACGTCGACGCCGTCGGTGCGCATGTAGGTAATGAGGCCGATGGTCTCGCCGTCGACGTCGACGCCTTCATAGAGCCGCTGCGCGACGCGCATGGTATGGGCGGGTGCAAAGCCGAGCTTGCGGCTTGCTTCCTGCTGCAGCGTCGAGGTGGTGAACGGCGGTGGCGGGTTGCGCTTGGCGGGCTTGGCCTCGACATTGGCCACCGTGAACGCGGCGCTCTCCAAGGCCCGCTTGAAGGCCTCGGCCTCGGCGGGGGTGCCGACGTCGAGCCGCTGGATTTTTTGGCCGTCGGCGCCAATGAGGCGCGCCTCGAACTCCTCTCCCCGCGGCGTGGCGAGGGTTGCCACCAGCGACCAGTATTCGCGCGGGACGAATTTTTCGATTTCGAGCTCGCGGTCGCAGACGAGGCGCAGCGCCACCGATTGCACCCGGCCGGCGGAGCGCGCGCCGGGGAGCTTGCGCCACAGCACCGGCGAGAGCGTGAACCCCACGAGGTAGTCGAGCGCGCGGCGGGCGAGGTAGGCGTCGACCAACGCGCCATCGATCTTGCGGGGGTGCTTCATGGCGTCGAGCACCGCCTGCTTGGTAATGGCGTTGAACACCACCCGCTCGACCGCCTGCTTCTTGAGCGCGTGCTTCTCCTTCATGACTTCGAGCACGTGCCAGGAAATCGCCTCGCCTTCGCGATCGGGGTCGGTGGCCAGGATGAGCTTGTTGGCACCCTTGAGGGCGCGGGCAATGTCGTTGAGGCGCTTTTGGGACTTGTCGTCGACCTCCCAGATCATGCGGAAATTGTGCTCGGGATCGACCGATCCATCCTTGGCCGGGAGGTCCCGCACGTGCCCGAACGAGGCCAATACCTCGTAGCCGGAGCCAAGGTAACGGTTGATCGTTTTCGCCTTGGCCGGGGACTCGACAACAACGATGTTCATGCAATTCCAATAAGTTAGAGGGAGGCCCGGGGCGCCGGCAGCGCGGAATCGGCCGCGGTTGTCGCGGCGAAACATGGGGATGTCAACCCTCCCTGTCAAACCGAGGGGTCGGGATCGGCAGCGTGCGGGCACGCATGGCGGTGGTGGTGCCGGGCGCAAAGCTCCCGCAGGCCACGGGAGTTTTCTAGAGCAGCATAAATAGTTTGTCGGAAGACGCCGAGACTATGGATCAAGAGAGGGCGGCGATACTCGGTCATACCATTAACGATCTTCGACGCGCGGCTCCGACGAGCGCGCATGATCGTCGCCTCGCCTGGGTTGCCGGAAAGTCACACTTCAAGGATTTCCATCTACACCGATAGCACAAGTCCCAATTCCACCGCTCTTGGCGCCAACAGTTCCACCGTGGAACCTGCAGCTGCGGGTTCATCGGGGGGATTGGGCTATGTGGATCATCTGGTATGTCGCGATGATGGCATCGCTGAGAGCCATGGGGCTTGCGCCAAGCGTGGTGCCGGTCAGGACCGACGAAGATCGGACGCCTTTCAGCGACATCTGAGTCTTAAGAGGCTGCCTCCGTATTTTGCGTTACCTCAGGCGCTGAAATTTCGGCGGCCGCGTCGCCTACAGCTTGACACCAGGGCGCCGCCGTGGCGTTCGAGCCGTCCCGCCAGCTCGAGTTCGAGCAGCACCACGCGCACGATCGCGGGCGAACTTCCGGACAACCGAACGAGATCGTCGATCGGCACCGGCGTCGGTCCGAGCAATCCGACGATACGCGCGCGCTCGCCGGCGCCCGGCTCGGCGCCCGGCCCGGAAGGGGCTTCCGGCTCCTCGGCGCGCAATTCGATCGGCTTGCCCAGGATCGGGCGCAGCACCGCGATCACGTCGGCCGCGTCCGTCACCAGCGTCGCGCCCTGCTTGATGAGGTCGTTCGTCCCTTCCGCGCGCGGGTCGAGCGGCGAGCCCGGCACCGCGAACACCTCGCGGCTCTGTTCGAGCGCGAAGCGGGCGGTGATCAGCGAGCCTGAGCGCTTGGCCGCCTCCACCACCACGATGCCGGCGCACAGCCCGGAAATGAGCCGGTTGCGGCGGGGGAAATCGCGGGCGCGGGGCTCGTGGCCGAACGGCATTTCCGAGACCAAGGCGCCTTGCGCTAGGATGGCGTCGGCGAGGTCGACGTGCTCGCGCGGATAGACATGATCGTGGCCGCCCGCGAGCACGGCGATCGTGCCGGTGGCGAGGCTTGCGCGATGGGCGGCGGCGTCGATGCCGCGGGCGAGGCCGGAGACGACGGCGAAGTCCGCGGCGCCGAGATCGCGCGCCAGCCGCTCGGCGAAACGCAGGCCCGCGGCCGAGGCATTGCGCGCGCCGACGACCGCGACCGCCGGCAGATGCAGCACGGCGGTTTGGCCGCGCACGGCAAGAAGCGGCGGGGCGTCGTCGATCATCTGCAACCGGCACGGATAATCGGGCTCCCCAAGCGCCACGAAGGCGACGCCGAGGGCTTTCGCCGCCTTGAGCTCCCGCTCGGCGTCTTGGCGGGAATGGACGCGGGTGGCGCGGCTCGCGCCGCCGCGGCGGGCGAGATCAGGCAGCGCCGCCAGCGCGGCGCGTGCGCCGCCGTAGTGGTTGACCAGCGCGCGGAAGGTGCGCGGGCCGACATTGTCGCTGCGGATGAGGCAAAGCCAATCGAGCCGCTGCTCCTCGCTCAGCCGCACGCCGTCGCTGCCTTTGCCCACGGGATGATCCGCTTCGGATGGAGAATTCCCCTCGGCGTACTTTATCTGCGCACCACGGGCAACATGGCCGGTTGCGCAATTGAACGAGCTGCAATAACGGCGTAGCCTCGACTTGAGCAGCCGGAATGGAGAAGACCAAGATGAAGCGCCCAGTCGCCGTGCTCGCGATCTCGTCCACGGTCTTGTTGCTCGGTCCTTCCTCGGGATCCGCTCAGCAAGCGGGATCGTCGGCGGCCTCCACGAATTCGGCCAGCCGGCAAACCCAGCCGTTTCAACCTTTTTTCCCTCCCCCCAGTCCAACCATAAGAGTTATCGGAGCTCCGACAGTTCAGTCGTCTCCTGGCACAAGACAAGAATGCACGCCGGTCGAACAAGACATCGCCGGATTCATTATTGGTCCCACCAACCTTTGCGACCGATAGGCGACGAAACGACGGGTGTCAGGCACGGTGCGGCGGGTTTTGACGCCCACTTGGCGTGAGCTTGCAGGGGAGTTGCGATGGCTGGCCTACGACGCGCGCTGTAGGAAGACCGGCATCCCCCGCTTGTTGGCGTACATGGGACGGTATCGCTCCGTATTGTACATGGTGGCGACATCCAGCGTGCGCGGCCCGAGCTTGGGATCAGGGATGGGCACCAGCTCGTAGCAGCCCTTCACCAGCGCCGACATAAGGCCGGTCTTACCCTCCAGCATGGCGTCGTAGGCCATGTTGCCGAACGTCAGGCCCACCAGCTTGTCGACGAAGTCCGGGTCGCCCGAGCGCAGATCGTAAGTGAGGTCGGACGTCATCGTCTCCTCGCCGGTGCGCCGCTTGATCTCGTCGGCCAGCGACTCGGCGACGCTTGCCTTCTTACGGTGCCCGTACGCGTCGGGTTCGCCATATTCGCGCACTTGATAGCCCTCCCACTCGGCGCCCTCGCTGAGCAAAACCAGCGCATAGTTGCTGGGGTTTGCGCGCTTCTCCTCGATGAGCAACCTGATGAGCTTGTCGAGATTGACCTTGTATTCGGGGACGACACAGCGGATCGAGGTGGCGTACGCCGTGTAGAGCGCCGTAAAGCCGGCATCGCGGCCGAAGACGCGGAAAATGCCGATCCGCTCGTGCGAGGCGACGGTGGTCCGCTGGCGCTGGATGGCGTCGCTGGCGCGGGTGATCGCGGTCGAGAAGCCGATGCAGTACTCGGTGTTGTGAACGTCGTTATCCATCGTCTTCGGAATGGCAATGATCTTGACGCCGAGTTCATTGAGCTTGGCCGCGTAGCCGAGCGTGTCGTCACCGCCGATGGCAATGAGATGCTCGATGCCCAGCGCCGAGAGGTTCGCCAGCACTTGCTTGGAGACGTCCCACGTGTTGGCGGCGACACCACGACTACTCACGGAGAGCGGAAAGTCCTTGCCGGCGAGGTGATCGGGCAGCTTCGCCATTTTGGCCGGGTTGGTGCGGCTCGAGTGCAGCACGGTCCCGCCGCGCCGGTCGATGGTGCGCGTGTTCTCGCGGTCGAGCGCCATCACGTAGCGCCGCCGGCTATTCGGATCCTCGAGGTTGAGGTTCGTCAGCGCCTCCCAGCCGCGACGGAGACCGACGACCTCGATATCGTTCTCGCTGCTGCGGTAGGCGACGGTTTTTATGACCGAGTTGAGGCCTGGGACGTCGCCGCCACCCGTGAGGATGCCGATTCGCTTTTTCGCCATGACGACACCTCTACTTTCACGGACTCCTCGGTAACCGCCATGAGCGCCGGCCTGCGGCACCAATTCCCGGCGGAGATAGGGCCGCACCTTTGCCGAGCCTTCTCACGATCTCCTCGACGATCTCGCGAGGATGCTGAACGATCGAAACCACGATCGGATGTTCGTCCGGCTGCGGCTCTTCGAGGGTCGCGAATTGGCTCTCGAGCAGCGAGGGCGGCATGAAATGCCCGTCGCGTGCCGCCAGCCGACGCGCGATCAGGTCGCGCTCGCCCTTGAGATAAACGATGCGCACGTCGGGGCGCTCGCCGACCAGGATATCGCGATAGGCACGTTTGAGCGCCGAGCAAGCGACGGTGCCATGATTGCCGACGCGCCGGGTCGCGTCGATCCAGGCGGCAATGCCGTGCAGCCAGGGCCAGCGGTCCTCATCGGTGAGCGGGACGCCGTTGTGCATCTTCTCGACGTTGGACGGCGGGTGGAACCAGTCGCCCTCCTCGAAGATCCAGTTCAGCCGGTGGGCGAGCATCGACGCAATCGTGCTCTTGCCGCAGCCCGAGACTCCCATCACCACGACGACGGAAGGACTCCCCGCGGGCGAAGCGGGCTTGTTTTCGGATTGTGAGCCTCGCGTCTGGCGCGAGCGAGGCGAGGGAGACCGCCGACGACGCGGCGCTGCCGCAGATGTCCGCTTCTTACGGCGCTTGATCATGAGCGTGCGACCTGTCGTTGCCCGCGACCGGAATGAGAAGGTCAGCTCCACCCAACACGGGGGAGCATAGCGCGAACGCTCGCTGTGTGAACGGGGCAATTTCGAGAAAGCGAGCATCGCTCGATATGAACGGCGTCTCGGTCTACGCCGTCCGAGGTCTGAAACGTCACGTGCCCGAGGATGCGCCGATCTTGCCCTCGGTGCCGTTGACGAGCCGCGCGATGTTGGCGCGGTGCATGATCCACAGCAATAGCGTCAGCAGCGTGAACAGCACCGTCTCCGGCCGATCGCTGATGAGCCACAGCGCGAATGGCGTCGCCGCGCTGGCAACCAGCGCGGCGAGCGAGGAGTAACGGGTGAGCGCGGCCACCGCGAGCCAAATGAGGCAGAAGGCGATCGCCGCCGGCCACGCCAGCGCCAGCAGCAGGCCGATATAGGTGGCGACGCCCTTGCCGCCCTTGAAACCGAGCCAAACCGGGAAGAGGTGGCCGAGAAAGGCGCCGGCCGCGGCCGGGAGCGCGAGCTCGTGGGCGAAATAGCGGTATTCGCTGCCGTAATAGTAATAGACGATGAGTACGGCGAGCGTGCCCTTGAGCGCATCGGCGATGAGCGTGGCGGCGGCAAGGCCTTTGCGGCCGGTGCGCAGCACGTTGGTCGCGCCGATATTGCCGGAGCCGATGGCGCGGATGTCCGTGGTGCCGGCGAGCCGCGTCAGGATCAGCCCGAACGGGATCGAGCCGCAGAGGTAGCCGAAAGCGAGCGCCGCGGCGTAGGCCGGCAACAGCGACGGATCGGGCCATGACGGCATGGACACTCTCTACTTCCGCTCGTTGCCCCCCGCGAAAGCTGTTCCGCTCGTCCCCGCGAGGGGCCCCCCGCGACGCTGGCGTCGCGGGGACCCCGTTGCGGGGACTCAGTACTTTGCGCACTGGATTCCCGCTTTCGCGGGAATGAGCGGAGTCCGGCTGCGCGGTCGGGCGTGGCTCACCTAAATGGAGACACTGCCCGCATGCGAATCTTGTTGACTCGTGTAACGAGAATCTTCCAAGTTTCGGTATTCACCAAATTTGCGCTTGCAGGTGGTTGGCCCCAGGAGCGGGGCGCGCACGCCGAACTTGGCGTCAACGCCAGGCGCGACCTCGGCCCCTGTTATTTCCCTGTTATGGTCCTGTTATTTTAGCGCCGCCTTCTCGATTTCCTATTCATTTTCCGAGCGTTGCGCTCATGGCCCTGTATTTTTCCTGTTATTTACAGGGCGGCGAGTAACCAACGCTCTGCATTTGGGTCGCGGTCCAGGCGGAGGAGGCGCGCGTCACACGTATTCGTAGACCGTGCGGCCGGCGACGATGGTGCGCAGCACGCGGCCTTCGAGCTTGGCCTCGTCGAAGGGCGTGTTCTTGCACTTGGATTTGAGCTCGGCGGGGTCGAGCACCCAGGGCACGTCGGGATCGAGCACGATCACGTCCGCGGGGCTGCCTTGCTGCAGCGTTCCGGCCGCGAGCCCTAAGATTTTCGCCGGCGCGCTCGACATCGCCTTGAGCAAGGTCATGAGCGCAAGCTCGCCCGAATGCACGAGGCGCAGGCCCGCGGTGAGCATGGTCTCGAGCCCGATCGCACCGGGCGATGCTTCGGCAAACGGCAGGCGTTTGGTTTCCACGTCCTGCGGATTGTGATCGGACATGACGACGTCGATCAGACCCGAGGCCAGCGCCGCCACCAGCGCCGCGCGATCCTCTTCCGCGCGCAGCGGCGGGCTGAGCTTGAGGAACGTGCGATAGGGCCCGACGTCGATCTCGTTGAGGGTGAGGTGGTTGATGGACGCGGAGGCGGTGACGTGGAGTCCTCGGTCCTTGGCGCGGCGCAGCACGTCGAGCGCCTCACCGCAGGTGAGCGAGGCCGCGTGATAGCGGCTCTCGGTCAGCGCGACGAGCCGCATGTCGCGCTCGAGCATGATGGTCTCGGCCGCGGTGGGCACGCCGGCCAGCCCGAGCCGTGCGGCGAATTCGCCTTCGTTCATCACGCCTTCGCCGACGATGTCGGGATCTTCGGTGTGATGCACGACGAGCGCGTCGAAATCACGCGCGTAGGTCAGCGCGCGGCGCATGACCTGCGCGTTGGTCACGCTCTTGGTGCCATCGGTGAAGGCAACGGCGCCCGCCGCCTTGAGCAGGCCGATCTCGGCCATTTCCTCCCCGCGCAGGCCCTTGGTCAGCGCCGCCATCGGCTGCACGTGCACGATCGAGGTGTCGCGCGCCCGGCGCAGCACGAAATCGACGATCGCGGGATCGTCGATCGCGGGCGAGGTATCGGGCTGGGACACGATGGTGGTGACGCCGCCGGCTGCCGCCGCCTGGCTCGCCGAGGCGATGGTCTCGCGATATTCCGCGCCGGGCTCGCCGACGAAGGCGCGCATGTCGACGAGGCCGGGCGCGACGAGCTTGCCCTTGCAGTCGATGACCTCGGTCGCCTCCGGCACGCCGGCGGCGCCGATGCCGCGCTTGGCCTCGCGGATCACACCGTCGGCGATCAAGAGATCGCCGTCGATGTCGAGATCGCGCGAGGGGTCGAGGATGCGCGCGTTGGCGAGCAGGATCGGGCGGCGCTCGGTGAGCATCATCATGGCGCGCCCTCACGCCCGATCATGACGACCTCAGGCATTCGGCAGGTTCCGCGACAGCGCCTCGAGCACGGCCATGCGCACGGCGACCCCCATCTCCACCTG
>WNGD01004158.1_pt1 | contig 14356 bp, 11 predicted proteins | sample 5400671 | NCBI WGS metagenome assembly WNGD01 (sample SAMN13153369, study PRJNA577476) | soil metagenome | isolation source: 40 cm soil or saprolite under grassland replicate 2 | place: USA:California | collected 2016-06-15
ACCAGCAGGTCAATGAAGCGCCGCCGCTCCTCTTCACTCGTCGTCAAGGTGAACAGTTCCTCGAACTGGTCCACAACGAGCACCACGTGTGTGCCCTGCGCTCCCTGTCGCTTTGCCAGGGCGGTGGCATGCAGCAGTAAGCCGCGTGCCGTGTCATCTTCTAGGTCTTCGCGGATGGCCTTCAGGCTCTTCTCAGGGAGGTGCTCTGACAGCGCAAGTGTCAGGGAATCGATGGGGTGGATGCCTGGCACGATGGGATCCAGGTACACCCACCCACGGCTCTCGGGTAACCCTCCATTGCGAAGAAACGGAAGTAAACCAGCCATCACGACACTCGATTTGCCTGAGCCGCTTGCCCCAACCAGTGCCAGGAGCCGTTCGCTCTGAACGCCCTGCTGTTCTTTTGCCAGCACCTCCTTCAAGGCTTCCATAAGTTCCTTGATGAGGGTATCCCGTCCGAAGAAATCAAGCGTATCTGCATTGGTGAAGGCACGCAGCCCTTTGTACGGGTTGCGCGGCTCAACAGCTCGTGTCGTTTCAGGAGGCTCGGCGTCTTTCGTGAGTTCTGGAGGGACACCCCTCAGTGCTTCGATAATGTCGTGGAGGGCAGTTTCATAGCGACCCTCACGGCCGTCGATATATTGTGTCCCGCCCCAGCCGAGCGGAACACAATCCATCCACTGAGTCCCTGCTATCCAGAATGGGTACATGGGGCGTTGATACATCTCAGCAATGCGCAGTTCATCCTTGACGTAGCGCGAACTGCGCGCGCTGGGAGAAGCAACGAGCAACACCGCGTGTGCAGCACGAATGGCGTTTCGCAAGGAGTCCTCCCAGTCTGGAGTGCCTGGCAGAATGCCTTCTCGATCCATCCAGATGGAGATCCCTTGGGTATGTAGGTCTGTTTTCAGGCGTGTGACGAAGGCGTTATCCGCACGCGAGTAGGAAACGAACACGACTGGTGAAATGTGCGTCTCGCTCATGGCTTCTCTTCCCCTTGCTTAACCAGTGACAGTCAGAAACGTGCCCTCAGGAGGGCCTTCTGTGAAATGGCATTCGCCGTGAGTCAAATACGATCAGTAAAACACTATTACAACGATGAGAAGCGTGATTTTTCGCATACGAGATGTGTGGTGAGTAGAACGAATTGTAAGAAATTAGACACTATTCTGGCTAAGCGCTTCATGCCGATGTCGGTGATGTTCTTTCGCACGCAAGAGTTCGTCAGCCACCTATGGTACCAGGCAGAGTCTCTTCCCAATCGGCTACGCCTGGTTGGTTGTCTTCCTTATCAACCCAACTAGCGATGCCTTGCTCGTACAGGTCGACTTTCAGACGTTCGACAACGAGTGATCAGCACGTGCATACGAGATAAAGACGAATGGAACGGGCGTCGATGTGCTCATAGATGACTCCCATTTCAGAATGCTGTTTCGTACAGACATGATGCTTCAGTTTACTTAGCTATATTATTGCACAATATGTCAATAATCAATAATGCTCTTTAACTTTTTAATCTGGATATTGAGAAATCCACAAAGGGCCGATAATGAGGTTTAACTTTTTAAACTGGATAGCGGGAAATCCAACGGAGGCCGATAAATCGGCGGTGTGCGCGATAAATGGGCACCTACGGATGGACGGAATAATTTGTTAAAAGTCATTGTTGATCTCATATTCTGATCTTCTCGTTCTCCACGTACTGCCAGTGTTTGCTGTACTTCGTTGGTGTTGCTGTAAGCGTTGCTACAAAAAGCACATAACGCCCTTAGATGACCCGCTACATCGTGCTCACAGGATCAATATCGACCTCCCAACTAGGAGTGTCGATTACTCTTAGCAGTGGGTGTAAATCAGGCCCGCGCGCGATCATCTGCCAGCGGTATTTTCCGCGAACGCGCTCCATCACTGCTGGCGCGGGACCGACGATGTCGGTTTGCGCCAAACCAAGACGATCAATCCATTGATCTAACTTTTCGCGGAGCAATAGCGCCTCGTTTTGAGCGTGGCGACGGTTCTCATGACTGTAAGTAAACTTAACGAACTGGCGAAATGGAGGGTAGCCATAACGCCGGCGCGCTTCGATCTCAGCAGCGTAAAATTCGTGGTAATCGTGCCGTGATGCAGCCTCGATACAAAAATGCTGCGGGTTGAACGTTTGAATAATGACCTTTCCGGCTTCTTCACCACGCCCGGCACGGCCTGCTACCTGGGTAAGCAATGTAAATGCTCGTTCGGAAGCTGAAAAGTCGGGCAGCATCAGGGCAATATCGGCCGAGATGACTCCCACCAGCGTTACTCCTGGCAAATCGAGGCCCTTCGCAATCATCTGCGTACCGACCAGTATATCGGCCTCGCGGTTGGCGAAGCGATCGAGCAATTGTTCGTGCGCGCGTCGGTGTTTGGCTGTATCGCGGTCCCAGCGAAGCAGGCGTGCTGAAGGAAAAATACGTGCGATGGTGTCTTCTACTTTCTCGGTCCCCAAACCAAAGTAACGTATGCCTGGGCTACTACACTGCGGGCAGTAGTGCAGCACCTTGCTTTGTCCATTGCAGTAATGGCAGAGCAGGATGCGCTCGGTTGAGTGATAGGTTAGTGGCACATCGCAGCGGTCACACATGGCGACAAATCCGCACTCGCGGCACAGTATGCAGCTTGCCGCGCCCCGGCGGTTCAGGTAGAGAATAGCCTGCTGACCTTTGTTCAAGAGCTGCTCTAGTTCACTCTGCAGGCGACGGCTGAAAATACTGGTGTTGCCCGCGTGCAGTTCGTTACGCAGGTCAATGACCTCAACTGGTGGGAGGGTCGCTCCTATGCGATTGTGCAACTCTGCCAGTTGATACTCAGCACGTTCGGCATGGTAGAATGACTCTACCGAGGGGGTGGCGCTGCCGAGGACCAAGGGGATGTGTAGTATCTGCCCCAGGGTGATGGCTGCGTCCCGCGCATGATAGGTTGGTCTGCGTTCGTCTTGCTTATAGGCTGGCTCATGCTCTTCATCAAGTATGATGATACCCAGGTCTGGCAACGGTGAGAAAAGCGCTGACCGCGAACCGATCACCACGTCAACCTTACCTGCGCGAATGCGCCGCCACTCATCATAACGTTCTCCGGCAGTAAGGGCGCTATGGATGATAGCGACCCGGCCCGGGAAACGACCTGCGAAACGCTGGATAGCCTGCGCGGTAAGGGCGATCTCCGGCACTAGCACGATGCCGCGTTTGCCCTGGGCGATTATCGCTGCTAGTGCCTGGAGGTAAATCTCGGTTTTGCCACTGCCGGTGACGCCGTGAAGGAGGATGGGGGTGATTTGGTGGGTGGAGGCGAGATGTCTGTTGAAAAGGTGGCCATCGATTGGGTGATTGATGACAGGGCGATCATCGATTGGGTGACCGATAAGGGGGCGACCGTCAGTAGGGTGGTTGGAGACAAGGCGACCATCGATTGAGTGACCGATAAGGGGGCAACTGTCAATAGGGTGGCTGGAGGCAGGGCGACCGCGAGGGTCGCCCCTACTATATTCCGGTTGCACAGAGGGTTGCCCCGGCAATGTTTGTGATTGGTTTGGGTTCTGGTGATCGCTCTGGTTCGCCAAAATGGCTTCCAGGGCTTGCTTTTGGGCTGGTGTGAGTGGAAGTGGTGAACTGGGTGGGATAATGCGACCTAACAGGGGGTCGCGCTGCACTTCGATCTCTTCGATGGTGATGATGTTCTCGCGCACCAGCTTCTGCAACTGGGCGGGGGATAAGCCGCTGGCTTTGCAGAGCATGCCTGCTGTCCAGTATGAGCTGGTGCCGGATTCAGTTCTATTATGGCTTAGCAGATCGATTGCAGCCAGGCGGCGCTGCGTTAACAGCCCCTGGCGATTCTGGGGTGTAAGAGTGAAAGCATCTGAGGAGCCGGGAATGGCCCAGGGATCGGGCACATTTTTTGGGGGGCGGCGCATCACATTATCAGCGGCTATGGGTATACTCCCCGGTTCTGGCAGGCTTTGTTGCAATTGCGCCTGGGCTTGTCGACGCCATGATTCTAATGTATCTCCCTGGGCGATGAGTCGCACAACACGCTTGTGGCGTATGCGGGTAGTTGGAGCACGTAGCGTTGCTTCGCGTTCGATAATACCGCTTGACAATGCTTGCTGTATTACTTCCCTGGCCAGCTTCGGCCCCAGCATCTCTTTCAGGCGTTCAACGTCTATCTCTCCATCTGCCAGTAGTAAGCCAATAAGGGCGCGATGACGTGGTAATGGGTGTTGGTCTTGTATCTCGTTTGTTGCTATGTCGTCGCTTTTTATCAGGTGTAATACGATTCTTGAACGCTGCATTAAGCCAGGAGGTAGCATCATCAAGGCAACGAGCGCAAGAGGTGTTACATAGTATTCGGCCATCCATTCTGCCAGCGCTCGTTGATGAGGCAGCAGGGCCGGTTCGAAATCGAGGATGGTGGAGATAGGACGGAGGTTGGTGGGGAGATCGTTGATAAGCCGATCGTTGGTAAGGTGCCCGTTAAAAAAATGATCGTTGACAGGGCGACCATCAATAGGGCGATTGATGACAGGGCGACCGCGAGGGTCGCCCCTACTATACTCGGATGGGGATTCCTCTGTTGTGTGATTGTCGTCTTGCCAAATGTTCCAGACGATGCCTTCGACAAGGCGGTCGCCATAAGGGACGGCGACCAGTTGCCCGGGGAGCAGTTCAGCCTGTAGTTCGGTTGGTACTGTGTACGTGAGTAAGGGCTGCTCACTATTCCAGCTGTTGGCGGAGGTCAGTACACCGGCAAGTAGCAGCACTAGCGCCTCCCAAACTCGCGTTCCAGTGCGGACAGGCTGAAATGAATCATAGTTGGGCGGCCATGACAGCAGCTATAGGGTGCGTTGGTTCGCGCCAATTGTTCGATCATCTCACGCATCTCGCTGACAGTTAGGAAATAGTTGGCTTTGATTGCTGCTTTACAGGCCACGTTTGCCAGTGCATGCTCTTCCCATGTTTGGGAGTGCCCAAGATATTCGGGCGCAGTCAGCTCTGTCAGCAGGTCTTGCAGTGAACGCGCATTCATCTGCTTGACGAGCACATCAGGGACGGCTCGTACCTGGAGCGAATTGTCCGCGAGTACTTCCAGAATAAAACCGATATGCTCTAACTGCTGCAGGTGTTCTTCGATGGCTCCCAACTCAGTGGGTGCCAGTTCAAGTTTTATGGGTGTGAGCAGCAATTGTGAAAGAGGAGTGCGCGCCTGTAAAGCTGCCACCATGCGCTCCAGAAGTATACGTTCGTGGGCTGCGTGCTGGTCGATCAGGTACATGCCATCCGGGCCTTCTGTGACGATGTAGCTCTGAGAAAGTTGTCCCACTACGCGCAATGATGGTAGACGGCTTACCTTTGCTGGTGCCGATGATGCGTTGGGGATGGCAGGTGTATCAGGTTGATCAGGCGCATCGAGCATAGGAGCGGCCTCGGGCATGGCAGTCGCATCGGACCGGGCACCCGCAAGGGGTGCCCCTACATTTCTGGTTTGGGAAATGTCACCTGGAAATGTGGTGGTTCCGCTGGCGAATGCTAGGCTTGAGGCATCCGTTTCCAGGTTATCATGCCCACGCACGTGGCTCTGCCACAACCTGGATAGCATTGGTGGCTTTGTGCCTGTTTCCTCTTCGGTGACGGTGAGCCAGGGGTTATCTTGAGGGAATAGGGGGGATTCTTCGCTATTGGAGGGCGCGGTAAATCGAGCCCCTGCAACATCATCCTCGTTTTCCTCTATGTCTAAGTCGTCTAACTCGGTAGATTCCGGGGGTAGTGTCACATTGGGTGTGGGGGCGCGATGAATCGGGTCCTGTTGATCTGCCCTGCTGTCATTGCTCCACCTTGGCATCTGTGCCTCCTCCAATACCGCCTGGCGCACGGCCCGTAGAATTGCTGCGTACACTCGCCTCTCCTTGAGAAAGCGAATCTCCGTTTTAGCAGGGTGTACATTGACATCGATTTGTGTAGGATCAACAGTGATATTGACAACTGCGATGGGATGGCGTCCAGTGAGCAGCAGCGAGTGATAGGCCTCCTCAACGGCATAGCTGAGCATGCGACTGAGTACCCAACGACGATTCACAAAGAACGACATGTGCTGTCGCGTACTTTTGTAACAGGTAGGGAGACTGATGTAGCCAGTGACAACCGGGCGCTCAGGATCATTATCTTTACCATCGAGACTATTTATGGGCACCATTTGCTCAGCGGTCTGTAAGCCGTAAATCTCGATCAGCACGCTGGAGAGCTGGCCATCGCCTAGGGTCGCGAAAATCTGACGTCCTTCGCTGAAGACGCTGAAGCGAATTTCAGGATAGGCCAGTGCATACTGCTCAAGCAGATGATGGCAATGGCTTACCTCGGTGTTGCGGCTCTTCAAGAACTTCAGCCGGGCGGGAACCGCGTTGAAAAGGTTACGCACGGTTGCAGTAGTACCTTCAGGTGAAGCGGCCGTAGTAACTTCGGAAATTTGTCCATTAGTTGCATTCACCTGTGCTGCCTGTGAAGCGCCATGGTGGTGGCTGAGCAGTGTGACTTCGGCTACAGCGGCAATACTTGCCAGGGCCTCACCACGAAAGCCGAGCGAGCGAATATGTTCCAGGTCATCGATTTGGGCGACTTTGCTCGTGGCGTGTCGTGAGAGTGCCAATTGGAGTTCATCAGCTGGGATGCCAGTGCCATTATCGGCAACGCGAATAAGCTGTAGGCCGCCATTCATGAGGTCGACGCGAATCTGAGTTGCTCCGGCATCGATGCTGTTTTCAATCAGTTCTTTAACGACGGAGGCGGGTCGCTCGACGACTTCTCCTGCGGCAATTTTGGCGGCGACATCGGGCGCGAGTTGACGTATTGGCATGTTGAAAATACTCCAAAGGGATAGAGAATACCTACATAGTAAGAACGAGTGTTCAGAACTCATTATAACATTTTCTCGCGTCCTAGCCAGATTTTCCTGAGAGCTTCGTCTTGGAAGCGGAAAATTTCTCAGGTATACTATAAGTAGTAGTTGCGGTATGGAAGAAGAAAAATGATGATGCCCATGCTAAAAGATGCATGAGGTGCTGGTGAAAAGGAGCGATGAACGTGGCAGAACTTCGTGTAGCTGTACTCGGTGCAGGGAACATCGGCGGCACACTGGGTCGCAAGTGGGCGAGAGTGGGGCATACGGTCGCCTTTGGGATCAAGCATCCCACTGGCGAGAGGGCCCAGGCGTTGCGGGCCGAACTGGGAGACGCGGTAGCCGTCGGCTCGCCTGCTGACGCACTATCAGCAGGCGACATTGTGGTGGTGGCCCTGCCGGGCAATGTAGTGGACGAAACCATTATCGCCTCTAAGGCGCAAATTGACGGCAAAATTGTGATCGATGCGGCGAACAGACTGGGCGGCGGCCCAATGAATAGCCTGGCCACCTTCCAGACCCACACGCCCAATGCACGCGTTTTCCGGGCCTTCAACACATATGGCTGGGAAAACTTTGCCGATCCACAGTATCACGGCGTCCAGGCAGACCTCTTCTTCTGCGGGCCTGATGGGGAAGCCCGTGCGGTGGTCGAACAATTAATCACTGATGTTGGCTTGCATCCTACGTGGTTGGGCGGCGTCGACCAGGTCGGTCTGGTGGATTCCGTCGTACAACTCTGGTTTACGCTAGCTGTCGGACAGGGCAAAGGTCGCAATCTCGCATTGAAGGTTCTCACCCGTTAGGGCTTCCGCCCGTTGGCGCTCATGTTGCTTCTTCTGCTAGCGATGAGGGCTCGGCGGATGCCGGCTGGGTTCATGGTGCTGACCGCCTTCATTCAGATTGTTGGCGTGATAGATGATTTGGCTCGCGGAGCATTTCTGCTCGTTCCGGGTTTGCCATCGTGTTCCTGGTTGGAGCGTCGAGGCTGTTCGAACAGGCAGTTTGGTATGTTGATGCCTGTGGTAAAGGCGCAGTAGCGCCTTGTGGTGCGAAACCCTGTCTAGTGGTTTATGCAAGGGTTAGACCTCGCTGCTGTCATCTTCATGAGCGACTGTATCCATCAATTCTTCAGAGAGGGGTTTATGCGGAGTTTCCCCCGCTACTGCTGGTAGATCAAGCTTCCAGGTCTTTTCATGCAGGGCGACGATGGTCCTGATTTGCTGCTGTATCTGCTCAGGCAACAGTTCCGAGATGACGGCTAGCGCTGCAATGGTTGCTGCGTCTACATCAATGCGTTTCAATGCAATCTCGATAGGGGAATCGATGATCTGCTCCATACGCTTTATCACGCCCTCCAAATGCTTGCGTACGCCTTCCTGTTTCTGCTCATCAATCTCAAGGGTATGCCGTCCTGAATCGGCGGGGGGTGTGTGGACCGGTACTTCTCCCTCAGCCTCAGCTCTGAACCAGTCTGGTGGCTTTTGCCGATGGTATTTGTCGTGAAACTGGTCTAACTTTCGCGCTTGCTCCTCGTGGTCCTGGTTGGCGTTCATGATCAGTGCTCACTTTCTTGCTCTGCTTCGATACTTAGGGAAGTTCTAGATCTCCCAAGTTATCATGGCGACTTATGAGTAGATGATCCACTAGCCTGGGCTTTTGATCCAGAGCGTGGTTCAGGATTGCCAGGGTGGAACAGCCATTGTTGCTCTGCTCATATGCGCACCTCATTTTGTACTTGTAGGTCCTCGCATTGATGCGAGGATTGAACCACGTACACGAATATGACACGGGGTTTCAGGCCAAAGCGCATTGTGCCCATCGAAACGTGGACAGCCTCACTCTGCTTTTGCTTGAACAACACCCCAGCCATCCTGCTCATCAGAGCGAACCTGTTCCGCTGCCAAGTGTAGCATATCCACTCGTCTAGATCTAGTTGAGCAAGAGATGTTTGGCTGAAACCCTGACGATGTGTCTGGAAAGACGGCTTGAAACTTGCCAGTTCAAAGAAGCAAGTGTAGGCTGTATTGTGCAAGGGTAGCCACGAGAAAGGCCGTGTGATACACTTGAACCCTACTCTGGCTTCTGACAGACAAAATACAGGCGTTCTGAGGTCGGTAATATCTCTGAGCTGAGTGGGTCAAACAGACGTTTGATCTCGAAGAGTTCTTTGGCGGCCTGTTCAATTTGTGGGATGGCAAAAGACGTTTCTACAATAGTAGCTTCATGCCGATGATAGAGGTCGTTGCCAAGCTGTTCAAAGATCTGCAGCTGCCAATTGAAGAAGTGGTCTCCGGTCTCAGTGATGTTCATGAGCAGATAATTGCCCGCAAACTCTTGCACCCACGTGGGAGCCTGCGCCAATAGTTGTAACTTGGCCAGCGTATTGACATCAAAGATAAACAATCCATGGGCGCCCAGATGCTGATTCACCTGCCGAAAGAGGCTTTGCCACTGAGCAAAGGTGGCAAGGTGATTGACCGAGTCGAAGACACAGAGGATCACATCAAAGGACATGGGGAGGCTGAAGGTACTCATATCGCCCTGATAGAAGATGGCATCTGGGACGTTTCTTCTGGCGATCTCTAACATCCCTTCAGACAGATCGAGGCCCATGATCTGGTAGGTGTGACGCAAGTGCTTTAAGACGGCGCCTGTCCCACACGCCAGCTCCAGCACATGTTTGGCATCGGGATGAAATTCCTGGATGAGTGCTTCAAGTAAGATCGCGGTTTCGGTTGGCTCGCCCATCATGGCATCGTAGAATTTCGCAAACGGATCGTAACTGGCCATGACTGTCTTGCTCCTTTTCGGCACCGAGGAGAGTATAGCACAGGTGCATACGGAGGGTGAAGTGCCTAGTGCTGCGTTCCTCATTAGCACTGTCATCTAAACTAGGGCGATACGGCTCTGCGAGCCTATCTCTGTTTTTACCGCCTTTAAGGAACGCAGCAGTATGTCAGCGTCGAGCTTTTTATTGAAAAAACTTGCATGCGGGTTTAGTTACCTGGAAGCGACCTCCTGGTCTGCCACCTGCTTCGCTTGAATCTCACGAATTAGATCGCGCAGGGCAAAGAACATGTAGCCCAGAATACCCAGCAGTGAGACGATCATCATGATGGAGCCAATAGTGACATTATTGATTGTTGAGGCAATCCAGTGCTGCCCAGATGGCTGCGACGTCATGACAAATGGTGAGATGGTCAACCAGATGCCTGCGAGGAAGAACAGGAACAATACATAGCTTCCTAACGGAATAAGCCGCCTCATAAGATCTCCTACGCGCATTATCCTTCCCTCCTATCTCCAGTCGGCTCAACCACCTGGTTACCCTGTTGATCGCTGCCCGCCTGGCGGCGTGTATTCAGATCGGCGGCGAGGGCCGCTGCGAGTGTTGCCAGGGTACGGTCGAGATCACTTTGATTGGACGCTGAAGCCTGGGGCTGGTAGCCTACGGGAGCAGGAGCCTGCTCCAGCATCCGTGGCCGGGAAACGAGTACTCCAGCGGCACGTAAGGAACCGAGGAGTGAGAAGAAAAAGAGGACAAGGCAGACCAGGGCGACCACGGCGACAGGAATGCCCATCACGAAGTCGTTCACTGTCTGGTTCGTCCAATCGGCGCCATAGGGCTGGTACCCGAGTGCGAAAGGCGCCAGAATCAACCATCCTCCGGCCAGGAAGATGATGAGACTTGCCACCATTGCGCAGATGTATTTGCCAAGAGTTGGTCGCGTTGTTCGCATGTGTGAAACCTCCGTGTTTCTAGGAACATACGCTGATTACACGTACGTACATTACCCGATAAGGTTGTTCGTTGAGAGCATCTCGCTTGCCTCAGGAGCAGTTTCCCCTGAGGTTACCGGTGATGCTCCATTGGCATGTGCTCCTCCATTGCCAATAGAGGAGGCCAGGAGCGCGATGGACATTGGTTCAATGATATCGCGGGCCACTGCTTTGCCACGCTGCTCGTCGCTCCATGTATAAGGGTATCTCCCATTGACGGCGGACGAGAGAGTTGCCAGCGTCTGGGGGTCAGCCTCAGGCTTCTGTGCCTCGCGAGCGATAAGTGCCAGCATCAAGCCAAGCAAGGCCCGCCTGCGATTCGTACCCGGTGTGGTTGGTTGTGATGCTTGAGAGGTGTTAACTTTACGCAGTGGGATCTCGCGCAGGAAGAGTGTCACGAACAAACCCAGCAGCATGATGATGAAACCAAGGAAGAAGACATCGGTGATGGCTGTTGCCAGGCTTACCCTGATAGCCTCTATGAGCTGATGGAAGAGCACTATACCCTGGGCACCGAAAGCTGCAAAGCTATGCTGAATCCTCACCACTACATCTGGAGCCAGCAGTAGCTGGGGGTTCTGAAGCTGGGCCAGGCGACTCGCCGGAACTAACCTTGCGAGCGTCTGGGGCATGTTGCTCTGCAGCGCGCTTTGAAACGTGTTGGTCATGATCGTGCCCATCACAGCTACGCCAATGGTCGAGCCGATGGAGCGGAAGAAGGTGATACTGGCGGTTACCTCACCAAGCTGCCTGTACGGGAAGGCATTCTGGACAACGATGGTGAAGAGGCTCATCATCACGCCAATGCCGAGGCCGGTAATAATCATGTTGCGGATGACCTCTCCCTCGACTGTGGTAGTAGTCATGCGCGAGAGCAGGAACATGCCAACTGCGGCGACTGCGAAGCCGCACATCGCCAGTATCTTGTAGCGACCGGTTCGAGAGAGGAGCTGTCCCCCTACAATACTACTGACCATGAACCCAAGCATCAACGGCGTCAGCACGACGCCAGAATTGGTGGCGCTATCGCCAAGCACGCCCTGGACGAAGAGGGGCAGGTACAGGATGACTCCGAACATACTAGCACTGACCAGGAAGGTCGAGATGACCGAGACCAGGAAGATGCTGTTTTTGAACAGCCGGGGACTGATGATCGGCTCGGCTACGTGCATCTCCAGCCAGAAGAAGGCGACCAACATCACGGCAGCAAAGATGAACAGGCCAATGATCTGCCAGGAGCCCCACGGGTATTGGGTGCCAGCCCAGGAGAATGCCAGCAGCAGGGGAACTGAACCGGCCACCAGAGTGATGGCGCCAAGGTAGTCAATCGTATGCTGCCGTCGATAGACGAGCTTCGGGAGAACGAGCCCTGCCGTCAGGATGGCGATGACGCCCACAGGCATGTTCACGTAGAAGACCCAGCGCCAGCCCCAGTTATCGGTGATCCAGCCACCCAGGGTCGGCCCAATAATCGAGGAAAGGCCGAAGACGGCCACGAACAGGCCTTGCCATTTCCCACGCTCGGCCGGCGTAAAGAGATCGCCGATGATGGCCAGGGCAATAGGCATCATTGCCCCAGCACCCAATCCTTGTATACCGCGGTAGATGATCAACTGGGTCATGTCCTGGCTGGTGCCGGCCAGGGCCGATCCAATGAGGAAGATGACCATGCCGCCGATGAAGAATGGCCGCCGGCCGTAGATGTCGGAGAGCTTGCCATAGATCGGGACCGAGACCGTTGAGGCGAGCAAGTAGGCCGTGACGACCCAGGCGTAGTGCTCGAGGCCGCCCAGATTGGCGACGATGCGGGGTAAGGCGGTGCCGACTATCGTCTGGTCGAGCGAAGCGAGCAACATACCAAGCATCACACCGATGAGAATCGAGACCAGTCGTCCCCGGCTTACAGTGGCACTCAGAGCTTGTGGCTCTGGAGCAGAGATTGCCGCAGCTGACCCGGTTTGTGTCTGTGCCATTAGATTACGTTCCTCCTCTTCCCAATATTTTAAATTTTGAGAATGATCGTCTAATGCAGTGATTTGTCAAAGTCACTGTAGCCATGGCGTGTACTCAGTGCTCTTCCTCTAGAAGCCTGTTAAGTGCCCGCAGACCCTGCAGCAATGCTGCCAGATCGTCTTTGTCCAGCTTCCGAATCAAGGTTTGCATGTGCTGTGGATGAGTGAGAAGTCGCGCATACAGATCTTCGCCTTTTGGAGTCAACCGTGCCAGTGTACGGCGGCGGTCCTCAGGATCCTCCGTGCGCTCTGCCAGGCCAGCCTGTACAAGCCGTTCAACAAGATGACCACCTGTCGATAAGCCGATACCCAATCGCTGGGCAATCTGCCCGATGACTAGCGGGCCCTCTTCAGCAAGGACAAGCAGCGTGCGGAGCTGAGCTATGGTGAGATCGGTTTCCATCCAAACCGGTCCGTGGGTCGCTTTTAGCGCACGCCCCAACTCGCGGTATTGTGCTATTGCCTCACGCTCAAGTTCTTCGCGAGTCCGGATCACAGCTTTTCTCCTTAACGAACGTAACTTTCTCTTAGCTTCCTTTACACGAGGGAAGTTTAACACATTACTCCGATATTATCAATATATTTGATGACGTACTTTAATCACAAGCAATCGGAGTGAAAGGGTCTGCGCTTACTGTAATAATTCTTGCGACAAGAAGAACCCCCTTCCGTATCTTAACTGGACATGCGGTATGATAGGCAAGGTTATGGATCTTCTGCGTTTCATGGGCTGACTTCCTGCCCCGGGATTTGGTTTGTCACTAGAGCCGTCCTTTCTGGGTGACGATAGACACTCTCGTCTCCTAGCGCCTGATCGACTCTGCGTGGTGCGAAGATGTGGTCTCCCAGCATGAGTGCGAGCCCAGTCACACCAGCACGTTCGTCCAGACGGCTTGTAGTGATTTGCAAGTCGCGGGTTGCCAGAGGTAGTGATCGGCGGTAGACGACCTCTCGAATGCCTGCAAGCAACGGCTCGTCAGCATGTGCCAGCCTGCCCCCGATGACGACCAGAGATGGATTGAAGAAGCTCACTGCATCCGAGATCGCCTGGCCGAGAACGCGTCCCGCCTGCCGAGCGAGCCGCATCGCATCTGGTTGGCCTGCACGGATGAGGCGGACCACGTCGAAGGAAGACTGTACGTCGTGTCCTAGTGCACGTAAATCGCGAAGGAGCGCCCAGCCCCCAGCGTACGCTTCGACGCAGCCGATGTTGCCACAGCGGCAGACCGGCCCTGCTTCCCCGCTGTAGGGGATGTGCCCCAGGTCGCCAGCGGCACCCTGTGCACCACGGTGAATCTCACCGTTTGCGATAATGCCACAGCCGATGCCAGTGCCTACCTTGATCATGAGCATATGGAGGTGCTGGGGCCAACATGCCCGCTGCTCGCCGAACGCCATCACGTTGACGTCGTTATCCACAAGCGTTGGACAGTCATAACGGACAGCGAAGTAGCCGGGAATGTCGAACCCGTCCCAGCCGGTCATAATCGGCGGGCTGACGACCCGGCCAGTTGCGAACTCCACCGGTCCTGGCACTGAGACGCCGATACCGCGCACGTCTTTAGGGGAGCGCTCGGCTCCTGCGAGGAGCGTTTCGAAAGCCTTCGTCACCTGATCGAGTACCGGGTACGGTCCGGCTG
>WNGD01004159.1_pt1 | contig 14356 bp, 11 predicted proteins | sample 5400671 | NCBI WGS metagenome assembly WNGD01 (sample SAMN13153369, study PRJNA577476) | soil metagenome | isolation source: 40 cm soil or saprolite under grassland replicate 2 | place: USA:California | collected 2016-06-15
CATGATTTTACCTTGAACGCGACGTTCGCCGACGCGCAGCCGGAGCGCTACGACGCCCTGGTGATCGCTGGCGGTCGGGCCCCCGAGTACTTGCGGCTCAACGAGGAGCTGCTGGGCACCGTGCGTCACTTTTTCTCCGAGGACAAGCCTGTGGCGGCCATCTGCCACGGGCCGCAGATCCTGACCGCCGCCGGAGTACTGAAGGGACGCAAGGTCTCCGCCTACCCCGCAGTAGCGCCCGAGGTGAGACTCGCCGGGGCCGAGTACGCCGACATCGGTATCGACAAGGCGATAACGGACGGCAACCTCGTGACCGCACCCGCCTGGCCGGCGCACCCCGAGTGGATCGCGAAGTTTCTGCAGGTGCTCGGGACGCGAATTGTGGACGAAGAGCCAGCGGCGGTCGCGCGGTAGACAAACGCCCCGAGCGGTGGGAGCCCCGCGGCGCCCTGCGTCGCGGGGCTGCTTCTTCCCTGCACGCCCCTGCACCCTCGATCGCGTGCCGTGCGTTCCGCCACGAGGACCGGTCTACGCCGCCCTGCGCCGACGCTCCGCCGCATGACCTGCAGCACGCGCGCCGCGGCGCTAGCGCCTGCGCTCGGCGCTGCGAGGTCACCGGGCTCTGGCCCGAACCTTGCTCGTGCTGCTGGCGGCCGCGCGATCCCCTGGCGGCGTCGCAGCGCGGCTCACACTCCACAGCGAGGCGGCTCATCTACACCCGGACAACGCTCGCTGATCTTGCAGGGCTTCTGGCCGCCGCGCTCGTTGCCGTGGGCTGCCGTGACTCGGTCAACCCCGGCCCCCGCGGCCCCGGAGCTCCGGCCTTTGCACGTGTGGGGACGGGTGCCGCAACCGGCGCCATCGGCTCCGGCACGGCTACACCCGGCAGCGACCGGCAGACGTTCGACTTCGACGTGACCGACACCTCGGGCGGGCGGTTGCGGTACACCGACTTTGCCTTCGTGCGGGCCGACGGCTCGGTGGTGACGCTCACGGCCGACTCGGCAGCCGACCCGGCCACCGGGATCACGGCCTTCACCCAGACCTCGACTGCCTGCGTGCGTTTCGGGGGAAGGGGCCGGGTGGACAGCGGGGAGCTGGCCGAATTCACCGTGGACGCGTGCGATAACGGCAGCCCCGGCGTCGGCGTCGACCTCTTCGGTATCGCGGTGCCGGCCCTCGACTACGGCAAATCGGGCACTCTCACCGAGGGCGACATTACTCTGAGCGGCGGCACCACGCCCCCCGGCAGTCTGGCGGTGACGACGAGCACCACTGGCTCGAACCTCGATCCGGACGGCTACACGGTCATAGTGGACGGCACGACACGCCAGCCGATCGCGTCCAACGGGAGCGTGACGTTCACCGGGCTGGCGGAGGCGGATCACCGTGTCGCGCTTTCGGGCGTCGTGGCGAACTGCACCGTGAGCGCGCCCAACCCCCGCACGGTCTCGGTGCCCGCCGGCACGGCAGCAACGAGCTTTGCGGTCACATGCGACACGCTGCAGGCGAGCGGGGAGGTGGTCGGCAAAGGCCAGCTCGGAATGGGATCTGCCACGCCCGGCAGCTCCGTGCAGAGCTTCGACTTCGACGTGCGGGCCGACTTGACGGGGCGGTTCACCGCCACCGACTACAGCGACATCCACGCGGACGGGCGCCCCGCCAGCCTGACCACCGATCCGTCGACTGACCCGGCGACATCGATCACCGCGTACCGCAACACGTCGAGCGCCTGCAGCGACCCGAGCAGCGGCGCGGAGTTCGACGCCGTCGGTCGGGAGAACGAGGGCGAGCTCGTGAGCTACACCGTGGCGGTGTGCGACACCGGGCCGGCGGGAAGCGGCCCGGACTTCTGGAGCGTCTTCATCCCGTCGGAGGGATTCCGGCGCTCCGGCACCGTGACGAGTGGCGACATCGTCAAATCCCGGCCCGCGCCGCCCGCAACCGGTAGCCTGACCGTGACCACGAGCACCACGGGCTCGAGCCTCGACCCCGACGGCTACACGGTCACGGTCGACGGGACGAATAGCCAGGCGATCCCGATCAACGGCGGCGTCACCTTCACCAGCCTGGCAGCCGGCGGTCACAGCGTGGCGCTCTCGGGAGTGGCGGCGACCTGCGCCGTGAGCAGCCCGAACCCGCAGACGGTCACCGTGCCGGCGGGTGGGGCGGCCACGGTCTCCTACACGGCGAGCTGCACCACGCCGAACCAGCCGCCCACCGTCAACGCCGGGCCCGATGAGACGGTGCTGATTGCCCTGCTCTACACGCTGAGCGCGTCGTTCAGCGATGCCAACGACGCTGGGCCCTGGTCGTACACGATCACCTGGGGCGACGGGTCGTCCTCAAGCGGGAGCACTTCCAACCCGGGGTCCCTCACCGCGACGCACACCTATCTCCTGCTCGGCAAATACCAGATCGGCGTGACGGTGACCGACAGCCACGGCGCGTCGGGCTCGGACACGAAGGTGCTCACCGTGATCCTGTGAGCAGTGGCACCAGTCGGCCGGCCATTAGCGACCGTACTCGTCGTGACGGCGCACCCAGAACTGCGCGGGCTTGCTCTTACTGGCGCTCATCTCACTCCCCCATGACGCTGTAGGTTGCGACGGCATAAAGAGAACGACCCCCTGCGCTGCGTCCAGGGGGTCGTTCTCGGTCCGCCCCGCGATCAGAGCCGGTAGCCCACCAGCGTGCCCGGCGCGGTCCGCAGGAACAGCATACCGGCGATGTCGTCCACCGCGTAGACCGGCTCGCGCTCCTTGCCGAGATCCACGCGCGCCCGCGGCTGGCCGCTGTCCTTGTCGATCTGCAGCAGCACGTTGCCATTCCCTTCGGGCGCGCGCGTCAGCATGAAGACCGACCCCGGCGTGGCAAGCGACGCCTTGAAGCGCTTCGTCGCCAGCGCCGCCGATTGACGCGAGTAGCCCGCGAGCTGCGCCCCGCCCTGCGTGTAGGCCGTCGCCAGCTGTCCGGTGACGCGTCGCGCGTTGGAATCGGTGGCGTTGCGCGAGGCCTGCGCGAAGGCGTCGCCGTACGCCGACGCGGCGGCGCCGTACAGGCCGGCGCGCACGGCGTTGAGCCGGTAGAGCGCTCGCAGCAGTCCCGGGAGCTGCGGCGCTGGGTAATAGACCTGCTGCTTCACCTGCCCATCGCGCGCCACGACCACGAGGTTCTGCGGCGCGATCAGGACGATCCCCGCGGGACGGATCTCCATAGCGACCGGATCTTCGTCGCCCTGCAGCTTGATCTCGCCGCCCAGCGCGCGGAAGGTGCCGGCGTTGCGATCCACCGCGTACAGCCGGTGGTCGTGGCTCGCGAAGACGTAGAGCGTCGTCCCCTCGACGGCATGGTGCAGGGAGTACCGCGCGGCGTTGTAGTCGTCAGGATTCCCCCCCCACGGCTTACCGCTCTCGATCGCGTCCTTGAACTTGGGCTCCCCCGAGGCGAGATCGACGAGGTTCACCTCGGCGTTCGTGGCCGGGTCAGGCCGCGAGATGTAGAGCAGGCCCGCCGGCGTGAGCTCCGCGTAATCGAGCCGGCCCTTGATCTTCACGTCCTTCTTGAGGCGCAGCGTCGCCGTCGCCACGTCCAGCACGTTCACGAAGGTACGCGACTCGGCGTCCACGGCGAGCACAGCGGAGCCGCCGGTGATCATCGCGTCCGTCACGGTGCCGCGCATCCGCAGCGGCTTGTCGACGATCGTCGTCCCGTCTTCATACCGGGCCACGGTGAGCCCCGTCTGCACCACTCCGTTCACGATGCGCACGTTGCCCGTGGCCTGATTGGCGGGCGGCGATTCCGGGAGGATGATGATCCCGTTGGGGTGCTGTACGATGCCGTGCACCCAGCCCTCCACCGTCGGGGGCTTGGACCACAGGGCCTGACCGTCGGCGAGGCGGTAGGCCATAAGGCGATCGTCGAAGCTCACGTAGATGCGGTCGGTTTTGTCGAGCGACGGGTAGAGCCGCACGTGGCGCGCGGGGTTGCCCGCGCGGGCGGTGGGCAGCGTCGCGGACCAGCGCACCGCGCCCGACCGCGCGTCCAGCGCCCGGAGACCCATCAGCGTGTGGACGACGATCATGTCGGGCCCCGCCTGCAGCACCTCCAGCGCCGTGGCCTCGGAAGCAGCAGTCACCAAGCGCTGCATCAGGCCACCCAACCCCTTCTTCTGGGGCCCGGCCTGCTCGAACAGCTCCTCGTTCGCCCAGCGCTGGTCGCCTGTCACCAGATCGTACAGCGCCACGACGGGCGGCCCGGCCGCCCGCCGCCCGTGGACGAGCAGCGTGCCGGTCTGTGGCAGGACGCGGCGGGTGACGACCTGCGTGAGGCCCAGGCGCCGCGAATCGAAGACCACCGCGCCTGTTACCGGGTCAAAGATCAACAGCAGCCCGGGGCGCGCCGCCTCCATGAGGAGCGAGCCCTCGACCGGGCGGACGCTGTCGGCCGGAAGACCACCCAGCTCGGGTTTTTGCCACGCCGCCTGGCCGCGGTCGATGTCGACGGCAGCGAGCGCGCCGTCAGTCGACACGAGGAGCACGCCCGCCGCCGTGACCTGCTGCCAGCGGACATCCCCGTTCACCTTGAGGGTCCACGCCGCGGTCGCGCCCGAGGGCGCGGGGGGGGGCGCAACGCCCTGCGCGTGCGCGGCCGGGCCGACCGCGACGACGAGGGCGACTGGCACGAGCATACGACGAGCGGATAACGGGGCCATGGCGATCTCCTTTTGGGACCCCCCATATCCCCCCATCGCCAGCTCGGGCGCAAGAGCAGCCTATGGTGCCAAGCGCCGCTCGCTGCGCCGGGATTGACCAGGCGACCCGTGCGGCACACGTTCCCGGGTCGTGAGTGTCGACTCTTCCAACAGCGAGGTCGTGATGCGCAACGCCGGTCTCCCGCTCCGCGCCGCAACCCTGTTCGCCTCGATACTGGCGATCACACCACCGCTGGCGGCGCAATCCCTCAGCAAGCGAACCCCCGAGCAGATCCGGGCGTCCTACGACGCGCATAAGGGGGAATTCGACTACCTGCTCGGCGACTGGGAGTTTACCTCGGTGAGTCGCGAGTTCGGGCCGGGCCGCGGATACTGGAGCGCGGTGCGCCTCGCCGAGGGACAGATCCTGGACGAGTATCGCGTCGTCGGCGACAGCGGTCAGACGTATTACGTGACGACGACGCTACGCAACTACAACGGCGCAGTCGATCGCTGGGAGCTCGTCGGCGCGGACGCGGGGACCGGCCTGCTCGACGTCGGCACCGCGCAGCGCGTCGGTGCGGAGATGCACATCGAGCAGACGTTCGGTGTGGCGCGCGGCAACCCTTCGCGCTGGCGGATCCGCTACTACGACATCCGCCCGGATCGCTTTTCCTGGACCGGCGAGCGCTCCACGGATGGCGGCACGACGTGGGTAACGGATTTCCTGCGGATCGAGGCGCGCCGCATCGGGCCGCCGCGCTCGCTCGGCCCGCTCGCCCCCGCGAGACACTGAGCCAGGGAGGGTGCTATGAGCGTCCTGTCGAACCTTCATCACCTCAGCGACTGGGGGCTGCTGGCGCTGCGGCTCGGTGTCGGGACCACCTTTCTGGTCCACGGCAGTCAGAAGCGGGCGATGTGGAAGATGCAGCCTTCGGCTCAGCTGCCTGCGGGCGTGCTGGCGCTCTTAAGGGTTCTTTCCATCGCCGAGCCGCTGGGTGGCGTGGCGACGCTCGTCGGCTTGCTCACACAAGCGGCGGCGGCGGGCTTCATCGTCGTCATGCTCGGCGCGATCCGCCTCAAGGTGACGCAAATGCGCAAAGGGTTCACCGGCGACGGGGGCTGGGAGTTGGAGTTCCTGCTCCTGGTCGGGGCAATCGCGCTGCTGTTCCTCGGCGCAGGGAAGTTCGCGCTCGATCGCCTGCTGCTCGGGCTCTAGGCATCAGGCACCGGTGAGGCGCCAGCGCCGCTGCAGCACCGCGATGACCGCCGGCGTGAACGGATTCCGGCCGCTCCGCAACGCGTCGATCCAGCCCGGCAGGAGCCCCTCGTCCTCCTCGGGGTCGAGGCTCGGCTCGAGATCGGCCGCCGCACCCTCGAGGTTGCCGCTCAGGGCCCGAGCCAGCCCGCGGGCGAAGCGGGCGGAGGCGTAGCGGTCATCCTGGGCCGGCGTGCGGTCGACGGCCTTGTCGCACGTCGCGATGACGGCGGCGGCCTGTCCGCTCAGAGCGCCGTGCCAGCACGCGGTCTGCCACGCCGCCGGCCACAGAGCCAGCGTCGAGTCCCGGGCCTGCGCCGCCGCGTACGCGGCGAGCGCCTCCGTAATGTGCCCCTGCACGGCGAGGTGCCAGCCGTTGAGGAGGCCCGCGACCGCGTCCCCGGCCCCGGCGCCGGCGCCGGCAGTCCGCAGGCTCTGGGCGACCTCGTCGTGACCTTCGCGCGCCGCCAGCATCCACGGCGTCCATCCGTCTTCCGTCTTCGCGTCCACCCGCGCGCCGCGGTCCAGCAGCAGCCGCACGACCTCACGGTGACCGGCGCGGGCCGCGAGATGCAAGGCGGTCCACCCATCGGCCGATGTCGCATTCGGGTCCACGCCCATCCCCAGCAGCCGCTCGACGAGGGCGCCGTGGCCGTTCCGAGCCGCGTGCGCGAGGGCCGTCCAGTCTGCGAATTTCAACGCGTCGATCTCCCGGTCGTTGCGCCGATAGTACGCCGTCGATCCCGTCTCGAGCGTGTACGCGGGGACCCGCGCGTCGAACCACAGCCGGCCCGCCTCGTGCCCCGTCGCCGGGTCGACCTTGACAACACTGAACCCCTCGCGGCCCCCGTCGTCCGGGGCCCCGGTGAAAAAGAACACGTAGCCGCTCAGCCACCGCGTCGTGGGCCGCATGATGTCGGCGCCCGCGCCGCTCCGCAGCGCCTCGCCGAAACTCTGCTTGGGGGACGGATACACGTGGTGGTAGCGCACGGTGCCCTGCCGATCCACCAGCATGAGGTTATGCCAGGAATTGAGCACCATCCCTTCCTTCCAGACGCCGAAGCCGCCCGGCGCCTCCCCTTCCTTGAAGCTCACCGTGCCGAGCGTCCGCACTGACCCGTCCGACACCTGGATCGCGAGCACCTTCTTGTCCGCGGCGACATACACCGTGTCGCCCCGCAGAACGATGCGCGTCGAGTTCTTGAGCGCTACGGGGGCGCGCCACACCGACTGCCCCGTCGTGGGGTCGAGCAGGTCGAGCCAGTCGTCCCCGTTCGCGAGGAGGCCATGGCGCGTCACCTCCATGCGGATGACCTGGCTCTTGAACGCGCGCGGCGCGGCCCACGCTGCCTGCCCGTCGCTCACGTTGAGCGCCACGAGGCGCTTCTCGGACGGCACGAACAGGACGCCCCGCCGCCGCGCGATGCGGGCGTACCCGTCGCGCAGGGCTGGGATCTTCGCCTCGCGGAGCACGCCAGCCCGCCACAGGAAGGCGCCGGTCCGCGCGTCCACCCGGATCGGCCCCTCGGTGCTCAGGTAGAGCACGAGCGTCGTGTCCGTGTCGGCCAGGGGCGGCTGGTGCCCGAGCAGGTAGGATACGCCACCCGTCCCGAAGACCTTGGGTTCGACGGCGAAGAGTTTGTCCTGCCGCCAGCGCAGCTTCCCCGTGGCGAGCTCGACGGCCATGAGCGTCGACGCGCTCTCGGCGGTGCGGCCGTACATGAGGACGAGCGTGTCCTTGCCAGGCAGCGGGAGCCAACCCCGGACCGCGAGGAGCGACAGGGCGCCGGTATCCCAGCGTCGCTCGCCGGTCCGGACATCGATGATCTCCATCGTGTCGCCACGGGTGATCACGCCGTACCCGGTGACACCCACGAAGTCGAGCGCCACGCCGCGCAGGTCCGGGAGGTCTTTGCGCGTCCAGATCGCGCCCCCGGTGACGGGGTCGATGGCCGCGAGCTCCGTCTGGTTCGCGATCAGCAGCACGTCCCGGAAGACGTCGGTGCCGAAGGGAGCAGCGTCGGCCGGTCGCGGGACCGCCGCCGACGTGAAGTAGTTGATGTCGGCCGGACTGGTGTAGCGCCACACCGTCGGGCTCTCCACGACGCGGAGCTTCTTGAGCGCCGCGGCGGCGATACGGACCGTGTCGCCGCCCTCGGCGGCGCGCACGACGAGGGTGTCGCCGCGCCACGCCACCACGGTTCCCTCGGTGGTCTTTCCGGACTGTTGCGATTCCGCTTTCACTCGCGCCCCGACGGGCACGAGCACACCGTGGGGTTCTTGTGCGACGAGGCTGATCAGGGGCGAAAGGCAGAGCGATGCGACGAACGTGCAGGCTGGGCGCATGCGGACCCCACTGCGGATGTATAGATGTATGGGTGAAGCGTGATCGTCGCGTCAAATATGCAGCGCCGCTGCACCGCGGCTAGGTCTCCCCCTCCTGCTTCAATCCGTGTATCATGTCCGACCGCCATGGCCGCCCCCGCCCCCGCCCCCGCGCCCCCGCACGCCGGTAAGCCCCTCGACCGCTCGATCGTCGCGGGCCCGATCGCCCGCGCCGTCTGGATGCTCGCCGGGCCGACGATGCTCCAGAACGTGATCGGTGGGCTGCAGGGGCTCGTGGACCACGCCATGGTGGGGCGCTTCGTGGGCTACGCGGGCAACGCCGCCATCGGCGTCGCGATTCAGATCTTCATCGTGGTGATCGTCTTCGTCATGTCGGTGTTCAGCGGGATGGCAGTGCTGGTGGCCCGCTTCGCGGGCGCGAACGAGCCCGAGAAGGTCAACCGCACCGTCTACCAGGCGTTCCTTGCCGCACTGGCGTTGTGGGGCGGCGTGCTGGCGCCCGTCGGCTGGGTGCTCGCGCCGTCGCTCCTCGGCTTAGTGAACGCGGCGCCCGCCGTCCGCGTCGAGGCCCTGCCGTTCCTGCGCATCATGTTCGTCGGCAGCGTGGGCATGCTGCTGTTCTTCATGGTGGGCGGCGCGCTGCGCTCGGCCGGGGACGCGCGCACGCCGCTGCGCCTCGGCGTGATGCTCACCGTCCTCAACATCGTGCTCAACGTGATCCTCATCCGCGGGCTGGGGCCCATCCCGCGGCTCGGGACGGCCGGGGCCGCGGTCGGCAGCACGCTGGCGGGCCTCGCCTCGAGCGGCGTCGCCGTGTACCTGCTCTTCTCGGGGCGTCTCCCGGTGACGTGGCATCGGGGAATGGACTGGCGACCCGACTGGGCGATCATCCACTCGCTGTTCCGCTTCGGCCTCCCGACCGGCGTGCAGGGGATCGCCATGAACGTGGCGGGCGTGCTGCTGCTGCGCTTCATCGGCTCGCTCGAGCGCAGCGCCGAGGCGCAGGCCGCTTTCGCCGTGGGATACGGCGAGCTGTTCTCGCTCATCACGTGGACGTCGGTGGGGCTGATGGGTGCCACCGCCGCGGTTGCGGGCCAGAACCTGGGCGCGGGTCACCCCGAGCGCTCGGTGCGCGGTGTGCACGTCGCCGCCGGGATCGGCCTCGGCGTGGCGGTCGTCGTGGGCGCCCTCTTCCTCCTCATCCCCCGTCAGCTTTTCGGGCTGTTCGGCATCGTCGAACCCGCGGTGCTGGCCATCGGCACGCAGCTCCTCGGGTTCCTCTCCGTGTCGGGGCTGTTCATCACCGTGGCGCTCACCTACACGGGGGGGCTGCAGGGGACCGGCGACACGCGCTCGCCGCTCTACATCTCCCTCGTGTCGCAGATCGTCGTCCCGCTCGGCCTGTGCGCGCTGCTGCAGGCGGCGCGCGGCCTGCACCCCGCCGACATCTGGGTGGCGATCCTGCTCGGACACGTGACGCGCTGCGCCCTGAGTGTGCTGCGGTTCCGGCAGGGGAAGTGGCGCGCCATTCGGGTGGACATCGAGCGACGATGAGCCCGAAACAGACCGAGCTCGCCCATTTCAGCCCGGGGCTCTTCCAGTTTCTTCGGGAGCTCAAGTCGAATAACCGGCGCGAGTGGTTCGAGGCGAACAAACAGCGATACGAGGCAGAGGTGAAGGGCCCGATGCTTCGCTTCATCGCGGACTTCGGGGCCCGGCTGCGCACCGTCAGCAGGCACTTCGATGCCGACCCGCGTCCCGTCGGCGGATCGATGTTCCGGATTTACCGGGACACGCGCTTCTCCAAGGACAAGAGTCCCTACAAGACGGCGGTCGCGGCGCACTTTCCCCATCGGGCCGGCGGCAAAGATGTCCACGCGCCGGGCTTCTACCTCCATCTCGCGCCCGGGAGCTCGATGGGAGGAGGCGGGCTGTGGCACCCCGACGGGCCCGCACTCAAGCAGGTCCGCGATCGGATCGTGGATCGTCCCAAGGACTGGAAGGAAGTCGCGACCAGCGGGATCACGATCCAGGGCGACACCCTCAAGCGGCCGCCCGCAGGCTACGCGGCGGAGCATCCGTTCGTGGCCGATCTGAAACGCAAGGATTTCTACGTCATGGCCGAGTTCTCCGACCAGAACGTGTGCGCCGCCGACTTCCTGGACCGCTATCTCGCAGCCTGCCGTACCGCGGCCCCGCTGGTGCGGTTTCTGACCCGGGCCCTCGCGCTTCCCTGGTGAGCGCGGCACTCACGCGGCTGGGTGTGACGCCGGGTCGAGCTACTTGAGCGCCGCCAACGCCCGTTCCACGCTGGCCCGATCGACGCCGCCCATCGCGTCGGCGACCCGCCGGTGCACCGCGCCGACCCGCTCGACAGCGGCGCTGTGTCGCTTGCGGCCGAGCGACGTGATCGCGGCCCGCCCCACGTCGCCCCCGTCCGCGGAATCGGGCACGCGTCGCACGGAGCCATCGGCCGCGAGCTGGTCCACAAGCAGTGTGACGTGGGACGGGTCCCAGGCCACGCGCGCCGCCAGCGCGCGCAGCGCCAGCGGCTCGTCCGCGCTTGCCAGCTCGCTCAACACGTCGAACTGCTCGCCCGACAGTCCTACGTCTTCCAATGCGCATTGCAGCGCGTCCTCGAGAGCGCGCGCCGCGTGCAGCAGGGAACACAGCACATTCTCGGTCTCCGTTCCAGTGGCAGTCTTCATCTCGCTGACCAACGCCTCCCTCGGTTGCCCGTCCATTGACCGCGAACTGCGGCGCGACCACATGACACGCATCGCACCAAGAAAGCCCGACCGCCCCGCAAGGTTCCCGGCGCCTTGTGCGAGCCTCAACCCGGTGTCTTATTACCACTTGGGATTCGCTCGGCGACGGAAGGGAGCGCACCATGAGAACCTGGATTCCCGCGCTCGTGCTGGCACTCGGCGCGGCCGCGTCACTCTGCGGGGTCGCGCAAGCGCAGGCCGGCAAGGGCGCGAAGGTGAAGATCACGGCGCCTGCTAACGGGGCCACGGTCAGTGGGCCGGTGAAGGTCACGCTCCAGGCGACCGGGGTGGAGATCGTCCCTGCGACCGTGGAGCGGCCCGGCACGCTCGTGGTCGACACAGTGCGGTTCACGGTCAAATAGCGATGCAGCCCGGTCAGTGACCGGACCATGACGTTCTGGGAACGCATCACCGCGGCGCTGGGAGCGCATCGGGCCCTGCGCGCTGTGAGGTTCTATCCTCCGTATCTCGGCGCCGGCATTCGGGTGACCCGCGTCGACCCGCAACTGCGCCAGATCGACGTCGAAATGAAGCTCCGCCCCTGGAACCAGAACTACGTGGGCACCCATTTCGGCGGGTCGCTCTACGCGATGTGCGATCCGTTCTACATGCTGATGGTCATGCAAAGCCTCGGTCCCGGGTACGTCGTCTGGGACAAGTCGGCGACGATCGATTTCCTCAAGCCGGGCCGGGGGCGCGTGCGCGCGCGGTTCGAGCTCAGCGACGAGCAGCTCGCGCGCATCCGCGAAACCGTGCAGCAGGACGGCAAGGCGAATCCGCGCTTCGAGGTGACCGTGGTGGACGACGCGGGCGCCGCGGTCGCGCGTGTGGGTAAGGTGTTGTCGGTCAGAAAGCGGGGGGAGCACACATGAAGCCGTCGCCCGACCAGTCGGCACGCCTCAAAGCGTACTACGAGGCCAAGGTTTTCTGCGAAGTCGAGATCAACGCCGTCAAGAAGAAGGTGCGGGAAGGAAAGGGAGTCTTCGTCGTGCTCGACGCCCGCCCGCGCGACGCCTTTCTCGCCGGGCACATCCCCGGCGCCCTGAGCGTCCCCCTCGACCAGGCGGATGCCGCCCTGCAGATCTTTCCGGCCGAGCGCCAGTACGTGACGTACTGCTGGAGCCACACCTGACACCTCTCGGCTCGGCTGGCTCTACAGTTAGTAGAGCACGGGTTGTTCGCCCGGGAGGCGAACGCGGGATGGGCGGAATGGGTCGCGGACAAGCTCCCCGTGCACGCCACGGGAGCGGTGAGCGACTTCTCCTGTACCTGCTCCGACAAGCTCTAGATGGAGGTGACGTGGAGGCTGTTCAGCCGCGCGCCGCCAGCGCCGCATTCTGCAACGCGTCGAGCGGGAGACAAGAACCGGGAGCTGGTCCCCGGAGCGAGGCTCGCCCGTAACCTGCGGTCCTGTCTCACGTAACGTGAAGCACCCCGCACGGCACAGCGTTTGCTCTTGCCGCACTAGGCACTGACGCCGTTTCGCCGGACGGGGTAGTGCCACCCCCGCCCTATCGCCGACCAGTCATCGCCAGTGCAACGCACCGGCCGCCCGCGCCCGCGCCCGGAGCCCCACTTTTTTTTGTGAGGATCCATCATGGCCGCGTGGAAGCTTTTCGGGCACGACGTGACGACGGAGCAGCTCCCTGCCGAGCTCCGTTCCATTCTCGCCCAGATGCAGCGGGAGCGGGTTGCTTTCGAAGCGTTGACGAATGGGGCACGGGAGGCCGCCCAAAACCTCGCGCAGCTCACCCAACCGCTCACGGACGCCCAAAAGACCGTGAGCGAACTCCAGGCGCGCGTCAAGTCGCTGGAGCGGCTCGTTCCCGTGCTCGCGACGCTGGACGAGCAGACCGAAGCCGTCTCGAAAGTCCAGCGGCGCACCGAGACGCAGCTCACCCACACGTCGGACGACGCGAAGCGGCTGCGCACCGAGATCGAGGAACTGCGCGGCACGCTGGAGCAGGCGCTCGCCCTGAAGAACGATCTCGCCGGCTTCCTGGAGTTGGGCGGCGGCTTCAAGGCGCTCCGCATGGACGCGGACAAGCTGACGGGCGACGTGCGCGAGATCACCCAGGGGTTCGACCGGGTGCGCGAGCGCCAAGAGGAGCTGCGCCGGGCCAGCGAAGCGGTCGCGACCCGGCTCAACGCGTTCGAGGAGCGCCAGCAGCAGGTCCAAGGCGGCGTCGCGGCGACGGAGTCCCGCGTCGCGGCTGTGGGGCAGACGCTCAAGGAGCTCACCCAGGCCGCCACCGATGCGGCCCAAACCAAGCGCCAGCTCGGCACGCTCAAGGCGCTCGCGGATGGCGTCACCCAGAAGGTGTCGGCCCTGGAGCAGCAGCGCGAGGTCGTTGAACGCGTCACCGCCCAGGTGACGCACCTCCACGACCTGATGCGCGAGGTCGACGCCAAGATCCGCAAGCACGAGGAGAACGCGAAGGGCCTGGGCGAGCTCGAAGCCCGGGTCAACGAGCTGAAGGTTCTCCAGGGCGAGGTGCTCGAGCGCTCCGAGGAGATCAGCGCGCATCACGACGAAGCGAAGCAGGCCGACGAGGAGCTGCGCGGCCGCCTCGCCGCATTGCGCGACGAGGTGCAGCGGACGGTCAAGCGGTTCGAGCTGGAGAATCAGGGGCTCGACGCCGTCGGGCAGCGCATCCTCGATCTCCGCGGCGGGCTCACGGACATGGAAGCGCGCTTCCGGTCGCTCGAGGAGGCGAGCCACACCATCACCGATGTGGGGTCGAAGGCCGATGGCCTGGCGACGCAGCTCGGCGGCATCACGGAGAGCGTCACGCAGCTGGAGACGCAGGCCGAGCGGGTGCGCGCCCTGGAGGCGAACGCCAGCCGGCTGGGTGAGACGGTCGAAGGGGTGACCCAGCAGGTGGCCCGGCTGGAGAAGGCGAAACCGGCGGTCGACGCGGCGCTGCAGGACGTGGCCAGCCTCAAGGGGACGCACGAGGCCGTCAAGGGCGCCATCGAGCAGGTGCAGGTCGCCGAAAGCGAGATCGCGCGGGTCCGCGAGGGTCAGGTCGCCACGAGGGCGTGGCTGACCAGCGCGACCGATTCCGTCACCGCGCTACGCGGCGAGCTGGCGGCGGTGGAGGAGATGAAGCCGACGGTGGAGCTGGTGCGCGCCGAAGCCGACCGGCTGTCCCAGTCCATGGCGCAAATCGAGGCGCGGCGCCAGCTCGTGGAAGACCTCAACACGCGGGTCTCGGAGCTCGCCTCCCTCGGCGGGCAGCTCGAGGAGCGGAGCCGTGGCCTGCTCAGCCGGATAGACGGTGCCGACGA
>WNGD01004164.1_pt1 | contig 14350 bp, 14 predicted proteins | sample 5400671 | NCBI WGS metagenome assembly WNGD01 (sample SAMN13153369, study PRJNA577476) | soil metagenome | isolation source: 40 cm soil or saprolite under grassland replicate 2 | place: USA:California | collected 2016-06-15
GTCGTCGGCGGCGTGATCGTCTGGCTGCTGATCGCGATCCCGGTCGGCATCCTCTCGGCCCTGCGGCCGCGTTCGCTCTTAGACAGGTTGGGCATGCTCTTCGTCCTGATCGGGGTCTCCGCTCACCCGCTCTGGATCGGGCTGATGTTCTCGTACATCTTCGGGTTCAGGCTTGGAATCGCGCCGATCGGTGGCTACTGCGACTTCTTCAGCCCGGAGCCCGGAGCGGCCTGCGGCGGCCCCGGGCAGTGGGCGTACCATCTGATCCTGCCCTGGATCACGTTCGCGCTTCTCTTCGCGGCGTTGTACACCCGGATGATCCGGGCAAAGGTTGCCGAGACGCTGAACGAGGACTACGTGCGGACCGCCCGTGCCAAGGGCGCCTCTGAGTGGCGCGTGATGCGCTCGCACGTGCTGCGAAACGCGATGCTGCCGGTCGTGACGATGATCGGGATGGACATGGGCCTCGCGGTAGGAAGCGTGTTGTTCGTCGAGAAGGCGTACGGCCTGCCCGGTCTAGGAGGAATGGCCTACGACGCGCTCCTGCGGCATGACCTCGCCGTTGTGATCGGCATAGTCGTCGTCGTGACGATGGCGATCATCGTCCTGAACTTCGTCGTCGACGTTCTCTACGGGTGGATCGATCCGCGCGTCCGCGTGACCAACTCCGCAGGCCCTGCCGGCGGGACAGGACCGCGGCTTCTCGGCAAGAGGCGTCACGACCGGCATCCGGCGCCGGAGTCCGTCCCGCAGAGCGCTTCGTTCTAAAGCAGACTCAGGTCGCGGTGCCGAGCCAGTGCGCCCAGGCCTTCTCGTAGTGCGAGCGCGGCCGGGCGCCGATCACGGTCTCCTGGGGCTTGCCGCCTTCAAACAGGATCGCGGTCGGGATCGAGAGCACATCGTATTGCGACGCCGTCTGCATGTTCGCGTCGATGTCGAGCTTGGCGAAGCGGATCCGGTCGCCGTATTCGTCTGCAAGCTCCTTCAGGATCGGCTCGACCGCGTGGCACGGGCCGCACCACTCGGCCCAGAAGTCGACGATCACGGGCTTGTCGGAGCGCAGAACCTCCTGCTCGAAGGTGGCGTCTGTGAGCTCTTCCACGCTCTCGATGCTACAGGCGGCCCAGGAGGGCGGCGAGGCGGAGCGCGGGGACCTTCCAGATCGCCTCGAGCACGATGCGGCGGCTCATCTTCGAGCCGCCGATCTCGCGGTCGACGAACGTGATCGGCACTTCGACGACGCGGAAGCCGGCACGGAGGGCGCGGTACGTGGTCTCGATCTGAAATGCGTAGCCCCTGGCGTCGATGGAGTCGAGGTCGATCGCCTCGAGCACCTCGCGGCGGTAGCACTTGAAGCCTCCGGTCAGGTCGCGGATGCCGACTCCGAGCAGGACACGGGCGTACAGGGAACCTCCACTGGAAACGATTCTGCGCCCGAGACCCCAGTTGCCGACGCTCCCTCCCGGAACGTAGCGCGATCCGAGCGCGAGCTCGGCCTCCTCGGTTGCAGCGACGAGACGAGGCACGTCAGCGGGGTCGTGCGAGAAATCGCAGTCCATCTCGAGGATCCGATCCGCGCCGGCTGCGAGCGCGTGACGAAATCCGGCGATGTATGCCGGGCCGAGGCCCTCCTTGCGAGGACGATGCAGCACCTCGACGTACTCAAGCTCTGCCGCAAGCCTGTCGGCGATCTCCCCAGTCCCGTCCGGTGAGTTGTCGTCGATCACGAGCACGTTCGCGTCGTGGCGGCCGAGGTCCCGGACCATCCGTTCCAGGTTCTCGCGCTCGTTGTACGTCGGCAGGCAGACGGTTGTGGTCACGCGCCTATGATCGCGGTCGTGGCCACGACGCTGCCGCAGAACAGCGAGGTCGCGGACCAGCTCGAGCTGCTCGCCGACCTTCTGGAGCTCGAAGGTGAAGCTTCCTACCGGGTGATCGCGTACCGGCGGGCAGCAGCGCGCGTTCGCGAATCGGGAGGGATGGTCGCCCAGCTCGCGCTCGACGGACGGGCCAAGGAGCTGCAGGGAATCGGGGCGACGATCCAGGACAAGATCCTCCAGATCGTCGATCACGGCGAGATCGACGCGCTCGCCAAACGGCGCAAGATCATCCCGCCGGACCTCGTCGAGTTCCTGCGTATCCCCGGTCTGGGGCCGAAGACCGTGCGCAGGATCTGGCAGGAACTCGGGGTCTCGACGCTCGAGGACCTTGGCAGCGCGGCCCGCGAGGAGCGGCTGCGAACGCTCACGGGGCTCGGGGCGAAGACCGAGGAGACCGTGCTGAAGGCGCTCGCTGCCGAGCCGCGGAAGCGCGAACCGGTCAAGCCCCTGCTCGGGCAGGTGCTGCCCGCGTTGCTCGCGGTCGTCGAAGTCTTGCGCGAGCATCCGAGTACGGATCAGGTCTCGGAGGCCGGCAGCGCACGCCGTCGCAAGGAGACGGTCCGAGATCTCGACATCATCGCCACCGCGGCCGACCCGGCCGCGCTGACGGAGTACTTCACGAAGCTGAAGTGGGTGGTCGAGGTCGCGGCCAAAGGCCCGACGAAGGCGACCGTCGTCTCGAACGAGGGCCTGCGCTTCGACCTCCGGGTCGTGCCGCCGGACTCGTACGGAAACCTGCTGCAGCACTTCACCGGCTCGAAGCAGCACAACCTCGCGCTGCGCGAGGACGCGGTGCGCCGTGGGCTCTCGGTCTCCGAGTACGGCGTCACCGAGGTGGAGACGCGCGAGGTCTTCACCACGCGCAGCGAAGAGGAGCTGTACGAACGGCTTGGCTATGCGTTCATTCCGCCGGAACTGCGCGAGAACGCGGGCGAGCTCGAAGCAGCGCGAAAGGGCGAGCTGCCCGCGCTCGTTGAGGCAGGGGACTTGCGCGGTGACCTGCACACCCACTCTCACTGGTCGGCGGACGGCAAGAACACGCTCGAGGAGATGGTCGCGGCCGCGAGGGCGCGCGGCTACTCGTTCTACGCGATCACCGACCACTCGCACTATCTGCGCGAGGGGCGGCTCGAGGCGCAGAACGCCGAGATCGACGCGCTCGCCGAGCGGGTCAAGCCGCTGCGCCTGCTGAAGGGGGTCGAGGTAAACATCCGCGCCGACGGATCGCTCGACCTCCCGGACGAAGTGCTCGCGGAACGCGACTGGGTCGTCGCCTCGATTCACTCCGCCTTCCAGCGCGATCCGACCGAGCGGGTACTCGCAGCCATGGAGAATCCCAACGTCGATTGCATCGGTCATCTGACCGGACGCAAGATCAACAAGCGCGGGCCGATGGAGATCGACCTCGAGCGTGTGTTCGCGAAGGCCCTCGAGACCGGAACGTGCCTCGAGATCAACTCGCAACCGGACCGGCTCGACCTGCGCGACGTCCACGCGCGGGCCGCGGGCGAGGCCGGCGTCAAGCTCGTCGTCACGAGCGATGCGCACCAGATCCGCGCGCAGGACTACGTCGAGGTCGGAATCGCGCAGGCCCGGCGTGCGTGGCTGACGAAGGAGCAGATCCTGAACACGCGTACCTGGCCTCAGATGCGAAAGCTGCTCAAGCGCTGATGGCACCCGTGCGGAGGCTTCGACGTGAGGCACCGGCGCTCGAGCTGCTCGCTGCGACGCTGCCGGAGCTCCGTCTCGGCCTCTCCGAGTCGGCGGCGCGGAGGGTCGCGTACGAGGTGTTCGAGAAGCTCGGCTACGGCGCGGTTGCAGTCACCGACCGGTCGCGCGTGCTGGCGTTCGTGGGCGCGGGCGCCGACCACCACGGCGCGGGCGACAAGCCGATGCGCCCGGTGTTCGAGTCGCTCACACGTGACGAGCCGCTCGTGGCGCCGCTCGGGTTTCGAGTCGAGTGCGGGCATCCGGCTTGTCCGCTCGGCGCCGCCACGGTTGTGCCGCTGCGTTTTTCGGACGGGCCCGCCGGGGCGCTCGTGGTCTACGCGACGGACGGCTCGCCGCTCGGCCAGGAGGACGTCGACCTGCTCACCGACCTCGCCGACCAGCTCTCGGCCCAGCTTTCGCTCTCGGAGCTTGCCGGTTCCGCGCACGCGGCTGCCTCGGCGGAGATCCAGGCTCTGCAAGCGCAGATCGAGCCGCATTTTCTTTTCAACTGTTTGAACACGATTGCGAGCTTCATCCGCACCGATCCGGGCCGCGCGCGGGAGCTCGTGCTCGCCTTCGCCGACTACTGCCGCTGGACGCTCGTCCGGCCGGGGGAGTTCATCTCGCTGGCCGAGGAGCTGGGGCACGTGCAGAGCTACCTGGCGCTCGAGCAGGCGCGCTTCGGGCCGCAGCTCCAGGTCGCGATCGACGCGTCGCCGGATGCGCTTGAAGTGAAGCTGCCGCCGTTCCTCGTCCAGCCGCTCGTCGAGAACGCGGTCAAGCACGGGAAAGGCGAGCGCCCGCTCCATCTGATCGTTCGGGCTCGAGTTCGGCGTGGCCGCCTGCGCGTGACGGTGCGCGACAACGGGCTCGGAATCGCACGGGAGGCGCTGGAGCGGGTGCTCGAGCCCGGAGTCGGCGACGGCTCGGGAGTCGGGCTCTCGAACGTCCATGGGCGTCTGACGGCGTTCTACGGCGAAGGCGTGCGGCTCAGGTCGGGCGCGTTCGGCACGGTCGTACGACTGGAGGTGCCTGCGGCGTGAGCCTGAAGGCGCTGGTCGTGGATGACGAGGCGCCCGCCCGCAGCGAGCTCCGCTACCTGCTCGGCCCGCATCCGGAGGTCGAAGTGGTCGGGGAGGCCGCGACCGCGCAGGAGGCGCTCGAGCTTGCAAGCGCGGTGCGCTACGACGTCGTCTTCTGCGACGTCGAGCTGCCAGGACTGTCCGGCCTCGACGCCGCGCGCCTCGTCCGCGACCGGCCGGGTCGCCCGGTGATCGTGTTCGTGACCGCGCACGAGCACTACGCGATCGACGCCTTCGCCGTCGAGGCCTTCGACTACCTACTGAAGCCGGTCGACCCGGAACGGCTCGCGCACGTCGTTCGCCGCCTGACGCAGGCTCGCCAGGGACCTGCGGTGGTGCCCGTGCAGAAGGTGCCCGTGGTCAGCGGCGGCAAGACGACCCTGCTCGACTACGACGAGATTCACTTCGTTCGCGCAGACGGCGACTACTGCCGCGTGCACACGTACGACCGCTCCTACCTCTCGACGGCCTCGTTGCGGGAGCTCGAAGACGTTCTTCCCTCCGGCCGCTTCGCCCGCGTCCATCGCTCGCATCTCGTCAACCTGGCCAAGGTCGCATCGGTGCGGCGAAACGGGGAGCAGTTGCTGCTCGCGCTCGACGACAAGGATCGAACCGAGGTCGAGGTCGCCCGGCGCCAGAGCCGCGCGTTGCGCGAGCGCCTCCGCCTCTAAGCACGCTCGCCAATCACTCCGCGTTCACAGTTTGTGTTCCATGCTGCAACCACTCGTGCGTTTCCTCGCGGCACGCTCCTTTGATCCCTCACGGGCCACCTCTTCATGACGACTACGCCCAGGCGCTACGTGTTCTCGCGGGAGTCGAGCTCGCGTACGCCGAGGCATGGCGAGCATTGGTTCCCGTCGCGCACCGCCTCGGGATTCCCCGGCCGAGCTACTCACGCGTTCGACGCATCATGCAGGTCGAGCGAGAGCGCGAACGTCGTGGTCGGGATCGACGCGACGAGATCATCCAGGACCTGCTGGCCGGGCTCGTGAGGCGACCTTTGTGGCGTGCAACACAAAACTAGAGAGCGCGCAGTACCGAGAGCAGCGCTTGGGGACTGTCGACGATGAGGTCAGCGGCTTCCCGAAGTTCCCCCGGGCCTTCCTCCGAGGCGACTGCGACGCGGATGCCGAGCTGGAGCCCTTCCAGGCCGCGGAACGCATCGAGGTCGGTCGTATCGTCTCCCGCATACAGGGCCCGGCTGAGAGAACGCTCCTGAAGGAGCTCCCGCACAGCCGTTCCCTTGTCCGCCTCGATCGGCGGGCGCAGCTCGAGCACCTTGCGGCCCCAGTGAGCCCGCAGCCCGGCAGCCTCGGCTCGCACCGCAACGCGCTCGAGCTCTTCGCGGGCGGCCGCTTCGTCGCCGGCCTCGCGGTAGTGAAACGTGACCGTGAGGCCCTTGTCCTCGCGGCGCCAGGGCCAGTCGAGCTCCGCGAACTCGCGCAGCGGCTCGCGCCAGGCCTCGGCCTCCGGCGCGAGCTCGAGCCCGTGCACGCCGACGTATCGAATTCCGTCCACGCCGACGAGTCGCGCTGCCTCCTCGCCCGGGCGCCCGCTGACGCAGGCGACCAGGGCGTACCGGCCGGCCAGGCGGTGCAGCTCGGCCCGCGTCTCCTCCGGCACCGCCGCCAGCTCGGGTCGCGCCACGATCGGTGCCAGCGTCCCGTCCACGTCGAGCAGAACCGCCGAGCGCTCCGGCGCTTCCGCCAGGTGTGCGAGCAGAGTGCGGGCGTCCCCCACTGGGCGCAGAATACGGCCGTGCGACTCGTCGCCATCGGCCTCGCCGCCGGGTTCTTCAGCGCGCTCTTCGGGGTCGGCGGCGGAATCCTGGTCGTGCCGATGCTGATACTAGGCGCTCGCTTTCCCCAGCGAAGCGCGATGGGAACCTCCCTCGCCGCGGCGTTCCTGATCGCGCTCGCCGGGTCGGCCACCTATGCATTTCACGGCGAGATCAAGCCTGGGGCCGCAGCCATCGTCGGCCTGCCTGCCGCCGCTGGCGCCCTCGTGGGTACAGCCCTCCAGCAACGCTTGACCGGGCGCTTCCTCTCGCTTGCGTTCGCACTGCTTCTGGCCGGCGTCGGGATGCGCCTGCTCGTTTGATGTGGGTCGAGCTCGCAGCGGTCGTATTGGGATTTGGCGCAGGGATCCTCGCGGGCCTCTTCGGTGTGGGCGGTGGGATCCTCTTCGTCCCGACTCTCAGCCTCGTGCTGGGCTTGTCGCAGCTGCATGCCACCGCGACCTCGTTGCTCGCGATTCTGCCGACCGCGGCTGCGGGCGTCTGGAGCCAGCGGCGCTACGGCAACGTCAGCGGACGCGCGGCGCTCGTGATCGGGGTCGCCGCGATCGGCGGCGTCGAAGGAGGCGTTCAGCTCGCCCAATCGCTCCCTGAAACGACGCTGAGGAGGATCTTCGGCGTGCTGATGATCGTGGTCGCGGGGCAACTTGTCTGGCGGACGCTGCGCCGACCGTCCTATCCTTCGTGAGCATGCCCGGCGCGGAAGAGATCTGGATCCCACTCGTCGATGAGCCGATCGGGACGATCGTCGCGAAGATCCAGGAGGAGCACCCCGAGATCGCGGAGCTCGTCGACTCGCCCCATCGCGTGCTCGCCTTCCGGACCTTCGCCTACATCCGCGTGGGAATTCTGCTCGGTCAGCTCCTCGTGGACAGCGACGCGGATCCCTACGACGGCTCCGAGACGTGGATCGACGCCGTGCTCAAGGATCCTGCGCACAAGGAGCAGGTCGTGCGAGAGGTGCGCGCAGTTGCGGAGGAGATCGCGAGTGACCCGAGGTACGCCCAGGAGGAACCCCTAGGGCCGGACGACGAGGCCCGCCGCCGCTTTCGCGAGTTCGCGAAGAAGCAGCTCGAGTCGAGTTAGCGGAGACGTCCCCGGGTGGTTGAGGCGGCAGTGGCGAGCACGAAGGCGCCGGCCGCGACGAGCACTATCGCCCCTCCGGGAGCCAGGTTGGCGTAGTAGGAGATCGCCAGCCCGACGAATACCGACACGATCCCGATCGCCATCGCGAGCAGGACAGTGGAGCGAACGCTCCACGCGATCCGGCTCGCAGCGATCACCGGCAAGACCATCAGCGCAGCGATCAGCAGGATGCCGACGATGCGCATCGACATCGCGATCGTGACCGCCGCAATCCCGGCGACGAGGCCGTTCAGGAAGGCGACCGGGACGCCGGAGACCCGCGCTCCTTCCTCGTCCAGAACGACCGCGACGAGCGCACGGAAGGCAACGGCGATCGCGCTCAAAGCGACGACGCCGAGCGACGCGACGAGCAGCAGATCGCTACGACTTACGGTCAGGATCGAGCCGAAGAGAAACGAAAACAGGTCTGCGTTCAACGCTCCGGCTGCGGAGATCATCACGACCCCCGCGGCAATACCGGTGTAGAAGAGGAGAGCGAGCGCCTGGTCCCCGGCTGCGGTGCGGTGGGCACGGAGCCACTCGATCGCGGTCGCTCCCAGCACGGAGGCGACGAGCGCCGTCAGCACCGGCGAGATGCCAAGCAGGTAACCCGCAGCGACTCCCGCGAATGCGACGTGTCCGATCCCGTCCCCGATCAGGCTCATGCGGCGCTGGACGAGAAAGAAACCGACGACCGGCGCCAGCGCGCCGACAATCGCACCCGCCGCGAAGGCGAGTCGCATGAACTCCGCATCAAAGATGGACATGTGAAGGGTCGTGCCAGGTGGCCGGAAGGGCGCGCGGGTCGCCGTCGAACAGGATGCCCCCGCGCACGAGCGCGAGTCGCTCGACGAAGCGCTCGACCGCCCCGAATTCGTGGGAGACGAACAGGATCGTGACGCCGAGGTCGTGGTGCAGCTCGCGCAGGAGCCCGGCGAGCGATTCCTGCGCGTCCACGTCGACGCCGGCGGTCGGCTCGTCGAGCACGAGCAGGTCGGGGCGTCCGGCCAGGGCCTTCGCGATGAAGGCGCGCTGTTGCTGGCCGCCCGAAAGACGCGTGACGACCGAGCTCGCCAGCGCGTCCAATCCGACCCGTTCGATCGCGCTGTCGACCGCCCCGCGGTCGGCGGCGGTCAGCCGGCCAAGCACGCCGCTACGCGGGACGGTGCCGGCCGCGACGACTTCTCGAACGGTGATCGGAGCGTCGATCCCCAACTGGGTGCGCTGGGCGAGGTAACCGATCCTCGCCCGGTCGTGCGCGTCGTTCGCCGGCTCGCCGAAGAGGCGTGCTTCACCGCGGGTCGGCTTCTCGAGGCCGAGCGCCACGCGGAGCAGGGTTGTCTTGCCGCCGCCGTTGGGGCCGGCGATCGCGACGAACTCGCCGGACTCGATCGCCAGGTCGACGGCGCGCAGGACCTCGGGGCCGCCGGGATAGCCGAAGGAGACGCCGCGGAGCTCGAGCGCTAACGGCATCCGAGCGCGGTGCGGAGCTGTGCGAGGTTCGACCGCATCAGCGAGAAGTAGTTCTCGCCGCGCTTCGCCTCGGAAGGTTTCAGGCCCTCGATCGGGTTCAGCACGGCGGTCCGCGCCCCCGTTTCCCGAGCGACAGTCTCCGCGATCCGGGGGGAGACGAGCGTCTCGTAGAAGATCGTCGTCGCGTGAGTCTTGCGAACGAGATCGACGACACGCTGGAGATCACGCGGTGCCGGCTCCGCCTCGGGTGACAGGCCGGTGATCGCCACCTGGCGCAATCCATAGCGTTGAGCGAGGTAGGCGAAGGCTTCGTGGCTCGTCGCGATCTCGTGTCGTTTGCAGTGCGCGAGGCCGGTGCGGTACTCGCGATCGACGGCGCGTAACTTGCGCACCAGACGGGTCGTGCGAGCGCCGGCGTGCAGAGCTCTCCCGATGCGCACGACGATCAGCTCGAACCGATGGGGGTCGAGCCACACATGTGGGTCGTTGTTTGGAAAGCGGTGCAATCCGGGCGTGTCCAGCAGCAGGAGCACCTTGGCGCTGGTCCCGGCTGCGCGCTCGAGTTGCGGCTGAAAGCCGTGGCCGAGCAGGAGCACGAGGTCGGCCGACTGGACGTCCTGGACCGTGGCCGGCGAGACCTCGAGGTCGTGCGGCTCCGCGCCGGGCGGCGTCAGGTTGTCGACCCGCACCCGCGACCCGCCGAGTTGCTGCGCAGCGAAGGCCAGCGGATAGAAAGCCGCGACGACGTGCCTCTTGCCGGGGACAGACGATCCGCTCGGGCTCCCGCAGCCCGCGAGCAGGAGGGGCAAGATGAGAATGGTTTTCATTCGCATCTCAGCTATCCTAGGCGACGTGGCCACGCCGACGCAAACGGCAGCGGGCGACCACAGCTCGCTCTTGGCGCGCCTAGGGCTGCGCACGACCCGCCAGAGACTGAGCGTGCTCGACCTGCTCGCCGCCGAGCCGAATGACGCGACAGCGCAGGAGATTCACAAGCGGCTCCGCGAGCGCGGGCAGCGAATCGGCCTCGCGACCGTCTACCGAACGCTGGCAGCGCTGAACGAGGCGGGCGCCATCGACCGGCTGAGTCACCATCCCGGCGAGACGTGTTACCGCCTCTGCGGCGAAGGCCACCACCACCATCTCGTCTGTAGCGATTGCCATCGCGTGGTGGAGCTCGTCGAATGCGACCTCGGGCCCCGCCTCGCCCAGCTCGGCGCTGGACACGGATTCAAGGTCACCGCCCACAGCGTCGAGGCCGTCGGCGTCTGCGCCGATTGCGCACCCGCCTGACGCGCGACCGGCCCGATCGCGATAATGCGCCCGGTGTCAATGCGACTTCCGGTCGCCCTCGCAATCACTGCGGTACTCGTCCTCGCAGGCGGTGCCCCCGGTGCGGTTCACCGTCCGCAGAGCGCAGGCGCCGCGGCACGCGCCGTTGCCCTGCAGGTGCTGGTTCCCGGCGAGGCCGGCGCCGTCAAGGGGTCGGTTTCCGCGCCGCCCGACGCGGTGGCGTTCGGCGGGACCTTCGCGTACCCGGCCGACGGGTCGGCTGTCTCGGCCACCTCGCTGACGGCCTCCGCCTCGACCTCGGCTGCGAACGAGGCGACGTCATCGGCCTCGAGCGAGGTCAGTGCGCTCTCGCTCTTCGGCGGCGAGATCACGGCCGCGACCGTGACCGGGCTCGCCCACGGCGTGACGAGCCGCCGCTCGGCCACGGGTGACTTCTCGGGTGCGGCAGTGTCGGGCCTCGTCGTCAACGGTGTGCCGACGACGGTGGTGCCCAACCAACGGGTCAACCTCGGCGACTGGGGGTACGCGATCGCGCTCGAGCAGTCCAGTGCTCCCGGCGGGACTCCGGCAGCCCAGAGCTACCGCGGATTCGTGACCGCGCTGGACATCCACCTGACCGCCGCACATGGAAGCCTCCCTGCCGGAACCGAGATCCTCGTCGGCTACGCGGAGGCCAACGTCCAGGCGAGCAGTGCTCCCCCGCCGCCGATCACACCGCCGAAGACGAAGCAGAAGCCGAAGCAGAAGGCAAAGGGCCAGCCGAAACCCCCCGAGCCGAAGAAAGGTCAGCTGAGATCACCGCTCGTTCGTCCCCTTCCGCCCGGCCTCACTCCGAAGCTCACCGCCGGCGGCTACGTCTTCCCGGTGTACGGCCCGTCGTCTTTCACAGACACGTTCGGCGCGCCGCGTGCCGACGTCACCTACCACCACGGCGACGACATCTTCGCCCCGCTCGGAGCGCCGCTCCTGTCCTGTGCCGACGGAACGGTCTTCTCGGTCGGCTGGAACGAGGTCGGCGGCAACCGGCTCTGGCTCCGCGACGTACAGGGGAACGCTTTCTATTACGCGCACCTCTCGGCCTTCTCGCCGCTCGCGGTCAACGGCAAGCACGTCCGGGCTGGAGAGGTAGTCGGGTTCGTCGGCAATACGGGTGACGCCGCCGGGACGCCGTACCACCTCCATTTCGAGATCCACCCCGTGTCGCTCCTCTACCTCGGCTACGACGGAGCGGTCGACCCGTCGAGCTATCTGACCGCCTGGAAGCATCTCCAGGACGTTCGCTTCACTGCCGTCGCGGGCTGGGTTCCCTCTCTGACCATGTCGAGCCCGGCGCCGAAGCCCGGAGCGATTCTGCTCCAGGCCTCCGACATCTCAGCGGCCGACGGCCTGGACCCGGGCTCGTTGCAGCGCGCGATCGTCGCGCCTGCGAGCGCCGAGGGCGAAGCTTCGGTGTTCCGCGCGCCGGTCGGTTAGGGCTGCCGCCCTAGCTACTTGTTCGAGTTGCCGCCGTCGTAGCCGAAGTCGCCGCCCTCGCCGAAGATCTTGTCCTTGATCCAGCGGCGGGTGTCGGGGCCCGTCATCGGGTTGAAGAGAATGCCGATGGCGATTCCGGCGAGTAGCAGGCCGTTTCGACTCTTGTGAGGGCCGGCTCCCTGGAGGCGGTTCGCTGCCCTCCGAAGATCCTCGATCGCGGAGCGAAGGTTGTCCTGGATCTCCTTGTCGGTGGCGACACGGGTGGCGACTCGCGTCGCTCCCCGCCCGCCCAGGAGCTCGTCGTAGACCTCGCGGGCTGCGGAGAAGGCGCTTTTCAGATCCTCGCGCAACTCCTCGTCCTGCAGAGCTCGCTGCACGTAGGGCTTGGCGTCGGCGACTCGGTCTTTGGTCTTGGCCATTCTGGCGTCGTCCTTTCAGGTTGTTGTCTCGCGAACGGTTTCTACCCCTCGCAACGCAGCGGCTAAACAGCCCGGAAGCGTCAGGCGGGCATGGCAGCTTGCCGCTCTGTTGCGGCAGTCCTGTCGGCGAGGACGGGTCCGCGGCCGTCGAAGGCTGCCTCGAGCACCTGGTCGATCGAGTCGGCGAGAACGAACTCGAGCGCTTCCTTCGTCTCCTTCGGCAGCTCCTCGAGGTCGGGCTCGTTGTCGTGCGGAAGCACGACCTTGCGGATTCCGGCGCGCTGGGCGGCCAGCGTCTTTTCACGCACGCCGCCGATCGGCAGCACCTGGCCGGTGAGCGTGATCTCGCCGGTCATCGCCACGTCCTCCGAAACCGGGCGACCGCTGACGAGCGAAACGATCGCCGTCGCCATTGTGATCCCCGCCGAGGGGCCGTCCTTGGGGACGGCGCCGGCCGGAACGTGCAGGTGGACGTCGTGTGCTGTGAACCACTCCGGGTCCAGCATGAGCTTGACCGCGTTCGCGCGCGCCCACGAGAGCGCAGCCTGGGCGGACTCTTGCATCACGTCACCGAGCTGGCCAGTGACGGTCAGCTTGCCCTTGCCCGGATAGGCGGTCGCCTCGATGAAGAGGATGTCGCCACCGACGGCGGTCACGGCGAGCCCCGTGGCAACTCCCGGTTCGGCGGTGCGCTTGCGCACCTCGCCCGAGAACCGGCGCGGGCCGAGCCACTTGCGCACGCGTTTCTCGTCGATCCGGATCTTCGTCGTCTTGCCCTCGGCTACCTGGCGCGCGGCCTTGCGGAAGAGCGCCGCGAGCTGGCGCTCGAGGTTTCGAAGGCCCGCCTCGCGCGTGTACTCCCGGATCACGAGCCGCAATGCATTGTCGCTCACCGAGACCTGCTCTGCGTGGAGCCCGTGCGCCTCGAGCTGCTTCGGCACGAGGTACTTGCGCGCGATGCCGAGCTTCTCCTGCTCGGTGTAGCCCGAGAGATGGATCACGTCCATGCGATCCAGCAGCGGGCCCGGGATCGTCTCGAGCTGGTTCGCAGTGCAGATGAAGAGCACCTTCGAGAGGTCGAACGGCAGATCGAGATAGTGGTCGCGGAAGCTCGAGTTCTGCTCGGGATCGAGCACCTCGAGCATCGCGCTTGCCGGGTCGCCGCGGAAGTCGGCGCCCATCTTGTCGATCTCGTCGATCAGGAAGACCGGGTTCTTCGACTCGGAATCGCGCAGCGCGCGGATGATCGTCCCCGGCATCGCCCCGATGTAGGTGCGCCGGTGGCCGCGGATCTCGGCCTCGTCACGAACCCCGCCGACGGAGATGCGCGTGAACTTTCGCTCCAGGGAGCGCGCGATCGACTGGCCGAGCGAGGTCTTGCCGACACCGGGCGGGCCGACGAAGCAGAGGATCGGCCCCGAGAGGTCGTTCTTCAGCTTCGAGACCGCGAGGTATTCGATGATCCGCTCTTTGACCTTGTCTAGGTCGTAGTGATCCTCGTCGAGGATCTCCCGCGCGCGCTTGAGGTCGAGGTTGTCCTGGGTGGTCTTGTTCCAGGGCAGGGTGAGGATCCAGTCGAGGTACGTTCGGATGACCCCGTACTCGCCTGCGGCTGGCGGCAGCTTCTCGAGCCGTGAGAGCTCGCGGTTTGCGGTCTTCAGGACATCCTCGGGCAGGTCGAGCTCGTCGATCCGACCGCGCAGCTCGCTCACCTCGGCCTGCTGCTCGTCGCCCTCGCCGAGCTCGTCCTGGATCGCCTTCAGCTGCTGGCGCAGGAAGTACTCGCGCTGGCCCTTCTCCATCTCGGACTGGACCTGCGACTGGATCTTCGAGCCGAGCTCGACGACCTCGAGCTCCCGGTTCAGGATCGCGGAGAGCTCACGCAGGCGCGTGCCGACGTCTGCCTCTTCGAGCAGCTGCTGCTTCTCCCCGGTCTTGAGGCGAAGGGTGGAGGCGACGAGGTACGAAAGCGCGCTCGGGTCGTCGACGTTCGCGGCCGCGATCTCGAGCTCCTGCGGCAGGTACGGGACGAGCCCGATAACGCGCGCGAACAGGCTCTGTACGTTGCGCGTCAGCGCCTCGACCTCCGGCGTCTCTTCG
>WNGD01007771.1_pt1 | contig 14349 bp, 15 predicted proteins | sample 5400671 | NCBI WGS metagenome assembly WNGD01 (sample SAMN13153369, study PRJNA577476) | soil metagenome | isolation source: 40 cm soil or saprolite under grassland replicate 2 | place: USA:California | collected 2016-06-15
CGAGACCGCGTACCGGCGTGCGCGCACGCGCGCCGGATCACACCAGGATTGGCCGGTGCGCACGTCGAATTCCCAGCCATGCCAGGGGCAGCGGATGATCTCGCCGGGCCGGGAATAGCGGTAATTGCCCGGTCCATCCGATTCCACCAGTCCCGTCTGTTTGCCGTGAAAGAGGCTGCCGCCCCGGTGCGGGCAGCGATTGTTGAGCGCGAAAAACTCGCCGCCCAGATTGAACACCACGATCGCCCGCCCGTTCACCTGCGTGAGCCTGCGCGTGCCGGGCGGAATGTCGGCGACCGCGGCGACCACGTGCTTGGCCATCAGTCGAGCCGGTAGAGCGCCTTGGCGTTGCCGGAATAGATCTTGTTGCGGCGCTCTTCACTCAAGCTCGGCGGCAGCGCGACGAATGGATCGTCGAAATCCCAGTGCGGATAGTCGCTGGCGAATAGGATCTTGTCCCAGCCGATCCACGCCATGACGTCGAGCACATGGTCGGGCTCTTCCGCTTCTTCCATCGGCTGGGTCGAGACCCAGAAATGCTCGCGCAGATACTCCGACGGCGCGCGCCGCAGGTGCGGAACCTCGTCCTTCATGCGCTTCCAGTTCTGGTCGAGACGCCAGCCGAGTGACGGAATCCAAGTAAAGCCCGCGTCGATCAGCACGATCTTGAGCTCGGGATAGCGCTCGAACACACCCTCCACGATCAGGCTCGTAACCGAAGCCGCCAGCGAGGCCGAGTGCTCGGTAATCTCTTCGATATAGAACGACGGCCAACCGGTGTTGCTCATGGGACGGCCGCTCGAGCCGAACACATGCACACCGATCGGAAAGCCGGCTTCGACCGCCGCTTCGAAGATCGGCCAATAACGCCGCTTGCCGAGGAGCTCGCTGGTGCGGCTCAGGAACAGCACGTGGGCGAAGCGGCGATCGCCCGTGCGTTTGCGAATCTCGGCGCGGGACATTTCGCCGTTCTCATAGGGGATGACGACGGAGGCCTTGAGCCGTGGCTCGCGCCGGTTCCAGCCTTCGAGCTGGTACTCGTTGGCGGCGAACGCCATGGCGGCGCTGAGCTCGTCGTTCTGCTCGCCCTGCCCGGTGGGCGAGAGCGGATTCATGCTGCCCCATTCGATGCCGTAGAAATCGAGGTGTTGTTGGCGCATGAAGTCGAGATCGCTCGCCGGCAAGCCGCCACCGGGCGGCCAGGAGTCGCGCCGCGAGGCGAGCGGCTGGCTCTTGGGATAGGGAAAGCCTTTGACATAGCCGTGGCGCTGACGCTGGCCGTAGGTCTGCAGATAGTCCCACCAGCGATTGCTGAGATAGGGCCGCAAATCCTCGAGCGAGCTCTTGGGGTGGATATCGCAGTCGAAGATACCGACGCGCGCCTTGCCGCTGTCCTTGGCGCCATGCACGGGCTGTCTCACCTCGATGTTCATCGCGCGTCCTCCCTCAGAGAGTCAGCCGATCATAGGTCGCAAGCGGATTCTCCACCAGGATTTTACGACGCAGTGCGGGGGGAATTCCTGCCGGCATGGTTTCATCATCATCGAACTGCCAGTGCGGAAAATCCGAGGCGTAGAGCAGTATAGCATCGGACCGCAAATGGTCGATCGCCTGTTCCACCCGATCCGGGTCAGCGGGTGCGTCGAATGGCTGGATGGTGAGGCGAACGTGATCGCGCACGATCTCCGCGGGCGAGCGGTCGACCCAGGGCACCTCGGCGCGCACGCCGCGCCAGAATTTCGAGAACCGCCACAAGAATGCGGGAAGCCACGTCACCCCGGATTCGAGCAGCACCACTTTGAGGCCGGGATATTTGGCAAACACACCTTCGCACACCAGGCTTGCCAGTTGCGACTGAAAGGCTTGGGTATGGCTGGCGTAGTCCTCGATGTAGTAGCTCGGCCACCCCAGCGAGGTGATGGAATGGCGGTAGGTCGAGCCGGCATGGATGCCGAGCGGCAGACCGTGGCGCTCGGCCGCTGCATAAATCGGCCAGAAGTGTCGACGGCCGAGCGGCGTTTCCTGCATGGCGAGCACCAGAATCTGCACGAAGCGGCGGTCCTTGGCGCAGCGCTCGATCTCGTCGACCGCATATTCGGTATTCTGCAGCGGCACCACGATCGAGGCTCGCAGCCGCGGATCGCGATCGAGCCATTCCTTGGCGACCCAGGCGTTGAGGGCGCGCGTGAAGGCAAAGGCCATGTCCTCGCTGAAGAGGAGGCCCACCCCATAGAGGCAATTCAAGATCGCAATCCCCGCCTGCCAGCGGTCGCAGACATGTGCCGTAAGCTCGGCGGCTGAGGTGGCGGCGCGCCCATTTTTGTCGCGCCATTGCGGCCGCGCCGTCAGCGGCGCGTTGGGCGGATAGGTGACGGTTTCGAGCGAATTGATGCCGCGCTCCACCACCGTCGCGCGCCAGAAGTCGTCGAGATAGGGCAATAGCGCCGTCATGTCCGGCACCGTCGGGTGCACGTCGCAGTCGATGGCCGCAAGGGTGTCGGTCATGGGCTTCTCATCGATCATCGGCCTTGATGTTCGCCGCCGTGGCGATCTCCGCCCAGCGGAGCATTTCCCTGTGCATCCAGGCCTCGAGTTCCTGCGGCGTATTGCCGGCGGGAGAGATACCGAGATGGCGCACCCTGTCCGCAAACTCCGTCGAATTCACTACCGAGCGAATATCGGCGGACAATTTGTCGAGCACCGGAGCGGGTACGCCAGCAGGCGCAACTAGGGCATTGAAAGCGATGACGTCGAAGCCCGGATAGGTCTCGGCGATGGTCGCGACTTGTGGCGCGTCGCCGAGACGCTTGCTGCCGGCGCCCGCGATCAGTTTGAGCTCGCCGGAATCGACGTAGCGCTTGGCCGAGTGCCAGATGTCGAACATCAGCGGCACCCGCCCGGCGATCAAGTCGGTCAGGGCGGGCGCGCTGCCGTTGTAATTGATATGGGTCAACTCGATGCCGGCGCGCTGCTTGAGCATTTCGCCGGCCAGATGGCCGACGCCGCGCGGCCCCGGCGAGGTGAAGTTGAGCGGCTGCGCGCTCTTCCTCGCAAGAGCGATCAATTCCGGAATGGTGTTGGCGGGAAACGATTTGTTGGCGACGAGCGCGACCGGCTGGGTCGCGACCATGCTGACCGGCGCGAAATCCTTGGCCGTGTCGTAGGGCAGCTTTTGTCCGATGGCCGGATTGATCAGCAAGGAATTGGTGGCGACGAGCATCGTGTAGCCGTCGGCGGGCGCCTTGGCGAGCGCCGCGGTCGCCAGGATGGTGCCGGCGCCCGGGCGGTTCTCGATCACCACCGACTGGCCGCCCCAGCGCAGCGACAGGAGATCGGCAAGGATGCGCGCCACGACGTCGGTCGGACCGCCGGCCGCGAACGGAACGAGGAGCCTTACCGGCCGCGATGGAAAATCGGCAGCGGTCTGGGCCGCGGCAACCGAGGCGACGCCGGCCGCGAGCAGGAGAGCCGCCGCGATGGCTTTCATGACCGTCATTCGCGTTTCGCAGTGCGGCGCACTTTACCAGCGGCGCTAGGGCGGGCAAAGGCGCGGAAGCTGCATCGCGACGTGCAGCCGGCGTTGCCCGCCGTGTCCGCGCTGTTGGCTGCAGGAGAGCCGCGAAAAAATATGCCCCGGCAATGCGCCGGGGCGAGGGCCGACAACTGAAACGGAGATCACAGCCGATAAAGGATTTGATCGGTCCAGAACCGCTCGAGGCGCTGCAGCGACTTGTTGAGCATCGCGAACTCGTCGCCATCGATGCCGCCGACCTGCACCACGGTGGCCACGTGCTTTTGGTAGAGCGTATCGACGATGTCGCGCACCTCGCGCCCTTTGTCGGTGAGCTTGATGCGCACCGAGCGGCGGTCGATCCGCGAGCGTTGATGATCGAGGTATCCCATCTCCACCAGCTTCTTGAGGTTGTAGGACACGTTGGAGCCGAGATAATAGCCCCGCGTGCGCAACTCGCCGGCGGTGAGATCCTTCTCACCGATGTTGTACAAGAGCAGCGCTTGCACCGAATTGATGTCGGCGCGGCTCCTGCGGTCGAACTCGTCCTTGATGACGTCGAGGAGGCGACGATGCAGCCGCTCGACCAAAGTCAAAGTTTCGAGATAGTGCGGACGGACGTGCTCGAGGCCTCCCTCGCGATCGACCGGCTCCATCGCTTTAGCAACGGCTTTCAACATGACACCTTCCCCTGACTTGTCGTTGTTGTGACGGCGAGGCGCTTGTTCGCTCGCTCGACGTGCAACCTACATCGCAGGGTCTAAAATCGCTTTAATCAACACGCTAAAGATAAGGTTTACTTGCAACGGTGAATGTTCGATTGACGCGACTGTCGCGGCTCTCGCTGTAACGTTCGATTCACGCTGAGCAGCGGCGCATTGAAGCGCTTTTCAAACTCGAGTCGTCGCTCGATCCGTTCGCCTGCTGCGAAGACGCATTCAAAAAAGATGCATTTCAAGAAGGTCTTCCCTCACCCTTTGTTTACGCTGAAATACCGAAATGCCTCTTCCGCTCGCGGCAGAGGCATTTGTGGCGAGGGCGCCCAAACGCAGCTTTCACGCTCCGCGCAAGTAACGAATGATGCCGGAAAAATCGAGGCTGCCGTCGCCGCTTTCCACGAAGCGCTCGTAGACCGCGGCGGCGCCGGCGCCGAGCGGGGTGATGGCGTGCGTCGCGCGCGCGGCGGCTTGCGCCAGCTTCAAGTCCTTCAGCATCATGGCCGCGGTGAAGCCCGCCTTGTAGTCGCGGTTCGCGGGCGACGCCGGCACCGGCCCCGGGACCGGGCAGTAGCTCGTCATCGACCAGCATTGTCCGGACGACTTGGAGGAAATGTCGAACAGCTTCTGCGCCTCGAGGCCGAGCTTTTCTGACAGCAGGAACGCCTCCGACACCACGATCATCGACGCGCCGAGGATCATGTTGTTGCAAATCTTCGCCGCTTGGCCGTTGCCCGGCCCGCCGGCATGGACGATGGTCTTGCCCATCTTTTCCAGCACCGGCCGCGCGCGCTCGAAGGCGTCATCGCCGCCGCCTACCATGAACGTGAGCGTCCCCGCCTCCGCGCCGGCGACGCCGCCCGAGACCGGGGCATCGACCATGGCGAGCCCTTGGCCTTGCGCGGCCTGCGCCACGTCGCGCGCCGTCTTCACGTCGATGGTCGAGGAATCGATCAGCAGCGTTCCGGGCGCGACTAATGCCAGCACACCGTCGTCCCCGAGATAGACCTCGCGCACATGTTCGCCCGCCGGCAGCATGGTGATCACGACCTCGACGTCTTCGCACGCACCGGCAAGCGAATTCGCCCCGCTGCCCCCGCTTGCCGCGAGCCTCTCGGTCGCATGCGCATTGACGTCGAAGCCCGTCACCGCGTAATCGGCCTTGAGCAGATTTTGGGCCATCGGCAGCCCCATATTGCCGAGTCCGATGAATCCAACCTTTGCCATGGCGTCCTCCACCCCGGTTTGTTGTCAACTCATCCCGGCTGCTGGCGCGCGGCCATCAGCGAGAGCCCCAGGTAGATGCCGAGCAGCAGCACGTCCACCACGACGACCCACATGTTTCCGCCGTAGATTTGCGGAAACAAGAGCTCCACCGCAGCCATGGAGATGACGGACGTGAGCCACACCACCGCGCCCCAAGGCGCGGCCAGCCACAACCCGACCCCCGCCACGAGATCGATGATCGCGAAGAACACCGTCGCCACCTGATACGGCGTCGAATAGGAATCGAAGCCGGAGGGAAACGGCGCTCCAATTCCGCAAATGATCGCCCAATGATAGAGGCCCTTGCAAAGCGAGATAGCGGCCATCACGCGCAGGAACATGACCAGCCGATAGGACCATCGCTTGCCGTCGGCTTCGCCGTCTGCGGCGTGCACCGGCTCGAGGATGTGCGGCCCTTCGGCGTCGGTCATGGCAGCTCGAGTTCGCTTGCGAGGGGCGCGAAATGCCGTTCCACCTCGGCCGCGCTCACCGCCGCGAGCGCGGACGGTCGCCAACGCGGCCTCTGGTCCTTGTCGATGATCACCGCTCTGATCCCTTCGTAAAAGTCGTGCCCACGCACCACGCGCGAGACTATGCGGAACTCGGTGCGCATGCACTCGGCGAAGTCGAGCGCCGAACCGCGCCGCGTCTGTGCGAGCGCGATCTTGAGACTCGTCGGCGATTTTGTGCGGATCAAGGCGGCCGTGGCGGAGGCAAAGGCTGCATCGGGTCCGCCCGTGGCGCCCTCGGCCTCGAGCGCGAAGAGGATGTCCTCGACCCGCTCGCCCGTAAACAGCGTCTCGATCGCCTTGCGTCGCGACCCTACCGGCCCGTGGGCGGCCGGCTGCGCGCACGCGGCCAGCGACGCGTCGAGCGGGACCGCGCGACACAACGCCTCGACCAAGTCGGGAAACCGCGCCGAGGGGACCCGGTGGGTGGCAACGCCCGCGGCCACGGCGTCCGCAGCATTTAGCCGCTCGCCGGTGAGCGAGCAATAAGTACCGAGGGCTGCCGGCAGGCGCGGCAGGAAGAAGGTCGCCCCAACGTCGGGAAAGAAGCCGATGCCGACCTCGGGCATGGCGAACATGAACTTGTCGCCGGCGACGCGATGGGAGCCGTGCACCGAGATGCCGACGCCGCCGCCCATGACGATGCCGTCGATGAGCGCCACATAGGGCTTGCGATAGCGTTTAATGCGCGCGTTGAGCGCGTATTCCTCGCGAAAATAGCCGAGCGCCTCGTCGTACCGTCCGGCGCGCCCCAGGTCATAGAGTGCGCGCAGATCCCCGCCAGCCGAGAAGGCGCGGGTATCATTCGAGGTGACGATCACGCGCGCAACTTCGGGATCGGTCTCCCAGTCCGCGAGCTGTCGCGTCAGCGCGCGCACCATCGCGAGCGACACCGCGTTGAGCGCATGCGGCCGGTTGAGCGTGACGAGACCCGCTGCGCCGCGTCGCTCGAACAGGATATCGCCCGAGCTCACGCGCTCGCCCACAGATAGACCAGCGTGGCTGCAACCCCGAGCGCGCTGCGGCCGGCGTGGAGCCTGCCCCAGGTTTCGATCAGACCGCGGGTCCTGGCATCGGCAGCGTCCGGCGGCGTCGCCGCGATGCGCTTGTTGACCGGCAGGACCACCAGTAACGAGTAGGGCCAATTGGCGAAGACCAGCGCCGCGCCGGCAAGCCAGCGCCAGTCGCGCGTGAGCCAAAACGCCAACAGCCCGAACAGCGCCGACGCGAGCGCAAGGCTTGCCTGCATGGCGAAGCCGCGCGTGTAGCTTGGTTGCCACTGCGCGCGCAGTGCTTTGTTGTCGAGACCCAACCGTGCCGGCTGTTCCGCAACATTGACGTAGATCGCGGCGCCGGTGAAGGCCGCTGCGGTCGCGAGCGCCAGCTCCTCCGCCATGAAGCTTTCGAGCGGCATGCAAATGCTAGGAACGAGACGGCCACACGCCGGCAGTCTCCAGCTCATGCATCGCCTGATCGGTGAACTCGGCGCGCGGTGCATTGCCACCGATCACGAACATCAGGATCGAGTCCTCGTTGGGATCCCCCTCCGTGATGTTCTCGAAGCGGCGGATCATGCCCGGCGGGAACGAAACCACGTCGAGCGGATCGAGATCGACGTGTTCGACCTCGCCGTTCTCGTTTTCCCAGCTCGCGCGCCATCTGCCGGTCATCGGGATGAAGGTCTCGTTGGTGTCGTGATTGTGCATCATCGGGCCGCAACCGGGCTTGGCCCGGCAATAGCCGAGATTAAATCCCTCGCTGATCTTGATGGCGGCGAGGCGGGCCGCGTCGTCGCCGACCGGCGACGTCACCGCGCCGCCTTTGCCTTTGGGCGGCTGGAATCCGATGACGTTGTAGAGCGTACGCTCGCAACCCGGCATCTTGCTGTCGGGCAGCCCGCCGTCGAACCCTTTGAGGTCCTTGAAACGGGCGATGCGCTTTAGCATCTCGGCCCGGGACAATGTAATCCTCGGCAGCGTTTCCATCAGCGTTCTCCATGCGTTAGCACGATTGCTTCAACCGTCGCTTGCGGTCGTCAATTGCCCAACAAGTCTCTGCTGACGATGAGCCGCATCACCTCGTTGGTGCCTTCGAGAATCTGGTGCACGCGCAGGTCGCGCAAGACCCGCTCGATCGGATGGTCGCGCAGGTAGCCGTAGCCGCCGTGGAGCTGCAGGCAGCCGTTGACCACGTCGAAGCCGGTATCGGTCGCAAGCCGCTTGGCCATGGCCGCGAGCCGCGTGGCGGCTCCCTCGCGCCGATCGAGCGCCGTCGCCGCCCGATAGAGCATCAGGCGCGACGCCTCGAGCTCGGTTGCATAGTCGGCGACGCGAAAGCCGAGCGCCTGGAAATCCGCGAGCCGAGTGCCGAACTGCTTCCTCTCCTTCATATGCGCGATGGTGCGCTCGAGGCAGAACTGCGCGCCGCCAAGCGAGCAAGCCGCGATGTTGAGGCGCCCGCCGTCGAGCCCGCTCATGGCGATCTTGAACCCCTCCCCCTCGGCGCCGATGCGGTTCGCGGCCGGGACGCGGCACGCTTCGAATATCACCATGGCGGTCGGCTGCGAGTGCCAGCCGAGTTTTTTCTCCTGTGCGCCGAAGGTGAGGCCGGGGGTGCCGTTCTCGACCAGGAAGCAAGAGATGCCGTGCGGACCCCCTTCTCCTGTGCGCGCCATCACGAGGTAGACGTCGGAGCGCCCGCCGCCCGAAATGAACGCCTTGGTGCCATCGAGCACGTAATGATCGTGGCCGCGCTGCGCGCGGGTTTTCAGGCTGGCGGCGTCCGAGCCGGAGTCCGGCTCGGTCAGGCAGTAGCTGGCGAACTTCGCCATGGTGCAGAGATCGGGAAGAAAGCGTTGCCGCAGCTCCCTCGAACCGTAAGCATCGATCATCCACGCCACCATGTTGTGGATCGAGAGATAGGCGGCCGTCGAGGGACAGCCCTGCGCCAGCTCTTCGAAGATCAGCACCGCATCGAGCCGCGAGAGCGCAGAACCGCCGACGTCGGCGGCCACGTAGATGCCGCCGAGGCCGAGCGCCGCGGCCTCTCGCAGCGTGTCAGCCGGGAAGACCTCGTCCTCGTCCCATTGCCGGGCAAACGGCATCATCGCCCCGCGGGCGAAGGCGCGGGCGGTCTCCTTGATCGCACGTTGTTCTTCGGTGAGATCGAAGTCCATGACGGCGACCGATAACGGCAGCGCGTTCGACCGTCAATCGAGCAGCGGGCAATCGAGAAGAGCAACGCCCATTGTCGATCCGGCAGCAACGCTGGCCGCGACGGCGATCGGGCGCGACGGCATCATCCGAACAACCACGAGCTCGGATTCGCAATCGGTTTGTTTTCATTGAGCGCCAGCACGCCTTTGACGTTGCGCACGAGCGACCAGATAAACCACCAGAACAACACGGCGATCCCGACGACCGCGGTGGTCAGGATTATTCCGATTGCAAGATACAAGAGCCCGATCCAGAACGTGCGAATTTGAAACCGGCAATGCGTGCTCAGCAGCGCGTCGGCGGAGGCAAGCTGGACATGCGCAATGATGACGCCGATGAGGGCCGTTATTCCCGTGAAGTAGGAGGCGAAGTAGAGGATGTAAACGATCAGCGCGAGTTGCCTGCCGGAAACCGCGGATTGCTGCGACGGATCGGGTCCTGAAGCCGACATGGGAGAGCCTCCCCGAGGATAACCGGGCCATCGTGGCACGGTAATCACTCCAACGGCAACCCGCAGCCGCCGTCACCGCCTTATGACTTCGCAGTTCAAGGCCCGCAGCCGAGACCCATCGCGATGCAAGAGACTCCGAGCATCGCTGGAGATTATATTAGCAACGCCACGCACGATCGGGGGTCAACATCACCACAACATCAGCGAGCGTTCCCGCAGTCACCTCCGTATGGACGCGATGGGGCCAACTCGCCCTCGGCGTCGTCTGCATGGTGATGATCGCCAACCTGCAATACGGCTGGACGCTGTTCATTGATCCGATCGAGGAGAAGTACCACTGGGGCCGGGCGGCTATTCAGGTGGCCTTCACGATTTTTATCGTGACTGAAACGTGGCTGCGGGCCATCAATTCCGTCGCCGACTCGCTCACGTTGTTCTACCTCGCCGCGATCATCACCGGGCTCGGCGCCAGTCCGATCTTCGGCGCCACCGTCGGCAACGCGTTGAAATGGTTCCCCGACCGGCGCGGCCTTGCCGCCGGCCTCACGTCCGCCGGCTTCGGCGCGGGCGCAGCCCTCACCGTTGTGCCTCTCGCCAACATGATCCAATCACGCGGCTATGAGGCCGCCTATCTGTGGTTCGGGCTTGGCCAGGGCATCGTGGTCATGGTGGTTGCACTGCTGTTGCGCGCGCCCAAACCGGCCGAGATCGTGGCGCCGGGACCGGCGCTCGTTGAGCAAGGCAGGCGGGACTACCGGCCTGCGGCCGTCCTGAAGTCGCCGCCATTCTGGCTGATGTATGCGATGTTCGTCATGGTTGGAAGCAGCGGTCTGATGGCGACGGCGCAACTCGCTCCCGTGGCCAAGGACTTCGCGATCGACAGCGTGCCGGTATCGATGCTCGGGCTCACCATGCCGGCACTGAGCTTCGCGTTGTCCATCGGCCTCGTGCTCAATGGCTTGTCGCGGCCGCTGTTCGGCTGGATGTCCGATCGGATCGGCCGTGAGAACGCGATGTTCATCGCTTTCTCGTTGGAAGGTATCGGCATCTATGCGCTGCTTTTATTCGCCAGCAGCCCGACCTCGTTCGTGTTGTTGTCAGGAGTGGTGTACCTCGCCTGGGGTCAGATCTTCGCGCTCTTTCCTGCAACCTGCACCGACCTCTATGGCAGGAGGTTCGCGACCGCCAATTACGGCATGCTTTATACGGCCAAAGGAACGGCCGCTCTCCTGGTCCCGTTGGCCAACGTGCTGACCACGGCGACCGGAAGCTGGACGGCCGTATTCGCGGTGGCATCGGCGCTCAATCTGATTGCAGCCACGTTGGCCTTGGTCGCGTTAAAGCCGGCGCGGCGGCGTGCGATGGCGAAAGAAAGCTTAACGGCGCCAGAGCCGGACATCCTGAGCAAGTTCGAGCGGGTCTAGCGATTGACCATGTCCGCCACCGCGGCCGCGATCGCCTTCGGCGTTTGATAGACCTCTTGCATGATCTCTTGCACCGCGTCGCCGGAAACCGGATTGATCTCCAGCTTCATTTTCTCGGCTTCGGCGAGGAAGCCCGGATCCTTCATGGTATCCATGAACGCCTTGCGCAGAGCGGCCGTGCGGTCCGCAGGAATGCCGGGAGGCGCCAGAAACGGGCGTCCCATCGGCTGGCGGGCAAATACCAGCTTGAAGATCTGTCGCTCCTCGTCGGTCTTGGCAAAATCCATGACCAACGGAACGTTCGGAAGATCGTCGTGTTTGTTCAACGACAATTGCACCAGGACGTTGATCTTCCTTTCATCGAACCAATGTTTGTGGGTTGCGATCACGCTCGACCATGACCAGCCGCAGCGTCCCATGACCTCGCCGCGCTCCATGGCCAAGTCGATGTCATTGCCGCCGGGATAGCCGGCGATGATCTTGAACTTGGTGTGAATGGTGGCATTGAGAACCTTGGGAAACTGATCGGTGTCGGCGGCCGGGCCCGTTCCGCCAACCGTCAGCTCCTTCTGCATGACTTGCTCGAGCGTGGTGATGCCGGTCGTGTGCCAGGCGACGCACACGCTGACCTCATCATTCATGCTGCCGATCCAGTTGAATTTGGCGGCATCGAACTGGGCCTTCGTCGAGCCGAGCAACGGGTCGAAAGCAGTACCGCGGCCGATCATGCCGAACGCCGTGCCATCCCTCGCTGCGACGTTATAGAGCCAGTTGGCGAGCACGAGGCTACCAGCGCCCGGCATGTTCTTCGGCACGATCGTGGGATTGCCCGGGATGAAGCGCGTCATATGGCGGGCGAGCGCACGCGCATAGACGTCATACCCGCCACCGGCGCTGTAGCCGATGTAAAGATCGATCGTTTTGCCCTTGTAGAAGTCCGCGAGACTTTGCGCGTGACCGAGCGAGATCGGACAGAGCGCGAGGATCGAGGCGGCGCGGACCAATCCCAGAACACGCATGTCATCCTCCCTCTCCCGCGGTCGCGGATCACGCATCGCCCGCTAGCGTCCGATTTTCGAAAGTCGTAAGCCCTTGTGGCACACCCTCCATGCGCACTCGGAAAAGGACACTAGCAAACTTCTCACTCTCGTGGGTTCTTGGATTGCGAGCCCGCTGCATGCTCGCAGGAACTTCAAATCCGCCGCGCGCACGCGATTTTGCCTCCGACCTGACGGCCGAGCCAGATCGCGCCGGGGCGACGCTCGGTCGCACAGCCTCGCCGCCGGCACTTACCGGATAGCCGATCGTTTGCTATAGAGCGCACGACGGCGAGCGGGTGAGAGCAACGATGATGACGAGACGGAGCATCCTCGCGGCGCTGCTCGCAACCTGCTTTTGCCTATTTGCGGTCGGGCCGGCAGCAGCGCAGCATTATCCGAACCGCACTGGTTGCGCACGGATTGTCGACCAGGCTCGCCCAGGAGGTCGTGGTCGAAAATCGGCCTGGCGCGGGTTCGACGCTCGGTTCGAAGGCAGCGGCGAGCGCCGAGGCGGACGGCTACACGCTGCTGTTCGGATCGTCCGGCTCGCTCGCCGTCGCGCCCGCGCTCTACGCGAAGCTCAACATCGACCCGCTCAAGTTGTTCGCTCCGGTCGCTCCGCCGGGCTCGGTACCCCGCCGCATCTCCTGAGCACGCTGCTCAAGGTGAAGGCCGACATCGATGTCACTTACATTCCCTACAAGGGCTCGGCGGCCTCCATCACCGATCTCTTGGCCGGACAGACGCATTTCACCATCGATGGGCTGCTCGGACTCTATCCGCTCGTCAAGGAGGGTAAGGTGCGAGCGTTGGGCATTGCGCGCGCCGAGCGATGGCCGGCACTGCCAACGGTGCCAACCCTCGTTGAAAGCGGATTTCCCGATTTCACGCACGATGCCTGGACCGGCGTGGTCGCGCCCGCCGGCACACCGCGCGACGTGGTCGATACGCTCAATCGCGCCATCAATGACGGGCTGCAGTCGGCTGAAATGAAGGAGAATTTGATCCGCTTCAGCGCCATCGCGAAGGCCGGCACGCCGCAGGATTTCGCCGCGTTCATGCGAAGCGAGCTGCCGAAATGGGCGGAGCTGGTTAAACTCGCGGGCGCAACGGCGGAATGATAGCTCGTCCGCGACGGCAGCCCCGCTGGCGGGCCTGTCGCGGAGGGGCTAAAAAGAGCCGTCTTCATCCGGAGCGCCCCAATGGCCATCAAATACGGCCGTCCGATCGAAGCCCGCCTCGCCCCGGTCGAGGCCAAGATCAAGCGCAAGCCCCGATTCGATCTCGCCAAGCGCCCGCGCCGCAACCGCAAGGCGGAGTGGGCACGGCGCCTGGTGCGCGAGCACGCCTTGACCACGCATGACCTGATCTGGCCGTTCTTCCTCATCGACGGGTCGAAGACGCGCGTGCCGGTTGACTCCATGCCGGGCGTCGAGCGGCTCTCGGTCGACGAGGCCGTGCGCGAGGCCGAGCGCGCCGCCGAGCTCGCCATTCCATGCCTCGCGCTTTTTCCCTATACCGACCCGAAACGGCGCGACCCGGACGGCAGCGAGGCGCTCAATCCGGACAATCTGGTGTGTCGTGCTATAAGAGCCATCAAGCGGGCGGTGCCGGAGGTCGGGGTGCTCTGTGACGTCGCCCTCGATCCCTATACCAGCCACGGCCATGACGGCCTGCTGCGCGACGGCGTCATACTCAACGACGAGACCGTGGAGGTCCTGGTGCAGCAGGCGTTGGTCGAGGCCGAGGCCGGCTGCGACATTATCGCGCCTTCCGACATGATGGACGGGCGCGTCGCGGCGATCCGCACGGGCCTCGATCGCGCCGGCTTCGCCGACGTCTCGATCATGGCTTATGCGGCCAAATATGCCTCGGCCTTCTACGGCCCGTTCCGCGACGCGGTCGGCTCGGCGGCGACGCTGATCGGCGACAAGCGGACCTACCAGATGGACCCGGCCAATACCGACGAGGCACTGCGCGAGGTGGAGCTCGATATCGCGGAGGGCGCCGACATGGTGATGGTCAAGCCCGGCATGCCCTATCTCGACATTCTGCGCCGGGTGAAGGACGCCTTCGGCGTGCCGACCTTCGCCTATCAGGTGTCGGGCGAATATTCGATGATCATGGCGGCGGCGCAGAACGGCTGGCTCGACGGCGAGAAGGCGATGATGGAGAGCCTTATCGCCTTCAAGCGCGCGGGCGCCTGCGGCGTGCTCA
>WNGD01004168.1_pt1 | contig 14339 bp, 12 predicted proteins | sample 5400671 | NCBI WGS metagenome assembly WNGD01 (sample SAMN13153369, study PRJNA577476) | soil metagenome | isolation source: 40 cm soil or saprolite under grassland replicate 2 | place: USA:California | collected 2016-06-15
AGGAGCTTGATCTAATCTGCAACCACAAATTCGTGTAAACGGTCGGATTCGCGCCCGCGAAGTCCGGGTCATTCTGGGATCCAACGGCGAACAGCTCGGCGTCATGAAATTGAACGACGCCTTGCGCAAGGCTCAAACTCTTGGGCTCGACTTGGTCGAAGTCGCGCCTACCGCCAACCCGCCGGTGTGCAAGATCATCGATTTTGGAAAGTTCCGATACGACATTTCCAAACACACCAAGGACAAAAAGCCGGCCAGCTCAAAGCTGAAGGAAATCAAGTTTCGCGTTAACATCGATGAACACGACTATCTTACCAAGATCCGGCACGGTGAAGAATTTCTAGACCGGGGAAATAAGGTCCGTGTGCAGCTGCAATTTCGCGGCCGCGAAATGGCGCACCAGGAATTTGGGATGCAGCTCGTGGAGAAGGTACGCGATGATCTTTCCGGCATGTCGCAGGTAGAAATGGATCCCAAAATCACCGGCCGCAACATCACGATGACCCTGGCGCCTCTGCCAGCAAACCGCCGCAAACGAAAATTCACTGCGGCGCCAAGACCAGACGAGGAAACCGAGAATGCCAGAACGCCACTGGGAGGCTAGCAGCAACAGCTCAGGGCTTCTTTTTCCCTTGTGGTGACGTTTTGGGCGCTCCGGGGGGTGGCGGAGGAGGAGTCAAAGGCTGGCTTTCAGCCAGCTTCTGCTCTATTCGTTGCTTCCGCGCTTTTGCCTCCTGATTATTGGGATCCTGCTTCAAAACTTTTTCCGTATCCGCCAGCGAATTCTTCAACTCGTTCTTTAACTCATAGATATAGGCGCGGTAGTTGTAATAACGGGCTTCATTCGGCTTAAGCTTGATGATTTCGGAGTAATCGGCGAGCGCCTTGTCGTAATCATTTATTTTCATTTCCACCGCTGCGCGTTGTTCGTAGATGCGCACATCTTGCGGAGTAAGTTTGAGCGCGTCGCCATATTCAGTGATGGCGTCTTGGTACTTCTGTTCGCTGGCGTCTGCATATCCGCGTCGTTGATAAACGGCCGAGAGTTCGTCCGCATACTTGTGGTCCATAGCGGTGGCTTTGCGAAGTAGCTCAACGGCTTTGTCCCAGTCCTGGTTCTTCGCGGCCTCCGCGCCTTCGCGGGCCAGCTTGTTTGCTTCATTCGAGCTTTTCTTCGCCTGTCCTTGGCACACCTGTGAAACGCAGAGCGCCAGAGCGGTGATGAGAGTAAAGATAAAAGTTTTTTTCATGGTTGCTGTTGGACGTTAATCTTCTTAGACAATTCGAAACTGAGGAGGTCAATAGTTGGCTCTAACCTCAACAGTTTCAAGTCTGTTCCGGAAAATGCGCCTGTTCGATATCGATCTTTGGCTCGGGCTCGGCTAGAGCAGGCTCACCGGGACCGGGCTTATCCACGCGCGTGATGCGCAGGGCGCGGCCGGTGGTCTCATCAATTTCAATTAGCGCTCCGCGCAAGCGCACCTGGCCACCGGCGACTGGGAATGATGCCGGCAGATTCGAGATGAACCGGTTCATGATCGGATCAATGGCACGGCCTAAGATCGAATTCACTGGGCCGCACATTCCGGCGTCGCATAAAAAAGCTGTGCCGCCGGGGAAGATTTGCTCGTCCGCTGTCTGAACATGAGTGTGAGTGCCGATGACAGCGGAGACTTTTCCGTCGAGAAAACGGCCAATGGCGATTTTCTCACTGGTGGTTTCGCCATGGACATCAACGATGATGTTCACAGTCCCTTCGCGCATCTTCGTCACCGCTGTTTCGACAGCGCGGAACGGGTTTTCCAAAATTGGCTGCATGAACGTGCGTGCCTGCACATTGATGACGCCGATTTTGCCCTTGGCCGTTTCCAGGACGATCGATCCGCTCCCTGGCGCACCGTCGGGGTAATTCACCGGACGCAATAAACGCGGTTCGGTGTCAATGAATGAAAGAATCTCCTTTTGGTCCCAAATATGATCGCCTGTCGTGATGACTGAGACGCCTGCTCGCAAAAGATCAATTGTGATTTTTCCTGTTATTCCGCGACCGCCTGCCGCGTTCTCGCCGTTGACGATGATGAAATCCAATGCGTGCTTCGACTTCAGCTCCGGCAGCCGGGCAATGACTGCTGTGCGTCCCGGCTCACCAACAACATCGCCAAGAAAAAGAACGGTTAGCATTCTGCGAGCATCGTATTAAAGCGATTTGAAACGTCGATGTTTGATTTCAACAAAATGACGAATGGCTTCGCTACGTTAAAGCGTTAAAGCGTTGAAGCGGCGGTGACAAGACGACGACGACGTTCGAATGACGAATGACGCAAGAATGACGAAGATCAAATGGCGAAGATGCATTCTTCGAGTTTCGGTTTTCTTCCCCATTTTTCTTTCGATTTTCCCCGCGGCTCTTCAAGCGGCGGACAACGTCAGCATTCTCGGCAGCAACCCGAAATGGAACGTGCTGGAGAAGTATCAGGGAACGATCACGCACGATGAATTCAGCCGTCTGATACAGGATGTTTATTGCACTCACGGTTTCGCGCCCGATTTGGTCGAAATAAACGAGAAAACAGCGCGGGTCCCGATGAACCGTGAGTCGAGGAAATTTTTCACGCTGCGGTTCGCGGAGAACACCGCCGGACGCAAATCCGTGCCGCACCTCTGGCGGCCGGCGAGATCATTGCCGCCAGCGAGAGCAGAGAAACCTCTTTTCGGTTTAAGGATCGCGCTCGACCCGGGGCATCTCGGCGGGAAATGGGCGAAGATGGAGGAACGCTGGTTTCAGGTCGGCAATAGTAAACCGGTCGAGGAAGGCGATCTGACTCTGCGCGTAGCGCGATTGTTGGCCCCGCGATTGCGTGAACTCGGTGCAAAAGTTTCGTTCATCCGGAATAGCAACGAACCGATCACTGCGAAACGTCCCGAGGACTTTCGGGAACTCGCAAGAAAAATTCTGATCAAGAATGGCGTGCCCCAGCCGCGCGCCGACGTTCTGGATCCGAATGATCCTGCCAAGGAGCAAACGATTCGCTGGCAAAGCGAAATCTTATTTTACCGTTACAGCGAAATTCGACGGCGGGCTGCGCTGGTGAACTTCAAATTGCATCCCGATCTTGTGCTTTGTTTGCATTTCAACGCGGAAGGCTGGGGCGACCCAAACAATCCGACCTTGACCGACACAAATCATCTTCACCTGCTTGTGAACGGCTCGTATTTGGCGGAGGAGCTCGAATTTGACGACGAACGTTTTGAAATGATCCGGCGGCTTCTGAGCCGTGCTTACGAGGAAGAATTGCCGCTGGCGGACACGATTGCCGCGACAATGGCGCGCGAAACTGGTCTGCCAGCTTATCAATACCCTACGACGAATAGCACGACGAAAGTAGGCACAAGCAGTTATGTTTACGCACGCAATCTGCTCGCGACGCGGCTTTATCGCTGTCCCGTGGTTTATTGCGAGCCTTATGTCATGAACAGCAAGGACGCGTTCGCTCGTATCCAGGCCGGCGATTACGAAGGAGTGCATGCGATCAACGGCGTGGAACGCAAAAGTATTTACCGCGAGTACGCCGACAGCGTTGTGGAGGGATTAATCGAGTATTATTCCAAAGCGCGTTGTAGCCGGGATCGTTGATCCCGGCCGCCGGAGTCAGCGACTCCGGTTACAGTTGTGCTACCGCTTCACGAATGTCTTCGAGTATCACATCCTGCGTTAGATGAGCTGCGCCGATGCGCTGTGCCACAACGAACCGGATTTTTCCGCCTTGAAATTTTTTGTCGAACTTCAGCGCGTTGAAAATCTTTTCGCCTGGAAAATTTCGGGGCAAGCGCGTCGGCAATTTGAATCGCTGCAGAAGATCGACAACTGCATCGCGTTGATCCGACGCCAGCCCGGCCTTTTTAATCGAGATGGCGCATGCAGCGATAATTCCAAGACTTAACGCTTCTCCGTGCAGAAATTCGTTAAAGTCTCCCGCATGCTCGATCGCGTGACCAACCGTGTGACCGAAATTAAGAAGAGCGCGCTCACCAGTTTGGTCCCGCGCATCTTTCGCCACGATTTTGGATTTGATCTGGATATTGCGCTTGATCAGCCGCTGTAGGGCAGCCGCATCGGCTGCCTCCCAGCGTTGAAGTGTTCGGAACATTTTGGCGTCGTCGATGACGGCATGCTTGATGATCTCGGCGAAGCCTTGATTAAACTGACGCTTGGGCAGCGTTTTCAAAACATCGAGGTCGTCAATTACGAGTGACGGGTGGTGCACAGCGCCGAGCAAATTTTTTCCATCGCGCGTGTTCACTCCGGTTTTCCCCCCAATGGAGCTGTCCACCATCGCAAGCAGAGTCGTGGGAATCTGAATATGTGGAATGCCGCGGTGATAAATCGCTGCGACGAATCCGGAAATGTCCCCAATCACTCCGCCACCGAGGCCGATAACAAATGATTGTCGGTCAAGGCCCGCAGCGATCATCCGATCGCAAATCGCGCCGGCTTGCTCAAGCGTTTTCGACTGTTCGCCGGCTGGGATTGTGATCAGTGTCGGCCGAAAACCCGCTGACTTTAAAGTTTCCTGTACGCGCCTGGCGAAAAGCCGAGCAACGTTCTTATCCGTAACAATGGCGCACATCTTGCGGGGAAGATGCTGGCGCACACACGCCCCGAGTCGCTTGAGCAAACCTTCGCCGATAAGCACGCGATAACGCCGCTTACCGAGTGAGACGAAGGTGCTGGAAACCCGTTCTTCTATTGCGTCGGGTCCCAATGTTTCAGGCCGAGCGGATTGGACGTTGTGTCTTGAAATGTCCCGGGCGTGGTAGCCGGCCCGAACGTCATGCTTTCAGCGTGTAAGTCGCAAAATAGTACATTGATTTGCGTACCGCTGCGTTGCGTACCGACTGTCATTCCTGGGACTCCTCCGATGGGCAGATTTGGTACAGTTGTGGCCACGCCCGTCCACGAATTACTGAGAGCAGGATTTCCATTGTAATTAGGTGCCATCAGGATGGTGGATGACGGTGAGACGACCTTTGCCGTATTACCAGCGATCCCTGGAGAAGCTACATACATGTTCGCGTTGATGCCGTAGCTAACGGGGGCACTGTCTGTTTCAGAAGCGGCCCGCTTGTCAAAAGGCGATTGGAAAACTTTTTTGGTGGCGACGTACTTCGGATAAATTACGGGGCTTACGTTCGTGCCAATGCCCGGAGCAGCGTTTATTACCGGAAGAATGCCATCCTTGTCGTTGAGGTATGTTTGTGTCAGGAGGGCGATCTGTCGAAGATTGCTCAGATCCTTTGTTACTTTTGCGCGCTCAAGAACGCTATTGAAGGCTGGAACCGCAATCGCAGCCAGAATACCGATGGTCACGATTACGACGAGCAACTCGATGAGGGTGAAGGCGCGCTCAACTGGGGGAGGGGAACTCTTGGCCATGGATTTTGTGGTTAGGAGCGCATGATATTGCGTTTGGGCAGGGAATGAAAGCAAAAAAAGAAGCATCGTGCCCTAAGAGTGCTTGACAATGCAACCGTGATTTCGTGTACGTAGGTCATGCCAGACCAAGAGCCAATTGCACCGTCGCCTCCGCCAAGTCCAGGACCCGAGCCGGGCCCTCAATCCACATCGACCGGTTTGCCTTCGAACGTGGCTGCGGCGATTGCCTGCATTCCGCTGATTGGTGGCATCATTTTCTATATTTTGGAAAAGCACGACAGTTTTGTGCGGTTCTACGCAATGCAATCGATCATCTTCGGTGGCGCTTGGATCCTCTTTGCGATCATTTATTCAGTTGCGCACGTGATCTTGACCCCGATACCGGCAATCGGTCTGTTCTTCGCTATTATCTTGTGGGTGATCTGGGCACTGGTTGGCCTCGCGTTCCTTGTTCTGTTTATCGTTACGGTTGTAAAGGCGTTCACCGGCGTTCGCTGGGAAATTCCCTACATCGGGCCGATGGCACGCAAGCAGATGGAAAGAGCCTGATGTGCTGTAGCCGCTTCGCTGTGCGAAGCGTGACGCCAGCTTGTTAATCAGCCGTGTGGCGCCGTCCGCAGCGCGCCGCCTATAGAAGTCAGCTTTCTCCGAGCAACTTCACGACCACCTCAGTCAATATGAGCTCGTGATCGAGCTGCGTGGTAACAAGCTGACGGTTTGCTTCCAGACACGCTCGCATGGCGTCAATTAATTGGTTGGTCTCGAAGTGATGCGCGTGCTGCGCTGCGATTCCAAGGGCGTAGGCGTTGATCGAGCCGTCTTTCTTGCGCGGCAAATGTTCGGTTGCCTTTGCCGGCAAGCGATTGATTGCAGAGATAAACTGGAATGGCGAATGCGGACGCGGGAGGCGATGTCGTTCCATCAAATCTTTTGCAAGTAGTAAATTGCGGATCGTCGGGACAATGGCTGCCAACAAAATGCCGATGGCGCTTTCGCCTTGGTCCAGTAGGCGCCGAACGAGCGTAAGCGCGAGCTCGAGATCACGCGTCGCCAGAGCGTTGCTCAACTCGAAAATGATGCCTGCGCGCGAGAGTGGCACCAACTCCCGAACGAGATCGACAGTGACTCGTGGCACAATCATCATGGCTGTGGCGCCGGCGGGCGTCCTGCCTGCCGGTTTGGATTCAGCAGGCGAGACGCCAGCTCGCCCCACAGGCTCGCCACGGGACGAGTCCGTCCGGCAACCTGACTCGAAGCCTGTGCTACAATAAGTGTCGATCTTCTCCAGCTCGTTCTCGATCTGGCGCGTGTCGCCCCCCGTTAGCAAGACAAAAAGATCGAGCGCGTCATCATCAAATTGGAGTTTTCGTTTTTTCGCGCGCAGTTGAACGATTTCGGTTGCTTCTTCTTCCCAACCGGCGCGCCCCGAGTCGAGCCTATCAAAAACCTGCAGCTCTGCTCGTTTAACCAGCATTTTGTAAAACCCACGCCGCTTATCCACTTCGGTGGCGCTGATTAAAAACGTAACCTCGGAACCGAAACCGCGGTCGAGCAGTTCGGACAATTGTTCCAGCGCAGACTGAACTGCCGCTGAGCGCGCCTTTGGATCGTCGCCGAGAAAATTCGCATTCTTCAGCCAAACCACTTTTGTGCTGCCGAAAAAAGGCAACGTTTGCAGCGCCTCGATTGCTGATCTAATTCGCGCGGCGGCCTGCTCGGCGTTGTCTGCGGCGCCATCGATCACTTCCAACCCGAAGTCGCCTGCGCCTGCTGGCGTCAGGTTAGTCGCTAGCTCAGTGGCCACGCGTTTTACTTCCGCTTCATCCGAGCCGACGACCGCGTAGAGTTTTGCGCTTGCCGCTTTTGTTTTCGTTTTCGGCACGACACGTTTTTCGCATGCGTTGCGAACGTCGACAAGGTGGATCGGCTTCTCCGAAGACGATGGAGAATGGCGGCTGTGCCGCCTAGAATGGCAACGCGTTGAGGACAACGCGTTCCACCTACACACGCGAGCGGCGACGCCCGGCGTTACGCGTGTATCTCACCGGCCTCCGCTTTGGCTCGATTTTCGAAATCCCGGCGCCGCTTTTCACTTCCATGATCTGATCGCGCAAAAGCGCTGCGCGCTCGAATTCCAGGTTTGCTGAGGCCTGTTGCATTTCCTCCTCAAGCTCACGCAGCAGCTCAGTCACGTTGAAATCGCCGCCAGCTTCGCGAATTACCGATGATTCAATTTCGCGTCCGCGCAAAATTGTATGCAGACTCTCCTGTACGGCGCGCCGGACCGTTTGCGGCGTTATGCCATGTTTTTCGTTGTAATCCATTTGCTTGGCGCGCCGGTATTCGGAAATCGAGATGAGCGCCTCGATGCTTTGCGTGACGATATCGGCGAAGAGCACCACTTCTCCGTTCACATGACGCGCTGCGCGGCCCGCCGTCTGAATGAGTGAAGTCTGGCTCCGCAAAAATCCCTCCTTGTCCGCGTCCAGAATACAGACGAGTGAAACCTCGGGAAGATCGAGCCCTTCGCGAAGCAAATTGATCCCGACAAGGATGTCGAAATCCGCCGCGCGCAATCCGCGCAAAATTTCCACCCGCTCGATTGCGTCGATGTCGCTATGCAAGTAGCGCACTTTCAATCCAACATCGCGCAGATAATCGGCAAGATCTTCCGCCGTTCGCTTCGTCAGCGTTGTCACAAGAACCCGCTCGCCTTTTTCCACACGTTGACGGCAGAGCTCAATCGTCTCGTCGATCTGATTCCTGAGCGGCTTAAGCGTAATTTTGGGATCGAGAAGTCCAGTAGGACGAATGATCTGCTCGACGATGAGCGGCGCACCCGGCGTGTGCACATTGAATTTTTCCGGTGGATCATCGGTTTTTGAAATGTGGATCTCTGAATTCGGCGTTGGGCGTTGGGCGTTGAGCGTTGGGCGTTTTTCCCCTGCTACAGCAAACGGCACAAGTTCCTCTTCCCCAATCCGCTGCCGGCGATGCGGCATGTAACTCTTATTTCCAACTATGCTGTTTTGAATTTCAAATTCTGCCGGCGTCGCGCTCACATAGATAATTTGGTTCGTCATCTTCATGAACTCATCGAAATTGAAGGGGCGATTGTCGAGCGCGCTCGGAAGGCGAAAGCCGTAATTCACCAGCACGGTCTTGCGCGAGCGGTCACCTTCATACATGCCGCCGATTTGCGGGATGGTTGCGTGCGATTCATCGATCACCACCAGAAAATCTTTCGGGAAAAAGTCGATGATCGTATAGGGCTTGGAGCCTGGTGGGCGCCCCGACAAATGGCGCGAGTAATTCTCGATCCCGTTGCAGAAACCCATCTCCTGCAACATTTCCAGGTCATATTCGGTGCGCATTCGCAGCCGTTGCGCCTCGAGAAGTTTGTTTTGCGATTCCAGTTCCACGATCCGTTGCTCCAGCTCTTCCCGAATCGTACGCAGCGCGCGATTGAGTTTGTCTGCCGGCGTCACGAACTGCTTGGCCGGAAAAAATGTAATGACATTCAGAGATTCGTGTGCGTGACCGGTCAAGGGATCGAACCGTCTGATCGCATCAATTTCGTCGCCGAAGAACTCCAGCCGAATCCCTTCTTCGTCGGCGCTGCCCGGATAAACCTCGACCACGTCACCGCGCACACGGAACCGGCCGCGCGCAAAATTGACGTCGTTGCGCTCGTACAACATGTCCACCAGCCGGCCGAGCACGGCCTCGCGCGAGATGTGCTGTCCGCGTTTCACAGTCAGCAACATCTGCTCATAATCTTCCGGCGACGTGATGCCGTAGATGCAGGACACGCTAGCCACGACAATAACGTCGCGGCGTGAAAGCAGCGCGCTCGTCGCAGCGAGCCGCAACCGTTCGATCTCCTCGTTAATCGAAGAATCTTTCTCGATGTAGGTGTCGGAGCGAGGGATGTACGCTTCCGGCTGATAATAATCGAAGTAGCTGACAAAATATTCGACTGCGTTACGCGGAAAGAATTGTTTGAACTCTGAGTAAAGCTGCGCGGCGAGCGTTTTGTTGTGCGAAATGACGAGCGTCGGCCGATCCAGCTTCTGGATCACGTTCGCGATACTGAAAGTTTTACCCGAACCGGTGACACCGAGCAGCGTCTGATGACGATTGCCAGCCTCGACAGACTTGATCAGCTTTGCGATTGCCTGTCCCTGGTCACCGCGCGGTTTGTAGTTCGATTCGAGCTGAAACGGCATTTAATAATCTAGCACAAAAACGGCAGCGTAATGTTTGACGCACACGGACAAACCTCGGCTCGTTCTTGCACTGAGACGCAAGATCGACAATTAAGCGGGAGTGATAAATCCGAAGCGATTCTTCTCCGAGCTGAAACGGCGCAATGTTTATCGCGCCGCCGTGCTTTATGGGATGAGCGCGTGGCTGCTCGCACAAATAACAACGCAAATTTTTCCGTTCTTCAATGTCCCAAATTCGGCGGTGCGCTTTGTCATCATCGCGCTCGTGCTTGGCTTCCCGATCGCGATGGCGGTGGCGTGGATTTACGAGCTGACGCCGGCGGGGTTCGTTCGCACCGAAGACGTCGATCCTGCCACGCAGCGTCAATTCGGGCGCAAAGTCGATTTTGTCATCATTGGCGTGCTCCTGCTGGTGATTGCGATCCTGGTTTACCAACGGTTGCCATTCCGCACCGAAAGCGAGGAAGCGATTCCGGAAAAAAGCATCGCGGTTTTGCCCTTTGCAAACTTTAGCGACGAAAAGGCGAACGCATTTTTCGCGGACGGTGTTCAGGATGATATCCTAACAAGTCTCGCCGAGATCAAAGACCTTCGGGTCATTAGCCGTTCTTCGGTGATGCAATTCCGAGACGGCGCCACGCGCAATCTCCGCGAGATCGCGAAGACGCTTGGTGTGGCAAATATATTGGAAGGAAGTGTGCGTCGCGAAGGCGCCCGTGTCGTGGTCAACGTTCAACTAATCGATGCGCTGCACGATCGACATGTGTGGGCAAACCGTTACGACCGTACACTCGTCGATTCGCTTGGGCTGCAAGGAGAGCTGGCTGCCGAAATTGCCGATGCTCTTCGTGTCACTCTTAGTCCGGAAGAGAAAGCGCGGGTGGAAACGAAGCCGACACAGAACCCGGATGCATACGTGTTCTATTTGCGGGCAAATCAAATCTCGCGAAATCCCGATACGCTCCTGGAGGATTACAAGACCGCCGAGCAACTTTACATGCAGGCGATCGCGCTCGACCCGGGTTTTGCGCTCGCTCACGCCAGACTGGCCTCAGTTCGCGCGGAGATTTTCCATTTTTACGAGCCCACCGAGAGTTGGCGAACAAAAGCTCGCGCCGAGGCCGACACTGCTCTACGGCTCCAGCCAAATCTTGCGGAAGCGCACTTCGCGCTCGGCCAGTGCATTTACTGGATGGACCACGACTATGCGCGCGCTCTCGAACAATTCGAGATCGCTTCGCGTTTATCGCCGAGCAATGGAGATATTGGCCGTTTGATCGCGGCGATTAAACGCCGGCAAGGTAAGTGGCAGGAATCGCTGGAGGAATACGAGCGAGTAGCGAAGGTCGATCCGCAAAACCCGAATACCGTCCGCGAACTTATCTTTACAAACACCGCGATGCGCCGTTGGCCGGAAGCGGCGCGCTGGGGCGAGCGAATGCGCGCGATGGCTCCGGCATCGCTGGTGGCGAAGATCCAAAGTGGCTACGTCGATTTCTGGTGGAAGGGAGACACTCAATTGCTGAAGTCCCTCGTCAATCAAGTGCCCGCTGGTATCGATCCAGATGGCGAGGTCACCTCCGCTCGATGGGACGTCGCCATGCTGGGGCGCGATTATGCCGCAGCCAAAAAGGTTCTCGAGACTTCCTCAGCTAATGAGCTCTCTTATACGGCTGCGGGAACGACTCCGAAAAGCTTTTTCGAAGCCTGCATTTACCTCGCTCAAGGGGATAATGTAAATGCTCAGAAGGCGTTCGAGCTTGCGAGACCCGCTTTTGAAGTCTCCGTCAAAGACGCGCCGGCGAGCGCCGAACGGCACGCGATTCTCGGTTGGCTGTACGCGTTTATGGGGCGCAAAGACGATGCGATTCGCGAAGGACGTCGGGCGGTCGAGATCAAACCCGAATCGAAAGACGCAGTCGACGGCGCACTTATGAATGGTTATCTCGCTTTGATCTACGCTCGTATCGGCGAAAACGATCTTGCCATTCCTTTGATCGAACGTCTGCTAAAAACTCCGGGTGCTGTCGATAGCGCCGATTACAGCATCACCATCAACGATCTGAAATATCGATGGGAATGGGACCATCTTCGCCGCGACCCGCGTTTTCAGAAGTTGATTTCGTCCCCATGATCACGAGGCATGCCCGAAGGTGCTGCGCGAATGATTTCTAAGGGATCGGGTTAAGGTTGGCGTGGCAAATCCATTGCCAGCCATGCGTTCCTTTTTTCCACACGCTGAGACGCGGAGTCGGCTTCGTCGGCAATCGCTCAAGATCGACCGTCTCCTGCACCGAAATCATGTAGCTCACCACAATATTGTCGCCGCTCATGGTCGATCTGAAATCGTTAAACGTTACTTGGCCGACGTCCAGGTTTTTGATCAAGGTTATTTCACCCGTCCGGTCGCGCGCTCCATCCGGATGAACAGACTGAAAGCCCTCAGCTATTTTAGCTTCGACAGCGTTCCAATTCTTCGCCTTGATGTCTTCCCAGATCTGTTTTTCCATCTTTTCGCCGTCGTTGGTCGTTTGGTTCATTGTACATCGATACCAGCGAGCGGTTGTTCCTGTCAAACTTCAAACCTATCGATTGCCAAACGCGAACGAAATACGAGGCTTGGTCCCGTTGATTAAGCGGTGAATTTGAAAAGATTTTTTGCCGAGCTAAAGCGCAGAAAAGTTTACAGCGTCGCGGTCACGTACGCGGTTGTTGGCTGGCTGCTGATCCAGGTCGTGACTCAGGTTTTTCCGCCTTTTGAAATTCCAAACTGGTCCGAGCGCCTTGTGATACTTGTAATTATCATCGGCTTTCCGGTCGCGCTTATCCTGGGATGGCTCTTCGATTTCACGCGACACGGAATTGTTCGAACAGCGGATCTATCTTCCGAGGCCCGGATCGAAACATCACCGTCACCGGATTCGACCGAGAAATCGATCGCCGTTTTGCCTTTTAGCGATTTGAGCCCGGCAAAGGACCACGCCTACTTCGGTGAAGGTATCGCGGAGGAGCTTCTCGGAGCGCTGGCTAAGGTGGATGGCTTGCGGGTCGCAGCGCGGCGTTCCTCGTTTTGGTTCAAGGACAAGGAAGCCGAGCTGAGGGAAATTGCCACGAAGTTAAACGTCGACCACGTGCTCGAGGGTAGCGTTCGCCGTGATGGCAATCGGGTGCGCATTACGGCGGAACTGATCGATGCGGGCGATGGATTCACTATCTGGTCGGAAACGTATGAGCGCGAAATGCATGGAATTTTCGCGCTACAGGATGAGATCACGCGGTCCATCGTCGATACTCTCAAACTCAAGCTCGCGATCTCGCCGTCGCCTCCACCTCGCAGCACAGATGCCTACGATGCTTACCTGGAGGGCCTCTTTTATTCCGACAAAAGCACCGAGCCCGAGTTGCGCAAGAGCCTCGAATTTTTCCAGCGGGCGCTTGAGCAGGACCCGAAGTTTAGTCGCGCGTGGACGGGGACCGCAAAGGCGTGGTTATGGCTGGCTGATGCCTTTGTGCCTCCGCTCGAAGCCTACCCGAAAGTTCGCGATGCTGCGGCGCGTGCGTTACAACTGAACGATCAAGAGGGCGAAGCACACGTCTATCTGGCCGAGAGCAAACGCATACTCGACTGGGACCTCGACGGCGCAGAAGTGGAATTCAATCGCGCGGTCGAGATCGAACCAAATTCGACGCCGTCGAATTACTTCATTGCTGCGTTCTATGCTGCGCGCGGCGATCGCGACAAAGCCCTGACTTATTTGCAACGTACATCGAGAATCGACCCGGCATCACTTTGGGTGAACAACTTTGCCTGCGAGCTCTATCGTTACTTTGGTCTTTACGACGAAGCGATGGCAGCCGGCGAACGCGCATTGCAACTTGATCCGACATTTGCTCATTATGGCGAGCCGCAACTGGCAGCGCTGTATCGCGAGATGGGACGCTTCGATGACGCGATTGCACTTTACAAAAAGACACAGGATTTCACCGGTAGACCAGGGTTTGGCCTGGCGATCACGTACGCCCGTATGAACCAGCGCAAGAAAGCGCTGCAAACATTGGAGGCAGCTATTGCGGGCTGGGGTTATCGCCCGGGCGATGGCATTGCGCACGTGCATGTAGTGCTTGGAGCGCACGATGACGCGATCCGCGAACTTGAGCGCGCGTGCGAGCAGCGGTCGTCATCTTTGCACGGCGTCGGTATTGCGCCTGAATTCGCGCCTTTGCGTTCGGACAAACGTTTCCTGTCGATCCTAAAAAAAATCGGCCTCGAACCGGAGAAAGTGTTCGCGGCAGCAGCGCCTTGATTACTGCACAATCGCGTCCCGGCCATGGCCGTGAGAGCGCACACCGTGTTTGTTGAGGTCCTGCTGCGCCACGTGCATTCCAAACAGCAGGATCGCAATCAGACCGAAATACAAAATCGACATCGTCCAGCGCTGGGACGGCGTAACTTCGAAGTAACGCTGTTCTTCTTCGGTTCGTTTGCGGAATAGCGAATAAATCCGCGGCAGCGACAAGAGCACGATCAACCAGATAATAAAATTCGGATACTTCCATCCGAACCAAAGAAGCAGGGCGAACCCGGGCAACCAATGCCAGCGAGACAACGCGGTCACAATCCTCCCGCCATCGAGCATTCCTACCGGCGTCAGGTTGAACAGATTCAGAAAATATCC
>WNGD01005977.1_pt1 | contig 14338 bp, 11 predicted proteins | sample 5400671 | NCBI WGS metagenome assembly WNGD01 (sample SAMN13153369, study PRJNA577476) | soil metagenome | isolation source: 40 cm soil or saprolite under grassland replicate 2 | place: USA:California | collected 2016-06-15
TCCGCGCTGGTGCACCGCGACATCAAGCCGGCCAACCTGCTGCTCGCCGCGGACGGCCAGATGAAGATCACCGACTTCGACCTGCCGGCCGAGGCCGTGGAGGATGCGCTCAAGCGCCTGCCAGCGGGGGTGTGACCTGCGCTAGCCCGCCGAGGCGGCCCAGCCGGTCCAGCGCTCGACCTGGACGCGGATCACCGGGCCGCCCGGCGCGGCGGCCCGGTACTGCGGGTAGCGGCGCGCCAGCAGGGCGAGCGGCGTCGCCATCTCGGCTGCCCCGGCCAGCACCGTGGCGGCGCCGTCGGCGCGGACCCACCACAGCCGGTCCCAGTCCGGCTCGTAGTGGTCCGCGAGCATGGCCACCCGGGGCTCGGCGGCGATGTTGCGCAGCCGCGCCAGCCGCGCCGTCGTCTTTGGCTTGGCGTCGACCGCGCTGTAGATCACGTCCCCATCCACGGCGAACGTGACGGGGACAAGGTGGGGCCTGCCGCCCGGGCTCACCGTGGCCAGGCGGGCGACGGTGGCGGCGGCGAACCGCCGCCGTGCCTCGGCCGGGTCCAGGTTCACCCGTCCCACCCCCGCCTTCCGTGCCACTGCGACCTTCGCATTGACTGCCAAAACCCCCACCTGGGCAGATCTTCCCCAGTGCCGGACGGGTCCGGCAGCGGGGGGTAAGGTCAAATGCTGTCATGCCATCGCACCCGCTGCTGGCAGGCCGGTATCGCCTGGAAGGCCAGATCGCGACCGGCGGGGTTGGCGAGGTCTGGCGCGCGGAAGACACCGTCCTGACGCGGCCGGTGGCGGTGAAGCTGCTCCGGGCCGAGTTCGCCGGTCACGCCGAGATGCAGGAGCGGTTCCGGGCCGAGGCCAGGCACGCCGGCGCGCTGTCGCACCCGGCCATTGCCCGGGTGTACGACTACTGTGAGCCGGCCCCGGATCATCCCGCCTTCCTGGTGATGGAGCTGGTGGACGGGCCGTCGCTGGCCGCGGTCCTGGCGGCCGGACCGCTCGGTGCCGCCCAGACCATGAATGTGGTCGCCCAGGTCGCGTCGGGCCTGCAGACCGCGCACGCGTCCGCGCTGGTGCACCGCGACATCAAGCCGGCCAACCTGCTGCTCGCCGCGGACGGCCAGATGAAGATCACCGACTTCGGGATCGCGCACGTGGCCGGGTCGGTGCCGGTCACCCGCACCGGGACCGTGATGGGGACTCCGGCCTACCTGGCCCCGGAACGGGTCTCGGGCGCCTCGGCCACACCAGCGTCCGACCTGTACTCGCTCGGCGTGGTCGCCTACGAGTGCCTGGCCGGGGCCCAGCCCTTCACCGGGAGGCCGCTGGAGGTCGCGGCCGCCCACCGGGACCTGCCGCTGCCGCCGTTCCCCCACGCCGTGCCCGCCGAGGTGGCGCAGCTGGTCGCGGAGCTGACCGCCAAGAATCCCGCCGCCCGGCCCGCCAGCGCGCAGGAGGTCGCCACCCGGGCCGCGCACCTGCGTGAGGACCTGGCCGGCGGCGTGGGCTCCGCCTGGCTTTACCGCGTCCCGGACACCGTCGCCGACATCCCGGCGCCCGCCCCGGCCCCCCGCCTGAACCCGACCCTGGGATGGAAGACCGGGCAGCCGGAGCCCGCCCGCCAGGCCCAGCGGGCCCGGACGCGGCGCCACCAGCAGGCCGGGCCGACCCCGCAGGGACGGCGGCCCCCGCAGGCCAGGCGGCCCCGAAGGCCCCGGAGGCGCTGGCAGGTCGCGGCCGCTGCCTCGGTGGCGGTCGCCGTCGTCGCCGCGACGGCGCTGGTTGCGCTGGCACTCACTCCCCGGCCCGCGCACACCCCGGTCGCGGCCGGCCCGACCGGCCCGGCGACCCAGCAGCCGGCTACGCCCAGCGAGCCGGTGACGCCGAGCCCGTCGCGCGCGCCGAGCACGCCACCCGCGCCGGCCGCGGTGGAGGTCATGGCGGCCTCGCTGGTCGGGGAGCCGCTGGACCAGGTCCGCCAGCAGCTGCAGCTGCTCGGGCTGAGCGTCCGGGTGCACCGGCACCTCTCCCATCAGGAGACCGGGACCGTCCTCGCCGTGCAGCCGAACGGCAAGGTGCGCCCGGCCAGCCTCATCGTGGTGACCGTCGCCTTCATGCTCGCCCAGGACAACAACCCTGATCACCACCATCACCACGGTGACGGCGGCGGCGGCCAGGGCTTCTCGCCCGGCGGAACGGTGGCCAACGTCGCCGCCCGCCCCCGCGGCGGCTGAGGCCCATATCCGCCGGGAGGTTCGTCAGGTGATCGGGACTATAACTGCCGCGACCAGTTGACCACCGTCGATATCCAGAACCCAGAGTGTTCTGTGCGGCCTGATGCCATCGGTCGATCAGCGGCCACGAAGGTGTGCCGAAATGAAGCCTGCTGCTCAGCGGCGGTATGACCAGCTGACGCTGTCGGTCGGTCGGCGACCCGGGATTGCCGCAATGGAGCCCGCCGCCGAGCAGCAGGATGACCTGGGCAATTCGTTATCGACTCTACCCTGACCCGTGACTGGAACGGAGCCCGCCGCTGAGCGATGGGATGACCTCCGGCCAGGATGGCGGGATGACTTGCTGACACCGGGGGCAAGTATGGCGCGTTCGCCGAGCCGCAATGGAGCCCGCCGCTGGACGGCGGGATGCCCGAACAAGGCGAGCATCATGCAGCTGTGCCAGGCCGGGCCGCAATGGAGCCCGCCGCTGGGCGGCGGGATGACAAGACGGTCATCTTCCGGCCGGTGATGTCGCCGCCGGGGCCGCAATGGAGCCCGCCGCGGGGCGGCGGGATGACGTCACGGTTCACCACGGCGGTCGCGCGGAAGCAGTCGCCGCAATGGAGCCCGCCGCTGGACGGCGGGATGACGGCTCGCAAAATTCGAGCCGCCTGACCTGCAGGAACAGGTCGTTGCGCGAGCGGCTTCGCGCGCATGCAGCAGGCTGGCGCACACAAATGAACTTGTCAAGGTGCGAAACAGCCGCCGACCTGCGTGCGAGCGCTCCCCGGCAACGGCGGCACTACCGGACCGCTCGCGCCGTAAGACGATGACGGCGCTGGACGTCGGGAGTCTCTCATGGTGCCCGAGGAAGAGGAAGCGGCTGGATTCCCCCGGCCGCCCGAGGTCGACGATCATCACGCTGTCTTGGGACTGCTTCATCCGGATTTCGAGATCGCCCCGCATGAGGACGGCCTCCTGGTCGGACAGGTCGCATACGAAGACCGAGTACTGGATCCGGGTGCCGTAACCCTCCATGCAAGTGGCGACGGTACGCAACCGCCGGTCGTCGCGGATGTCGTACGCGACGAGGAACCGCCGCCGGGCCATGACAGATCGCTACCGGGTGACCAGCGGCTCGTACGCCGGGAGTTCCCCGATCAGCCGGGATGCGAGGATCCGGGCCTGCAGCTCGGCCGCCCGCCGGTAGCTGACCGTGTACCCGAACAGCGGGTGCCGCACCTGTGTGGTCATCCGCCGCTCCCAGGCACGCAGGACCGCCTTGCGTCCCTCGGCGGTCAGGGTGACCGCCCCAGCCCGGACCAGGAAGTCTGACGCCGCGACTTCGCGGTTGTTGATGAGCGTCAGCACGGTCGAGTCGGCGAGCAGCGGTCGGAACTCCTCGGCCAAGTCCAGCGCGAGCGCGGGACGGCCAAAACGCGGCCGGTGGAATAGCCCCACGTACGGATCGAATCCGACCGCCAGGCAGGCCGCCATTGTCTCCTGGCGAGCAGTCCGTAGCAGAACGACAGCAGGCAGCTCACTGACCGTCATCCCGGCTCCGGCACAAAGATCCCGTACCCAAAGTGGCTGAGCTGCCCAAGCAGCAGGGGCCCTCGCACTTCGTCTGGGAATTCAAGCCGTAGTCCCAGCCCCGGCCGCGCTTGGCCTAGGTGCTCCTTCATTCGGTACCGCCGGAACCGGCGCCCCCAGCCGTCCGGCAGCCTGTCGCCGGGATCGGCCTGCCGCACGGCCGCCAATGGCAGCTCCCTGTAGGTCAGCTCGGCGTGTACGTCTCCGCTCAAATACTGACCGAGCGCCTCCCGCTTCCAGTGCCAGTGCCGCACCGGAAGGTACGGCGTGAGGCTGCGCCACCGGCGGGCGGGGCCGCATAGCTCGGGCGCAACCTGCGACACCCGCCCGGCCGCCTGTAGCAGCAGGTCCACCTTCGGCAGGTCGCGGATCTTGTACCCATGACCGTTCCCGCCAATCCTGCCGACCTGCCCGGAGACCCGCTGGATGCCGATCAGCCTCGACACTTCATCGGCCGTGAGCCCCTGCGGCACAAAAACTAGAAGGGACAGCACATGCTCCCCTTCACCGGTTTCCTGGCCGGGAAGCGGAATCCAGTGTGCGTGCTGGTGATCTGTCGTGGCGCCTCGGTAGCCCAATACGTGGTGCGATAGGTCGTCGGGGAGCACCCGGGTTGCTGCGGCATGCATCGCGTCTGCGAGCAGGATGCCGTGCGTGAGCTTCACTGGCGCCCGCGACACCACCGCGAGCCGCACCGCATCCACCTCGGTGGTAACCCGATGCCGCACCGCCTCGGGCGCCTCGGATTCGGTCGCCGCGTAGCTGACCCAGATCGTGCCCGGTGGCTGGGTCCGCCGCATCTTGCGGACCTGCACGGTGGTGACCTCCAGAGCCTCGCGGCGCACCGGCAGGGCGGGTGCGAGCAGCCGAGCCGCCCGGGCGCCTTCGGCGCCCGGGCACCACCACGTCTTGTCCGGGGCCGGATCCTCATCCAGCAGCCTGGCTTCGCATACCGACTCGGCCCGGCCAAGGTATGGCAGCAGTTCGGCCAGCTTTGCCAGCACTGCCCGCTGCTCCATGTCCAGCTCCGCGTCCCAACGGACCAGCAGTTCCGCGTCTCCCATCGCCGTATCCCGCGGGTCCGAATGCCGCAGCGAGAGGAACGGGTCCAGGGTCAGGTCCGTATGCCCGGCCTCTCCTTTGCGGTGATCGAGATTCGGCAGGTAATGCCGGGTATGGCCGGGCCGGGCAGGTGGGGTCCGGTACGAAGGCGGATCGCCGAGCGCCGCCAGCAGCCGATCCAGCGTCTCGGCCGGCAGCTCTGGCCACCGCGTATGCCAGGTCGCTATAAGCGCCCGTAGTAGCCGCCATGGGGATGGCGGCCACTCGGCCGTACCCTCGTTGACGCTGCGGTCCCAGGGGGTCGCGTGGTAGCGGCCGAGCGGGAACCGGATTGCGATCGTCGCTGGCATCTCACTCGCTCCGTCCCCTGGTCCTGCCGGACCAGGTGACCGCGGTGACCGGGCCGAGCTCGGCCGCACACTCGGCGGCGAGCTTGGCGACTCTGACGGCTGCCTCATGCCCGTCCGGCCGCTCGCCGCGAACCTCGGTCACCCGCAGGTCGCAGGCGGTGCGGAGCCGCAGGCTGCGGTCGAGCAAGGTGCCGATCTCGTAATCGGCCAGCGCCTCCAGCAGGGCTGTCGCCGACTCGGACAAACCGTAGGAGCGGAATTGGGCGTGGTCGATAGTGAAGTAGGCGGTGATCCGGCTGGCTGTGTACTCCACTCGGGAGTACGGCACCATGCCGTAGCCCTCGGTGGTCGCGCCGTCCTTCGCCTCGTTGTTGACGTAATCCCGCTTGACGCCGCCGCTGACCGCAGGGCGGATGTCATATGCCTCGATGAAGCCCGTTACCGCGCGTGCAATCCTCGGCTGCCAAGGCCACTTCCCCCTGGCGAAGAACACCCCATGAATCAGCGACACCGGGTCAAGCGCGAAACACGCCTTCGCGACAGCCTGGTTATCGAGCGGCCGGCCCACCGCGAGACCGAGTTTCTCCGCCATCCACGCTTCACCGTCCACCGCGTCGATCTTGCCGCTCATGATGTAGGCGGAAGCCAGGCGATGCGCCTCCAGGCGGCTCGACGACAAAAACACCCTGTCCGCGTCGACGATTCGCACATATGGCAGCGCAGATAGCTCCTCAGGCTGGTCGGTCCCGGCCACGTCCCAAGTGGTTGACTCCAGCCAGTTAGCAACGGACTGGGCGGACTCGACGAGGAGTGCCTTGGTCCCGTCGGCGGTCTGGAACTCGGCGGCACCCAGGTCGGGAAAGCCGGTGGGCTGGAACCGCGACCCCGCCCATGGGGCCAGGCCAACCTCGAGCACGGTGCGGTATGAACTCATAACAGCTCCTCTGTCAGTTCGGGGTTTGCAGTGCGGGGACTGCGGGTCTCTTCGCCGACCTCTGGACCGGCCTCTGGCTTGGCTCATCACGGATTCTGACTGCCAGGCAGCGCCGGAGTATCTGCTGCGGCTCGCGGCAACGCGGCACCAGCGCGGCCGCGATGTCCGGGCCGGTCACCTGCGGCTCCGTTGGAAGGACTGGCTGGTATGGCACCGCCTGCCAGCCCGCCTGGCGCAGCCTGGCGACGGCTGCCTCGTGCACCGGTCGGATCTGCCCGGCGGCCAGTCGGCTGGCCCAGCCCGGCCCCAAGGCCAGCGCGGTCGAGTCGGCGCTGTCTCCCGCCGTAGGCATTCCGCGCGCCAGCGGCTGCAGCAGGCCCAGCGTGGGAACCGGGATCACCTGGTCCGGCTGCTCGGTCCAGGGCTCACGGGTGCCGCTCCAGTCCAGCGCAAGGGATGCCCGCAGCCACAGGTCCAACTCGCCCTCATCCAACAGTCCCAGGGCGAATGCATGGAGATCAGCCGTTGGCACGGGCACCCCCCAGCGGAACGTCGGAACCCCGCGGAACCGGCGGTTGTCGCTGCCCTCCGCTGTGGTCTGCCCAGCCGCCGACAGCCAACGAGGCCGCGGGCCGTCCTTCTCGTCGGCCGCGGTCCGGCTTCGCCACACCAGCACATCGGAGAGAACCTCCCGGAGCGGGCGCAGCCCGAATCCGGGCACCATCGGCGTCCCCCGCCACCGGCCAGGTTGCTGCACGGAATCTCCGGGATCGACCGGGAGCAGGATCTGCCGCATGCTGCGAACGGGCGTCCCGGCACCTGGCCGGGTGGCGCACGAGGCGATGCCGACCGCGACCCGGATCTCAGTGCATTCGACCCTCGCGAACTCCGCCAGGAAAGCTCCAGCAGGCGGTGGCCGGCGGACCGGGACCTCCTGCCTCGCCCGGCCGCTTCGCCCGGCCGCCTGCTCCAGCCCGGTGAGGGCAGCGAGCAGATCTGCCAGCGCTCGCGGCCCGCCATCCCGGGCGTAGGCGAGGTGAGCAGCGTCGAAGCGGCGGGCCGCCGCACCGACCGCCGACGAGACATCCGGGCGGCGCAGCCACGACACCCAGTCCTCGACCCGTGCCGCCAGCCGGACTTCCGGCTTGCTGCGAACCTCTACCGTCGCTACTGGAACCGCGACGAACGCCAGACCGTTCCGCTGCTGCAGGCCGTACCGGACGAACCCGCTGAGGCCGCGTGCGACGCCGAGCGTCCGGGTCGCGGCGTAGAAATCGACGGCATGCTGAGCGGGCTTTCCCTGCCAGCTTGCCCGGGCCTCGCCGAATAGTTGCCGGATCTCCGTGATGGTGTACGGCCGGTTCCAAACCGGAGTCCACACCTCGCCGCGGGACGTCTCACCGGCTGCGCCACTGTCCGCTCCGTCCGGGGAGAACCTGACCGTGAACGGCATCGCTGCCCGGCCCGCCGCATGCTGATGCCGTCGCGCCGCCCCGGATGCGAACAGCAGCGCACCCTCGGTCAGCAGAATGTACGCCCATGGGTTGACCAGCGAATCTGCCCTGCCGAAAGGAGAAGAAGCCTGACCCCCTGCCGCCCCGGGATCGAACTGCCCAACCGGCCCCTCGTCCAGGCGCTCGGTCTCGGCCCCGGCCAGCAGGTCGCGTGCCCAGCGAAGCGAGCGCTCCCGGCCGTTCGAGGTCTCGTCGAGCGCCTCCAGCAGGTGCTGATGGAAGTTGGTCGAGAAGTCCAGTCGCCCGTCATTCCCGCCGGTGCCGAGCAGCGGCGGGAAGTACGGCTGCTCATTGGCGAGCACGACAGACGCATCGATCCAGGGCAGCAGAGCGTCCGGGCACCGGTTGCGGAACTCCTGGACGATGCGGACCTTGTCCGCCACCTTTTCGCCGCCGTTGCCGTCCGGCCTGATCCACCCGGCGGCTCGTGCTTGCTGCATCACGTCTTCCGCCGCCGCGATGGCGTCCCGGAATACGCCCAGCCTCGATGACGGGCGGGCGAGCAGTTCATCCAGCCTGCGTTTCGGCTCCTTGTCTTTGACGCCGAAGCCGCTGCCGCCGTTCCATGGGCTGAGCACCGGCGTGGGCACATACTTGGTCACCAGCAATTCGGCGATATCCGAAACCTCCGCGTCGATGACCAGCCCGGTGTCGTCCCAGCGGGCGGTTGCCGCCGGGTCGGCCTGCTGGCCGATCAGCCGGATCACGCCGAGCCCGGCGAGGTAGGACCCGAGCGGCTGCGGCCGCAGTCCGGGGCAGGCATGACGGGTCATCGTGGGACCTCCATTCCCGCGCTCGCCCGCCAGTCCGCGACGCGCACCAGTGCTTCTAGGTAGGCGAGGATGAACGGCCCGCACCGGTCCCGCAGGGCCAGCGCTTCCCTGACCCACGACCGTTCCCCTCCCAGGGAGAACTGGTCTAGGTCTACGGTCAGCTCCGTCGCCGGCCGACCGAACACGCCCGGGATCGGGGTGGTCTCGCCCTGGGCCAGGCCGAGGAGGGAACCAGGCGTAGCGTCGCCGGGGTCGCGCACCTGGATCCGGAGCCTGCCGTGGTGGGCAAGGATCAGGTAGCGGGCCAGGTCGGGCTCGGCAAGGCCAGCCAGCAGCCCGCTCAGCGGCCCGTCGAGCAGCAGCAACGAAGCCAGTTCATGCCGGAACGCCGCGTTGCCGTTGAAACGCAGCGGCTTGTCGCTGCCGGACTTGGCCCACGGCCGACCTGCCGTGATCTCGTCCCGGCGCCCGGGCGCAGCCAGCTCGCAGAGGGCGTTCTGCCAGACAGGGTGGGCCTTTCCCGTGTCGTGCAGGTATGCGGCGGTGGCCACCGCCTCGCCCGCGCCGTCTGCGATGTCCGGCCGCAAGGTCGAGATCAGCGCCCTCGCCTGCCCGCGGGTCTCCTCGCCGTGCCGCTGGAGGGGCACCCAGTCCCGCTGCGCCACGCTTGCCGAATCGGCCCCGAAGGCGTCCTCCGTCCCGGCAGCGACCGCTGCCACGCTGTCCAGCGAGGAATGGGTCGCTGCGTCTGTCACGGCACCCAGCACGGGGCAGTCCGGTACAGTACCCCCGGCGGCCGGATCGAACCCGGTCTCCGGGCCGTATCCGCCGTCGGCAGCCGCGGCAACCAGCACCTCGCCCGGCCGAGCCCGGCCCGGCCCTCCGGCGTCCACCCGGATCCACCGGCCGTTGGCCTGATCCAGCCGCCACACCGTGGCGCGCTTCATCAGCTTGGTGAGCTCGCCGAGTGGCACCCGGCAGCGCCATGGTGCGGGCGGCGCCTTCGCGTCGGCTGGCGGGCGCCCGTCGTGTGCTCCGGGATCGGGGGGCCAGGTGGCCCACGCGAGCTGCACGTCCAGCTCGTCGGCGTCGCGGACGTACGGGGCAATGTCCAGGTCCGCGCCGCTCAGGTCTGGAGCGGTGTCGAACAGCCCGACCAGGTCGGTCCGGCGCAGCACCGCCACCGGCTGATCGGTGACCGTGACATCCCGGGCCAGCAGATCCTCGCCGGTGACCGCAGTCCCCTCCAGCGCCTCGAGTACTGCGACTGCCGCCTTCACGTCAGCATCGGGATATGGCGCGGGATCGCGCGGCGGGAGCCACCGCAGCTCGGCCCTGGCGACACGGCCGGTGCGGTTGCACCGCCCTGCCCGCTGAACCACGCTCGGCCACGGGGCGGCCTCAGTCACCAGCACCGCCGCGTTCAAGTCGATGCCCGCCTCCACCACCTGGGTAGCGACGATGATGCGGCCGGCCTCGCCCGGCGGCTCGTTGATCTTGCGCACCAGTTCCGTCCGCTCCCGCGCCCGGAATCTAGAGTGCAGCAGCGTGCATGGGACCGTCCCGTCGCGCACCACCTTGTGCACCTCGCGGGCCGCCGCGACGGTGTTCAGCACGACCAGGGTGAGTGTCCCCGGCCGGTGCAGATCAGCTACCGCCGCCCCGACCGCCTCGTAGGCGCCGGGCTCGGCGGCCAACCGCCGCACGGTCCGGGTGGCGTCCAGCCGGGCGGCCAGCTCACCGGTCCGCTCGGACGGCTCGATCGTCAGTACCTCAGCCGGGCCGGGCGCCGGGTTGTCCACCGTATCCAGCAGCGACTCCGACATGGTCGCCGACATGCAGGTCAACCCGAACGGCTCGGCAGTGCCGAAGTGCCGGGCGAATCCGGCAAGCTGGCGCAGGGTCGTGGTCGACTCCGGGCAGAGCTGTACCTCGTCGATAACCCAGTGAGCGCCATTGGTGACCAGCGCGAAGTCGACCGGGTAGGTGGCCCGGCCGATACCGTACCCGCGGTTCAGCCCTTTGCTGACCAGCGAGTCCACGGTGCCGACAACGACCGCCGGCCGGTGCATGTCCATCCGCCACTGCCACTGCGTCGCGCCTGCCCCACCCATGACGACGTGCAACCCGACCTGCTCGCGCAGATCCAGGTTCGCAAGCCAGCGCTCCGTCTGGCCCGCTACCTGTTCGACCAGGCTGCGCTGCGGCAACGCGTACACCAGCCGACGCGGCGTCGCGTCCGACTCCGGCCCGTGCAGCCGCCGCCACAGCCATGCCAGCACTATCCCAGTCTTCCCGCATCCGGTCGGCGCGCGAACTACGGCCGCCAGCCCGTCCCGCGCGATCCGCGCCTGGTACCCATACGGGGAATGTCCCGTTGCCTTGCTGAAGAAAGCCTCAAACGATGTCATCTCAATCCCTCGTGATGCTGGTATCCACCACTCAGACTCGACGTAATGCACACGGTGTGGGAGGTCACGCCAGCAGGCGCATGAGCAGGTCGATCAGATGCGTGGCCATGTGATCCAGACTGGTGGTGTGCGTTATCACCGCGACTATGAGGACAGCGCGGATCGTGTGGCCCCAGCGACTGAGCACGGTGACTGCGGCGGCCGGCCAGGAGTCCACAGGACTGCCGTGGTGTGGGTGGCGCTCCCGACCACGGTGCCGACGTGCATGCCGTGCCATGTCGTCGGATAGTATCATCGCTCGCTACACGTATTACGGTCCCGAAACTTGACCGGCGTGTCCAATCAACATAGGGTCTTCCCCGTTGGCCGCGAGCGGCGGGCTCCATTGCGGAGGGACTGCGATCCGTGTCCGGAACGCCAGCCTGATAGCCTCTGCGGCTCTGGCCGCAGCTCCGCCGCCACCCGGGGCCAGCCATTGGCTGGCCCCGGGTTCAACTGCGCCGACGATGCTCATTCCGCACGCACCCTGAACGGGGCCAAGCGTGAGAGCACGGCCTGGTTAGGCCGTACGGCCCGCGCCACGGCGGCTGACGTCCGGGCTCCCGGAACGGCGGCTGAAGCCGCTGCCCACCAGGCGTTGGCTGATACCCCACCCGCCGGAAATGCCGGTCAGGTGACCGGGACAATGACCGCCGCCACCAGCCGACCGCCGTCGATGTCGAGGACGCCAAGTGTCCCGTGCGCCTGTGTCCTCCTGTCGCTGGGCGAACCGGGGTTGAAGATCCGCTGGCCGTCCGTTGCCTGGTCCACCGGGATGTGGGAGTGGCCGAAGACCACCAGGTCCGCAAGTGTCCCGTGCGCCTGTGTCCTCCTGTCGCTGGGCGAACCGGGGTTGAAGATCCGCTGGCCGTCCGTTGCCTGGTCCACCGGGATGTGGGAGTGGCCGAAGACCACCAGGTCCGCGTCCGGGAACCAGCGCCGCAGCCGGGCCGCCCGGCCGGAGGCGGGGCCGGAGTCGTGCACCATCGCCAGGCGCACGCCGCCGAGATCGGCCTCGAGGGTGTCCGGGGCACCCCAGGCGGCGACGTCGCGGCCGTCGTTGTTGCCCCGCACCGCCCGGACCGGCGCGTACGCGCCAAGCTCGTCGAGCACGTCCGCCGTGCACACGTCGCCGGCGTGCAGGATCAGGTCCGCGCCGCGCAGATGGCCGGCCACCCGGGGCGGGCAGGAGCGCCAGCGGCGGGGGGCGTGGGTATCCGCCAGGACGACCACCTTCACGGCTTCATCTTGCCGGACCACGGCACGCGCGTGCCGTGCGCCGACCGGCGGCACCGGTGACCCGCGGCCGCCGGCGGGCTCCCATGCCCTGGCCGGCGCCCGCGGGCCGCCGCACCGGTGTCACCCGCCGGGGAACTGGCCCAGGTAGAACCTGGTGCCCTGATCGTCGGTGCAGTCGGCCGTCAGGCCGTACGGCTCCTGCCGCGGCTCGGTCGCCGTGCCGCCCGCCGCCCGCACCCGGCCCACTGCTTCGCGCAGGTCGGCGACCCGCCACATCGGCACCGTGGTGGCCTCGGCGTGCCCGCCGGACAGGCCGGCCATGGGCGTGGCGCCCTCCACCTGCCAGCCGTCGGCGATCCGGCCTGGGGAAAACCGCCAGCCGAGCACCGCGCCGTAGAAGTCGCGGGCCAGGCGCGAGTCCGCCACCTCGAAGGTGATGTAGGCAAGGTCCCCATCGCGCGGCGCCGCCACCGGGCCCGCCGCGGCCGCGCCGGCCATCCCCGCCGCACCGGCACCCGGCTGGCTGGGCGCCAGGTACTGGTGCACGGCGAACCGGGTGCCCTGGTTGTCGGTGCACTCGGCCACCGTGCCATACGGCCGCTCGATGGGGTCGCCGGCCTGGCCGCCGGCCGCCCGCACCCGCGCCGCCGCCGCCGTGGCGTCATCCACCACGTAGGAGCAGAACAGCGTGGTCCGGGGCTGGCCGCCCCACAGGCCCTGCGGCGGCGTCGCCCCCGGCACCCGCCGGGCACGCGGGTTATGTGAGGGCTCGTACTGCCAGCCGAAAACGGCGGCGTAGAACGCCGCTGCCCGGCCGATGTCCGGGACCCAGAGCGATGCGTACCCGACATCGCCCTGCCGGGATGCCCCGGCCCCGCCCGGGGCCTGGTCATCGGCCACATTAGTGGCCCCGCGGCGCCGGGTGGCGGCGACCGGGGCCGGATGAGGGCGCCTGAGTGCGTCACTATCAGACACAACGACTCCTTCCGGGAGATCGAGGGCGCGCTCCAGGCGCGCCCGCAGCCGGGCGGCGAACGCGGGATCGGGGTCGGCGGGCGTGACCGGCGCCCGCAGCACGCCGAACGGGTCAGCCATCGCCGTCCCCCTCCCCTTCGCGGCTGTAGGCGGCGCGGAACGCCGACCGCGCCCGCACCAGCAGCGCCTCGGTGGCATGCACGGTGCGGCCGAGCAGGTCAGCGACCTCCGGCACGGGCAGGTCGTCCATGTACCGCAAGGTGAGCACGGCCCGGTGATGCGGCCCGAGCCGCTGCAGCACGTCCCGGGCCCGCAGGGCGTCCAGCCTGGCGTCCCACGGGTCGTCCGGCTCGGCCGGGGAGCCCGGCTCGGCCGCGACCGCGTGCAGCGCCCGCCGTTCCCGGGCCTGGCGGCGCCAGTGGTCGCTGAGCTTGTGCCGGGCCACGCCGACCAGCCAGGCCGTGCTCACCGGCGCCCCCGGCCCGGCCCGGACCGCGTCCACCGCCGCGAGGAACGTTTCCGCGGTGAGGTCCTCGGCTACCGCCCGCTGCCCGCACCGGGCCAGCAGGTAGCCGTAGACCTGCGGCAGGGCGTGATCGTAGAGCGCCAGCAGCCGCGCGCCGGCACCCGCCGGCCGGCCTGCTGGCTGCTCGCTCATACCCTCATCGTCGCTCCGGCGGCCCGTGCTCCGACGGGTGACACGGGGATTTCTGCCGCCCGGGCCCCGAGGTCATGGCGATCGTCGAGGACATGCACGGCTGACGGCGGGCCGACCGTTCCGGCCCTGGCCCGGTTATCGTGGCCACATGCCGGACCGCAAGGAGATCCTGGAGGTGGCGGGCCGCCCGGTCGTGATCACCAACCCGGACAAGGTCTTCTTCCCCGCCAGCGGTGTCACCAAGCTCGACATGGTCCGCTACTACCTGAGCGTCGCCGACGGGGCACTGCGCGGGGTGGCGCGACGGCCCATGGTGCTCAAGCGGTTCGTGCACGGCGCCGACGGCGAGGCGTTCTTCCAGAAGCGCGCACCGGACAAGCGCCCCGACTGGATGCCGGTCGTCACGCTGAGATTCCCGTCCGGCCGCAGCGCCGACGAGATCGTGGTCAGCGACGCCGCGCAGCTCGCCTGGGTGGTGAACCTGGGCTGCATCGACCTCAACCCGCACCCGGTCCGGGCGGACGACCTCGACCATCCCGACGAGCTGCGGGTGGACCTGGACCCGGTG
>WNGD01004170.1_pt1 | contig 14333 bp, 11 predicted proteins | sample 5400671 | NCBI WGS metagenome assembly WNGD01 (sample SAMN13153369, study PRJNA577476) | soil metagenome | isolation source: 40 cm soil or saprolite under grassland replicate 2 | place: USA:California | collected 2016-06-15
GGCCGGGCTTGGCAACCCCGGGCGGGAATACGAGCGCACACGGCACAACGTGGGGTGGATTGTGCTGGATGAGCTAGCGCGGCGGCACGGCGGCTCGTGGCGGTCGAAGTTTTCCGGCTCGCTCGCGGAGGTCAGGCTCGGCGGCGAGCGACTGGCCCTTTTGAAGCCGGAGACCTATATGAACGAGTCCGGGCGCTCTGTCGGGGCCGCAGGGCGGTTCTTCAAGACCGCTCCGACGAACGTGCTGGTCGTGCACGACGACGTCGACCTTGACCCGGGCCGGCTCCAGGCGCGGCTGGGCGGAGGCCTCGCAGGACACAACGGCTTGCGCTCGCTGGCCCAGCAGCTCGGCTCCCGGGAATTCCTGCGGCTGCGGGTCGGTGTCGGCCGCCCAGGGCGCGGCGACCGCCGGCCCGTCTCGGACTATGTCCTCTCACCGTTCGAGCCGGAGCTCGACGTCGAGGCGCTCGTCGGCCGGGCTGCCGACGCGGTCGAGACGATCGCAGCCGAGGGTCTCGAAGCTGCGCAGACCCGCTTCAACTAGACACGAACCCGAGACCGTTACGTATTTCACACGCGCGACTTTCCCGAATAGGCTGACGACGGGGAGGAGGTACCGAACTAAGGGACGGTCGCGCGGATACCATGACGGCCGCGGAACCGCCCGGTTCCGCCTTTCGTCATGGACCGGCCGGTACTCCACGCATTCGTCCGCGAGCTTGCCGCCGAAGAGCGGCTCGGCGCGTTTGCCGACGCGCTCCCGACTCGAGCGCGCGTCTCCGAGCCGGCGCTACCGCTTCTCCTAGCCGCGCTCCACGAGCGGCTCGGCCGCGGTCTCGTGTGCCTGCTGCCCGATGACGCCGACGCGCGCGATGCAGCGGAAGCGGCGTCGTGGTTCCTCGGCGGCGAGCGCGTCGGCCTGCTCCCGAGCCGGGGCGTCCACTGGGGCTCGGGACTCGAGCCGCCGCCGCATCTCGTCGGCGAGCGCGCGCGCGCGCTCGCGGTGCTCGAAGCCGGCGGGCTCGTCTGTGCCTCCGCCGCAGCCCTCGCCGAACCCGTCCCGCCGCGCGCGACGCGCCCGCAGCCACTCGAGCTCGCGGAGGGAATTGCCCCCGGGATCGACGCGCTCACCGAGCAGCTGGCGCTCGCGGGCTACGAACGGGTCGATCGGGCCGAGGAACGCGGGCAGTTCGCAGTTCGCGGCGGCATCGTCGACGTCTTCCCGACCACCGGCCGCGAGCCGCTTCGGGTCGAGTTTTTCGGCGACGAGATCGAGGCCATCCGTGCCTTCTCGCCCTTCACCCAGCGAGCGCTCCATCCCGTTGACCAGGCGACCATTTTCCCCGCCACCGAGCGGCGGCGGGATCTCGTCGAACCGACGCTGCTCGACGAGGGAGAGGCCCGGCCCGTCCCACGCGACCTCGTTCAGGTCCTCGATCGTCCGCCGGATCTCGTCTGGCAGCCGGATGAAGTGCGCGCGGTCTGGGCTGAGCTCGGCCTGGAGCGATCGCTGAAGCGCGTCACCGAGCTCGACGCGCTCCCGGCCGGGCAGCCGTTCGCGTTCGAAGCGCAGCGGCCGGCGCTTGCAGCACGAGGACTGTCCGAAGCCGAGAACGAGCTAGCGACCCTGGTCCGCGCGGGCATCCGCGTGGTCGTCGCCTTCCCGCACCGCGGTGAGGCTCTGCGCACCCAGAATCTGTTGCGCCGCGTTGAGGCTCGGCTGCTCGAGCCGCAGGACGACCTCCCTCGCGAGGCGGAGCTCATGTTCGCCCTGGCCCCTGCACGCCGCGGCTTCGTGTGGCGCGAGCTCGGCCTTGCCCTGCTCCCGGACACGCAGGTCTTCAGGAAGCGCCCGCGCGTCACCCCAGGAGCGCTGGGCGTTGGGCGGGCGCTCCAGTCGTTCGCCGACCTGCGCACCGGGGACTACGTCGTCCACGAGGACCACGGTGTCGGCCGGCTGCTCGGATTCGAGACGAAGGAGGTCGGCGGCGTCACCCGCGACTACCTCTTCCTCGGCTTCCGCGGGGACGACCGGCTGTACGTTCCGCACGAGCAGATTGGCAAGGTCTCGCGCTACATCGGCGCCGACGCGCAGGCTCCGGCGCTCTCGAAGCTCGGCGGGCGCGCCTGGCAGAACCTCAAGTCGCGGGCCCGCGAGAGCCTGCGCGAGCTCGCAGGCGAGTTGCTCGCCCTCTATGCACAGCGCCAGCAGGCGTCTGGTTTCCCGTTCGACCTCTCGAACGAGTGGCTCGAGCGGCTGGAAGCCGACTTCCCCTACCGCGAGACCGAAGACCAGCAACGGGCGATCGAGGCGGTGAAGGAGGATCTCGAGGCTGCGCAACCGATGGACCGCCTCGTCTGCGGCGACGTCGGCTTCGGCAAGACCGAGGTCGCCCTGCGCGCCGGCTTTGCCGCCGCCGTCAACGGGAAGCAGACGCTGATGCTCGTGCCGACGACCGTGCTGGCACAGCAGCACTGGAACACTTTCCGCGAGCGCTACCGTGATTTTCCCGTCCGGGTCGAGATGCTCTCGCGGTTTCGTCCGCCCGCCGAGGCAAAGCGGGTGCTCGCAGACTTCGCCGCCGGCAAGGTCGACGTCCTGATCGGTACCCACCGGGTGCTCTCGCGCGACGTGATCCCGAAGGAGCTCGGGCTCGTGATCGTCGACGAGGAGCAGCGCTTCGGCGTCGCACAGAAGGAGCTGCTGCGGTCGCTGCGCCTCGAGGTCGACGTGCTCGCTCTCACCGCGACGCCGATTCCGCGCACGCTCCACATGTCGCTCTCGGGCCTACGCGACATCTCGGTGATCGAGACCCCGCCGGAGGGTCGGCGCCCGATCCGCACGTACGTCGGCGAGCTCGACGACGAGCTGATCGTCTCGGCGCTGACCCGCGAGCAGGAGCGAGGAGGCCAGTCGTTCTACCTGCACAACCGCGTCGAGACGATCGAGGAAGCCGCGTTGAAGCTGCAGCAGCTCTGCCCCGAGCTGCGCTTCGTCGTCGCCCACGGCCAGATGCGGGAGCGCGAGCTCGAGCAGCGGATGCTGAGCTTCCTGAGCGGCGATGTGGATGTGCTCGTCTCGACCACGATCATCGAGTCCGGCCTCGACATCCCGCAGGCGAACACGTTGATCGTGGAACGTTCGGACACCCTCGGGCTCGCGCAGCTCTACCAGATCCGCGGCCGCGTGGGCCGCTCCGACGTGGTCGCTCACTCCTACCTCTTCTATCCGAGCTCGCAGGAGCTCACTCCTGAGGCCCGGGCGCGCCTTGCCACGCTCGCCGACCATACCGAGCTTGGTTCGGGGTTCGCGATCGCGATGCGCGATCTCGAAATCCGGGGCGCGGGCGACCTCCTCGGCGCGGAGCAGTCGGGGCACGTTGCGGCGCTCGGCTTCGAGCTGTACGTCGAGCTGCTCGGTGAGGCCGTCGCCGAGCTCTCCGGCCAGCGCCGCGCCGTCGCGCGGCCTGTGCGGATCGACGCGCGTGTGGACGCATACGTCCCCGCGGCCTACATCGGCTCGGAGGCTCTGAAGATCGACCTGCACCGAAGGCTTGCCCTTGCCGAATCCGAGGACGAGTTGCGAGAGCTGCACGCGGCCACGGAGGACCGCTATGGCCCGGTGCCGGAACCGGTCGAGAATCTGTTTGCGATCCAGGAGGCGAAGCTGAAGCTCGCCCGCATCGGCGCCGACTACCTCGTCTTCCGCGGCGGCCGTGCGACCGTCGGCCCGCTCACGCTCGGCTCGAGCGAACTCCGATCGCTGCGTGGCCAGGTCGACACGGCGGTCTACACGATCGCGAGCCGAGAGGTGTCGCTTCGCGACGACGCGTTCCCCGGAGCCCTCCGACTGGTCGATGCTATACTCGATGCGCGCCGAGCAGCTTGAGAAAACCCCTGCTCCTGGCGCTCTTTCTATGAGACATACGCTTCTGTTCCTTCTTGTCGTAGCGGTCCTCGGCCTGGCCGTGGGCTGCGGCGATTCACCGCCGTCGGTTCCCGCCAACGCCGTCGCAGTCGTCGGCAGCCAGCCGATCAAGAAGGACGCTTTCGACAAGCTCGTCGCCCAGGAAAAGCGCCTCTACGCGACGTCGAAGCGGGCCTTTCCGACCGCTGGAACCACCCAGTACGCGACGCTTCGCAACCAGCTCGTCCAGTACTTGATCGGGAACGAAGAGTTCAGCCAGAAGGCCAAGGAGCTCGGGGTCAAGGTCAGCGACAAGCAGGTCGACGACCGGCTGACGCGGGACAAGGCTCGCGTCTTCGTGGCCAAACCCGGCCAGAAGGTGCTGACGAAGGCCGAGATCGAGAAGAAGTACCTCGAGCAGATCAGAAAACAAGGCGTCAGTGACGCGCAGGTGCGCGAGAACATCCGGCGCCAGCTCCTGAGCGAGGCCGTCTTCGCCAAGGTGACCGAGAGCGCGAAGGTCAGCGACTCGGAGATGAAGAGCTATTACGAGAAGCACAAGAAGGACTATCAGCAGCCGAAAACGCAAGAGACACGCGACGTGCGCCACATCCTCGTCAAGACGAAGGCGCTCGCTGACCGCCTGTACAACCAACTGAAGGCGAAGCCGTCGCTCTTCGCGAGCTTCGTCAAGAAGTACACGACCGACACGCAGTCGAAGATCTACGGTGGCAGGCTGCCCACCGGTGCCGGCCCGGGGCTGACCGTTGCGCCGTTCACGAACGCGTCATTCGCGCTGAAGACGCATGAGATCTCGAAGCCGGTGCGTTCGCAGTACGGCTGGCACATCATCCAGGCACTGGGGCCGATCCGGCCCGGCCACAAGGCCCAGGCGATGCCATTTGACCGGGTCAAGGAGACGATTCGTCAGCTGCTCCTACAGCAGAAGAAGAACGACGTGCTGAAGAACTGGGTCACGAAGACACGGAAGGACTTCTGCTCGAAGATCGGCTACGCGCCCGGCTACAAGCCGCCGGCGAATCAGGATCCCTGCAAGCAGTCCTCGTCGACCTCGTCGAGCTCGGTCAGCACTACGTCGACGCAGTGAGCCTCGCCGAGGCGCTGGTCGACCTGCAGCGGCTGACCGAGCGGCTGCGGCGGGAGTGCCCCTGGGATCGCGAGCAGACGACCCGGACGATCGTCCCGCATACGGTCGAGGAGGCCTACGAGGTCGCCGACGCCGCGCTCGCGGACGATCGCGAGAAACTGCTCGATGAGCTTGGCGATCTGCTCTTCCAGGTGTACTTGCTCGCGCTCTTGCTGGAAGAGAACGGCGACGGCGACCTCGAGCAGGTGGCGCGGCTCGTGCACGAGAAGCTCGTCCGCCGCCACCCGCACGTCTTCGGCGAGGCGGAGGCGCGGACCGCGGGGCGTGTGCGCGAGAACTGGGAGCGGATCAAGACGGCCGAGGAGGGTCGCGAGGGGATCTTTCACGACATGCCCGCCGCGCTGCCGGCGCTGCTTCACGCGCGCAAGGTCCAACGCCGCGCACGAGCGGTCGGCTTCGAGTATCCGGACGTTGCCGGCGCCTTCGCCGACCTCGACGACGAGCTGCGCGAGTTGCACGAAGCCATCGCGGAGGAGCCGGACCCCGCGCCCGAGCGCGAGCCGGACCTGCGCGCCTTCGAAGAGCTCGGCGACGTTCTCTTTGCTGCCGTGAACGTCGCGCGGCGTCTGAATATCGACCCGGAGCTCGCTCTCCGGCAAACGAGCGAGCGGTTCGTCTCGCGGGTCGAGCAGGCGGAAAAGCTCGCGACCGAGGAGGGGCGAGAGTTCGCGACACTTTCGCTCGCCGACCAGGACGAATACTTCGACCGGGCGAAGGAAGGGCGCTCGTGAGCAGCCCGATCGCCGCGGTCACCGCCCGCCAGATTCTCGACTCTCGCGGAAACCCGACCGTCGAGGTCGAGATCGGCCTTGAGTCCGGCGCCCGTGGGCGGGCCGCCGTTCCCTCAGGGGCTTCGACCGGACGCTTCGAGGCTGTAGAGCTCCGGGACGGTGACGAGCGCGCCTATCTCGGCAAAGGCGTTCTGCAGGCCGTTCGGAACGTGCAGACGGAGATCGGACCGGCACTCGTCGGGCGCGATCCTGCCGAGCAGCGCGCCCTCGACGAAGCGCTGATCGAGCTCGATGGGACGCCGAACAAGTCGCGCGTCGGCGCGAACGCGATCCTCGGGTGTTCCCTGGCCGCGGCGAAAGCGGCCGCTGCCGACGCCGGCGTCTCGCTCTATCGCTGGATCGGCGGGGTCGACGCCCACGTCCTGCCCGTCCCGATGATGAATGTGATCAACGGCGGCGCGCATGCTCAGAACTCGCTCGACCTGCAGGAGTTCATGCTTGCCCCTGCGGGTGCGGAAAGCTTCGCCGAGGGCCTCCGGATCGGCTCCGAGGTCTTCCACACACTGAAGGCGGTCCTGCACGAGCGTGGGCTTTCGACGGCGGTGGGCGACGAAGGCGGTTTCGCTCCCGATCTGCCTTCGAGCGAAGCTGCGATCGAGACCGTTCTCGAGGCGGCCGAGCGTGCCGGTCACCGCGATCGCGTTGCGCTTGCCCTGGACCCAGCTTCGACCGAGCTCTACCGCGACGGCGGCTACCACTTCGAGCGCGGGGGAGGCATTCGCGACGCAGCCGGGATGATCGAGCTCTACCGCTCGTTCGCCGAACGCTTTCCGCTCGTCTCGATCGAGGACGGCCTGGCGGAGGACGAATGGGGGGCGTGGCGATCGCTGACGGAGGAGCTCGGCGAGCATCTTCAGCTCGTCGGGGACGACCTGTTCGTCACGAACGTCGAGCGCCTCCAGCGTGGGATCGACGAGGGCGTCGCAAACGCGATCCTCGTGAAGGTGAACCAGATCGGAACGCTGACGGAGTCGCTCGACACGATTGCGCTCGCCCGCTCGAACGGGTACGGCGTCGTGATCTCTCATCGCTCGGGCGAGACCGAAGACACCACGATCGCCGACCTGGCCGTGGCGACGAACGCGAGCCAGATCAAGACAGGGGCGCCGTCGCGGACGGATCGCGTCGCGAAGTACAACCAGCTGCTCCGGATCGAGGAAGAGCTGGGCACCGCGGCGGTCTATCCAGGCTGGGACGCATTCCCGCGCGCCAAGCGCTGATCACCGTCGCGCTTTAGGCACACCTCGTCACAGACATGCGCGCTTTCCGCGAATAGGCTCATGGCGGGGAGGAGGTGGGATGTGCCTTAAGAATGGGCCCGTAGCGCTAGCGGTGTGAAAACCGAGCGCTAATCTTGATCGATGGCCAACTCAGAGCCCCGCCGAACGAAGATCGTCGCCACACTCGGGCCTGCCTCCGCAAACCCGACCGTGGTGAACGCCCTTGCTCGCGCGGGGATGGACGGCGCCCGTCTCAACCTCTCGCACGGAACGCATGCCGATCACGCAGAGAGCGCGCGCCTCGTCAGGGCCGTCCAGGAGGAGGCCGGCCGTCCGATTGCACTGATCGCCGACCTACAGGGGCCGAAGCTACGTATCGGCGATCTCCCAGGGCCGGTCACGCTGAAGTCCGACGAGCACATCGTCGTTGCCGGAGAGCCCACGGAGAACAGTGAGCTGCCCATCAGCCCGGCTGTGATCGGCGAGGTGCTCCAGCCGGGACACGAGGTGTTGATCGACGACGGTCACGTCCGCCTCCGGGTCGAGAAGGTAGAGCGCGGCCGCGCTCACTGCGCCGTCATCACGGGCGGGGTCGTCACCGCGCACAAAGGCGTCAACGTCCCCGGAGTCCCGGTTCCGATCCCGTCGCTCACGCGAAAGGACATAGACGACCTCGACTTCGCGCTCGAGCTCGGTGTCGACTTCGTCGCGCTCTCCTTCGTTCGCTCGGCGGCCGACGTCCGAGACCTGCGCGACCTGATCCAGCAGGCCGACTCGACCGCGCACGTGATCGCAAAGATCGAGAAGGCCGAGGCTGTGGATGCGCTCGAATCGATCCTGGTCGAGACCGACGCCGTCATGGTCGCCCGCGGCGACCTCGGGGTCGAGATCGGTCCCGCCCTCGTTCCGCTCCTGCAAAAGCGGATCATCGCCGCCGCACTCGATCGCGGGAAGCCGGTGATCACCGCCACCCAGATGCTCGAGACGATGACCCATCAGCCCGAGCCCACCCGTGCGGAGGCGAGCGACGTCGCCAACGCGATCCTGGACGGAAGCTCGGCCCTGATGCTCTCGGGCGAGACGGCGATCGGCGAGTACCCCGTCGAGTCGGTTGCGACCATGGACCAGATCGCTCGGGCCGTGGAGCCGAGCCTCGGCTACCGTCATCAGCTTCCAGGCGCGGCCGAGCTGCCGTCGGTGGGCCAGGCGATGTCAAACGCAGCCTGCGACCTCGCCGAGGCGCTGGGAGCGAAGGCGATGCTGGTGCCGACCTTCACCGGGAGCACCGCCTCCGCCGTCGCCCGCCTGCGCCCTCGGCGCCCGATCATCGGCCTCACCCACCAGCCCTACTCGGTCCGCCACCTCGCGATCGAGTGGGGCGTGACACCGATGTTGATCCCCGAATGCAGTGACGTCGAGGATCTCTGGAATCGCTCGCTCGAAGCGGCGCGCGCGAGCGGGATCGTCGACTCCGGCGACAGGGTCGTGATCACAGCGGGAACGGCTGTGAATGTCCCCGGCGGAACGAATGTGATCAAAGTCGACGTGGCCTGATCGAGAGCGGCGCAGGAGCGCACCGCCGTTCGCCGAACCACGGAAGCCCATGCCAGCACGCCCCCAGAAACGCGGGCGGAAGCGACCGCCGCGCTCGAGAGTCTTCATCCGCTGGCTCGTGCTGGGCGGCGTCATCCTCGTCGTCTTCCTCTACTACCGTCCGCTGCGCACGTATTTCCACGCACGCCAGGCTCTGGCCCAGCGCACGGCAGAGGTCCGCGACCTACGCCGGCAGCAGCATGCGCTCGAGCGCCGCGTGGCCCGCGCGGCGAGCGGGGGCGAGCTCGTCCGGGAGGCCCGGCGGCTCGGGCTCGTCAAGCCAGGCGAGCGCCTCTTCATCGTCAAGGGGATCGAGGCGTGGCGGAAGGCGAGGGCTACGATCGGGGGCGGTGGATGATCGAGCGACGCTCGAGCGGCAGCTGGGCCGAGCCCCACGCGCCTTCCGGCGCGTCGTCGTGCGCTGCCCCTTTGGCCGTCCTGCCGTAACGGAACAGGCACCCTACGACGACGCCGGGCGGCCCTTTCCAACCACCTATTATCTGACGTGTCCGCGCCTCGTTGCCGCGGTTGCCCGCATCGAGGCGGCCGGTGGCGTCGGTCGCTGGAGCCGCGCCGTAGCCGATGATCCCGAGCTCCGCGCGAGCCTCGAGCGCGCGACGGACCGGCAGCGTCGAGTCCGCCGGGGGCTCGCGGGCGGCTCGACAGGACCCGATGACGGCCACGTGCTCGAGCTTGGTATCGGCGGCGCTCGAAACCCCGAGCAGCTCAAGTGCCTGCACGCCCACGTTGCATTCGCGCTCGCCGACCGGGGCTACGAGCTCGGCGAGCAGATCGTCGCGGAGCTCGGCACCCTCTGGCCCGAGGGCCGCTGCTGCACCGACTAGCATCGGCCTCCGTGGTCGTCGCGCTCGAGAACACACGCCGGGAATGGGAAGAGGGTTATCGCCGGTTCGAGGCGGAAGTCCGCGATCCCGTCCTCTCGCCGCGGCTTCACGCCCAGCTCGAGGTGGTGACGGACGAGCTTCGCCGCCAGATCGGCCAGCACTTCACGCTCGCCGAGCTCGCCCGCCGCTACGCCGAAGCCGAGCGCTGGACGCGCGCCGCCGTGGCCGAGCGCGCCCCGGCTCCCAACTGGCCGCGTTATCTCGCGATCGTCGAGGACGCCGCATTTCATCTCTACTCCCGCGGCGCGGTCGACTACGCGCCTTGAGCGCGGCCGGCCGCTCAGCCGATCGTCGCCGCCGCGCGCAGTTGGAACGGCGAGTCCTCGGGATCATGCTCGCCGCGCTCATCTTCGTGCTCGGCATCGCGCTCGGGGAAGCGCTTCACGACAACCCGAGCCCCGGCGGCAATCGGATGTTCGTGCGCACCCTGCAACCCTCGACACTGCCGCCGGTTCGGGAAACTGTCACCGTCACCGAGCCGTAATCGTGTTTGAAGGTTGTAAGAAATGGTCAGATTTGGCTAGATTCACTCCGTGGCCAACCGAGATCCCAATGACCACCGGCGCGCCCCGGCCAACGAGCCGGACTGGCTGACCCTCGGCCAGGCCGCGAAATACCTCGGCGTGGCCCAGAGCACGATCCGTAAATGGTCCGATCAGGAGCGCCTGAAGGCGTTCTACACGCCGGGTGGTCACCGGCGCTATCGTCGGCGAGACCTCGACACGTTCCTGGAGCGATCGGGCCGCGGGCGCACACACACCCAGGGAGGCCCGCTCGTGCTGATCGTCGACGACGACGAGCGGCTCCGGGAGTACGTCCGGGTCAACCTCGAGATGGAGGGGTACGAGGTCCGCGAGGCCGGCAGTGCCGAAGAGGGGCTCGCTGTGCTCGAAGACGCCTCCCCCGACCTGATCTTGCTCGATGTGATGATGCCCGAGGTGGACGGTTGGGAGATGCTCCAGCGCGTCCAGGAGCGACACGGCGTCGGCTCGATCCCGGTGATCATGTTCAGCGGCAAAGTCGACGAGGACTCGATGGCTGAGGCGGCGACTCGCGGCGCGCAGGGCTTCATCGGCAAACCGTTCAACCCGCAGCAGTTGATCGCTTCCACGAAGCAGCTTCTGCCGGTCTGAGCTTCGACCGACACCTCGAGCGGTGGGTCGTTCACCACCGCGCCGGCTGGCTGAATCCGATCTTCGAGGGGCTCTCGTGGATCGGGACGGACGGCGCCGTCTGGATCGCGATCGCCCTCGTCCTCGCGGTGATGTGGCGCAGACCCGGGATTCTGCTGGAGGTGATCGCGGCGGCTCTCGCCTCCGAGCTGCTCTCCTACGGTCTGCGGCAGTGGATCGCGCGGGACCGGCCTCCCGTCACCTACGCGCGTCCGAAGGCTCTCGTCAGCGTTCCACATTCGGGCTCGTTCCCGTCGGGGCACACGATGACCGCCTTCGCCTGCGCGACGGTCCTTGCCTGGACGGTCCCTCGGTTGGCCGTGCCCCTCTTCGCCCTCGCGGCCGCGATTGGGTTTTCGCGGATCTACGTCGGGGTGCACTACCCGTCCGACGTGGTGGGCGGAGCCGCGCTCGGATTGGCGATCGCTACAGCTCTTCAGTGGCTCGTAACAAGCCGGCGACGATCACGCCGAGCGCCGAGAGCAGGCTGATCCAGATCCCGATCCCACGGCCTGCTCCCACGAAGTCGTCGGGAATCGAGATCAGCCGGATCAGGACGAAGATGGTTGCCAGCGAGCCGAGCGCGATCACGACGAGGCTCTCGGGAACCGTTGCCGGCAGCTCGATTCCGGCCTCGCGCAGCGCGACGAGCGCGAGCACGGCGAGACCGACGAAGAAGACGAGCTTCCCGAGTGCGCCGGTGTGCCAACCGATGTAGGCAATCGTCGGGCCCACCGGCGAAGACCCGGCGTACCAATCCGTAAACACGGAGACGGTAAGGAGGAGCCCGCAGAGCCAGGTGAGTCGCTCACCGAGTGCCCAGACGCCAGCCGGAGCGCGCGAAAACGGATCGCGCCGCCGGGGCTCTTCGACGACCGGAGGGTAGGGATCCTCAGTCTGCACGCGCGCAGTATGGGCATGAATTCGCCACGAAGTCACGGAGAAGCTCTCCTCTCAGGGTCTTGCGCATTGCCGCCGGAGGCGGGCTGAGCCCGCCGGGAGGCTCACAGTCCCAGAGACGTCGGTCCGGAACGGCGCTCCGACGGCTCCTGGACCGGGGGAGCCAAACTCACGTTCGCAAGGAGGGGCGCTCGCGGGGGAACCAGGGGGTCCTCCGCGGTTCTAGAGGCCGAAAAGGTGCTGGATCTCGTGCCAGACCGTCAGGCCGACGAAGAAGCTGAGCCCGAGGAGGACGAGCACGACCGCCCAGAAACGAAGGTCGGCGTGGCGGCGCTCGCGGTGGCGCTGCTCCCGGGCCATCCGCTTGGCGCGCTGGCGGCGGTAGGCCCGCCTGATCGCGTCCGGGTCGACCACGGGATCGGAGGCAGGCGGCTGCTGTGCAGGTTCGGCCACGACGGGGATTCTAAAGCGGTCACGACCTCGCAACCGAACCGGGCGGGCGGCGTCCGCCGGAAGGGCGTACCATTTTTGTGCGTGGACGAAGCGGGTCACCGGGATTCCCCGGCGCGATTTTCGGCTGCAAGCGTGTCCGAGTCCGGGCTCGGCGCGCTCGCGGGCGTGACTCGGCGGCTTGCGGACGGAACGCCGCTCGACGCCGCGATCGAGGCACTCGTTCAGGCGGCTGCTGTAGCGACCTCGGCGGACCTTGTCCTCGCCCGGGCGCTGGAAGGCGGGACGCTGACCGTCCGCGGCGTGTCCGCTCCCACGACCGCGCTCGCGGCCGAGCTCGAGGGTACGCGCCTTACCCCTGCCGAGGTGCCGTCGGCAGAGCTCGACGACCCGGCGAAACTTGCCTCTCCGCTGCGCCGCGCGGTCGAGCGCCACGGGATCGAAGCGGTGCTCCAGCTCCCCGCCGTCTCGGGCGACCGCATGGTCGGCACGCTCGAGTTCTTGCGTGCCCGCCGGCCGTTCGACCCCGGCGAGCGCCTGCTCGCCCGGCTCGCGGCCGAGCAACTCGGTGTCGCACTCCGGGCTTTCGGAGGCTCGAACGGGGTCAGCGTCCGTGAGACGGCGTTCGCCGACGTGCTCGAGCTGGCCGGCGATGCGCTGGCCGCAGGGTCCGACGAGAGCCGCACGGCCGACCAGATCGCACTGCTGGCGGCAGAGGCGACAGGCGCAGTCGGCTCCCTCGTCTGGAGCGTCGAAGAGGACCGCTCGCTCTCCTCGATCGCGTCGCACCGGATCGCAGAAGACGCGCCGGAGCTCGAGCTTGCGCGTGAAGTGGCGCGCCGTGCCGTCCTCGGCCCCCGTCCTGTCGTCTCCGAGACGCTCGGCGGCCTCCCAGCCGGCGCCGAGGTCGCGGCCACTCTCCAGCTCGGTCAGCCTCCCGTGGGGGCGGTCCAGCTTTTCTTCACGAGCGAGTCGGCGCCTCCGGAGCGAGTCCTCCGGGCCCTCGCGCCCTTCGGTGCGCGGGCGGCCCACGCGCTGCGCTCGAGCGAGCGCACTCGCCGAGCGGGCGCCGAGCTCGAACGGAGTCGCGCGCTGCTCGCCGTCGTCGGCCAGGCGATTGCGCAGCTCTCGCTCGCCCACACTCTGGAGACGGCGATCGACCGGGTCTCCGAGCTCCTGGAGGCCGATCGGTTGGCCGTCTATCTGGTGGAGGAGAACGAGCAGCGCCTGCTCGCGGCCGCCGGCCGTGGGCTTGCCGGCCCGCACGTGCGGATCGCGGAGCGGTTGCTCGAGCTCGCTCTCGGACCGTTTCGCAGCCGGGGCTTCCTCCTCGTCGAAGAGGCGTTGAGCGATCAACGGCTGGTGGGCGTTGCCGATGCTGTTGCAGAGGCAGGCATCGAGACCGCGCTCGCCGTTCCGCTCGTCGTCCACGACGAGGTGATCGGCCTGCTCGCGATCTATCCAGACCGCACCCGCCCGCCGACCGCCGACGACGCGGGGCTCATGACCGCGCTGGCAGCCCAGCTGGGAGTGGCCGTGCAGAATGCTCGGCTGCACGAGCGGGCGAAGCAACTCGGAGGCGAGCTCGAGCTGGCACTTTCGTCCGAACGCCAGGCCGCGCGTGAGCTTGGAGCTCTGTACGAGATCTCGCGCTCGTTCACGCACAGCCTCTCGCTCGAGACGACGCTCGACGCCGTCGCGCGCACGGCCGCCGAGCTCCTCGATGCAGACGCCGCGGTGATCCGGATGCCCGACCCGCGCGGCGACCTGCTCGTTCCGGCCGCTGTCTACCTTGCGGACGAGCAGCTCGGGGCGGCGGTGCGACCCATCGTCGAACGGGCGCACCTGATCACGGATCTACCGCTGTCCCGCATGCGGGGACCATTCATCGTCGACGCGGCGACCGCGAAGGAGCTGGGACCCGAGTACGTGCTGCTCGAGCCGTTTCTGGAGCAGGGCGCGACGGCGGCCATGCTGCCCATCTCGACGCCCGGAGAGCGGCTCGGCACCCTGACGGTTCTGTCCCTCAACCCGTCGAACCCGCTGACCGAAGAACGTCTCGAGGCGGCGCTCTCGCTCGCCGGGCAGGCAGCGCTCGCGATCGACCGCGCCCGGTTGTACGAGCAGCAGAAGGACTTCGCCGACATGATGCAGCGCTCGTTGCTGCCGCAGGACCAACCCGAGCTCGAAGGGCTCGAGGTTGGTCACGTCTACGCCTCCTCCGCCC
>WNGD01012743.1_pt1 | contig 14331 bp, 17 predicted proteins | sample 5400671 | NCBI WGS metagenome assembly WNGD01 (sample SAMN13153369, study PRJNA577476) | soil metagenome | isolation source: 40 cm soil or saprolite under grassland replicate 2 | place: USA:California | collected 2016-06-15
CATCCTGCACGGCTGCCTCGTCAAACGCCAGCCCTACAGCGAGCACATCGCATGGTCGGCTCTTGTGGAGGTTGCCGCTTGACTTTTCCAGCCGTGGGATGTCTAGGCGCGGTCGAGCACCGGAGCGAGCGCACACCTGCCGGGGTCCCCGCGCCGTGGTTGCGCGGGGGTGACGAGGAGCGCAGATCGCAACAACGCAGATGCCCTGCATGGGCGCCGGAGATCCGCCGGCCCATCGCCTCAGCCCCCCGCTGTCTCGGCCATGCGATCGCTGGCGCGCCGGGCGACGGCCTGCAGGCGCGCGACCGTCTGGCTGTACGCCATCCGCGTCGGACCGATCACCCCGAGCACTCCCTTGAGGCGGTCGGAGGGGCCGTAAGTCGTGAGGACGACAGCGCATCCCTGGAGCTGGCTGGACGTGTTTTCCGACCCGATCACGATCTGCAGGTCGGACTCCCCGATGAGCTGGCGCAGCAGCACGGTCAGGTAGCGAGTCTCCTCGAGCACCTCCAGCACCTGGTGGACACGGGAAGACTCCGCGAACTCAGGCTGCCGCAGCAAGTTGCGCACGCCGTCGTGGACGACCAGGTTCTCCGCCCCCTTCTCGTACATGTCGAGGACCGCAATGACTCGGCCAAGCAGCTCCTTTTCCAGACCTAGCGGGGCGCCGTCGTAGTGCCTGCGCGCCTCGTCGCTGGCCCGCCCGCTCAACGAAGCGTTGAACTGCGCGGTCAATCTCGTCAGATCGGCCTGCGTCGCAGGCTCGCTCGTGTTGACGACCTGCTGGCGCAGGAGATTGCCTTCGAGCAGGAGGATCAGGAGCACCTCCTTGGGCTCGAGAGAGACAAGGTCCAGGTGCTTGATCCGCGCCAGGGTGCCCTGCGGCGCGCTCGCGACAGAGGCGTTCTGGGTGACCGCCGCCACCGTCATCGCAACACGCTCCACCATGCCCTCGACATCGCCCGGCGCGGCCTTCAACTCGTCGTGGATATACGCCTTGACCCGGTCGGGAATGGGTTCCAGGTCCATCAGGAAGTCGACGAAGTAGCGATACCCGGAGTCGGTGGGCACCCTTCCCGCCGAGGTGTGTGGCTGGGTCAGATAGCCGAGGTCCGCCAGCTCGGCGAGCTCGCTGCGGATGGTGGCTGACGAAAGATTGACGAAGTAACGCGACTGTAGCGCCTGGGATCCGACCGGCACGGCGTTGGTCGTGAACTCGTGCACGACCGCCCGGAGAATCGCCTGCTTTCTGTTTTCCATCTGTTTCAGCACTCTCGGAGCGAGAGTGCCAAATCAGGTTACAGCGCCGGCGAGGCGCTTGTGGCTAGCTCTTCTTCGGTTTGGGAGTCGCGGCCGGCGTCTGGGCGGGAAGTTGCGCGGCGCAGTTGCCGTCCTTGCCAAGGTCGCTCTGTGCAATGCCGCTGACATAACCGCCGCCCTTTTTGGAATGGGCAGCCTGCGCAACGTAGAAACCGTGGTTGCAGGGGTGCGCGGCGTCCGCCTTCTTGTCAGGTTTGGCCTTGGGGCTGGCCTGGGCGGCGGCCGGCGCGAGGTGGACAGACGTCTGCCTGGCGACCAGGACCCCCGCGTAAACAAGGTCGGCGAGCACGAGCAACACGATGATCACCACGAGCGCGGTCACCGTGCCGCCGAAGCGTCCCAGACGTGTATGCAGCATCTGTCTACCCTGCCTAACGGAGTCGGCCGCGAAAACAGTCGGTCAGAGCACGGCGAGCGCGATCTGATTGTGCAGGTCCATTCCCCGCCTGGTGGGCACGATCCGGCCGTCGATGCGCCGGATGAGTCCCGCCCGCTGTAAGCGCTCCAGCTCGGAGTCGAACCCACTCGGCGCGACCATCCCATCCGCTGTCCGCAGCCCGAGCATCAGCGATTCGGCCGTCGCCTTGCGTGGTTCCAGCTCCTCGCCGTCGGCCCGGGGCGATCGCGCGGCGGCGACGTACTCGCGCGGTCGCGCGACGTTCCACCAACGCCATGCGCGGCGACCATCGGTGGCGTACGAGTGCGCGCCCGCGCCTGCCCCATACACCGGCCGGCAGCGCCAGTACGCGTGGTTGTGACGGGACTCGAAGCCGGGACGGGACCAGTTCGACACCTCGTAGCGGCGGAAATCGGCGGCCTCCAGCTCCGTGCAGGCGGCGTCGAGCTGGTCCCATTGAAGGTCGGTTTCAACCTCGGGCACCTTCCCGTCCGCGCGCCGGCGGTGGAGAAGTGTGCCCTCCTCGAAAGAAAGGCAGTACGTGGAGACGTGGTCAGGGCCGAGGGCGATCGCTCGACGCAAAGTTTCCAGCCATGTCCGCAGGCTCTGGAAGGGAACGGCGTAGATGAGGTCGATGCTCACGTTGGACATCCCCATCTCGCGCGCGAGGCTGAAAGCACGGACCGCCTGCGCTGCGTCGGTCTTGCGTTCGAGGACCGCCAGAGCGCGTGGGTCGAACCCCTGCACGCCGAGGCTCAGCCGGTTGACACCACCCTCCAGCCAGGCCGCGATCTTCGTCTCGTCGGTACTTGCTGGATTCGCCTCCAGGGTGACCTCAGCGTCCGGCGCGACGTTGAAGTTGCGGCGGATGAACTCGAGCAGCCGCGATACCTCCGCTGCGGGAAGCAAGCTCGGCGTCCCTCCTCCGAGGTAGACCGTCTCGAGCTGCTGGAACGGATATCGCTCGCGGGCGAAGACGAGCTCCCGCTCGAGGGCGTCGACATAGTCAGGCATGAGGCGGTCCATCCCGGCATACGCGTTGAAGTCGCAGTAACCGCACTTGTGCCGGCAAAACGGGATGTGGAGGTACAGGTGCCGGAACGTATTCAGGCCATCGGGCGCGTCCGGCGCGACCGAAGCTTGGCCACCGGACGCGCGCAGCGAGTCCGGACGCCTACCACCGGACTCGCGCTGCGAGTCCGGACGCTTATCAGACACCCTTGATGGTGTAGCGCTGGCCGCGCGCCGCCTCCAACTCGCGACGCAGGTGCTCAACCGCCTCCCGGTCGTTGGGCACAAGCTCTTTGATCCGCTGAGCGATTCGGTCCTCGACGCGGGCGATCTGACGGGCGATCTGCTCCACGTTCGCGTTGGTGGCGCGATACCGCTCGCGCTTACGCCACAGGCGTGCGTGCTCGTCGCGCAGGTCGGTCACCGAACGACGCACCTGGCACTCGACGCAGTAGCCTCCCTTCGTCTGGGAGCTCGGCACCTGCTTGCCGCAGTCACGGCAGAAGATCAAGAGCGCACTCATCCGTCCCCATCTCGTGGGGAGGTCGGACGAAGCCCGGCCGGGGGCGCGGGTTCGCCGGAAGCCTTGAGGTCAGCAATCACCGCCTTACTCAATTCCCTCAATCGCCTGGGCGCAATCTCAAACACCGCGTCGGGCCGCCCCGCGGCCGCCCAGACGGCCGGGTATGCAAGGAGGTCGCGGTCCATGAACACCGGCACGTCGGTCGCGTGGCCGAAAGGGGGCACGCCTCCGATCGAGTAGCCGGTCGCGACGCGGGCAGTCTCGGCGTCCGCCTTGCCGACCGGTCCGCCGACGAGCGCCGCGAGACGAGCCTCGTCGAGCCGGTTCGGTCCGCTCATCAGCGCGATCACCGGGCTGGCGCCGGTCATGAAGACGAGCGATTTGACGATCTGGCCGAGCTCGCAGCCGACGGCGGTGGCCGCGTCGGTCGCAGTCCGAGTGCCTTGCGGAAATTCCTTCACCGTCACGCCGAAGTCAGTCGTGGCAAGCCACACCTCGAATCGGTTCATCGCATCTAAGAAGATAGGGTTGTCCGATGCTCAAAGCTCCGACGCGTGTCGTGGTGACCGGCGCGGCCGGGTTCATCGGCTCGCATCTCTGCGAGCGGCTCCTGGGAGATGGACACGAGGTGATCGGCATCGATTCGTTCAGCGACTACTACGAGCGCGGCCGCAAGGAGCAGAACCTGGAGACGCTGCGCCGCGACGGCCGCTTCACGCTCGAGGAGCTCGACCTCGTCGCGGCCGACCTCTCGAAACCGCTTCGGGGCGCGAAGGTCGTCTTTCACCTGGCGGGCCAACCCGGGGTTCGCCCCAGCTGGGGCGGCCACTTCGACCGCTACGTGCAGGACAACATCGTCGCGACGCAACGCCTGCTCGAAGCCTTGCGCGAGGTGGCGGTCGAGCGCCTCGTGTTTGCGTCCAGCTCGTCGGTCTACGGAGACGCCGAGATGTTCCCCACCAAGGAGACCGCTTTGCCTCGGCCGGTCTCCCCCTACGGAATGACCAAGCTCGCGGCCGAGCACCTCACCTTTGTCTACTTGAGGAACTTCGGCATCCCCACGACCTCGCTGCGCTACTTCACCGTATATGGACCGCGCCAGCGGCCCGACATGGCCTTCGTGCGATTCATGGACGCGCTGGTCGCGAGCCATGAGATCGAGATCTACGGCGACGGCGAGCAGACGCGCGAGTTCACATTCGTGTCGGACGCGGTGGATGGAACCGTCAAAGCAGCATCGGCGGACGTGGTCGGCCAGATCGTCAACCTGGGCGGCGGCAGCCGGGTGACAGTCAACCGCGTGCTCGCGACGCTGGAGGACATCAGCCGGCTCCAGGCACGCCGGAAGTTCCTTCCCGCCGCGCCCGGCGACCCCCGGCACACCGGCGCCTCGATCAACGTGGCGCGCGAACGCCTGGGCTGGGAGCCTCGCGTCGCGCTTCGCGAGGGCCTGACGAAGCAGTGGCAGTGGTTTCAGGAGACCCGCGCCTCAGCGCGTTCTTCCGCGCTCTAGCTCCGGAACGCTGTGGGCCAGGCGGTCGCGACGGTCTCCAGCGGAGACTCGCAAGAACGCGACGCGGCCTCGTTGGCGCTGAACTCCGCGGTCGAGCGGCAGATGAGTAATCCGACGTGGCTGCCGGACAGGACGAAGTAGTCGTACTGCCCAGGCCCGGTGACGTCGTTGTAGAGCTTCAGCACGCCGTTGGCGTCGACGGTCGAGCTGCCTTTGAACGCGTCGAACAGCTCACTCGCGGCTGTCGCCGAGGTCAGCGTGAACACCGCCGCCTGCACCTCCATGTGGGTGTCGCTGTCGAGCACGTAGTCGCCGAAAAGGAAATCGCTCAAGTTCTCGGACTTGAACAGCGTCACCAGCTGGGTCGGCGCGCTGAAGTTCAACATCAGCGGTATCGCTTCGATCGGAAGTCTCGCCGCGCCGAGCAGCGTGATGTAGGCGTTCGGCGGCGGTAGGCTCGCCAGGTCGTTCGCCGAGGGCTGCGCGCCGTGGACCTTGCCGGCGATCGCGTCTTTGACTCCCGAGACCAGCTTCGATGAGACACGTCCAACCTGGTCGGAGCTTGGAAATCCATCGTTCTTCAACCACGTGCTTTCAACGACGACTGACCCGACTCGGATGAAAGTCAGCGTTTCGTACGGCGCGCCGCCGGCCGTCAGCTTCTCCCGGAAGTAAAGTGCCTTGTCGCCAACGTTCTTTCCCGTGTTGCCGCTGCCGAGGCTGCTCTCGATGTTGGTCATGAGTGACGTGGCGGAGCTCGTCTTGTCGAACTGGATGTAGCGGATCCGCCAGCTCTCCGACGTGCCGACGTTCGCGTAGCGACGGACCACCGTGTACTGGACCTGCGTCGAAAAGTTCGCGTCGTCGAGGGGCCGCACGGCGAAAGTCGGCGCCGACGGCCACCAGTCGCCGCCCAGCAACGAGCCGGCGTCGGACGCGCTCGGGCTCGCCGCATAGACGTCCATGATCTTGGCCGGGGGTGCCGACTGAAAAGGCTTCGCGCATGCACCCGCCGCGATTGCGCTCAGCGCGAGCAGCGCAAGCAGTCGCGGCAGCCTCGAGTCCGCGAGTCTAATCAAGCTTCAACACCGCCATGAACGCCTCCTGCGGGATCTCGATTGCGCCTACTCGCTTCATGCGGCGTTTGCCTTCCTTCTGCCTCTCCAACAGTTTGCGTTTCCGGGTCACGTCCCCGCCGTAGCATTTCGCAAGGACGTCCTTTCTCATCGCGGAGATCGTCTCGCGCGCGACAACCTTGCCGCCGATCGCGGCCTGGAGCGGGACCTCGTAAAGCTGGCGCGGGATGATCGACTTGAGCTTTTCCACCAGCCGCCTGCCCTGCGCCTGCGCCTTGCTCCGATCGGTGATGAGAGAGAGCGCGTCGACAGGTTCCCCGGCCACCAGCACGTCGAGTTTGACGAGGTCCCCTTCGCGAAAGCCGATCATCTCGTAGTCCATCGACGCGTAACCCTTGGAGCGCGATTTCAGCTGGTCGTAGAAGTCGTGGATGATCTCGCCCAGCGGGATCTCGTACTCGATCACGACCCGGTCGCCTGGCCGGTGTTCGAGGTGCTTGAAGGTGCCTCGGCGCTCCTGGCAGAGCTCCATCATCGGCCCCACATAAGTGGATGGCACGATGATGGATAGCTTCACGTAAGGCTCTGAGATGGATTCGATCATCGTGGGATCCGGCAGCAGCGCCGGGTTGTCAACCTCGATTACCCCGCCACGTTTCAGCTTGACGCGATACTCGACGGTGGGAGCCGTCGTGATCAGGTCGAGCTCGAACTCGCGCTCCAATCGCTCCTGGACGATCTCGAGATGAAGAAGGCCCAGGAAACCACAGCGAAAGCCAAATCCGAGGGCGGCTGAGTTCTCCGGCTCGAAGGAAAGTGCCCCGTCGTTGAGCTGCAGCTTCTCGAGCGCCTCTTTGAGGTCGCCGAACTGTTCGGAGTTCGACGGAAACAGGCCCGCGAAGACCATCGGCTTCACCTGGCGGTAGCCGGGCAGGGGTGCCGTCGCCCCATGCTCGGAGGTCGTGATGGTGTCGCCGACCCGCGCGTCGACCACGTTCTTGATCGCGGCGGTGACGTAGCCCACCTCGCCGGCGGTCAGCTTCTCCGCCGGCCGCGGGCGCGGCGCGAACCAGCCGACCTCGTCCACGTCATGGACCTTGCCCGTGTTCATCATCCGGATCTTGGTGCGGGGGACTATCTCGCCATCGACCACTCGCACATAGGTGATCAGAAGCAAAGATGACGTTGTCGCGCGCGATGCCCGTGACGTCGGAGATCTCCTCGGCCACCATCTCGGGTTGGGCGGCATCGAGGTCGATCTTGTTGACGACCGGCACGATGGTGAGCCCCGCCTCGACCGCCTGGTAGAGGTTGGCGAGGGTCTGGGCCTCTATCCCCTGCGCGGCGTCGACGACGAGGATCGCGCCCTCGCATGCGGCGAGCGACCGTGAGACCTCATACGCGAAATCGACGTGGCCTGGGGTATCGATGAGGTTGAGCTCGTAGCTCTGGCCGTCGCGGGCCGGGTATGTCATGCGAACCGCCTGGAGCTTGATCGTGATCCCGCGCTCCCGCTCGAGGTCCATCGTGTCGAGGACCTGGTCCTGCATATCGCGCTGACTGATCGACCCGGTGCGTTCGAGCAAGCGGTCGGCGAGCGTCGATTTGCCGTGATCGATGTGGGCGATGATGCAGAAATTCCGCACTAAAGCCTGCTTTGTCGTGACAGCCACGGTCAGAATGCTAGGGATCGTGAACGCGGTGCTACTGATAGGCGCTCTGGTCAGCGTGGCCGGCGTCGTTTTGTTGGTCAACCTCGCAGGGGCGGCGGATTACACGATCCGGCATCTCACCTCGAGATCGCTCGGCTCGCTGCCGCCAGGTTTCGCGGCATCGAAAGACGGCTTCCAGGTCTATGCGCTCCTGGTCCTCGGGATCGGCCTGATCTTCCTTGGCCTCGGCGCCGCCGTGACGGCCGTGACCGCGGGGATCGTTCTGATCGGGGTTGGCCTGACGGCCTTTGCCATCACCTCGGTGCTGGCGATTCGCGGCGAGGTCGCCACCGCTAAGGGCAAGAAGAGCTAGCCAAGTCGGCTAGTCCCGTCTCGCGGCGAGCGCGACAGCGAGCCCGACCAGCGCCGCCGTGTCCACCCTCAGGTTGCGTGGGCCAAGCTTGGCCGTCTCTCCTGCCAGCGCCAGCTCGCGCTCGGTCCAGCCGCCCTCCGGCCCGACCAGCAGGGTCAGGTCACGCGGCTCGGTGAGGTCGGCCAGCCGGCGGGGCGCATCCCGGACCAGCATCACCGGAAAGTCGAGTGCCGCGATCACCGCGTCCAGCGACGTCGCCGCCGAAACTTCCGGCACCCGGAGCCGCCCCGCCAGCATCGCCGCCTCGCGACAGATGGCAGACCAGCGTCCGATCTTCTCCGCGCGACCAACGCTGCGGTCGGCCTGAAACACGACAAACGCGTACGCGCCAGCCTCTGTGCAGCGGGACAGGACCAGCTCGAGGGGCGGCGAGGGAAGGTTCGCGACCGCGATCGTGATTCGCGCCGCGGGCTCGGGTTGGTGCACACGCTGCGCTGTGACCGCGCCCTCGACGTGAGCAGGCGTTACAACCTCGAGCCGCACCTTGAGCATGAACCCCTCGGGGTCGACGACCTCGATCTCTTGGCCCGGCCTTGCACGCAGCGAGCGCGCGAGGTGGTGCGCGTCGGCTCCCTGTATCACCACGCGGTCGCGCACACGGCGGCCGAAGAACGCGGGCAACCTACATCACGTTGAAGGTTTCGTAGACGGCCACCTGCGCGCCGCCCTTGATCACGGGGCATCCCTTCGCCAGCTTCGTCGCCTTGTCGAGCGAAGGCGCCTGGATGATGCTGTACCCCGTCGCACGCTGACCGACTGGGCCCTTCGCGACTGTCCCGTCTGGCTTGACCTTGTTCACCGATCCCGAAAACGGATTGCCCGGGTCAATGATCGCGGGACCCAGCCTGTTGAACCAGCTCGTCCACTGTTTCATGACCCGCGCCTGTTGCGCCGGCGTATCCGGCATGCGGCCCCCGTAGTAGATGAGGAGATATCTCACCGCGCAAAGTTTGCACGCAGCTCGCTTATCAGGGCGAGCGCGGTCGCAAGCCGGTCGCGGTTGGCCGGTAGGTTGAGCCAGCGATTCTGCCCCGAGGGGTGCGGCAGAGGGATCATCACCGGCCGCTCGCCAAAGCTCCTCCCCACGCGATCCCCGAGCGCGCCGGGGCCGAGAAAGCGCGCGATCGCCATCTGCCCGACCAGGATCAGCACCTTCGGCTCGAGCATCAGCAGCTCGGCGTCGAGCCAGTGGGCGCAATTCGCGATGCCGGCCGGTGGTGGACGCAGGTCGCCGGTGTTCCTTGCGTTGCGGCCGGGAAAGCAGCGCATCAATGCCGCGATGTAGGTCAGGCGGCGGAATTCCCCGGGATCGCGGAAGCCCGCACGCAGCATCCAGCGATCGAGCTCCTTGCCGGCGCGACCTGAGAACGGGCGCCTCGTCTCGCGCTCGGCCGGACCGGGCGCCTGGCCCACCAGGAAGAATGGCGCGCCCCACCGGCCTTCGAACGTCGGGTTGGCCTCGGCGATGATCCCCTGTTGCGCGCACACCGTGCACGCGCGGCAGGCGACCTGGTGCGCGAGAAGGGCCGCGCGGGTTTTCAGATGACGCGGACGAGGCCGGGGCTGTTCGCGATGCCTGGAATGCGGCCGCGCTTGGTCATCGGTTTGCCCGAGATCTCCTTGATGTCGGCGGTGAACGCAATCGGAGGCGCAGAGCTGATCGCCATCCCGACGCCATAGGAGTGGATCGGGCACCTCGCCGCCTCGAACTCACGGATCCGCGCCGCGTCGAGTCCGCCCGAGACGAATATCCCGACGTGGCTGAACCCGGCCTGGTCGAGCCGAGCCCTTACCTCTTGGACGAGATCGACGGTCACCCCGCCGCGCTCACCCGGCGTGTCCAGCCGCACGCCGCGCAACCGCTTGCCGAGCGCCTCGGCGACACGGAGCGCCTCCTCGGCCTCGTCCTTGAACGTGTCGACGAGCACGATTCGAAGCACGTCGTCGCCCATGTGCTCGTCGAAAGCGAGGGCGGCTTTGACCGTGTCGCCGAACAGCAGGATCATCGCGTGCGGCATGGTGCCGGACGCGCCCTGCAGGCCGGCGAGCTGCGCACCGAGTGGGGTGGCGCAGCCGGCGCAGCCGCCGACTACCGCGGAGTACTCCATCGTCGGAGCGATCAGCGGGTGGACGTGGCGGGCGCCGAAGCTGATGACGCGCTTGCCACCCGCGGCTTCGACGATCTCGCGTGCCGCGGTCGCCCAGCCGGAGCAGCTCGACAGCATGCCGAGGAGGGCTGTCTCGTAGACGCCGAAGCGTGAGTAAGGGGCGCGGACCCGAAGCACGGTTTCCTTGTTCTCCATGGCCGCGCCTTCGGCGAGGGCCCACGCCTGGTCGCCTTCCTGGAGGATTCCAGACAGCAAGCGGACAGCCTCGGCGACTCCGCATAGGACACCGGCTTTGCTGGAGAAGAAATCCATCGCCACGACCGCGTCGACGTGGGCGCCGGCCAGCGTTGTGCGCGCCCGCTGGAAGTAAACGTCGGAGGCCGGTCCGCCGTAGTAGGCGATGAGGTCGGCAGCAGGGCTGGCCGCCGTCACGGTTTGAAGTGCGCCCTGCGCGCGCCCAGCCTGCTTCATGGCGCATTGAAGTTAGCAGCCTCGGTAACATCCGGTTGCCGATGAGTGGGCCCAGTTCACAACAGGTGCTAGAGGCGCTGGCGACGATCAAGGATCCGGACCTGGGTCGCGACGTGGTCAGCCTGGGCATGATCAAGGAGATCGAGGTGAGCCAGCAAGGCCGTGTCAGCTTCACCTTCGAGCTGACGACGCCGGCGTGTCCGGTGCGCGACCGCTTCAAGTCGCAGGCCGAAGACGCGGTCGGCCAGCTGGCGGGAGTGACCGGGGTCGATGTCCGAATGACAGCCAACGTGCGGCCGGCCTTCCTGCGCCCCAAGCCGTCCGAGATCCTGCCTGGCGTCAAGCAGACGATCGCCGTCGCGTCGGGCAAGGGCGGAGTCGGCAAGTCGACCGTCGCCGTCAACCTGGCCGCGGCCCTGCGCAAGAGCGGAGCTTCGGTCGGTCTGCTGGACGCCGACATCTACGGCCCGTCGGTGCCCGTGATGACCGGCTCGCACAGCGTGCCGCAGCAGGCGAATGGCCGTCTTCTTCCGATCGAGGCGCACGGCATGAAGCTGATGTCGTTCGGCCACATCAACCCTGGGTCCGAGCCGACCATCTACCGCGGCCCGATGGTGGGCAAGGCGATCGAGGCGATGATGGTGCAGGTCGACTGGGGCGTGCTCGATTATCTGGTCATCGACCTGCCGCCAGGCACCGGAGACGCGTCTCTGACGTTGGCCCAGGCAGTGCCGCTAACCGGCGTCGCGATCGTCTGCACGCCGCAGGACGTCGCGACCGACATCGCGGTCAAGGCGCTGCAGATGTTCCGCAAGCTGAACGTGACGCCGCTCGGCCTGATCGAGAACATGAGCTGGTATGTGTGCCCTAGCTGCGGGCACCGTCACGAGATCTTCAGCCATGGCGGGGCCGAATCCGCGGCCAGGCGCCTGGGGGTGCCATTCCTCGGCGCGGTCCCGCTCGAGGAAGGCATCCGGGAGGACGCCGACAGCGGCACCCCGGTCGTCATCTCGAGGCCGGAGTCCGCGGGTGCCAAGGCCTTCGTCGAGATCGCATCGCAGGTCGCCGCGCGCACGTCGATCCAATCGTTCCGCCAGCTGCCCGTCATCAACGTTCACTAGGCATTAGCTGACGCAAGACCCCGATCCGTTTCCGACCAACGTCGACGTCGACCGCGCCCGGCAGGTGATGGAGATCACCTGGGAGGACGGAGTCCACAGCAGCTACACCGGCGAGCAGCTGCGTTGGGCATGTCCGTGCGCCGAGTGTCGAGGTGAGGCCGGCGCGCCGGGGCGGTTGGCGCGGGTGAGAACGCTGAACGATGACGAGCTCAAGATCCGCGACGTCACCCTCATCGGACAGTACGCCCTGCAGATCGCGTTCGAGAGCGGACACGCGACTGGCATCTACTCCTTCTCTCTACTGCGGCGCTTGATGTAATAATTCTCGCCGCCAGTTGTCGATCTCCACGCCACTCCCAGAACTGGAGCCAACGTCTCCTACCCTGCCGCTCCGGCGACCTCTTCGGCGCCGCAAGCGCTTCGGGCGGCGTGGGTTGTTGGCCGCGATCATCGCGCTGATCGTGCTAATCGCAGGCGCGGGCGCTTTTCTCGCTTACGAGAACACGCTGCCGACCATCGTGAGCGCCAATGTCGGCAATGGCCAGAAGGACATCCCGACCGATGGAAGCTTGCTGCTGAATTTTTCCCGGCCCGTCGCGCTCGACGCGGTGAAGCTGGCGTTTTCGATCACGCCCGCGACCGACGGTGAGGTGACCGCGGTCTCAGGCGGGACTCAGTTCGCGTGGGTTCCGAGCCAACCGCTCGCCGAGTTGACAACGTACACGGTCGACCTGAAACCCATACTTGATGTCGGCCACCGTCGTGTGAGCGGCGCTCGCTGGACGTTCACGACGATCATCATCCCGCGCGTCATCGCGATCACCGCTCCCGACGGCACGCCGCTCAAGGACGGCATGGAGGTCGACCTCGCGTCGACGCTGAAGCTCACGTTCAACGACGCGATGGAACCCATGACGATCAACGTCAGCGTCGGCACGCGGCAGGCAACCCTCAAGTGGGCAGCCGATCTCAAGAGCGCGACATTCTCGACCGCGGGCTTGCCCTCTGGTCCGGTCGAAGTCCAGATCGCGCCGGGCGGCCGCGACCAGACGGGCCACCTCGTCGCAGGCTCGTTCACGCTGAAGACGGGCGTCTACTGGCACGACCACGAGCACACGGTCGCGCTGCGGTACCCAGCGTTGATCCAGATCCCGAATGACTCGTTGGCGCGTGACCAGAACGGCTTGCAGGCGGCCAGCGTCATCTTCGAGTACCTCGCCGAGGGCGGCATCACGCGCCTGACCGCGATCTACCAGAACGTGCCGAACGTGGTTGGCCCAATGCGTTCCGCGCGGTTCATCTCGCTGAAGATCGCGCGTCACTATAGAGGTCTTCTGTTCCAGTCCGGCGAGTCGCCGGCGACCCGAGCCAGGGCGGCTCGAGACCCGGTGCCTCAGTTCTTCGACCTGATCGGATACCAGTACCGGACGAGCTCTCGACACGCGCCGGACAACTTGATGATCAACGGCGACAAAGTTCTGGGGGCGCAGAACAACTACTTCAAAGGGATCGGTTCGTTCACGGTGCCCAAAGCGAGGCCTTTACTCGCGGGTGGCTCGCCCGTATCGAGTGCAAGCGTCGCCGAGCATTACTCGACGTACAAGTACGACGCGGCGACCGGGACGTACACAAAGACTGAGCAGGGCCACCTTTATTCGGATGCGACGCTGCATCAGCCAATTCGTATCGAGATGGTGGTCGTGCTGCACACAAGTGAGCAGCTGCTAGACGTCGGCGATGGCCACGGAGCGCGCATCCACGACTACGACCTGGATTCGAGTGGATACGCGACCATCCTCTACAAGGGCCAGCAATACGGCGCGTCGTGGAGGTCGACGGATAGAAACGGCCCGCTGACCTTCGCGCTCACCAACGGCCAGCCGGTCTCGCTGCCTCCCGGCCTGGTCTGGATCGACGTCACCGGCTAACTAGCGCCTGGGCAGCCTCCGCCCGGCCGGCCCCGCCTGCCTTACGAGTCGAACATCGCCAGACGCTGAGGCAGCTACCTGGCCCGTCGACACCGTCGATCTGTTTGTCTCTGCCAGTGGCAAGATCGTGTCAGGACCGAACTAGAGTGGTGATGCTCGAGGAGCGATGTGACCGGCTGCGAGCGCTGCACGTCCCAGGGAGCCCGCTGCTTTTGCCGAACGCGTGGGACGTGTGGTCCGCGCGGGCCGTTGTCGCGGCCGGGTTCCCCGTCGTCGCCACTACCAGCGGCGGGGTGGCCGAGGCGCTCGGGTACGAGGACGAGGAGCGCGCTCCGGCCCGCGAGATGTTCGCTGCCGGCGCCAGGATCGCGCGATCGGTCGACGTCCCGGTGTCGGTCGACGCGGAGTCTGGCTACGGCCTGGCGCCCGACGAGCTCGTCGCGGCGCTCTTGGACGCCGGCGTGGCGGGCTGCAACCTGGAGGACACGGACCACGAGTCCGGCGGTCTCACCGAGGCGGGCCGCCACGCCAGCCGCCTGGCGGCCGTCCGCCAGGCGGCGACGGCTCGTGGGTACGGGCTCGTGATCAATGCCCGCGTCGACGTGTTCCTCGCCGGCCACGGGGAGCGGTCTGAAGAGCAGCTCGACGAAGGGATCAGCCGGGCCCGGGCATACCTCGACGCAGGAGCTGACTGCGTGTACCCCATCTTCCTGCACGAGGAGCGCGCCATCGCCAGATTCGTCGAGGCCGTCGCCGGCCCTGTCAACATCCTTGGGCC
>WNGD01006637.1_pt1 | contig 14328 bp, 10 predicted proteins | sample 5400671 | NCBI WGS metagenome assembly WNGD01 (sample SAMN13153369, study PRJNA577476) | soil metagenome | isolation source: 40 cm soil or saprolite under grassland replicate 2 | place: USA:California | collected 2016-06-15
CTCATGAGGGGCGTCTCCGGAGACGATCCCGAAGATGGAGCGAGGAGTGGCGTCCCGCCGCAGACGGCTCGTAACCGTCGGCACCGGGAGGCCCCGGGACCCCGTCCGCCGGGCACTACGACCTGGCTGCGAGGAGCTCGCTGCACGGATCCGGAGCAAATGCCGGAGAAGGAAGCGCGGGACCGGAGCCCAAAATCGCCACGGTGGAGCGCCGAGAGGCGAGCGTCTCCCGAGAGACGCAAGGCGCCTCGCTAGGCGTCTGGCGTGCCGCGTTAAGGCACGCCCGCGGGTGCCCGAGCACCCGAGCGTTATCTCGGCGCTCCGCCACCCCTCATTCGGGTGCGCGAAGCCACAACAAGCAAAACCCGGGCGCAAAAACGCGCCGCGGGAACGAAAAAACATGTGCTGTTTGACAAGTGAATAGGGCTGCGAACGCGTTCGAGGCGTGTTGTCCCGGATGCGATGCAGCGCGCCTATTATTAGCCCGTTCAGTTTGTCATTCCGGCCGAGCCGCGATAGCGGCGAGGGCCGGAATCCATAACCACCGGCAGTGGTTATGGATTCCGGGCTCGCGGGCTTCGCCCGCGCCCCGGAATGACGAGTCAGAATTTACGCGGGTTGGTATATGTCGCTATTCGATCACTTCGTCGGCGCGGGCGATGAATGTCGGCGGAAGCTCGAGGCCCAGCACCTTGGCGGTGCGCAGATTGACGGCGAGATCGAATTTCGTCGGTAGCTCGACCGGCAGGTCGGCCGGTTTGGTCCCCTGCAGAATTCTATGCACGTAGGTGGCCGCGCGCCGGAACAGGTCGGGAAGGCTCGGCCCATAGGCCATGAGCCCGCCGGCCGCGACGTTTTCCTTGGCCTGAAACATCGCGGGTAGGCGGTTCTTCGCCAAAAAATCGATGATGCGGCCGACATGGTGCTGTTGGAGCGGATCGTTCGTCACCATGGCCGCGTCCGGCCGCTCGCGCATCATCGCGGCGAATGCAGGTTCGAAATCGGCAAGACTGCGCACCTCGACCGGGATCAGCACCATGCCGGCCGCCGGCGCCGCAACCCTCATCTCGGCGACGGTGGCCACGCTCGAGGCGTTGTCCGGATTGGCGAAGTACGCGATGCGGGTCGCATTGGGGATCGCCTCGCGCAGGATCTGCAGGCGCTTGGGACCGAGGTCGGGGCTCAGCACGGTGTTGCCGGTAATGTTGCCGCCCGGACGGGCGAGGCTCGCGACGAGGCTCGCGCGCACCGGATCGCCGACGCCGACCATGACGATGGGGATGCTTGCAGTTGCCTCCTTGGCCGCCTGTGTCGGCGGCGTGCCGAAGGTCGCGATCACATCGACGGGCCGGCGAACGAGCTCCGCCGCGACCGCCGCAAGCCGGTCGGGCGCGCCCTCGCCGTAGCGGTACTCGTAGGCGATGTTCTGGCCTTCGACGTGGCCGAGCTCGCGCAAGGCCTGGCGGAAGGCCTGCCACATGGGCGCATCGTCGAGGATGCCGATGCGCGGCATTTTTCCCGATTGCTGCGCCAGTGCCGCAAGCGGCCACATGGCCGCGGCGCTGCCCAGCAAGGTAATAAAATCGCGGCGTCTCACTCCGCCACCTCTGAATGACCGGCGGCTCGCGCAGCAGCAAGCTACGCCAAAACACACGCCGCGCCCACTCGCAAATGGTGACCGAGCGCCGCGCCGGGCGAACCAGCCGGCCCCGCCACGCCGGCTCCTCACCTGGATATGCCGCCGCTGGCCGGCCTTCGTCCTTGGGCCAGATCTGAATCGTTCTGAATCCGCGGTTAAGCTCGGCAGACCCGGCCCCTCGCTGCCCGCGGTCCGGGGCTGCGAGGCCCGCCTCACAGGGCGGACGGGTCGAGCCGGCGCACGGCCAGCATGGTGATATCGTCGGATGGAAACGCCGTCCCGACGAAGCCACGGACTGCCTCGCCGACCGACTTTACGATCGCGGCCGCGCTCGAGCAGTCGGTGCTCGCGCGCAGCACAGCTTCCAGGCGCGCTTCGGCGAAGAGCTCTCCCTCGAGATTGGCTGCCTCGGTCACGCCATCGGTGAAGACGTAAATGCTTTCGCCCGGCGCCAGAGAGGTCCGTCCCGTCGCGTAGACCGCATCGGGGCGAACACCGAGGATGATGCCCTTGCCACCTTCGATCGGGGCCAGTCCTTGCCCATTCAAACGGTACGGTGCGTTGTGGCCGGCGTTGCAGAATTCGATCTCGCCGTTCGAGGGTCTGAGCATGGCGAAGAACAGCGTTACGAACATCATGTCGCCGTTGTTTTGGCAGAGCTCGCGGTTTACCCGCGCGATGATCTCGGCCGGCGCTGCCGACGGTCCCTGCCGCGAGCGCATGAGATCCGTGGCGATGCGAATGAGGCTCTTGGTGCGCGCCATGAACAGTGCCGCCGCCATGCCTTTGCCCGACACATCGCCGACGAGGAAGCACAGCATTCCGTCCTCGGTGACGAAAAAGTCGTAGAGATCGCCGCCAACCTCCCGCGCCGGTTCCATGCTCGCGCACAAATCGATCGGAAAGTCCGGGCGTGGGGCCGGGAAAGACTGTGGCACCATGGCCATCTGCAGCCGGCGCGCTGCATCGAGCTCCTCCTGCAGGCGCGCGAGATGGGCGTCGATCTCGTCCCGCAACCGTTTCTTCTCGAGCGTGGCACCGAGGCGCGCCTTCAGCAAAACCGGGTTGAACGGCTTGAGCAAATAGTCAACGGCGCCGAGCTCGATGCAACGCGCCATGCTGTTCATCTCCGTGAGCGCCGAGATCATGATGACGGGAAGATCGCGCAGCCGCGCCTGATCCTTCAGCCAGGTGAGCACCTGGAATCCGTCGACCTTCGGCATCATCACATCGAGAAGGACGAGGTCGAAAGTGCCGGTCTTGAGGCGCGCAATCGCTTCCTCGCCGTCGCGGGCGGTCTCGACCTCGGTATAGCCCTCGAGGTCAAGATGAAGCGTCAACGTATAGAGGTTGTCATCGTTGTCATCGACAACGAGGATGCGGGGCGGAGCTCCCATCAGCCGATCCCCGGTCAGCGTGCTGTTCCGATTCATGCCGAAGCAGCACTCTAGACCATGTTCGCGTCATATCGAACCACAAGCCGGCATGGCCGGGCTTATCCTGGACTCCGTTCGTCCTCGCGAAAGCGGGGACCCAGCTTCTCCTGGATTCCCGCTTGCGCGGAAATGAGCGGAGCTTTGGTGCCCCTTCGGTGCCTCAGAAGCCGCGCGGCTATGCTTGCGACTGAATTGTCCTGAAATCTTCTGAAGGCGAACCGTTTGAGCATTCCGCCAGCGGGGGAATACGGCTAAGACAGCGCGGGTGTGGGTGGCGGACCAACGGGTGCTGCATGGACATCTCGGTCGACGATCTCGCCGGCGGCATCACCAAGCTTGTCTTGCGCGGGCGCTTCGATACGACGGGCGCGGTGGTCGTGATCGCCACGGAAAAACAAAAGATCGTGGTCGATCTTTCCGCCGTGAACTTCCTCGCGTCCTACGGTATTCGTGTTCTCCTTGTCGGCGCCAAGATCGTCAAGAACAACGGCGGCAACTTGGTCATCCTGTGTCCCGATAATAATGTCGCAAAGGTGCTCAAGACCGCGGGCATGGATGCGCTGATCCCTGTCCATCAGACCGAAGCCGCTGCAATCGCGGCGCTGGCATCGTGATTGCGATGGTGAATAGCGAAGCAAGTCGTCTGGTGCTGCGTAAGGACGTTGCCGAACTGAAGCGCCTAGCGGGCTGGATCGAAGGGTTCACCCAAGAGCGCACGTCGCCGGACGTGTCCTTCGCCGTGCAGCTCTGCCTCGAAGAGGCGGTCGCCAACATCATCATGTATGGGGCTAGACGGGCCGATCCGCTCGAAATCGCCGTCGAGCTCGAACGCAACGGTGAAAATCTGGTCGCCCGAATCGAGGATAACGGCCAGCAATTCGATCCTACCCGGGCGCCCCCCCCGGTCTCGGCGCGTTCGCTCGAGGAGGCGAAGGTGGGGGAGCTTGGCATTCATCTCATGCGCAGCTTCGCGACCGGCATGGATTACGAACGCCGTGATGGCCGCAATCGGCTCACGCTGCGGTTCGTCGAACCGCCGCTATCGGCGGCAGAGTGATCCCCAATGAGCGAAGCTTTCGCCTTTGGACCATTCCGATTGCTGGCCGCGCGGCGCGAACTGTTGGCCCACGGTGTCCCGGTCACGCTCGGGCAGCGCGCGTTCGAAATCCTGCTGTTGCTGGTGAGCCGGCACGGCCAGCTGGTGACCAAGGACGAGCTGATGGCCGAGATCTGGCCCGGCGTGGTGGTGGAAGAAAACAATATTCAGGTTCACATCTCCGCGGTGCGCAAGGTGCTCGCGGCGGCAGGCGACGGCGACCGCTATTTGCTCACAGTTGCCGGACGCGGCTATCGCTTCGTGGCCCCGGTCACACGCGAGAGCGCTGGGGAAGTCAAAGCAGCGGCACTGGCTGACCAAAGCGTGTCGACACGTAGCGACATCGGTGCCCCAACCAATAATCTTCCCCAGCAGTTGACGAGCTTGATCGGGCGCGAAGCCGATCTCGCGGAGATTAAAGCGCGGCTGAACGATCACCGTCTGGTGACGCTCACCGGCTCCGGCGGGGTCGGTAAGACGCGGCTCTCGATCGAGGCTGGCCGCAGCCTGCTCGATCGCTACCCCGACGGCGTGTGGCTCGCGGAGCTCGCCCCGCTCAATGACGCGCAGCTCGTAACGTCCATCATCGCCGACGTCTTGGGCATCAGTCTGAGCGCGACCACCGGCGCATTGGACACGCTCACATCCGGCCTTAAGACCAAACGGCTTCTTCTGATCATCGATAATTGCGAGCACGTCATCGCTGAAGCCGCGCGCATTGCCGAAGCGCTGATGCGCAGCTGCCCCCACCTGTCGATCCTGGCATCGAGCCGTGAGCGAATGGCGATCGCAGGGGAAAGCGTTATTCGCGTGCCCTCGCTGGCGGCGCCGCAGCCCGGCGAAGCGGCCACCGCGGAGCGCGCGCGCGACTACGCCGCCGTGCGTCTGTTCGTGGAGCGGGCGAACGCGCTCGGCTGCGGATTCGCTCTCAGCGATGCCAATGCCGCTACCGTCGCGTCGATCTGCCGCAGGCTCGATGGCATCCCCTTGGCGATCGAGCTGGCGGTGCCGCGGCTCAAAGTGCTGCCCGTCGATAAGCTCGCTCGCGGCCTTGATGAGCGCTTCCGTCTCCTGACCGGCGGTAGCCGCACCGCCTTGCCGCGCCAGCAGACGCTCCACGCTCTGATCGAATGGAGCTACGGCCTGCTCAGCGATGTGGAGAAGACGTTGCTCGCCCGGATGTCGGTGTTCTTGGGCGAAACCACGCTCGCCTCGATTAGCGCCGTGGTTGCCGGCGAGGAAATGTCGCCGGAGCAAATCGGGGATCTGCTGCTCTCGTTGGTAGAGAAGTCGTTGGTCCATGCCGATCTCGGCGGCGGCGAATGCCGCTATGGGCTGCTCGAGTCCACCCGATATTTTTCGGCCGAGAAGCTCGTCGATGCGCCGATCCTGCGCCGCCGGCACGCCGAGCACTTTGCCGCGCGATTCGCGCAAGCAACGCAGGCATGGGAGACGACGGCGACGCGTGAGTGGATCGCATCCTATGCGCCCGACATCGACAACTTGCGCGGCGCGCTGGACTGGGCGTTCGGAGCGGACGGCGATGTCGCAGTCGGGATCGATCTTGTGGCGCACAGCCACCTGTTGTGGGCGGAGCTCGGCTTGATGCTCGAGCACCGGCACTGGGTCGTCGCGGCGCTCGAAAAAGCCGGCAATGGGACACCGCCCAAAAAAGCGGCGCAGCTTCTTTCCTGGCAGGCCGGCGATGTGCGGGAGCTCGACGATCCCGCTGATTACGAGGAAGCGATGCGCGCCGCCGATCTCTACCGCAAGCTCGGCGACAGCTTTCACGAGGGCCGAGTATTATTGCGGGCGGGGACCGCGCGCCTTTCTCCCGACTGCGCCGAGGAGAGCGAGCGCCTGCTGCGCGAAGCGCACGCGCTGGTGCGTCCATTTGGAACAACAAAGACGCTGGCGCGCTGCCTCAGCGCGCTTGCCTCGGCTCGACTCTTCGCCGGTGATCTCCCGGACGCGCACTCGCTGCACCGGCAGGCACTCGACGTCTATCGCGATCTCGGCGAGGGTTCCGATGATCATGCAAACTCTTGAGCCACGCCGGCCCGCAGCGGCCAAATTGGTTGCGTTGTCGCCTGGCTTTCTAAGCCGGTGGTGCAGGCGATATGATGAAGGCGGCTCCCTGCGCAGCCGAAAACGGGGCAGCCGAGATTAGCCGAGGAGAGGAACTCGAGGTACGCATGGCAACCGATCTCCCCGGTATCCTCATCGTCGACGACAACGAGGATAATCGATACACGCTGCAATTGCTGCTCGAAACGGATGGTCACGAGCGGATCGCGAGCGCGGCAAGCGGAACCGAGGCGATCGCGCTGATCGAGAAGGAAAAGTTCAGTCTCGTTCTGCTCGATCTCATGATGCCGGATATGAATGGGGACGAGGTGCTCAGACTGATCAAGAGCGATCCGGACAAGCGCGATATCCCGGTGGTCATGATCAGCGCCGACACCGACGCGGAGAAGGTCTCGCAGTGCATCGAACTCGGGGCCGATGATTATCTGCCCAAGCCTTTCAATCCGTCGATCTTGCGGGCGCGCATCGGGGCGGCACTGCGCAGGCACTCGCTACGGGCGCTGGAAAACGAGTATCTCGGCAAGATCGAGAACGAGAAACGCCATTCCGAGAAGCTGCTGCGCAACGTTCTGCCGGCGGAGATCGCGACGCGGCTGCGCAACGGGGAAAGCAACATCGCCGACCATTTCGATGACGCCACGGTCATTTTTGCCGACGTGGTCGGCTTCGGCAAGATCACGGCGCGCATGAAGGCGTTTGAGATCGTCGCCTGCCTCAATCAATTGTTCAGCGAGTTCGACAAGCTCGCCGAAGATGCAGGCATCGAAAAGATAAAGACCATCGGCGACAACTACATGGCCGTCTGCGGCCTCCCCACGCCGCGTCCCAATCACGCCCGGCTCGCGACGAAGTTCGCGCTGGATATGGTTGCGGCAACCGCGCGATTGCGCTCGCGGCTACCGGTGCCGTTCTCGATCCGGGTGGGGCTGCACTCCGGGCCGGTCATGGCTGGAGTGATCGGCACGCGAAAATTCGCCTACGATGTGTGGGGCGATACTGTAAATATCGCCGCACGCATGGAGGCCGCGGGTGCGCCCAATCGCGTGCTCGCGTCGGCCGCGACGGTGAAAGCGTTGGGAAACGATTACAACCTCGACGGGCCGCACAAGATCGAGAACAAGGAAGGCCGCGTGCTGGAGGCGTTCTTCGTGGCCCAGCGATCGTGACATGCTGGCGCCCTGCAAGGTTTAGGTCTGCTGCGCCGGGCTTGCGGCGCCGGCCTGCTCCTTGGCTTTGTACTGATCGATAATACCTTCGAGCCGCGTGATATTCTGCAACAGTCGCTCCGTGCTCAGGCGCAGGAAGTAGTAGCCGAATTCCGGATTCTGGAAATAGATTTCGAGCAGCCGGTCATACGTGATGGCGAGCATTTCCCCATCCTCCACGCATTCGAGGGACTGGGTGCGCCGGTTGTCGGGTGCGAGAAAAGCGAGTTCGCCCACGAGCCGTCCGGGCGGCAGCTCGATCCCCAATTCGGTCACCAGAAATTTTCCCGTCACGGTGAAGAACATCTCGTTGGCTCGATCGCCTTTTCGGAACAGCACGTCGCCCTTGGTGTACTTGCGCCGAGTCATGAACGGCTTGAGCCAATCCATGGACAAATCGCCTTGGGCGGCCGCTCGCGCCTTCTTCACGAGCTTGAGCATCTGCGTGAGGCGAAAAATATTGATGGGCAGCAGCAGGCTATATAACATCAAAGTCGTTATCGTGGCCGACAGCACGCCATACGCGATGAAGAACACGTCGCTGATGATGCCGGCCACCCGCAGCGGCACCATCGTGCGCATCAAGAGCGTGGTAACGAAAAAAATCGCGCCGCCCAGGGCGAACATGTTGGCGACCGTCACCGAGGCCAACGCGAGATCCACCACACGTTGGAACAGCGCGTCGAACGTGATGTTGCTCGCGTCGAGCTTGAGGTGAGTCAACAATTTCGTGAGGATGTCGTCCATCGCCGCGTCGATTGCGCCATTTGCCAGCGCCACAAGATCGAGATCGCCTGTCATGTTCCAGTATTCCTGCTCAGGAATGTGCGCGCTATCGCGGGGCGGTCCGCGACCGCGAGAGCGTACATATGCCGCGCATTGGCACCGGGTAGGCCGGTAGCGGTTTGATGCAATTACACGATCCGGAGGGCCAATCAACGACCCGTTCGCCGGTCTCGGCGGCCGCGGCAGCGGCTCCCGTCACGAACAAGTGTGCTATGCTGCGAAGAGGACGGGGAGCAGCGATGAAACGAAGGGGAAAAATGAACAGGATCGCCGGCGGCGCCGCGATCCTTGCAGCCTTGTTCGCAGTCATGCCGCAGGCATCGGGCACGGACCTCCTCAAGCTCGCGAGCGCCCAGCGCGGGACCTGGGAATCGGCGGCGCCGGAGCTCGGCCAATCCGCCGGCATCTTCAGCAAGCACGGAATCATGCTCGATGTGCTCTACCCGCGTGAGGGCGAGGTCGAATCGACGGTGGCATCCGGCGGCAGCGACGTGGGAGTGGACGTTGGGACGATCGCAGTGCTGCGTGCCTATGCCAAGGGCGCCCCGCTGCGCGTGATCGGGGCGAGCACGACGGGTGCCGCCACCTACTGGTATGTTCAGGCTGCCTCGCCGATCAAGACGATCAAGGACATCGACGGCAAGACCATCGCCTACTGGACGAGCAACGCCGCCAGCAAGTACGACGTGTTCGACCTCATCAAGCAATATCGTCTCAAGGCAAGGCCGATAGCAATCGGCGGGCCCGCCGCGACCTTCACTCAGGTCATGTCGGGTCGCATCGATGTCGGCTGGGCTGAGGCGCCATTCGGGGTCGATGCCGTCGAGGAAGGCAAAATCCGTGTGGTGGCGCGAGCAGCCGACGTTTCCGCGATCCGGCGCGATACGGCACGCGTGCTCATTACTAACGCGGATACGTTGCAGAAGCGCAAGGATGTGCTCGGGCGCTTCCTGCAGGCGTATCGCGAGACCATCGACTGGATGTATGCCGATCCCGCCGCGCTCAAGCGTTACGCGGAGCTCGCCGGAGTATCGGAAGGTATCGCCCAGCGCCTGCGCGACGAGTTCTTCCCGAAAGACATGCTCGCACCGGACAAGGTCGTGGGCCTTGATGCGATGATGAAAGATGCGATCACCTCGCGATATCTGCAAACGCCGCTCTCGAAAGCGCAGCTCTCTGAATTGGTGCAAATTCCCGCGCCGGCGCGGTAGCGGTGTTTGCGACGGTGAAACCTCAGCCTGCCGGTTGCGAGCGCTGATGTGCCCTCAGCGCGGCGAGGCGGCGGTCGCGCCAGCGCATGCGCGCGGCGACCTGCTCGGGTGCCAAAGCTTTTCCCCACTGCGCGAGGATGCGCGCGAGATTCTCGTCCGCGTAGAGCGACGGATTTGCCATGCTCAACGCGCTGAGACTCGGACCATAGCGTCGGCAGTAGTCAGGGATACCGCCGGGAGCATTGAGCTCGATTGTCTCGAATGGCCCCATGAACGACCAGCGCAAGCCCAGTCCATCTTTGAGAGTCTTGTCGAGATCCTGCGGCGTCACATAGCCGTCTCCGACGAGGCGGAATGCCTCCGACAGCAGCACGGCTTGCAGGCGGTTGAGGATGAAACCGTCGATCTCGCGCTTGACCACGATCGGTGCCTGGCCCACGGCCTCGTAGATCGCCTTCGCCTTGGCGATGATTGCCGGCGCCGTCCAAGGCGCGCCGACGAGCTCCACAAGCGGGATCAGATGCGGCGGATTGACCGGATGGGCAACCAGGCAACGATGCCGTCCCGCGAGCCTTTCTGAAAACAGGCTTGCCACGATGGTGGAGGTGGAGGACGCCAGAATCGCCTCGGGGGCGGCGAGCCGGTCGAGCTCCGAGAAAATCGCGTGTTTGGTCTCCAGCTTCTCGGGGAGGTTCTCCTGCACAAGAATCGCGCCATGGAGCGCATCGCGGAGATCGCCGGCGAGGCGCACGCGTGCGGCGGCGGCCGACGGATCTTTCAGGAGTCCCTGCTCGGCAAGATCTTCCAGGCCCTGCACGACCAGCATGCGCGCGTTCTCGGCGACGTCGCGCGCCGCATCATAGAGCGCGACCTCGCAACCACCTCCTGCGAACACGACCGCCCAGGAGCGCCCAATCAAACCGGCTCCGATCACGGCAATACGATTGTTCACATCCACAACGCTTTTCTCCTCAGCGCGAGGTCGTCGCGCAATGCGTGTGACGGACCGGTCCACGTCACGGATCCGCGCTCGAGCACGACCGTACGATCGGAAAGCGCGAGCGCGAGATCGAGGTGGTGGTCGACGATGATTATCGCGACATCGTAGCGTAGCCGGTCGAACGCCTCGAACAACTCCTCGGTGACCGCAGGAGAAAGTCCTTCGAACGGCTCGTCGAGCAGCAGCACGCGAACGTCTCCGGCCAGCGCGCGAGCGACCGCTAACATCTGCTGCTCGCCGCCGGAAAGATAGTCCGCCGGCGAATGCCAGCGGTCGATCAGTCGCGGAAAATACGAGGCAATGCGCTCGTTATCCCAGTGAATGCCGGTGCCGGTCATCCGCTTGAGGCGGCCGAGCGCCAGATTATCGGCAACGCTCATGCCGGCGAACAAACCTCTGCCCTGCGGTACATATCCGATGCCACGGCGCGCGATCTGCGCGGAGGCAAAGCCCGCCGTATCCTCGCCTTGGAGCCGGATCGCGCCTGCCGCGGGCGGAGCAATCCCGATCACGGTCTTGAGCAGCGTCGACTTGCCGGCGCCGTTGCGGCCGAGCAAAGCGACGATTTCGTGCTCGCGCACGTCGAGCGAAACAGAGTTGAGAATGTGGCTCTTGCCATAGAAGGTGTCGACGCTGTCGACCACCAGAATCGGAGTAGCGCCAGCCGCGGAAACGCGCGGCTTTGCAGCGAGCGCGGCGACGCCCGAGCCGATATAGACCTCGCGCACCTTGGCGTCGTTGCGCGCGTCCTCGACCGTGCCATCGACCAGCACCTTGCCCTCGTTCATAACAGTGACGTGGTCGGCGATCTGGAACACACGATCGATGTCGTGTTCGACGAGCAGCACGGGAATTTCCATAGCGATAGTTGACAGCAGCGAAGCGACGCGCGTGCGCTCGGCGGCGGCAAGCCCGGCGAGCGGCTCGTCGAGCAGCAGGATGCGTGGCCGGGTCGCAATGGCGAGCCCCATGTCGAGCAGGCGTTGCCCGCCATAGGAGAGCGAGGCCGCCTCTGCGCGCTCCATTCCGCTGAGGCCCAGAAAGGTGACGAGCTCGGTCGTCTGCTTGTTCACGTCCTCCACTGCATCCGCCGACGTCCAGATCGCAAACCGCTTGGCGCTGTGCGCCTGCACGGCGAGCCGCAGATTCTCCTTGGTCGAGAGGCCACCGAACAGATTTGTGATTTGGAACGAGCGGCCGACCCCCGCCGTCGTGATGTCCTCGGGCTTTAGACCGGCGATCGAGCGGCTTGCGAGCTCGATCTGACCCGCGTCAGGTGGAAAGAGGCCCGACAGTAGATTGAAGGCGGTGGTCTTGCCGGCGCCGTTCGGACCGATCAGCGCGTGCAGGGTGCGGTCTTTGACCGCGAGATCGATGCCGTCGACCGCGTGAATGCCGCCGAAGCGTTTTATGAGGCCGCGCGCGAGCAGGACCGGCGCCTCGCTCGCAGCGTCGCGGCGATAGATCTGCGGCAGTTTCGCGTCAGCCGCGATCTGGCGGCCCGCCATGGCCGCCGCCTCGGTGATGCGCTTGCGGAAGGGGGCCAGGACCCGTCCGGCGACGCCGACCAGCCCGGTTGGGGAGAACACGATGAAGCCGACGAACAGCAGGCCGAAATAGAACAGCCAGTGGGGTGTCCAGATGGACAGGAACTCGCGAAATAGGATGAAGAACAACGCACCGAGTGCGGGCCCGAGAAAGCTGCGCATGCCTCCGATCACGACCATGGCGACGAGCTCGCCGGAGAAAGCCACGGCGAGCGGCTCTGCCGAGGCGAAGCGGTGGTTGAACACCGAAAGCGCGCCCGCGATCGCGACCACGCTCGCCGACAGCACAAAACCGATCAGCTTGTAGCGGTTGGTGGGATAACCGAGAAAGCGCGCGCGCTCCTCGTTTTCACGGATTGCGACGAGCACGGTGCCGGCGGGCGATCGGTGGAAGCGCCAAAGCAGGTAACAAGTCGCCGTCGCGATTGCGGCGACGGCCCAGTAGTAGGTGGGATCGGATTCGAGATCGAGCCCCAGCACGTTCGCGCGGGTGACGCCACCCAATCCGCTTTCGCCGCCGGTGAGCTCGGTCCAGCGATAGCCGATGGCGAAGAGGAGCGCGGTCAAAGCGAGCGTGAGTAACGAGAAATAGACGCCGCGTCGCCGCAGGATCAGCGCACCGGAGAGGAGCGCGCCTGCCGCAACGAAAAAGATGGCGAACAGGAACGGCAGAACGATCGCGCCCGGGAACCAGTACCGCTGGCTCAAGGCGGCTGCATAGGCGGCCAGTCCGAACCACGCCCCGTGCCCGAAGGAGACCAAGCCACTATGGCCGAGAAGCACATTGAGGCCCATGCAGGCAATCGCGAACACGACGACATCGACCGCCGAGCGCAGTGGCAAGCCGACCAGGTCGAGCGCGAATGGCAGCAGCACAAGCGCGAGTGCCGCAGCTGCAAGGGGGACATGCTCATCACGCATCCGGCTACTCGAATTTTTGAATGCGCTCGCCGAGAAGTCCACGCGGGCGCACCAGCAGCACCACGGCCATCAGGAGATACATCGAGGCCTCGCCCCACGAGGGGTTGAAATAGATCGTGATGCCGCGCACGACGCCGACCAGCGCGGCGGCGGCGATGACGCCCCAGAACGAGCCCAAGCCGCCGATCACGACAACGACGAAGGCGGCCGTGAGGATCTCGGCGCCCATCGCGGGGTGCACGCCTGCGATCGGGGCGAGGAGCACGCCGGCAAGCCCCGCCAGTCCGACACCGAGCGCGGCGATCGCCGTCATGTAGGGCGCGAGCGAGATGCCGAGCGCGCCGACCACGTCTGGGTTCTGCACGCCCGCGCGCACGACCCGGCCGAAAGCGGTTTGATACACGATGAACCACGTCGCGCTGACCGCAGCCACGGCGATGGCTAAAATGATGAGCCGATATCGCGAGTAGATGAAATCGCCGACCAAGATCTGGCCGCGCAATTCCGGCGGGATCGAGAATGGCAGCGGGCTCGCGCCGAATACGATGCGCAGACCCTGCTCGATAATCATCGCAAGTCCAAAAGTCAGCAGCAGGCTAAGGATGGGATCGGAACGATAGAAGCGGCGGAACAATAGCCGTTCGACCGCGATGCCGAGGAGACCGACCGCGAGTGGCGAAGCGACAAGCGCGCCTGCGAATCCGATGCGATCCGCCAGGATGACCGCGAGGTAGGCGCCGATCGCGTAGAAACCGCCGTGGGCGAGGTTGACGATGCCGCCGAGCGCGAAAATGAGCGATAGTCCCAGCGCGATCAGCAGGTAATAGGCCCCGACCAGGAGCCCGTTGAGAATTTGCTCGAGTATGAAGACGAGCTGCACGCGGCGCTCTTGGAGGGAGGACTTCCTGTGGCTTGATTAGCTCATACCATGATCGTCCCCGCGCATAGCGCGTCGACCATGCGCGTGGACGCACCTTTGCTGAGAGGCACGATCGTCGCCTCTAGAAGGTGCCCCATCGGGAGCGACCGTGATCGCGGCCAGTAGATCGCCGCCGCTATGCCCCGATCTTGCAGCTGCCATCCTTTGGCGGCGCGATGATCTCCATGTCCTCGTTCGGACCGGGGACGGCTCCAAGCGCATCGTAGATGTCCCACTGATCCTTCATCTTGGCTGGGTCCTTGGCGCGGACCGCGTACATTTCCATGACCATCTGGTTGTCATACGAGCGGAAATACGCTTCGCGCGCCTTCATCACGTCGAATTTTGCGCCCTTGCGCAGATGCTCAGCAAGCTTCTGCGGGTCGGTCGATTTTGTCTCGCTCATCGACTGCGCCACGACTTTTAGCGAGTTGTAATCGCCCCAGGACTGATTGTCCGGGAGCTTCCCGTATTTTTTCT
>WNGD01004173.1_pt1 | contig 14324 bp, 11 predicted proteins | sample 5400671 | NCBI WGS metagenome assembly WNGD01 (sample SAMN13153369, study PRJNA577476) | soil metagenome | isolation source: 40 cm soil or saprolite under grassland replicate 2 | place: USA:California | collected 2016-06-15
CGACCCCGGCGACCGACAAAGGAGCACTACCAGCTCGAACAGACGGCGAACGACCACGTACGCAAGTGACCACAGCACGCGCGACCTCCAGAGGGCGGGAATCGCCGACGCTACCCGGCCGCGCGCTCAGCACCGCCTCGACACGGGTGACCGAGTTTTCGACCCCCACGCGCGACCGAACACCTGCGCTCGCTCATTAGCCAGACGTACCGGGACCGCTTTACACCATGCAGCTGCGGTAGGTCGCCCTTCCGCACCGCGTCAAGGGAAACCATGCGCCTGCCGATGGAGAAACCTGTGGATCCTGCCGCCCGGACCCAGCCTGGCTTAGGCCAACTTCTCATCGAGCGCGGTGTGCTGACGCCTGCGCAACTCGAGCGAGTGCTCGCCGCTCAGAAACACAACGACAAGCCTCTCTCGGACCTCATCCTCGAGCACGGCCTTGCTGAGCGGCAGATGATCGAGGCGGCGCTGGCCGATCATTCGCTGAGCCAAGAGAGCAACGTGATCGCCTTCGACAGCGCCGCTCGGGGCTGGTCTGGACTCCCTGAGGAAGAGGCGGAGTGGCGTCGCAGGCTCTTCGACCTGGCCGGCTCGAGTGAGGCTACGCCGCCCGCCGAGTCGTCGAGGAAACCGCCCAAGCCGCGCGGTTTCAAGCGGAAGCTGGCTCGGAACCTCGAGGCGTACCTTGCTCGAACTGCCGCCGAGCTCGACGAGCGCGGTGAGGCCCTGCAGCGTCGCTCGATCGCTCTCGCGGAAGAGTTGGAGCAGGTTTCCACCGCGGAGGCGGCGGTCGAGGAGCGCGCACGACGACTGCGTGAGCTCGACCTCGCCAGTGGGGAGCTCGCGAGTCGGATCGACGAATTGCTCGGACTGATCGGCGAACGGGACGCCCGACTCGAGGCGCTTACTAGCCAACAAGACGACCTCGGGAAACGGCTCGAACTCGCGCAGGCGGGTATTACCCAGGCAGAAGCCGTGGTGGCCGAACGGGAGGAACAGCTCCTGTCACAGGAAGAGAGGATCGCCCAACTTCTGCAGGAGGTTGAGGCTTCAGACACGCGTAGGAGGCTCGCGGAGCGGCATCTCACCGAACGTGAAGAGACGATGACAAGACTGCAGACCGCGAACGAGGCCCAACTCAAGAACCTCGCAGAGGTACGCGACTCCCTCGCCGTTGCGCTCGCCGAGCGTGCTCAAAGAGACGACCAGCTCCGTTCGAGCGAATCGACAGGAGCGGCAGTTGCCGAAGAGCTTGAACGAACGAGCGCTCGTTTGCGAACGGCTGAGCAGAACGTCGCTGAGCGCGAGGAGAGGCTTGCGAAGCTCGAGGCCGCGAACGCAGCCCAACTTGACGAGCTCGGCGAAGTTCGTGCCGTGCTCGACGAACGCATCACCCGGATCGCCGAGCTCGAGCAGGAGCTCGAGCAGACTGAATCTCAGTTACTCGACGCTCGAAGAAAGGTCCAGCAGCTTCAATCCGAGAATTCGGAGCTCGCCTCTTCGCGCGACCAGCGGGTGGGAGAGCTGCAGGCACGTTTCGAAGGGGAGGCCCAGACAAGACGGCAGCATGAAGAGCGACTGGGGCAGTTGACTGCACGCCTGGTCGAGCGTGAGCGGGATGTGAGCGAGCTCCAGGAAAAGCTCGGTTGGCGTGAGCGGGAGCTAGAAGGCCTGCGACGAGATACCGACGAGCGGCATGCCGCGCTGGCCGAGGAACTCGATGCCCTTCGTGCGACGCTACGAGCAACCGGCGAAGGCGCCGGAAACAGCTCGGTGGCACAGCAAGATGACGCGGCGCCCGCACCCGGCGGCCTCAGGGGAGAGACGGCCTACTTGTGCTTCGTACCGATCGCAGGAAGCTATGCGCTCGTAGAGCGTTCTGGCCCCTTACCGAAACCGGGAGACGAGATCAGCGGCCCTGAATATGGCGGGCGCCGCTTTCTCGTCTCCCAAGTCACACAATCTCCTTTGCCGCTCGACCAGCGCATGTGCGCGTATCTGCTGGCCCTCGACTAGAGGACGAACGGTTGGCACCCCGGATGGCCACTCATCCGGACGAGGGATTCTGACTGATTCGGGGCGGCCGATAGAGAGACAAGTCCCGACCGCCGCCATTTGTTGTCCGAGGGAGCCGCTGTGAAACGAATCAATCGGTTATTCGTCATCGTCGCAGCGCTTCTCGCACTCGGCGTCGCTGCAGCGTTTGCCGCCCAGACACCGGCGGGCGCGCTTCGAAGCGCGAAGCGAGCTACGGTCACTCCGCCGGCCAAAGATCCGATGACTCCCGGTTGGCTCTGTGGGGCGCAGCGCGATGCGATGGGCAGGGCCTCGTTCAACCAACTCTGGGCCGGGAACGCAGCAGCTCCTCGGAGCGCCATGGGACGTTGCGTGACCTCCATGGGCAAGGCCGCCGCACAGGGCACGGCAGCGCAAACCGAGCGCGCGATCCTGGCCGCAAACGGTGCCTGCAGGCGAATGCTCAATGCGGACGCCGCGGCTTTCCGAAGGCGGTTTGGCACCAACACCCACACATCGAACGCGCTCGGCAAGTGTGTGCGTGCGCGGACGAGGTCGTCGTGAGGAGGGTCTAGGCCCGCTAGCGCCTGACCGATCCCGGGGCGTGCCTCCGAGTACGGCGCCCGGCAACGGTTAGGGCTGGAGCGGCGGCAGCCTCATGAACCCACCGCACCAGGACCACCCCAATCCAACGCTGAAGCTGGCAGTTGTCCTGCCTGCGCTGAACGAGGAGTCGACGGTCGGCCAGGTCATAGCGGCCGTGCCGCGACGGCTGCCAGGAATTGGACAGGTCGAGGTGATCCTCGTCGACGACGGATCAACGGACGCAACCGTCTTGCGGGCACTCGCGGCAGGGGCCGACCGGATCGCGCGCCACGCTCGTAACCGGGGCCTCGTCGCCGCCTTCAGCCGCGGCATCACCGAGGCGTTGCATGCGGGCGCCGACATCGTCGTACACCTGGACAGCGACGGACAGCACGACCCCGCGCGGATTCCTCAGCTCATCGCTCCGATCGTTGCGGGCGAAGCCGACATCGTCGTCGGTGTTCGCCCGCTCGCTCACGCCTCGGACATGACCCTCGGCAAGCGTCTCGGCAATCGCTTCGGTTCCTGGGTCTTCCGGCGCTTGCTGAAGCTGCCGGTCTCCGACTTCACGTCTGGCTATCGCGCGTTGTCGCGGGAGGCCCTATTGCGGCTCAATCTGGTCTCCGACTACACGTATACGCTCGAGAGCCTGATTCAGGCTGCGCGCATGCGGCTTGCCGTGGCGGAGGTCGTCGTTCCGGTGCGCAGGCGAAGGGTCGGCGACTCACGCATAGCGGGTTCGGCCATGCACTACATCTCGCGTGCCGGCGGCCAGGCGCTTCGATGTCTCCTGCACACGAGGCCACTTGCCGCGTTCGGTCGCGCTGCTGCGCTCATGATGCTCGTGGCCCTTTCCTTTACAGGCTGGTTCCTCTCGGGCTATCAATCGGGCGGGCTCCATCTACCCGCGTTGCTCGCGGCTCTTCTCGCCTTCGTGATGAGCATCGGGCTGTTCGTCTCCGGCCTAGTCGCCGACGGCATCGGCTCGAACCGACGACTACTCGAAGACCTGCTGTATCGGATGAAGGCACTCGAAGCACGCAGCGTCATCGGTGCTGCAGATACAGCTGAAGACGACCTTCAAACCACGAGAGCCCGGTTGTCGGAGATCGCGTGATCGGCTTGGCCGAGCGCGAGCCGCGCGTGACGGTGATCGCTGCAGTCCAGCCACTGACTGCGGGCGCCGCTCACTTCAATACCGCAATGGTGGCGGCGCTCAGGAAGCGGGCCGCAGTCGACGTGATCAGCTGGCGCCGCATGTATCCACCTCTGCTCTATCGCGGCCCGCAGCGCGACGATTCCGAGCCGCCTTCCGCCGAAGAAGCAGCGTTCATCCTCGACTGGCACGACCCGCGTACATGGCGCCGGGCTTTGCGGCGTCTCTTCCGCGATCAACCGGATGCGCTCGTCATACCGTGGCTGCACCCGGTCATGGCCGCGCAGTCCCGCTGGCTTCTCCGTCATGCCCCGCAACGCGCGTGCCGCGTCGTCGTCTGTCACAACGTCCTGCCACACGAGTCTCTTCGCGGGGCGGCATTCCTCACCCGCGCGGTGCTGCGTCACGCAGACCTACTCGTGACGCACGCCGAGGAACAGGCACACGAGCTGAGCGCTCTCGGGCTCGGCCGAATCCCCACGGTCGAGGCCTTTCACCCTCGTTTCGTCGCGACCGATCTTGCCGCGCCTCCTACCGAGGCCGAGTTGAAAGCGGAGCGGCGCCGCCTCGGCGGTGACGGGACGCTCGTGCTGCTCTGCTTCGGCGCGATCCGTCCCTACAAGGGTCTGGAGCTCGCCCTCGCGGCTCTCTCACGCGTTGATTCCGCGCTGCCCGTGAAGCTCGTCGTGGCCGGCCGATTCTGGTCGTCCGAAGCCGACTACTGGGCGCACGTCGAGCGTCTCGGCATTCGTGAACGCGTCGAGTTCAGGAATCGCTACGTCTCCAATGCGGAGGCGGCCCTCCTGTTCTCCGTCGCAGATGCGGCGCTCCTTCCCTATCGGTCTGCGAGTCAGTCGGGAGTCGTCCAACTGGCTTACGCGCACGGGTGCCCGGTGATCGCAACCGCGGTCGGAGGCATTCCAGATGCTGTGAAAGACGGGGAGGACGCCATCCTGTGCGCGAGGGACGATCCTGAGGCCATCGCTCGCGCAATCGAGCGGATGGCGCGCGACAAGGAGAGATTCTCAGCCTCCGTCAGGCGCCGTACCGACTCGTACTCCTTCGAGCGCTATGCCGAGCTGTTGACGAGCGCCGTCGGAGCGCAACAGTGAGCGCCTCGTTTTCTTCTGGTCCCCGGAGGCGAGCAGTTCGAGCGAACGCCGGTTTGGCGTTGATGGGTGACACCGCTGCGAAGGCCGCCGCGTTTGCAGTCGTCGCTGCCTGTGCCCGTCTCCTTCCCGTGGGTGAATTCGCGCACCTGGGAATCGCACTCGCGGCGCTCACGGTCGTCACCAGCCTTATGGACGGCGGCTTCTCGACCCTGATCGTCCGCGACGGTGCGCGTTGCTCGACCGATTCGATGGCGTTACTGCGAGCGTCGGTTCGAGTCCGCCTGCCATTGGCCGGCCTGGTCCTGCTGGCAGGCCTGGGCGTAGGCGTCTACCTGGACGATCCGTGGCTCGGGCTGACCACGGCGATCGCCGCTGTTGGAAGCGCGCTCTCGCTCACGATCGCAGCCGTCTTTCGTTCCGTCCAGGATCTCGCGCCTGAGGCGATCCAGAAATGCGCCGTCGCCGCAGCGACCTTCGCCGCGGCAACAACGGCTGCGGCAGCCTTTTCGCGTGCGTCTGCTGTCGTTGCGGTCGTCGGCGCCGTCCTCTGGTTGAGTCTCGCACCGTTCTGGCTCTACGTACGGCGGAGGGTTCCCGACCATCATCGGCCCATAGTGCGACGCCGCGCCATGCGGGCCGCGGCCCCGTTCGCTCTGATGGCACTTGCGACCCTTCTCTACTACCGCCTCGGCATCTTCGTGCTGGGTGCGGTCGGCAGCCCCGGGGCGACCGCGCGCTACACCGTGGCCAGCACGGTTGCCTTCGGACTCCTGATGGTTCCGAATGCAATCACGACCGGGCTCCTTCCCCGGCTGAGCGCGCCCGACTTCGAAGGAGATCGGCTCCACACGGCAAGGCGTGCATTGCGCTGGACGGTCTTGACGTGCCTCCTTGTGAGCATCGTCGCCGCAGTACTTGCACCGTGGGTCCTCCGTTACGGCTTCGGCTCGCGCTATGAGGGGGCGCTGGAGCCGCTGCTTCTCCTGCTGGCCGGGACGGTCGTGATTGGCATCAACGGCATCCTCGGCACGGTCCTGATTGCCGCCGGGCGCACTGCGGCCGTGGGGTTGCAAGTCGGGCTCTCCCTGGGAGTCAACGCAGCTCTGGCATTTGCGCTGGTGCCGCGCTTCGGCGTGAATGGCGCGGCCATCGCGACCCTGGCAACGGAGCTCGCCGGACTCGGTGTCCTTGCGGTAGCGATGCATCGTTTCGTACCGGAGCTTCTGCGACGCGAAAGAGCGGCTGGACGCGGGGGCTGGCGAGGCGCCCCAGTCGGAGATCTCCACCAGGAGGTCCGGCTGTGAACGTACTGGCGCGCTCAGAAGCGACTCAGCTGCTCCCGGCAGAACCGGTGGCGCGGCCTCTGCTCTCCGCGATCACCGGCGTCCGATCGGCGAGATCGGTCGGCGTGGTTCGATATGTCGACCGTCTGACCGAGTTGCTGGCCGCGACCGGGGTCGACTACGTCCCTTCCGACGCGCCGGTTCCGGGCCTCGGTGCCCATCTGCACTTCGCGAACTCATCTCGCCGGGTCCTCTTGGACGCTGCGACTACGCGGCCCACGATCGTCACCGTCCATGACGTCCTGCCTCGGACCAGCGGGCTCACGATCTTCTATCGACGACTGGCATATCCGCTGCTTCGGCGAGCTGCAGTGACGATCGTTCACAGCGCGTTCGCGGCCGACCTCCTTCGATCCCTTGGGACGCGTCCTCGGCGATTGGAGGTGATTCCTCATCCCGCGTCAAGCTTCTCGTCGCCCGATCGAAGTGCTGCCCAACGAGCCCTTGGCTGGGAATCAGAGGGCCCCCTGTTCGTCTTGCCGGGCGTGCTGAAGGCGGCGAAGCTCGTCGCACCCGCTCTCGAAGCCGCCGCTCCTCTGCTGGCGAGCGGAGCGCTTCGTCTTGCACTCGTCGGAACCGCCGTCGATCAGGAACTGGTCCGTCGAGCCCGCTCCCTGGGGGCGCTGATCGTCGAGTCGCCTAGCCGCGAGGTCTACGAGCGCGCGATCGTAGCGGCAGACTGTGTTCTCGTCCTGCGCGACGGTTCAGCCGGCGAGACGAATGGGCCCCTCATGGATGCCCTCGGTGCGGGGCGTCCGGTGCTGGCGACCGCGACCGGCTCGATTCCCGAGCTGGCCGACGCGGCTGCCCTCTACTGCCTTCCAACCATGACCGACATCCGTGCAGGGCTCGTAACACTCTGCAACCCGGACGAGAGAGCGCGGTACGCCGAGACGGCTCGTTGCCGCGCACAGCTCTTCGACGGCAGCTCCGTGGCCGCGGCGCATGTCGACCTCTTTCGGGAGGTATTCAATGGGTGAGCCTCTCCTCACGGTGGTCGTCTGCACGCACGATCGGCCGGACGATCTTCGACAGTGTCTCCGAGGGCTTGCGGCACTCGCTGAGGACGTGACGGTGATCGTGGTCGACTCTGCCTCGTCGCCGCCGTTGCAGCAGGTCGTCGACGGTTTCTCGGGGTCCTTTCACCGGCTGTCGTATCACTACGAGCAGCTCGCCGGGCTCGCACGTGCGCGCAACCGGGGCATCGAGCTCGCCGAATCGGACCTCGTCGCTTTCATCGACGACGACACCGTGCCCGAACCAACGTGGGCCACGCGGCTCGTGGCGCCGTTCGCGGATCCGAACGTCGTTTGCGTCGGTGGAACCTGTCGCGCGTCTTTCGATTCGCCTCCTCCGCGGTGGCTTTCGAGCCGGTTGCTGCAGTTCGCCGGCATCACGCGCTTCGGCGAGGAAGCCCGGGCCGCCCGCTCGTCGGCCGAATACCCGTTCGGAGCGAACATCTGCTTTCGGCGAGCCCGCCTGCTCGAGATCGGTGGGTTTCCCGAAGCGCTCGGGCGCGTCGGCGACAACCTTCTCTCCGGGGAGGAGCACGAGGTCATCGAGGCGCTCGCGGACGCCGGTTGGTCGATCTGGCTCGAGCCCAGCGCGGTCGTCGATCACCGGGTTAGCTCCGCCCGGTGCCGCTCTCACTATTACTGGCGCCGCTTGTGGTGGCAGGGCGTGAGCAGGGCTCGAGCCCGGCGGTCACTGCTGCTTGCACTTCGCCTGCTTGCTGCCGCGATCGCCCGCCTTGCGCTCTGGACCGTTACCGGTGACCGCTTCTACTTGTTTCGGACGGCCGAAACCGCGGGTTACGTTCTCGATTGCCTGAGACCACGCGCCGCCTCGACATGAGACTGCGCGCCGAGCGCCAGCTGATCGTTCCCATGGTTTCGGTCCTGGGACTCGCGCCGTTGTTCGCGCTCCGACTGCATCAGCTGCAACCGGGACTCCTCTATCCGGACGGTTACCAGTACCTCTTGATGGCCAAGGGCATCGCCGCCCACGGCCGGCCGCTCCTAACCCTCGGCGCCGGCGGGGACACGCTCCTGCCGAACGTCGACGCCGCCGCCAAGCCGCTCTTTCCGGCTCTCGTGACGCTTCTGCATTCGCTGGGCTTCGGCTGGCTTGCCGCGGCCCGGACCATCACCGCGCTGGCCGGCGCCGGGGTGGTCGTGCTGGCCGGACACGTCGCTCGTAGACTGACCGGATCGTGGGCGGCGGCAGCGGTTGCTGCCACGGGATGCATCGTCAGCAGGGACCTTGCGTTCTGGGGTGGCTTCCCGGGACCGGACGCGCTCGGGCAAGCGCTCGGACTTGCCTCCGCGCTTGCGTTCCTCGCACGGCGTCCTCGCCTCGGGGGGATTCTCGCCGCCCTCGCGGTGCTCACCCGGCCGGAGCTGCTGCTCGTCCTCCTGGCCGGAGCAACGGTGGGGGCAGTCCGAGTCCACCTTCGCCAGGCGACGTTTCGCGCGCTGGTGAGCTTCACCGCAACCTTGACCCTCGTACTGGCGAGCCTGCGGCCCCCGCTCGGACACGTCCCGGTAGGGGCGGTGGTCCTCGCCGTTGTGGTGGCACTCCTGGCGGGAACGGTGTTTCTCATCGCGACGCACCACGACGGCGCAGTCGGGGTTCCGCTCGTCACCGGCGTCGTCGTCAGCGCGACGCTCCTCCTCGCGCTGACGGGTCTGGCGCCCGGGCTGCGAGGCCTGGCAGTCACCGATTGGCCCCTTCTTGTCGCGGGCCTCGGCGGCTGCCTCTTCGCCGTGACGACGCCACGCCTTCGGACAGCGGCTTGCGCGATGTTGCTGGCGACCTCGGTGTTGGCTCTCGTCTACCTCCTGAAGAACCCTGCTGCGGATCGGTACTTCTCGCTGCTGCTGCCGCTCGTGGCGGTCCTGGCGAGCCTTCCTGCCGCGGCGGCGACGCGGGCGCAACGACCTATGTCTGTGCTTGCCGCCGGCAGCCTCGCCGGCGCTACGCTCGCCCTTGGCGGTCTCCCAGCCCGCGCACCGGACGGCTTCCCAGCTATCGCCCGGCAACTGCAGGCGTTAAACGAACCTCGCTTGCCGATCGTCACGGCCGCCCCGGATGCCTATGGCGTTCTCTTGCCCGAGCGAAGCGTCCGTGTCGCTCGCCCGGGTCTGAAGGGGTTGATCATCGTCGACGGCGCGATGCGAGCCTACGAGCCGGATCTCCGCCTCTCCGCTCGCACGCTCGCGATGCTCGATCCCGGACCCGGGTTCGCTGGCGTTCGGGGCGGCATCGATCGCCGCCCGGTCCGGGTCGAGGTCGGCACAGTGGTCGGCCGGCGAGATTCTTACCGTCAGGGCCAAAGCTTCCGACGGTCCAGTTCGTACACCGCGTACGTCGGCGAGTCATGGATGAGCTTGCCAACGCGATTGTTCCGATAGAAGTAGCTTCCGAGCTGGCGCCGCTGTGCAGCCGTCCGCACGAGCGGCGTTGGACCTGTTGAAAAGGCGGCAAGGGTCGGCGCAGCGATCGAAGTCTGCTTCTCGACGACGACATAGCGGACGCCGCGCTTCCACATCGTCTGGGCCGCTTCCCACCACTGGTCACCGGCGTAGTACTCGTGGATCAGCTCGTACCCTCGCTCCGAGGCCGCGAGCTCCTCGCTCGACCCGACGTGAGCCTTCGTCACCGAGAGCACGCGATGGCCGGTCACGCCGGGGATGTAGTAGGCGGTGAAGGGGTCGCTCGCGACCAAACCGGGGCCCGGCGGAATCACATCTCCGAGCGCGTACGCAGGCTGAAGTGAGCTGCCGAAGTAGGTGAGCTGCTTCGAGGTTGTGAGCAGCGTGGCGAGCTTGAAGGCGCAGACAAGACAGAAGGTGGCGACGACGATTCCCTTTGCGGCGCCGCTCCGCGATCTCGCGAGCACGTCGGCTACTGCGAGAGCAAGCGGGAGCTGGCAGAAGAGAAGAAACCGCCACCACACCGGCAACGGAAGCCCCGCGATACCGGCGAGGCCAATTCCTAAGCAGCCCGCGAACCACAGCGCAGGTAGCGCGGTGCCACGCCGGGCCAGCCGCATCAGGCCGAGCAGCCCGACGGCACCGGCGCCGAACATCAGCGGCCAGCGCCAACGATCCTCCACCCAGTAGAGGGCGAGCCGATTGGAATGGACGAGCGGATCCGGGAAAGGCTGCCGGAGCAGCCACACTTGCCAGGCGGCCAGGAAGAGAACGAGAGTCAGCCCGCCGAGTGCGAATCGGACGGTGAGGGCGTCGTCGGCATCGGTGGCAGCCTTGAGATCACCCTCCGTCGCCCGGCGCGCGAGCCCCAACTTCGCTGCGGCCCAGGTTGAAAGCCACCAGAAGACCGGGAGGATCGCGCAGCCGAGGACAAGCGTCCTGCCGTTAGGACCTGCGGCGGCCAATGCGTGATCGAGGGAATAGGCAGGCCAGGGAGCTGCGAGCGCATACCCGCCGACCAGCGTCACGCTCGGAACGAACCAGTTGCCCTCACGCCGAAATGTACGCAGCGTTCCCTCGACAGACAAAAGGAGTGCCAACAGCACTCCGGTGAAGGGATGTACGACCATCGTGGCGGCAACAGCCAGGATGCCGGCGGAGATGCTGATGAGAGTGGCGTCGCCGGCAACAAGGACAAGGGTGTAGAGAAGAAGCGCCAGCGCCAGGGTTTGTGGATAGAAGCTCGCATACAGGAAGCCGTTCAGGGTGAGGTCTCCTGCCCAGATCACGTGCGCAGGCCCGAAGAGCAGGAGCATGATCGGCAGCGAAATCCAGGCGGCCCGTGTGCCGGCGCAGCGCCGGGCCCAGAGGAACGTCGCGTGGAGCAGGGCGGCGGTAACAACGAGCCCGGCGAGAGCAAGCAGGCGGTAGGCCGCCACGGGATCGGGAAGGGCCGCGCCAGATCGGTCGTGCGGCGCGACGAACCCCCAGAGCCAGGCAAGCGCCTGCATGTAGGGGGTGGCGTGACTCGTCTCCAGGCCTGCGCCCGGGACGAAAGGACTGACGCGATGGAATGGATGCAAGGCCATCTCGCGCAAGAGAGCGAGAAACGTCGGCGTATCCGAGGTGACGCGGAGGCCGTAGCTGACGCGGAGTGCCCAGAGTTCCAGGGCGAACAGCCCAGCGACACAGGTAACGACGACCGGCCGGAGCACACTGACTCGAGCCCGGTCGCGGGAAGCATCGCGCGTCGGGACGGCCCGCGTCGGCAGGACACCGCTCGTCCCGGCGATTGCCGCCCCGGCACCGGCGAGTTCGACCTTCGGCCCGATCCGGATCAGGAGCTGATAGGCGACTACGAAGCGCCAGGCGCGAAGCCGATGACTCAGTGGGCCCATCGTCGGCTCGTGACCCAGGTGGAGAGGCCCCCGGCGTCCTTTATGATCGGCTCGACCCTCATGCGCTCCTCATCGGCAAGCTGCGTCGAGGTCTCAAGCCGGCAGGCCTGTGCCTCCAGGTAGGCCGGGCGGGAGAGGCCGGCGAGGTGAAGCTGCGAGATGAACCACTTATGGAGGGCGTGGTCAACCAGAAGCGCTGCCGATGACCTCTGGGCGACCGAGATTTCGCTCCGTGGCAAGGGCGAGTCGAGGCCGTTGAAGGACTGGAGACTCATGACTGCGGCGACTTTCGAGCAAAGGCTCTTTCCCCTCGCCTGCGCCCGACCTCCTCGGCGGGTCGGCGACGAGGCCATCGTTTCGCCGAACGTCCGGGAAATACCGCTCGAGAGTCGCGGGCATTCCTGCGACCAATCGCGCTCAATATCTGCGACGGGGGAGATCTCACGGACGAAGGGTCGGGAGCGGGGGCGAAGATGGTGAGGCGCGCGATCCTTGTGATCGTGCTGCTGCTAGTTGCCGTGCCGGCGGCACATCCGGACGTCACGCAGGCAGCCTCGTCGCGTGATTTCTACGTCAGCCCAGACGGCAGCGATGCGAGTCCGGGCACATCACCCTCTGCTCCCTGGCGCACACTTGCGCGGGTGAACTCGGCGTTTCTCCTTCCTGGTGACCGCGTCCATCTTCGGGGAAATGCAACCTTCCGCGAGCCGCTTGCGCCGCGCGCCGGGACCAATGGGACCACCGCGCAACCGATCGTCTTCGACTCTTACGGCACCGGACGCGCGACACTCACGGCCGGGATCTATCTCAACTCCGTGTCGAATCTCGACTTCGAGACGTTGAACGTGACGTCGACCGGCAAGGGCATCTTCTCCTCCGCGGGCGGCACGGGCGTCGGCACGATCCTCCTCCGCGACCTGACGATCTCGGACGTTCCCCTCGCCGGCATCAGTTCGAACAATCTGGCTGACCGGGCTTGGCGGATCGAGGGGGTCAGGATTTCGCGAACGGGCGATTCCGGTATCTACTTCATCGGGTCCGACTTCACCATTTCGGACTCGAGCATCGACTCGACCGGAAGAGACTCCTCGATCGGGTACCCGCGGCACGGAATCTACGCTGCAGGCCCGAGTCCCACGATCGTCAACGACGACATCACGCAGTCTTCCACCAGTGGCATCTCGCTTCGCTACCAGAACGGATTCGTCGCCGGCAATCACATCTCCGGCGGCGCGCGAGGCATATCGTTTGAGGAGCAAGCGCGTTCGGTGGGTACCACCCGGATCGTTTACAACACGATCTCGAACGTGAGCGACAGCGGCATCGTGGTGGCGCGAGCCGCGATCGAGAACTTCGTGGTCGCGAACAACACGATTCAGGGAGCGGGCACCTACGGGATGTACTTCCAGGTCGTCCCTAATCTGACGATCGCGAACAACATCGTGCAGGCAACCACAGCGGGGGCCGCGTTGCTGAGCGTGCGCGCTCCCAGTTCGAGCTACAGCGAGCACAACAACCTCTGGTACGGCGGTGACAGCACGGGGTTCTACTGGAACGGCTCGGCGAGAACGTTCGGTGCTTACCGAAATGCCAGTCGGCAGGGACTCTCGGATTCCTCGCGTGATCCGCTGCTGAGCTCCAGCTTCAGTCTCGCTTCTGGCTCGCCGGCGGTCGACGCCGGGTCCGCGACGGTCGACACGTCATTGGAATACCGCGCGCTTTGTGACGGTCAGGCCTTCAGCTACTGCGGCCGGGCGCCCGATCTCGGAGCCGCCGAACGAAGCGGCGCGTGATGTTGAGCTTCAACGTCGAGTAGCGTCTTTACCACGGTAGGCTCGAGAGGGTGCGGCTGGCGCACTTGTTTCTGGCCGTGGCCGATCATCAGCGCAGTCGGCGCTTCCACGAGAGGTTCTTCGGTTCGACCGTGACGGCGAGTTGGACGCCGAAGGTTGTCTGCACCTCAGAGATGTCGACGATTTCGACTTGACGCTGGTTGCCCGGCCGAAGGTCTCGCCGACTACGTCGTTGCACTTCGGGCGTAGGGTTCGTAAATTCGGTCGTGGCGGGTTTGCAGGGGAATCGTGCCGAAGTCGGGAGGTCGTGGCGCCCCGGTGTCAGGCTGGCGACGGCAACGCCACCGTTCTCCCTGATCGTCTCGAGCGGCACACAATGCCTGCCGAGCGGGTTCGTTCTCGAGCCGAGCAGCTGCTCGGCCGAGCACCTCAGCAGCGACGGGGAGGGCGAGCGCTCGCTCTCATCGGCCACCCAGAACGCACTGAGACATCACTGGAAACCTCGGGCATTCGCCGGAATTGCACTCCGCTGCCCGGCGCCATGCCCAGTTGCGGCCGAGAGCCGAAGAGGCCGCGGGGTCAAGATTTCCCTGTAAATCCGGCACGACCGAATTTACGAACCCTACGCCCACCGACCACCCCACCCTGCCGGGCAGCGGTGACTAAGACCTCGCGATCGCCCAGTCGAGGCTTCGCTGTTGGAGGATGTCGTCTGGGAGGGGGTCGACTCCTGAAAGGAGTGGATCCCAGCGATGGTGCAGCAAGGACAGATAATCGAACTCACGCGCCGCGGACCTGGCGGCGAGCGGCTGTGGGCGTACCGCTTCCGGACTGGCGGGCGCGGCTCCAAGCGCGTCCAGCATGGCGGATTCGCCTCCGAGCGGGACGCACGGGAGGCGCTCGAGCGTGAACTCGAGCGGCTTCGGCGGGAGCGACGGATCGCGCGGAGGCTCACGCTCGCCGAGCTCGTCGAGGCGTACCTGG
>WNGD01004174.1_pt1 | contig 14322 bp, 14 predicted proteins | sample 5400671 | NCBI WGS metagenome assembly WNGD01 (sample SAMN13153369, study PRJNA577476) | soil metagenome | isolation source: 40 cm soil or saprolite under grassland replicate 2 | place: USA:California | collected 2016-06-15
GGCCCACTACCCATTGTGTGTGGTTCCGCCTGACGCGTGACGTTTCGGCTTCACCTGATGGGTGACGCGGCTCCGGCTGATGGTTGACCCTGGCTCCGCCTGATCCGCGACACACTCCCGAGCATGTTGGTGGAGCTGAGTGTCGTGGAAGCGGAGGTATCAGGGAGATGAGTGCTTGGAGCGGGCCGCATGTTCGGGTTCGGATCCCCGGGTCCACACAGGCTCCCCCGGGCACGCGACAGAGCGGCGGCGAGCCGTCGAAGCTCGCCGCCGCCGACGGCAACGCTACTCAGCCGGAGTCGATCGCCACCCCGAAAAGCCCGGACGCGGCGGTGATGAAGCTTTGGTTCGCGTTGCCGTCCAGGTCGGCGCGGCCGAGCGTGTCGGTGCCGTAATTGGCCCAGTGGAAGTGGCGGGGAGCGGCTCCCGAGGATCGCCGCCCAGGCGATGCCGCCTGCGAGCGCCATCGCCATCGCCGCACCCACGAGCGCGGCTGTCAGATCCCTTCTCATCCTCCTCAGCGCTCCTCCTTGGGTTCCCCGTTCGGCGCTCGATGACCTGGGCCGTCTCCACGGCCTTCTGAGGCTGTCCGTCAACCCCGAAGACTGAAGTTGTATGGCCCGTCCCAGGAACAGGCCGGGAACGCGGGGCACGCGACCATGAGCGGTCCAGCTCGGAAGTGGGCGAACACCCCGGTCCCGCCCCAGAACGTGACGACGCCGGTAAGGGTCTCGAGATCGAGATCGACGTGTCCGAACGCGGTGTTGTTGCCCGGCCCGACGATCACGAGGTCACTGTGCAACACGAGGAGATCAAGATCGGCCGCCGCGGCATAGACGACCCTCGAGCCGACCTTGATCGCGTTGAGGTTCGAGGACGTGATCGTGCAGAACGACCCGGCGGTGCCGTCGTACTGTGAGCACTCCTTCGTCACGTGGAGAGCTCCGCTACGCGGCGTCGCGTGAGCCGAGCCGACACCCGCGACCACTCCCGTAACGGTGATCGCGATGAGCAGGATGAAGCTGCGCTTCATGGCGGACCTCCTTCCTCCGCGCGACCCCGTAGGTCGACGCTGATCTCTGCGGCTGCCACGATCCGTGCGAACGGCACGCCGGCGATCTCGTTGACGTCCCTGACGTCGTCTGCGGACTCCGCTTCGAATCGGGAGAAACACGAGTCGTCTGAGGGAACGTAGGTCGAGCCCAGATACACCACCCCTTTCCGTGCTCTCGGAAGTCGGGCGAGCGCTGCATCGAGCCACGCGCGGTCGTGTCCGGGGAGGTATCGCTCGACGAGGTAGGCCGGCATCGTCCCCCGACGATGTCGCGGTCGCCGTCGCCCATCAACCGCGCGAACTTGTGGATTTAGTCCGACGCGGATGCCATGCGCGCCGCGAGCTCCGTCCGGGAGCTGACGCCGAGCTTCCGATAGATCTTCGACAGGTTCCACGCGACCGTGTTCGTGCTGAGGCTGAGCTCCGCGGCGACCTCGCTGTTCCTCCGCCCCGCGACGACGAGCTCGACGATCTGCCGCTCGGTCTCCGAGAGCTGATCGTCCGAGGCGGTGCGCCCGCCGATGCGCCGCTGCTCCGAGCGCGCCTTCTCCAACCAGACGCGCGCGCCGAGCCGCTCGAAGAGGTCTCCGGCGAGCTGCAGTGACTCGCGCGCGGCGCGCTTCTGCTGCACCCGGCGCTGGACCGTTCCGAGCGCGAGGAGCGTCCGGGCGAGTTCGAAGGGGTTCACTCCCTGGGGCGACTCGGGCGCGAGCGCCGCCGCCTCGAGCGAGGTGATCGCCCCTTCGCGATCGCCCTGTGAGGCGAGGAGAAGTCCGCGGCAGCGGAGAACGAGCGGGCGGAGCGCCGTGTCACCGCCCGCTGCGCGTTGATCGATCTGCGCGAGCAACCGCTTCGCACGGCGGAGGTCGCCGGTCGCAAGCAGAGCCTCGATCCCAGCCGAGCCCGCCAGCTGGGCGAGGTACCCGTCGAGCTCCTCGACGTTCTCGAGAAGTTGCGCGACCTGCCGCCAGCTTGCGGCGCTATCGTCGTAGGAAAGCTCGAGTACCGCGAGTGCGATCCGTAGGCGAAAGGCGGCCCATCTGAACCTGGATGTCTCGGTGAGCTGGAGCAGCTCGGGGATCGCTCGGCGCGCCTTCTCGGTCTCACCCCGATACGCGACGATCTCGGCGAGGATCGATCGGCAAAGCGGCTCGAACACCTCCAGCCCGATCTGCCGCGTGAGGTGGATCGCCTCCTCACACAGTTGTGCGGCCGTGTCCCATTCGCCGGACGCCATCTCCATCTGGGCTCGGTGGAACAGGCACCTGACAACGTCAGGATCGGCCCGCTCTCTGGCCTTGGCGGTCAGCGCCCTCCACAGCGCGCGAGACTCGTCGTGGCGGTCGGATCGGCCGAGCAGGAGCGCGAGCGTGACGCGCGAGGGCGACAGGCGCATCGGCAGACCGGCGTGCCAGGTCCACCAGCCTGCCGCCGCGTAGCCGTCACCATCGAGGGTCTGCTCGAGTTCCAGCGCACGGTCGAGGAGATCATGTCGGATCACACCCGTGGACGCGAAGCTGCTTTGCGCGACCGCAGCGAGCGCGATCGCGAGGGTCGCCGGGTCCGCCAGCTGCTCGGCGAGCGCAAGCCCTGCCTCCGCGTACCGAGCGCCCTCTCGATCGTCCCCTTCGAGCTGCGACATCCACGTGAGCTCGCAGAGGATGTTCACCTCCTGGCGGGGTTCCAGGCCGGGTTCGGCAAGGGCGCGGCTCAAGAGATCCACGGCCACGGGAAAGCCCTCGGTCATCCCGCGTGCACCAGCGAGCCGGCTGAGGGCGTCGGCTCGGACCCGACCGGGCTGCGAAGAGGCGACCGCGTCCTCGAGGAGGACCGCCGCCTTCTTCACGTCGCCCGCATACCGGCAGTGCTCGGCGGCGGTGATGCGGCGTCGGTTGACGCTCTCGAGCGCATCCGGGGGCGTCAGCGCGACCGCGCGCTCGGAGAGGTCGGCCGCAGCCTGAGCGGCGCCGCGCGCACGGGCGTGGGCGGCCGCGGCGTCGAGGGCGAGCGCGACCGCTTCGTCCGGTCCGGTCGCCGCGATGGCGAGATGGCGGGCACGCTCCTCGAGGTCGACGTCCAGACGAGCGAGACGAGCGTGGAGACGGCGTCGTCTGTGGAGCGGGATCGCCGAGTAGCAAGCGGGCGCCAAGAGCGGGTGCGTGAAGCGGATCCGGTCGCCGTCGAGCTCGAGGACGCCGCGGCCCTGCGCCCGTTCGACGTGGTCGACCGCCTCGGGCCCGAGCGATCCCAGCAGCGTCACCGTGGGAGCGGCGAGGGCGGCGACCGCGGCGAGCGTCTCGCACACGCGCCGCGGCAACGTGTCGAGGCGCGCTCCGACGACGCTCTGCAGGCTCTCGGGGAGTGCCATCGGCCCACTCCCCATCAGGATCGTGCCGTCCGTCATCGCCCGTCCGAGCTCGAGCGCGTAGAACGGGTTGCCGCCCACGGTCTCATACACGCGCACGAGCGTGGGCCGCGGCAGGTTCAGCGACAGCCGCCCCCAGAGCATCCGGTGGATCGCGCCGACGGACATCGGCCCGACGGGGAGGCGCTCGAACGCAGCGAATGAAAGGTCGAGCTCGAGAGGCGCGCGGACCGGTCGCCCGCGCACCGTTGCAAGAACGCCGACGTGTTGGCCTTCGAGCCGCCTGAGCATGAACGCGAGGATCTCGGCCGAGCTCGCGTCGATCCACTGCACGTCGTCGAGCGCGAGCAGCAACGGCCGCTCCCGAGCGAGCGCCTTCACGACCGAGACGAGTGCGAGGCCGAGCAGGCGCACATCGGGCGGCGGCCCATCGGGCTCACGCAGGAGCAATGCGATCTCCAGGGCGCGCCGCTGGACCGACGGCAGCCGCGGCAGCGTCTCGTCCAGCGAGGACGCGAACATGTCGCCGACCGCTGCGAAGGCGATCCCGGTCTCCGCCTGTCCCGCACGAGCGGCGAGGACGCCGACACCGCTCCGGCGCGCTGCGGCCATCCCCTCTTGCCACAGCGCGGTCTTGCCGATCCCCGCCTCGCCCTCGAGCAGCAACGCGTATCCGCCGGCAGGGACGGCGTCGATGAAGCGTGCGAGCGCCTGCAGCTCCTCGCGCCTGCCGATGATCCGGTCGCTCGTGGCCTCGCGGTCCAGCGACTCCGGTCGGTGCCGTTCGGTTCCCACCGCCACCTCGCCTCGCGGCGATTGTGAACCCGGCGGCGCGTCGAACACAAACTGGTCAGCTTGCTCGGTCCCTCTCGATCCAGGCTTCGTCCTGGGACTCCGGCGACAACCGCGGCGAGTGTGGTCGAAATGACAGCGCCGGCACGCATCGCATCCCCGTCTCATCCCCGTGAAGGAACGGGAAACGACGGAAACTCTCCGGCGCGACCGCGGTTGCTAGCATGCGTGGCGTGTCGATCGAGGTCGGTCGGGCAATCGATGGCTCTGGCACGGAGACCTCGAGCGCAACGGTGACGGTCCCCGAAACCGACCGGTTGCACGATCGAGCCGATCAGGGCTCCGCGACTCCGACGCTCCGGCCGCGCGCCGCGTTTCGCGCCCTCGGCGCGTTCCTTTCGTACTTCGCGCTGTCGGTGGCGATTTGGGGGATGCCCGTCGTCGCGCATCTCCGCACGCGATACGTGACCCCGGCCGGGCAGGACCCGTATTTCTTCCGGTGGGCCCTCGGTTGGGCGCCCTGGGCCCTGACCCACGGACGGAACCTGCTGTTCACCGATCGCGTGTTCGCGCCTCAGGGCGTGGACCTGACGTGGGTCACGATCAGTCCTGGCCCCGCGATCTTGATGGCGCCGATCACCCGAGCGTTCGGGACGCTCGCGTCCTTGAACCTGCTCGTCCTTCTGGCATCGCCGCTCGCGGCGTGGGCCGCGTATCTGGTCTGCGTCCGCATCACGAGATCCTTCTGGCCGTCTCTGCTCGGGGGGTTCCTCTACGGGTTCTGCACGTTCATCACCGGCCAGATGAACCACCCCAACCTCGCGTTGGCCTTCCCGATCCCCCTTGCCGTCTACCTCGTGATCCGCCGGGTCGAGGGCTCGCTCGGGGTGAAGGCGTTCGTGGCGCTCCTCGCGCTCACGCTGCTCGGGCTGTTCTCGATCTCCACCGAGGTGTTCGCAAGTGCCGCCGTGTTCGGCGCGATCGCCTGGAGCATCGCGCTCGTGCTCGGCCGTGAGGAGCGAGGGCGACTGCTGCGAACGGTGGTGCTCTGGGGGTTCGCTTACGCGCTCGTCGCCACGATCGTGCTGGTCCCCTATGTGCTTCCGGCGTTGCGTACCGCTCCCACCCAGAGCATCAAATCCCCCGAACACGCGTCCGACGACCTGCTGCGATTCGTGCTCCCACGCAACCCGACCGTCGTCGGCGGGGCAACGCTCCAATCGCTCTCCACGCGGTTCACGGCGGCCTCGATCGGCGCCGGGGCGTACCTCGGCATCGCGCTGGTCGCGTTGCTGGTCGCGTTCGGGATCACGGAACGGCGACGGCGGGGGACCTGGGGACTGCTCGGATTCATCGCGGTGAGCGCGATCCTGACGCTCGGGCCGGCGCTGCACGTCGCCGGAGATCGAGTGTTCGGTCTGCCGACGATGGTGATCTGGAAGGCGCCGCTGATCCGCAACGCGATCCCGGACCGATTCGCCGCCTACACCGACCTCGCGGTGGCAGTGGTCGCCGCCCTATGGCTGTCGCGAGCTCGCGGCTCATCCACCTGGTGGCGGTGGGCGCTCGTCGGCGTCGGCGCCGTCATGTTGATCCCCACGATCCGAACACCGCCGTGGCATCCCGAGGACCGCACGCCGGGGTTCTTCGCGGAAGGCACCTACGCGTCCGTGCTGCGACCGGACGAGAACGTGCTGCTGATCCCGGCCGCGAACGGGGAAGAGATGACCTGGCAAGCGACGGCGGGGTTCGCCTTCCGGATGCCGGGGGGATACGTGGGGGTGACCCCGGCCGCGAACCGAGTGGCCAAGCCGAGCCGGGGCCACGGCGTGCCCGGGCTCTGGTCCAACAAGGCGGTCGTACCGTCGGCGGCCGAGCTGTCGTCATGGCTCGCGGCGAACGGGGTCGACGCCGTGGTGGTGGACGACCTCGCGCGGCCCACGTTCGAGGCGGTGCTGCGCTCGGTCGGCCTCGCGCCCGACTACGAGGGAGGCGGCGTATCCGTCTGGCGACTTGCCCCGACCCCAGCAGGATCCGGGTAGGCCCGAAACCTCAGGCGCCAGCCGTCGACAGCACCGGCAGAGATAACGAGCTTTTGGGGGGGTGGGATTAGTCGCGCCCACCGCTTCCGCCTCGGACGATATGGCAGGCCACTGCACATCTTGAGAATGAAACGCAAGAGTCTGCGCGGTGGTCGCATCGGTAGGCTTGTTCGATGCACTGGATCGCGCTCCCGGCTGGCATCGTCATCCTGCTGTGGACGCTGCTCGACGTGCTGCGGACCCTCGTCATGCCCCGGGCGGCGCGCGGGCGATTCCGTCTGAGTCGCATCCTGTTCCGGCCGATCTGGAAGCCCTGGAGATGGATCGGGGTGCGCCGAAAGACGGTCCAGTCCCGTGAACGCGTGCTCGCTGCCGCGGCGCCAGTCTTCTTCTTCGTCCTGCTCGTCGGGTGGGTATCCCTTGCCTTGCTGGGATACGCGCTCATCCTGTGGAGCCCAGGGTTCGTCCACGGGATGGGGCGAAGCGACGGCTCGTTCGGGGACGCCTTGTATACGAGCGGATCGTCGCTGTTCACGCTCGGGATCGGATCGGGCGCCGCGAGCGGATGGACCCGCGCGGTCGTGGTGCTCGCCGGCGCCACCGGCTTGGGCCTCTTCGCCGTCGTCATCGCCTACCTGCCGGTGCTCTACCAGGCCTTCAACCGTCGAGAGGTCGGCGTGCTCCTGCTCGATGCGCGGGCGGGATCTCCTCCGTCCGGTCCCGAGCTGCTGCACCGGATGGGCAGCGCTGGCATGGCGTCGGCGTTACCGGAGCTGTTCGCGGAATGGGAGCGATGGGTAGCCGACGTCCTCGAGAGTCACATGTCGTATCCGATCCTCGTCCTGTTCCGTTCGCCCCACGACAACACCTCGTGGGTCACCTCGCTCGGATCCGTGCTCGATGCAGCAACGCTGATCCTCACGTCGGTGGACGGCGAGCCCGACGAGCGGGCGAAGCTCCTGTACGGGACTGCCGTGCACGCGGTGGAGGACCTTTACTACTACCTCCGGCTGACGGAGCGCGAGGCCGTGATCCAGCGCGACGAGTTCGAGGACGTGCTCAACGACATGAAGGACGACGGCTTCTCGATCCGGCCGGTGGACGAGGCGTTCGCACGCTTCACGGAGAAGCGCGCGAAGTATGCGCCACGGTTGGACGCGCTCGCCGTGCTGCTGGCCGCACCACCCGGTCTGTGGATCGGCGACCGGTCCTACCTCGGAGCGCGAACGGCGCACTGAGGCATGGGGGTCGATGTGTCGCCCGAGGTTCGCCTCCTCAGCCGCCGATATCCCTAGGGCACGCCGCTGCGGGTCGGTGCTTCGGCGATCGTCTGCGGAGCGTGCCACACGGCTTCGACGTTGTTCCCGTGCAGGTCGTTGACGAAGGCGGCGTAGTACCGGTCCGAGTACTGAACCCAAACGCCCGGCTCGCCGCGAGCGGTGGCGCCAGCTTCCAACGCCGCCTCGAAGAACGCATCAACCTCCTCGCTGGTCTCCGCACCGAACGCGACGTGTGCCGCCGTCGTGAGCGGCTCCCCCCGATAGATCGCGAAGTCGTCCAGCCCATCGGCCCCGTAATGCACGCCGTCGTCCTGCACGTGAAGTTCGCTGTACCCCAGCGGTGCGAGGGCGGTCGTGTAGAGGCGACGGCTCGCATCGAGGTCCTCCACGACGAACAGGACGTGATCCACGATGATGCGGCGGATCGTCATACCCGCTCCTCTCTGCTCTTCCTCTTCATCCGTTCCCCCTCGGGTAGCATGCGACGCGTGGCAGGGATCGATCTCCCCGAGGCTGCGCGACAGCTCCTCGTGAGCGACGCGGTCGCACACGTCGTGACGATCGACGAGGACGGCACGCCGCACATCACGCTCGCCTGGGTCGGGCTCGAGGACGACGAGATCGTGCTGGCGACGATGCCGGAACAGCGCAAGCTGAGAAACCTCCGTCGCGACCCGCGGATCGCGGTCTCGGTCCCGTCCACGACGACGAACGAGTGGGGGCTGCTCGAGTACCTCGTCGTGTACGGAACGGCCCGTGTGACCGAGGGCGGCGCCGCGGAGATGCTGCAGCGCCTGGCGCACACGTACATCGGACCCGGCGTCGTCTTCCCGAACGTGCCCGACCCCCCGCCCGGATTCGTCACAAGGATCACGCCACAACGCCTGGGCGGCGTCGGTCCGTGGAACCCGCCACCAGGCTAGGCCGGCTCCGTCGCGGCGCATCTCGCGCAGAGCCCCAGGATGTCCAGCCGGTGGGTCGCCGGCGTGAATCCCTGTTCGGTCGCACGACGCATCGCCTGGTCCATCAAGCGTTCGGCCTCGACGTCTGAACCCAGGTCGCGGACCACCCCGCAGGACGTGCAGACGAGGTGGTGGTGATGTTCCGTGAGCTCCTCGGCCAACTCGTAGCGCCCGAAGTCCTCCTGTGTGATCACGCGCTTGACGACCCCCGCGTGCTCGAGGACCGTCAGGTTCCGATACGCCGAGCTCATCGCCAGCCCACGGCCCCGATCGAGGATCTCGTTGATGGTCAATGGATGGACGGCCAACCGAAGGATCTCGAGCAACGAGCGGCGGCGCGGCGTGAAGCGCTGGCCGACCTGCCGGAGCCTGAGCGCGACGACCCGATCCACGTCGAGCGCGTCGCCACGCGGATCAGCCATGGATCCCCTCGGGGATGGCAAGCGACTCGCCGTTCGGGCCTCCCGCGAAGAAGCCGCGTCTCGCCGCGCCGTGCAACGCCGACGCACCCGCGTACATCACGACCGCCGTCGCGATGATGGCGAAGCTCGGTGGCACCGAGGGAACCGCATAGCTGGTCGCCAGCCCCACCCACATCGCGCCGATCGCGAGCGCCGTGGCCAGCGCGAGCCCCCGGAACGGATGGGTCGTCAGCTGATGCGCGGCGGCGGCCGGCGCTGCGAGCAGTCCGAGCAGGAGGAGCGCGCCCACCGCTTGCGTGGTCTCCGCCGCGGTGAGACCGACCAGGGCGAGGAACCCGATCCCGAGCGCTCGGATCGGAACTCCACGGGCGGCTGCAACCGCCTCGTCCAGGCTCGCGAACAACAACGGCCTCGCGATCAGGATCACGCCCGCGAAGACCATCGCCCCGATCAGGGCGGCCGCGCGCGCCGCGCCGGCCGAGAGGCCGAGGATGGAGCCGAACAGCACGCTCACCCCGGCGGTTCCGTTGGCGCCGCTGCTGTTCGACGTGTAGATCGAAAGGAACAAGACGCCGAGTCCGAGCATCCAGGCGAACACGCTGCCGATCACGACGTCGTCGGCCCGGCCGGACCGCCCGAGCGTCCCCATCCCCACGGCCACGGCAACGGTCGCGCCGAACAAGCCGAGCCGCAGGTCCGCCCCAGCCGCAAGCGCGGCGAGCGCCCCGGTGAAGGCGACATGACTGAGCGCGTCTCCGGTGAACACCTGCGCACGAAGCACGACGAAGTATCCGACGGCGCCGCAGCACGCTGCGATCCCCGTCCCCGCCAGGAACGCGTTCCGCATGAACGGATGACCGAAGACCGGCGGGACCCAGCCGAGGACAGCCAGCGTTCCGGTCACGTGAGCGCCCCCTCGGGCACCCCGGCCGTACGGCTCCGTGCGCGCTCGTTCAGGACCCGAACGCCACGAGCAGCGACATAGGCTCCGAACGACAGGGTGGTGATGAACGCACCCGTCGGATAGGGCGTGTAGTACGCCATCACCAGGCCGGCCCAGGTCACCGAGACCCCGAGCCCCACCGACAGGCCCATCCCCAGGACGGGTCGGCCGGTGATCACCTGCGCGGTCGCCGGGGGCAGCACCAGGAGCGCGAACACCAGCAGCGACCCGGTGATCTGGCTCGCCTCGGCCGCGGCCACCCCGAGCAGCAAGAGGAACACCACGGCGAGCAACCGGACCGGCACGCCTGCCGCGGTCGCGACCTCAGGATCGACGCTCGCGAACAGCAGCGGGCGAGCGATCAGACCGAGCGCTACGAGCGAGGGGGCCGCCACCGCGAGCAGCGACAGGACCTGGCCGTTCGTGATGCCGAGGAAGCTTCCGAAGAGCAGGTTCGTCAGCCCGTTGAGATTGCCGTGGTAGAGGTTCACGAACAGGAATCCGCAGGCCAGAGCGAACGCCTGGACCGAGCCGATCACGGCGGACTCCTCGCTGTACAGGGCCGAGCCGACGGGTGGGGACGCCATCGCGATGACGACGCCCGCCGCGATGCAGAACCCGAAGTAGCCGAACGCAGGAGAGAGCCCGATCAGGATCGCTCCGGCCGCACCGGGGAAGCCGACCAACGACAGGGTGTGTCCGGCGAACGTCTGCCGACGCAGGACCATGAACCAACCCATCGCCCCGGACATCACCGCGACGATGGTCCCGGCGCGCAGCGCGTTGATCATGAACGGATAGTCGAAGAGCGTCATCGCTCACCCCGCGTGCCGGTCGGCGTGGAGCGCCGGCGCCTCGGGTGTTCCGACGACGACCAGCCGGCCGTCGGACGCTCGCAGGACCTCGACCCGTGCGTCGTAGAGCACGCTCAGCGTCTGCGTCGTGATGACGTCGTTCGGCGCGCCGACCACCGCTTTGCCCTTCGCAACGTAGACGACCTGATCGAGGAACGGGAGGATCGGGTTCACGTCGTGCGCGACCATCACCACGGTCACGCCCCGCTCGCGACAGATCCGCTGCACCAACGCGGCGACCGCCGCCTGATTGGCGAGATCGAGACTGTCGAGCGGCTCGTCGAGCAGGAGCAGCTCGGGCCGACGCACCAACGCCTGCGCGACGACCAGCCGCTGCTGCTCTCCACCCGACAGCTCCCCGATCGGCCGGCTCGCGTAGTGACTCGCCCCGACGAGGTCCACCACCTCGGCCACCGCTTCGCGAGTGCGACTCGCGCGAGCCGCCGACACCGGCACGCCCCAACGACTGCCGTCCAGGCCGAGGCGGACCACGTCGAGTCCGCGGATCCGGAGCGTCCGATCGAAGCCACCTCGTTGGGGGACGTACCCGATACGGCGCCGAGCCGCCCCCGCCGGAGCGCCGAGGACGTTCACCGACCCGGCCGCGAGGGGCTGCAGCCCGAGCAGCACCTTCAGCAGCGTGGATTTGCCCGCGCCGTTCGGTCCGAGGATCGCGGTGAACGCACCGCGGCCGATATCCAGATCGACCTCGCTCCACAGGGTGCGCTCGCCGAACCGCACGGACGCTCCGCGCGCCTGGATCACGTCTCCGGGGGTCGGAGCGGTGGCGTCGGGAACGAGGCGAGCCGGCTTCATCTCCCGGTCGCCTCGTGGAGGGCCGCCGCGAGTGCCCGGAGCTGGGCCACCTGCCACGCCTGGAAGGTCGATCCGGCCGGGGAGAGCGTCTCGGTGATCGTGCTGATCGGGATGTGCGCCGCCTCGGCCTCGTCGATCTGGCGTTGGATGTCGGGGGTGGCGTTCTGGCTGTTGTACACGTACACCTCGATCTCATGCGATGAGATCTGGTGGTCGATCGTCGACTTGTCGGCTGCCGTGGGCTCCGTCCCCTCGCTGATCGCCGTGAGGAACGTCGGCGGGGTGAGCAGGTCCAGACCGAGGGCCGGAGCCATGAGCGCGAAGATGCTCTCCGACGCCCCGACCGGCGTGCCGGCGTACTTCGTCTTGATCTCCGAGATGAGGGCGTGATACTGCGCGAGTCCCGACGTCTCGAGCGTCGAGCGCTGCCGGTCGAAGTACGAAGCATCGGCAGGGTCGAGCTTCTTGTACTCGCTGGTGACCGCGTCGATCACCTGCTGGACGTCCGACGGTGCATACCAGCGGTGCGGGTTCCCGCCGGTGGGCTCGCCGACGAGCGTGCCAACGTTGAGGACGTCGCGTCCAGACACTGGGTTCGCATCGATGAGCCGTTGGGCCCACGGGTCATACCCGACCCCGTTCTCGATCACGAAGTTCGACGACGCGATCGATCGTGCATCCTCCGTGGTCGGCTCGTAGTCGTGGGGATCCGCGTCGGGGTTATCGATGATGCTCGTCACGGTCACCCGATCCCCACCCAGCTGGGACGCGATGCTTCCCCAGACGTTCTCGGCAGCCACGACGCTCGGCCGGTCGCCCGACCCTCCGCTCGCACGGCCCGAACAACTCGCGAGGGCGAAGACGAGCGCGCAGCCCGCCAGGATCGCCGTGTGCCGGGTAGCGGAAGACACGTCCCTTCCCCTTCGTTCGAGCCGTTCCCGTTCGACCCGTTCGCGTTCGACGACTGGCAGACGATAATGGGAGTGGTTCCCATCGTCAACCCTGCGGTCACCGAGGTGCGAGCAGGCTCCGCTGCGCTCACTGGACCGCGAGGATGCGCAGCCAGCAGAGGAGGTTCGAGCCTCGCTGCGTGACGAGATCCGCGCGGCCGGCGCACGCTCCCGCGCGGTCCGCCTGGGAAGGGGCGATGTCGAACACGTACGCGTTCGTTCGGTCGTCGCGGCAATCGGTTCGGACGACGGTCCTCCCTTGCGCGTGCCCGCACATCGGCCCGTCCTGGTCTCGCATGGCGCTCGACAGGATGCGGATCGGTGGATACACCCCGACGGTCTCATCCGGCGAGCGGAGGAAACCGCGATCGGAGGGACCACCGATCGCTACACCCTCGCGCGACGACCCACCCGCGGGCCGAGCGGCACCCATCCGATCCAACCCCAAACCGGCGAGCACGACGAGCATGAGCACGATCGCCGCACGCAGCGCGACGGTTCCACGACGGGCAGGAGTCGCCTCGTCACGCCTGCGCGATGAGGCCGATCCCCGGATCCTCGCGATCAGCTCGTCGGCGACCGGATCCACCGCGTACACCGAAAGCAGCGAGGACTCGACGGCCCGTGCGGACATGCTCGCCCCCCGCGGAGTGTGACCCGTGCACCATGGGACGAGCCTGATCCGTCCCCCGACCGGTAGCCGCTGGACGGCATCGGCTCGCCTGCCCGTGCCTTCCGCGAGACAGGCGGCGCACACCAGACCGAGTCGAGCCGGGTAGCCGACCTGTGCCCGGTATCCCCGTCCGTGCTCGATCACCCTCCCCCAGAGCGACACCTCACCGACCACGCCGCCTGGGAGGGAACGGAGTCCGGCAAGCGCCTCGGGACTGACGGCGGCGTAGACACCGCAGCGGCACCGCCGCTGCGGTGTCGGTGTGCGGCCCTTCGGACAGGACGCCGCGTGCGGAGCACGCGGCGTCCAGACCTCGGGCCGCGTCAAGGACGAGAGCCGGAGCTCACCGTCGACCTCGACCAAGCTCCAGCCGCGCCAGGCCGTAACGGCCTCGATGAAGATCGGGACCTCGGGACCCCGGCGATGAAGCCTCACCTCACCATGATGCGCCTTCCGCCCCGTGAGGGTCGCGTGCCTCAGCGAGGATGATCGACCGGCTGGTCTCCCGGCGAGGAGAGCACACCGACCACCTGTTCGAGCGCCCACTCCAGGTCCGAGCGCTCGACGACGAGGGGCGGGGCCAGCCGGATCGTCTGCTCATGCGTGTCCTTGGCGAGGATGCCCCGCGCCATCAACCGTTCGCACGCCGCCCTGGCGGACCCGGCGGTCGGCACGAGGTCGATGCCGACCCAGAGGCCACGCCCCCGCACCTCGGCGACCGTCGGCAGGGCCGCCGTGCGGAGCTCGGCGAGCAACCACGACCCCAGTTCGGCGGAACGTCGCTGGTAGGTCCCCTCGCGAAGGATGTCCATCACCTCGATCCCGATCGCGCACGCGAGTGGGTTGCCGCCGAACGTCGAGCCGTGCTCGCCGGGCCGGAACACGCCGAGAACGTCGCGGTCCGCGACCACGGCGGACAGCGGGATGATCCCGCCCCCCAGCGCCTTCCCGAGGATGTACACGTCGGGGACGACGCCCTCGTGTTCGCAGGCGAAGGTGGTGCCGGTCCGCCCGAGTCCCGACTGGATCTCGTCCGCCATCAGGAGCGCTCCGCGCTCGGTGCAGAGCTCGCGCGCCGCGCGCAGGTATCCCTCCGGTGGCACGATCACACCGGCCTCGCCTTGGACCGGCTCGACGAGGAACGCGACCGTGTCGCTATCGATCGCGGC
>WNGD01006531.1_pt1 | contig 14321 bp, 10 predicted proteins | sample 5400671 | NCBI WGS metagenome assembly WNGD01 (sample SAMN13153369, study PRJNA577476) | soil metagenome | isolation source: 40 cm soil or saprolite under grassland replicate 2 | place: USA:California | collected 2016-06-15
ACCTCCTTGAGTTCCACTTCCATCAGCCCTCCGAACATACACTGAATGGAAACCGGAGCCCGATGGAGGTGCACTTCGTTCACTTGAGAGCGGACACCCAGGATAAACGTACGCCGGATCCAGGTTTCACGGACTGCCGGCTGGTCGATCGCCCGGCTCTGGCAATCGGAGTGTTCATCGCACCCGGAAATGCCGACCCCGAGATTCAAAAAATATTCGCCCCTCCCGTTCTTCCGGTCGACTATTACAATTCGCTCCCAGTACCGGTGACCCTCAACCTGGGTGAGCTGATACCCGGCGGAGCGGCATCCTGGCGTTACCTGGGTGGTTTGTCCACGCCCTCGAACACTTGCAACGCGGCCTCGCTGGTCTACCAGTTGAGCAACGATGTCTTTCCCGAGATCGTGCGCTGGTATGTTTTGCAGAGCGAGCTGCACCTTCCGATCGACCTCATGGACAAGTTCCATGCCCTGTTCGAAGAAGGCAACGCGCGCCCCCTCCAGAACCTGAACGGCCGGCCCGTATTCCGCGACCAGAAGCAGAACTCGAGATAACCGGACAGATAACCTGCGGCCTTAATTCTCCGCAGCGATGTAGCCACCTCGCCCAGTGATTAGCGCCGTGCAATTTCGTTTTCGAGCATGGGTAGTAGGAAGACTCAGTTAGCAGCCTCATCAAGCCGACCGGGTATAGAGTGCCGTATTCCCGGCCAAGCTTGCGGTTTTCATAGTGTTCACCCTGGTCGCCGGCAGCCGCCTCCTGCCGCGCCTCTTGAACAAGGTCGCTGACAGGCGCTCGCGTGAGCTGTTTACCCTCAGCGTGCTTGCCATTGCCCTCGGGATCGCCGTAGGCTCGGCATACTTTTTTGGTGTTTCGATGGCCTTGGGTGCGTTGCTCGCCGGCATGGTGGTAGGACAGTCGGAATTACACGCGCGGCCTCCAAGGCGTTGCCGTTGCGGGATGCTTTCGCCGTAATGTTCTTTCTCTCTGTGGGCATGCTGTTCGACCCACGCCAAGCCTTGGAATCACCGTTGCCCATCGCGGTGACACTCGCGATCGTTATGATCGGAAAACCGCTAGCGGCCATCGTAATCGTTGCTGCACTCGGTTACAGCTCGCGGGTCGGACTCGGACTGGCGCTCGCACTGGCGCAAATTGGCGAGTTTTCATTTCTGCTGGCGACACTAGGACTGCAGGTCGGCGCGTTGCCAGACGGAGCGATGAATCCGGTGGTGGCAGCCGCCATCATCTCTATCATGCTGAATCCCGTGCTCTACCGGCGGGCCGGACCACTGGAGCGCAGCATCGCGAGGCATCCCCGGCTGTGGCGGGTGCTCAACAGGAGGGCTGCCGCGGAACGTGATCTGCTGGTCGAGTACGGGCGGGAGAACAACCCTGCGCATCGCGCTGTGATTGTGGGCTATGGACCGATCGGACAAATGGTATCGCGTATCCTGCGGCAATGCGGCATTGAACCAACGGTCATCGAGATGAATATTGAAACGCACCGCAGACTCCGCAGCGAAGGCCGGGCGGCCGTGCATGGCGACGCCAATCGGAGAGAGGTTCTGGAGCAAGCCGGAATTATCGGCGCGGCGAGTCTCATTCTAAGCGCCTCCGGTACGGCGGCCGCTACCGAGGCAACACGGGCTGCCCGCGAGATCAATCCCAATATCCATGTCGTCGCGCGAGCGGACTACCTCCGCGAAACGGAATTGCTCCGCCAGGCGGGAGCGTCCGAGGTCTTCTCGGGCGAGGGCGAAGTCGCCCTCGCGATTGCGGACAGTATCCTGACAAGACTCGGGGCCACCCTCGAGCAAATGGATGAAGCGCGCCAACGAATTCGTTTGAATCTTCAACGCTCACAAGGGAGTATGGGACAAGAAGTTTGAACCCGGATACGCTCGGTCCGTCCATTTTACAAATCGTCTGCCCTATTCAAAGGTGTACGACGGAGCGCAGCAAGAGGAAATAGAGGATGAGCGCATTCATGCCCATATCTAAGCCGGCATCAATGGTATTTCTTGTTTGCTTGAATACAGCAGCGCAAGAGCTGGTGCTCCGCAATATTCACGTCGAGAAGAAACCTGGCCAGGAATCCGGTCCCGTCATGGCAACCGTAAACGGGAAGCCACGGCGAATCTTGCCTGAGGCGACACAAGTGTGGGCCGTCATGGGAGGTAAGAATGCTCTTGTTCTCATTCCACCTTCCAAAAAGGAGCCTCAAAACAAGGAATATCACCTGCGCTTTTATGACACATCGGTCCATAAAGGCCGCTTTTGGGGGACCGTTCCTTTTGCGCAAGCGGAATTCTCGGAGCAAAAGCTACCGGACGGAGGCTGGACATTCCTGCTAAGCGGCGTCGATCCGCACTCGAAGGAGCCATTATTGGTCGTTGCGGATATCTATGCCATCCGCGCGCGGCTGGTAGGGGCGAAGGCCCGCACACCTGATGAGCAGTCGTTTTCCGCTCTGCTCGCGCCGGACATGCTTGCGATTTTCGAGACCACGACACCAGCCCAGCACGTGCAGTTTCTGCATGACGGATCAGCTGTAGTAATCGAACCAGACAAACAACCTGTAACAGGCCGATGGTGAACCGACGGCGACGTGATGAGCGCGAAGCTCAACGGCGGCGCGCAACTGGATTGGCCCCGCGCATCGCTGACGAGGGTCGTTGGCGTACCGGCAGGATGGCGGCTGGTAGTGCGACTTTTGCAGCCACTCTCCTCCAATACGGCCAAGGAAGGCATGCCCGTCGATGCCGTGCTGATCTCGCCCGCGTTGGTGGATGGCAAAGTTCTGATTCCGCAGGGCAGCACGTTGAAGGGGAAGGTGACGAAGGCGCAACCGGTTCTCGTCATCCGGCAGGCGAGCGGGCGCCGAGTACCATTGGTCTTTCGGTACGATCTTGGCCTCCTTCGGATCACCCTCGTAGGCCGGCGTCATGATCTGCACGCCGTATTCGTTGAAAACATCAAGGATATTCGCGTGCAGCGCGGTGTACAGCTGATTCATGGCGCGGGGTTCGTTGCAGTAAGCATTGATCTCGTATGTGACCGCAAAGTCCCCAAGTTCCTTTTGCAGGACAAACGGTTTAGGTTCGCGCAGGAACCCTGGCGTGAGTTCTGCCGCGCGGATCAGCATGGCCTCCACCTGCCGCCAGGATGTCTCATACCCGATTCCAACCGTGGTATGGAGAATCAGCCCCTCCCTTTGCGCCAGCGTACTGTAGTTCACGACATCTGAGTTGACGATCACTGAATTTGGCACCGCGACCAGTTCATTCTTGATGGTGCGCAGGTACGTCACCATCAACTTTGTCTCCTCCACATCCCCGATGTGGTCGACCTTGAAGACACGGCGGTACGCCATGCTATACCCGGAGATCATGTTTCCAATCAGCGAGGTCGATCCCAGGGAGAAAACCACGCCGATCAGCAAGGAGATGCCTTTGAAAGCCTGCGATTCCGAGCCGGGGATGTAGGGATAAGCGGCCACCAGCGCGAGGGCGACTACGGCAACCCGGACCAGGCGATAGGTTGGCGTCGCCCACGCGGCATCGAACCCGGAAAAGGTGATTGCTCCTGTGTCAATCCCGACAAAGAAAAGACGAATCAGCTTCAACGCATACCAGGTGACCAGAACCAGAATTGCCAGGAAGATGAGGTTGGGGACCGCGTTCAGGAAGGCCGCTCCGATGGTGATCAAGGGATTCACCAGAATGGCAAACAGGCTGTTTGCCAACCCCCGCGTCCAGGGGAACAGAATCAAAACGTAATGCACATCCAGGTAGGTGACCGTCAAGGCAATGACTGCCCAGAGCAGGCCAAGCGCTCCAGTCAGCAGCAGCCATAAATGCTCGGCCTGGATAAGATGGAATGATTGAATCTGGACTCCGTGGATCTTCTCCTTGTAGCGCCTCTCCAGCGCGGAGCGGCCCCTTCTGACGACTCGGTGCGCGACCCATAGGCCGAAGATGAGCGCCAACGTCGCAGCAATCGCATAGAGACCATGCCTGATCAGAAGCTTCGGCTCACGGTCGCGCCGGAAGTCCGTGACCGCTTCTCCGATTCGTGACAAGCAAGCCTGGGCTAGGACTGGCCGGCGCACACCCTCGAGGCGGGCGTCGGCATCAATGACGATCATGATGAGCTGGCTGCCGGCCAGGATACGCGTTCCGATCGGCTCTTCCTCCAATCTGAGTGCCTGCAGCGCGTAGGCACGGTTAGCGGCCACAGCTCGAATGTTATCCGCAATCGCTTGCGCACGTTTCTCCGCTGGATACGCCGATACGCCCGTCACACGAAACAATGTCACGCCATCCACGACGACCGGCGCAGTTTGATGCGCCGTTGCGGCTTCTTCGGCGGCTGGGTCCGAAGCGCCGGAAGATGGACTCTGGGCCGCAGCACGTGCAGCAGTCAGACTGACTGCCGCGCACAACCCCAGCAGCACACAGTGGCGCCTAAAATCTTTGGCTGAAAACATGGCACTCCTCACTGACCCGAAAGAAGCAGATTCTACTTCGCCTGCACGTAACTGTCTCCAATAGTCTTTACCGCGGGGAGCAGCGTCGAGGGAGTCTGCAAATCTCGCGCTTGCGGCAGGTTCCGGATGTATAATCGCGCAAACGGTGGTCGAGCTTCGCACAATGGATCAATATAGGAACCAGGGACGGACCCAGATCGGCGCCCGGGGAGGCGAAACTGGCGCTGGTTCCTATCCGCCCAACATGCGGCTCGGCCGATACGAAATCCGCTCGCTGCTGGGCGCGGGCGGAATGGGCGAGGTTTATCGGGCTCACGATCCTACTCTCGGCCGTGACGTTGCCATAAAAGTCCTTCGATCTGCCCGCTCCGCGGACCCGGAGTGTCTGCTTCGCTTCGAGCAAGAGGCTCGAGCCGCAGGCGCTCTGAACCATCCGAACATCCATTCCATTTATGACGTGCAGACACACGAGGGCGCGCCCTATGTAGTGTCCGAACTGCTCGAGGGAGAGACGCTACGGGTGCCGCTCAGTGCCGGGCGCATTCCCCAACGGAAAGCGCTGGACTACGCGCGGCAGATCGCGCACGCTCTGGCGGCCGCGCACGAAAAGGGAATCGTCCATCGAGACCTGAAGCCGGAGAACATCTTCGTCACCAGCGATGGCCGGCTGAAGATCCTCGACTTCGGACTGGCCAAGCTGAGCGAGCGCGGGGGCTCGGGTGAAGCGCAGGCCGACATGCTGTCACGGACGACCGACACGGTTCCCGGCACCGTGATGGGCACCGTGGGGTATATGTCCCCAGAACAATTGCGCGGCGCTCCCACGGACCATCGCACCGACATCTTTTCATTCGGCGTCGTGCTTTATGAGATGCTCGCGGGACAGCGCCCGTTCCAGGGGGAATCCACGGCCGACACGATCAGCGCGATTTTGAAGGAAGACCCTCCGGATCTTCTGACAATGAACAGCGAGCTGTCTCCGGCGCTGCGGGGCGTTGTCGCCCACTGCATCGAGAAGAATCCGGCAGAGCGTTTTCAGTCCGCGCATGACCTTGCATTCAACCTGGAGAGTGTTTCGGTCCTGTCCGGGCAGATCCCGGCGGCTTTGCCCGCTGCAGCCGTTCCCAGAACACGTCGAATGCGGGCGGCCGTGGCCATTGCCGCGCCGCTCCTCGCGGCAGCGCTCTTTGCCGGCGGCTGGTTCGCCGGCCGTGGGAAGCCGACGGTGTCTCCCCCTTTTTACCGGGCGCTGACTTTTCGTCGCGGCGACGTGGTGAACGCAAGATTCGCCCAGGATGCACAGACGTTCGTCTACAGCGCCGCGTGGAACGGAAGCCCTCTCGAGATATTTTCGATGCGCGCAGGCGCGAACGAGTCGCGTCCGATCGGCTTGGCGGACGCGGACGTGCTCGCTGTTTCGTCGATGGGCGAGATGGCCGTCCAGCTCCATCCGCATTATCTCGGCCAACGCATCAGCCGCGGCAGGCTGGCGAGGGTACCGATCACCGGCGGCACGCCGCGGGAAATCCTCGAAGACGTGCAGGAGGCAGACTGGTCCCCCGACGGCGCCCAGCTCGCCGTGGTGCGCTGGGCGGAAGGACGCAACCGGCTGGAATACCCGATAGGCCGCGTGCTTTACGAAACGAGCGGGTACATCAGTCACCCGCGCGTCTCGCCAAAAGGCGACCTGGTGGCCTTCATGGATCACCAGATCAAGTACGACAACCGCGGGTGGGTCGCGGTCGTCAACCGCCAGGGCGAGAAGAAGACGCTGACGCGTGAGTGGAACGGCGAAGAAGGACTGGCCTGGTCGCCGGACGGGAATGAGGTGTGGTTCACGGCTGCCAATGCTGATGAATTCGAAACACTTCGTGCCGTGACGCTCGCCGGGCGGATACGGCCGATCGCGAGCGCACCCGGTTTCCTGACGATACACGATGTCGCCCGCGACGGACGTGCGCTGATGGCGCGCGACTCTTTTCGCTCCGAGATGTTCGGGCTGTCGCCGGGTTCGTCGCGAGAGCGCGACCTGTCCTGGTTCGACGGGGTCGCTCTGCGCGACCTCTCTCCCGACGGAAAGACCATCCTGTTCACGAATCTCGTCATGGGTGCGGGGACGAACTATTCCACCTACCTGCGCAAGACGGATGGCTCCCCCGCAGTAAACCTCGGCGACGGTGACGGGTGTGCGCTGTCGCCGGATGGAAAATGGGTGCTCGCGCTGCTGTACACGCCGTCGCAACTCGTGCTCCTCCCGACAGGCGCGGGAGAGTCCAGGCGGCTCGACATCTCCAGGATAGAGACGTTTGACAGGCCGTTGAAGTGGTCGCCGGACGGCAAGCAGTTCCTGTTCTCCGGGAGAGAGCCGGGGCACACCTGGCGCAGTTACTTCTACGATCTCGAGGGCGGCACCCTGCGCCCGCTAACGAACGAGGGAGTCACGGCGCTGATGATCTCTCCGGATGGTAGATCGCTCCTGGCTTCGGACGCCAAGGGGAAGAAGTATCTTCAAGCCATGCAGGGAATGGGCCTGCACCCGGTTGCTGGTCTGAACGATGATGACGACGTGGCGGGCTGGAGTGCCGATGGCCGCTCGCTTTACGTCTATCGCCGGGGCGAAATGCCGTTTCACGTGTTTCGGCTCGATCTTTCGACCGCGCGCAAGGAACCGTTGAGAGTCGTGACGTCCACAGATACCTCCGGGGCCGAACGGTCCTACATCCTCTTCACACCTGATGCGCGGGCGTACGTCTACCAGGTAGGCCGCCCGCTGTGCGACTTGTATTTGGTAGAAGGGTTGAAATAACACGGTACCCGAACCGCGGTCCGGTCACGCGTTCGATCGTGGTACTCCCGCCCCGTGGTCCAGACCAGCCGGCCAGAGGCGCCGCCGCGACCAACAATTGTCTCTCGCTATTGCGCGATAGGCGTGATCTGGTTGGCCACCATCCGCCAGCGCCCCAGCATCTTCACCCAGACGTTGATGAAACGGTATGGCCCGCTGCTTTCCTTGCCGCTATAGATGACCTTCAGCACAACACGGCCAGTGACAACGGCCGTGTTCCCGAAAACGCGGATCTCTTCGTTCTCGCGGCTGATGGAGTCAAATTGGGTCGCGCCGCTCTTGATGTTCTCCATGCGGTCCTTCTTGGTAAGGAATTCGCCACGACCGTTGGTGAAGGTGTAGCCATCGGCCCAGATCTTGTCCAGCGCCGCCAGGTCGCGCTTGGTCAGCGCTTCGGTGTACTCGCGGAACCTGTCTTTCAAGATCTGCTGCGCGTCAGCAGTTGCGGCCGGCTTGGCCAACGGGGCGGACTTCTTCGCCACCGTCTGCCCCGCGGCCAGGGTCGCCACGGCACAGACCAAGATTACAGCGCACAGAATCTGTCTCATGATTGTCTCCCTTCTGGAGAATTCAAACGCGAGGTTTATTTACGCGGAAACGACCTGCAAGTCAACGCCGCAGAACTGGCAGAACTCGGCTTCCACCGCTCGTTTAGAGTACTTACGTAGAGTGGGCGCTCGTCCTCTCCGTCAGCCGGAGTGTACGGGCTCCTCGACTTCAACGGTCCCGCGCCTCACGCACGAGCTCGGCGTCCGGATGGCTCTGGGCGCTTCGACGCGCAGCGTGCTCGGGTGGTGCTCGGTCGCGGCCTCGGGCTGATCGCGGCGGGCCTTGTTACGCCGCGAACTGAATCGCGGTTTCAGATCCGAGCGGAAAAAGGACAATGCAAAATGCCGGAAAAAGCCGCTGTACCGCAACTTTTCGCCCATTCTAACTCCTGAGCCCGCATCACGCCAGGGGAGGGGGAAATTCCGCTTGACGCACCGCGGGCGAGAGAGTATATGCCACACATTGTCTGGTAAACGAGGCGCTGTGATACCGATCTGACCTTGAGCGAACCGGCGTCACAGTCGAGCAGGCGGCGCCGAAGTGAAGACGATGGCCGCGCGCCTGAAGCAACAGTACCCGCGGGAAAACAACGGCGTCAGGGTTGTGCCTTACCACGAGCACCTGGTGAGTAACGCGCGCCTGGGGCTGCTGGTGTTGCTGGGGACCGTAGCGTTTGTCTCGCTGATTGTGTGCGCGATCCAAGGGCTTCCGATTTCTGTGCCTAATGGGTAATCAAGAGATCGAACTAACTCAAACGGAGGCGGGTTATGAAGCTTCTGCGTTGCAACCTGAAACCACAGGCCACTTTTATCATGTTGTTGCTATGGGTCCTTCTTAATCTGGCACCCTGTTATGGCCAGACTGTGACGGCAACTTTGTCCGGAACGATTACGGACCCGACCGGGGCAGCTATCCCTGAAGCAAGCGTCACAGCTACGAAATCAGACACAGGGTTACCCACGAAAACCGCTAGCGGTCCAGGAGGAAACTACACTTTTCCAGCCCTCAGCCCAGGCACCTATAACCTCACCGTGGAAAGGACGGGTTTCAAGTCCGCCGTGTTGACGGGGATCAAGTTGTTGGTGGACCAAAAAGCGGTGATCGATATCAAACTGGAAGTCGGTGAGATTACCACGAAGGTGTCAGTCACCAGTGCGCCGCCCTTGGTAGAAAGCGCGACGGCGAGCGTCGGCACCGTGATCGGGGAGATAGAAGCAGTGCAGCTCCCATTGAACCTGCGACGGTTTGGCGCCTTGGCCACTCTGGTTCCTGGCACTACCACAGATAACGGCGGTTTTGCCTCCCAATCGTTTGGTTCGCCTTTTAGCGAGACCAGCTATGCCGCCAACGGCGCCCGTTCCTCCAGCAACAACATTCTTATTGACGGTTCCGATTCCCGGAACCTGACTTTCGGCGGTTTTGCTGTTCAACCGACCCCGGATGCCGTTCAGGAATTCAAAATTCAGACCAATATTTACTCTGCAGCCTTCGGCAGGGCGGCCGGATCAACGATTAACGTGATCACCAAGTCGGGTACGAACGAACTTCACGGGACGGTTTACGAATTTCTGAGAAATGATAACCTCGATGCTCGAAACTTTTTTGCCACGGACAAGCCGGAGTTCCGCCGCAACCAGTTTGGGTTTGCGGTCGGTGGCCCCATTCGCAAGAATAAGACCTTCTTCTTTGGCAACTATGAAGCGTTGCGCCAAAGCAAAGGCCTATCGCTGACGAGTCTTGTTCCTACCCCCAGGCAGCTCAGTGGAGATTTCAGCGGCGTGCTCACCGGAAACACGATAAATCTCTGCGGTGCGGGGGGACCGGCGAATCTGAACTTCGACAGGGGCCAGCTTTTTAATCCCGCTACGGAGTCTTTGTTCACTTGCCCTGGCGGGAGCGCCAAAGCAGGTCAATCCATTCTCATCGGGAGCCCCATTCCCGGCAACATTATAACGAACATAGATCCTGTGGCCCGGAAAGTCCTATCCCTGGGCGCCTTCCCCGCCCCAAATCGCTCTGGCTTCCCAAACTTCGTCAATCAGCAACCCTTAGTTCGTAACGACCACCAGTTTGACGTTCGAGTCGACCACACTATCGGGCCGAAGGATCAGTTTTTCGCTCGCTATTTATTCGGTCAATCGAGTATCAAGGATACGACACTGGCCTACACGACGCTTCCTAACTTCGGGGACACGGTTGATTATCGCGGCCAAAACATAGCCCTGAGCTGGACCCATACCTTTGGGCCGCACCTCCTTAACGAGGCCCGGTTCAGCTTTCAGCGCAACTATGATATTGCCGCCTGCGAAAAATGTCCGCGCGAGCAGGGTTTCATGCAGAGTTTTGGGATCACCAATTTCAAGGCTTTGACCCCGGCCGACGAAGGCTTTCCGTGGTTTGGTTTGACCAACTTCGCAGGTGTCGGGGACGCCAACTATCGTCCGGTCATTAGCCCTGACATGGTGGAGAAGTATCAGGATAATCTGACCTGGACGCATGGGCGGCACACCATGGTGTTCGGCGCTGACATGCAGTTTTGGCAGGTGTTCCATGAAGAGGCCCCGTTTTCTCCCCACGGCCAGATATCTTTCAACGGGCAGTTCTCCTCGTTGGGGAGTCAAATCCCGGGTGTGAGTGGAATTTCCGATCTGGCTGATTTCTTCCTGGGCTATCCCAACAACGCTGCTCGAACTCTGCGATTCCTGGCTACCAACCAGGCTGGAGGGGGATTTTGGAGCTGGTATGGGCAGGACGATTTCAGGATTACTCCGAACCTCAGTTTAAATGTTGGCCTCCGCTATGAGTACCGTCGACCCTCCGTGGATAAACGGAATAACTTCGTGACGCTGGTTCCACTCCGCCCCAAGTTCTCCGGGCCCGGAAATGCCATCCTGGTCACGGCAGCGGATGACGCCGAGAACGATGCCTTTTGTACTGATCCGTTTTACTCGTATTTGAAGTCTCAAAGTGGTCAGTGCTTGGTGGCCTCTTCAGCCCGGCGCGCTCAGCTCGGGTTCACAGGCCGGACTCGCCGCACCCTCATCTTTCCGGATAAGCGAGACTTCGCCCCCCGCCTGGGGATAACCTGGCGCCCCACCAGCTCTGACAGGTTCCTTATTCGCACCGGCTACGGTATTTTCTACGACCTGGCAAACTTCAACAACCAGCACTTTGTCGATAACAACCCTGTATTTTCTCCGTCACAAGTGTACACCACTGCCCTTGCCTCTCCGCCACCGTTGACCAACGGCGCGCCGACAACAACTAAAGACATCTTTGCGGGCAGCGGAGGCGTTCCGCCTCTTATCCAGCAATTTGTTTCCCTGTACGTTTCCCCGGACTATAAGCCTCCCTATTTCCAGCAGTGGAGTTTGGGTATCTCTTCACAGCTGTCTCAGAACTGGGCCCTGGAGGTCAACTACATCGGTACGAAAGGGCTCAGGTTGGGTAATCTCCATCTGTTTGCCAACCAACCTTACCCGGGTGTGGGCGCCTTACAGCCACGCCGTCCTTACCCTGACTTTAACATCATGCTCTTCACAACGCCGGATTCCAGGTCCGACTATCACTCCCTGCAGGTGAAGGTAAATAAGAGGTTCGCGAGCGGCTTGTCCTTCCTGGCCGCCTACACCTTCGCCCATTCCATTAATGATAATGAGGGCGACGAGGGTTTCGGTGGCGGTGTTGGTAACTCGGCCCCCCAGGACGACAATAACTTGCGGCAAGACCGCGGACGGGCGGTTAATGACGCGCGTCAGCGCCTGGTCTTTAGTTACGTCTATGAATTGCCGTTTGGGAGTGGGAAGCGCTTCTTGAACCGGGGTGGCGTGGTGAACGGCATCCTGGGAGGTTGGCAGGTTTCCGGGATCACGAGCTTCCAATCGGGATTCCCGTTCAGCGTGCTTTCAAATCAGGACTACTCCAATACGGGTACGCTGACCCGTCGTCCAGACCGGACCTGCAACGGGGAAGGCCAGAAGAACGTTGATAATTGGTTCGACGCGAGCTGCTTTACGGTCGCCTCCCTGGCCGAGGACCTGGCGAGCGGTCATCCGCGCTTTGGGAATGCCGGCCGAAATATCCTGACTGGCCCGCCATTGAACAATTGGGATCTTGCGTTGCTCAAGAATTTCCAGATCAGGGAGCGCTTCAAACTACAATTCCGGTCGGAGTTCTTCAACACTTTCAACCACCCCTACTTCTCTGCTCCAGAAACCCGTGTGGGTAACCCAAACATCGGAAAAATCAGCAGTGCCTCCGAACCTCGAGATATCCAGTTCGGCTTGAAGCTTTCCTTCTGAGCTGGCCAGTGGAAGTTCAGCGGAACCCAGATCGTGCTTTACAACCTGAAAGCGCGGGGTAAATTGTGTTCTGAGATCATTCTGGAGGAAACATGAAGGCTGCCGTGGTCACCGCACCGAATGAAAAGTGGCGAATTCAAGAGGTCCCAACTCCCAAACCCGGGCCGAACCAGGTATTGATTCGAATCCGCGCGAGCGGAATCTGCTTTACGGACGTCCACCAGACCAAAGGGGAACTGCCCGGGCCCTTTCCGCGCGTGCTCGGCCACGAGCCGGTGGGAGAAATCGCGGCCGTCGGCGCGGGCGTGCGCACGCGCCGCGTAGGAGACCGCGTCGGTGTGGCGTGGGTGATGTCGACCTGCGGGCGCTGCGAGTGGTGCTTGCGCGGCCGCGAGAACTTCTGTCCGGAACTGGTCGGCACCGGGGGGCAGACCAACGGAGGTCACGCGGAGTTTCTCCTGGCGGAGGGCGATGCGACCTTCCTCCTGCCGGATGGCATTTCGTTCGAGCAGGCGGCCCCGATTTTCTGCGCGGGGTACACCGTGTACAGCGGACTGCGGATCGCCCAACCGCAGCCGCATGAACGCGTCGCCGTGGTCGGCATCGGCGGGCTGGGTCATCTGGCCGTGCAGTACGCGAAGGCCGCAGGGTTCCCGACAATTGCGATTTCGCGTTCGCCGGACAAAGACAAGTTCGTGCGGGAGCTCGGCGCGGATGAGATCGTCCGCGACGGCAAGGGCCTGCTCGATGCAGGCGGCGCGGACGTGATCCTCGGCACCAGCAACTCGAACGACGCCATGACCGACAGCGTGCAGGGGCTGCGGCCCGACGGGCGGCTTGTGCTCATGGGCTTCGAAGCGAAGCCGCTCGTGTTTTCACCGGGAGACTTCATCATGAAGCGCATGCGCGTGCTCGGGAGCCAGCAGAACGGCACCGAGTATCTCTACGAGGCGTTGGACTACGTGGCCAAGGGCAAGGTGAGAGTCATCGAGGAAACCTACAAGCTCGACGACATCACTCGCGCGTACGGGCGCGTGGCCGAGGGCAAAGTGCGTTTCCGCGCCGTGGTCGTCAACTGAGTACCCCTGTTCGTAATTACGGTGACGTATGCGCCGGTGTGCGGCGGCCCCGTACTTCCGATTCGATCAGGCCCCCCTTGGGTCCGTCACTGGAAGACAACTTTCCAGCCGCGACCCGTTTCAGAGAGGCGGAGTTATCCCTGCGCAGTGGGACGGACGATTATCTCGTTTACATCAACATCGGCCGGCTGCTCGATCGCGAACGCAATAGCGCGGGCGATCGCATCCGGCGGCAGCGCGAACTTGTCTCGGGAGTCGGCGAGCTGGGCTTTCACCTCCGGATTTGTCACAGATTCCGCGAAGTTCGTCCGAACGAAGCCAGGCGAAATGATCGTCACGCGCAACTTATCGCCGGCCTCTTGGCGCAAACCCTCGGAGATGGCGCGCACAGCGAACTTCGTGCCGGAATAGACCGACTGGTTCGGTACTGTTTTATGTCCTGCTGTAGAAGCGGTGTTAACGAAATGTCCGAAACCCTGCTTGCGAAAGACAGGCAGCGCTGCGGCGATGCCATACAGAACACCTTTGATGTTGATGTCGATCATCTCCTCCCAATCCTCGACGCGCAGGTCATCGAGGGGAGAAACTGGCATAATGCCGGCATTGTTGACGAGAACGTCAAGCTTGCCGTTCCGCTCACATGCCAACTTGACGAGGTTGGATAAGTCGTCGCGCCGTTTTACGTCTGTGCGTGCATAGGCTGCCTCGCCACCCGCTCCCGCGATACGGTCAGCGAGAGCCTTAAGGCGATCCGGTCGGCGCGCTCCGAGTACGACCTTCGCACCGCGCTCAGCGAGCAGGAGCGCAGTCGCCTCGCCAATTCCGCTGCTTGCGCCCGTGATTACGACGACCTTGCCTTCGATTGCCGACATGAAGTTCTCCTGTCCAGTCTCCGCGATTTGGACGATCCGTTCCCCTAGCTAGTTTCTGGCGCGAAACCAAGGACCCCGAAGGGGTCCAGCAGGACAGCCCAGGGCGCAAGCCCTGGGTTCAAGGTCCAAATTGCGGAAAGCCCTGAAAGGGCGGCGCAGGGAGTTCGATCTCAACTCCAGATA
>WNGD01004176.1_pt1 | contig 14319 bp, 12 predicted proteins | sample 5400671 | NCBI WGS metagenome assembly WNGD01 (sample SAMN13153369, study PRJNA577476) | soil metagenome | isolation source: 40 cm soil or saprolite under grassland replicate 2 | place: USA:California | collected 2016-06-15
GCGCGCGCGGCGACCAAGCGCAGCGTCATCCTCAAGTTCGCGGGCTGCTACCACGGCCACGCCGACGGCTTCCTGGTGAAGGCGGGGAGCGGCGTCGCGACGCTGGGCCTCCCCGACAGTCCGGGCGTGCCGGCGGCGCTGGCCGAGCTTACCGTCACGGTCCCGTTCAACGACACGGGCGCGGTACAGGATCTCTTCCGCCGGCGCGGTGACGAAGTCGCGGCGGTGATCGTCGAGCCGTACGTCGGGAACGCTGGGTTCATTGCGCCCGAGCCCGGATTCCACGAAGCGCTGCGAGCGCTGTGCGATCGTCATGGAGCCCTGCTGATCTTCGACGAAGTGATGACGGGGTTCCGCGTTGCGGCCGGCGGGGCACAAGGGCGGCTCGGCGTGCGGCCGGATCTCACCACACTCGGCAAGATCATCGGCGGCGGGATGCCGGTGGGAGCGTACGGTGGGCGCGCGGACCTGATGCGGCTCGTCGCACCGGAAGGGCCGGTCTATCAGGCCGGGACGCTCGCAGGGAATCCGGTGGCCATGGCCGCGGGCCTCGCCACGCTGCGCGAGACGGAGCGGGCGGGGTTCTACGACGCCCTGGAGCGGCGAACCGCCCGGCTGGTCGCGGGTATAGGGGACGCCGCGCGCCGCCACGGGATTACGGTGACCGCGGGGTACGCGGGCTCGCTGTGGGGGATGTACTTCGCGCCCGGCCCGGTCAAGAACTTCGCCCAGGCGCAGGCGGCCGATACGGCACTGTTCGCGCGCTGGCATCGGGCCGCGCTGGCGCGCGGTGTGTTCCTCGCGCCCTCGGCGTTCGAGGCAGGATTCGTCTCCAGCGCGCATACCGATGCCGACATCGACTCCACCATCACGCAACTCGACGCCGCGCTGGGCGAAGCGCGCGGTCGTTAGCGCCCTCGCCCTCGCGGGCGCCTGCGGCCGTCCCCAGCCTGCTCCGCTCACCCCCGGTGCCGAGCCGGAGCTGCGCGTCGGTCTCGTCGCCGGTGCGCCCGGCCTCGCGCTGGGAGGGGATGGAGAGCTGTTCGTCACCGACGACTCGAACGGCGAGCCGATCGGCTCGATCCCGGTCGGTACGGCATGGACGGTCGTGGCCGACACGCCGGGCGTCCGGCTCGTGAAGCCGGACGGCTCCCGCAGCGAGCGGCGCAGCGGCATCTCCGCCGTGAACGTCACGGAAAACCGGTTCGCGATGGCGAACGGTCGGCGCTATCGCGGGCGGTTGAACGTGGTGCGCGATCCCGCCGGACTCACCTTGACGAACCGCGTGCCGGTCGAGAGTTACCTCGCCGGCGTGATCGGCGGGGAAATGGGACCGCGTCGGCCCGACGAGCGCCAGGCGATGCTCGCGCAGGCCGTGGTGTCGCGCACGTTCGCGCTCAAGAACCGCGGTCGCTGGGAGCCGCAGGGCTTCGACGCCTGGGCCGATGTGCGGGACCAGGTCTATACCGGGATCGTGGGCGAGACGGCCGAGGTGTGGGCCGCTCTGCGCGCTACCCGCGGGGAGGTGGTCCGCTATCGCGGGGACCTGATTTACGCCTACTTCCATTCGACCTGTGGCTTCTCGACCGCGGGTGCGGAGGAGGCATTCAAGACCGCCCAGAGCCAGCCGTACCTGCGACCGGTCTCGGACAAGTCCGGCGGGGGCCACTACTACTGCGAGCTCTCGCCGCGGTTTCGCTGGCGCGAGGAATGGGATGGGGCCAAGCTGCGCGCTATATTGTCGCGGACCCTTCCCGCGATGATGAACACGGGCGGGGGTGGGCTGCAACGCATCACGGACGTCGAAGTCACCCGCACGACGGCCTCGGGCCGGGTCGGCGAGCTGCGCGTCGTGTTCGAGCACGGCGACGTGCGGGTGCCCGGGCCCGACGTACGCGCGGTGCTGCGGCCCGAGCCCGAGCAGCTGCTTGGCAGCACGTCCTTCACGCTCTCGGTGACGAAGGACGGCGGCCAGGTCAGCCGGCTCGTCGCGGCGGGTGCGGGGTGGGGCCACGGTGTGGGGTTCTGTCAGTGGGGCGCGGTGGGCCGGGCCCGCGCGGGTCAGGACTACCGCACGATTGTCACCACCTACTTTCCGGGGACCAATGTCGAGCGCCTCTATTAAGGCGGTCGCGCGGACAGGCGGACGGGCGGTCGGTCTGATCGCGCTGTTTCTGACCGCTAGTCCGCCAGTCCGCCTGTCCGCCCAAGGCTTTCTCTCGAAGTTTTCGTACGACAACCTGAAGCCGAGCGCCCTGCAGCTCGATCTCGGCCCCGTGGGCGGCAACAACATCCGCGGGACGCTCACCGGCGGCGTGCGCCTCGATTATGGGCTCATTGCCCCTCGTATTCGCCTGCTGTTCGGGCTCTCCTACTTCAAGGCCGATTTCAGCTCCGCGGCGCGCGCGCGCTTCGAGCAGCGCCTCAGGGGCGTGGTGATCGACCCGTCGGCCGACGACACGATCCGTCTGGGCCGCGTCACGTGGAGCGACGTGACGGGGGATGTGGACCTGCAGTACGTCCTGCCGCAGGGGCGCGCCGTGACGACCTACCTGGGGATCGGACTCGGCGCTCACATCCGGCACGGCAGCGGCCCGGCCATCGACGGCACCTTCGTCCAGGACGCGCTCAACTCGATCACGGCGGGCCTGAACGGGACGATCGGCACCGAGATCGGTGCCAAGCGCTGGCGCTTCATCGTGGAGGCCCGCGGCGTACTCTCGAGCGGCGTCTCGACCGTGTCGCTGCGCAGCGGCGTGACGTACCGCTGGGCGAGCTCGAGAGACAAGGGACGGGGGACGGCGAAGTGAGCGACCCGGTCCGGGTCGCGGTGATCGGGGCGGGCGCGATCGCCCAGGTGGCGCACCTCCCGGTCCTGCGGCGCCTCCCGGGAGTCGAGGTCTGCGCCATCTGCGACTCGGACATCGGCAAGGCCCAGGCCCTCGCGGGGCGGTTCGACGTCAAGGAGACGTTCGACGACATCGAGGAGGTGCTCAAGTACGCTCGTCCCACCGCGGTCGCCATCTGCACGCCGAATCACCTCCACGAGATCCACGTCGTCTCCGCCCTCGCGGCCGGGGCGCACGTGCTGTGCGAGCGGCCGCTGGCCCTCACGGTTGCAGGCGTGGAGCGGGTGCTCCAGGCGAGCGAGAAGTACGGCCGGCGGGTGATGGTCGGGATGAACCACCGCTTTCGCTCCGACGTGCAGGCGGTGCGGGGCTTCCTCGCGGGCGGGGACATCGGCGTGCTGCAGGCGATCCGCTGCGGCTGGTACACGTTCCAACCGAGCCGCAACCTGGTGGCGTGGCGGCTGCGGCGCCAGGAGGCCGGCGGGGGCGCCTTCCTCGACCTCGGCCTTCAGCTGCTCGACTTGGGACTCTGGCTGGCGGCGTGGCCGGCGGCCAAGCGGATCGCAGCGCACACGATGGGGCAGGGGAAGGACAGCGTGGAGGACATGGCGACGGCGCTGATCGTGTGCCAGAACGGCGTGTCGCTGTCAATCGACGTCAGCTGGCGTCACATGGGTGACGCCGAGCGTTTCTGGTTCGACCTGGTGGGGACCAAGGGCTCGGCCAGGGTCCAGCCGCTGCGGGTGTTCAAGGAAATGCACGGGTCGATCACCGACGTGACGCCCACAGGCGCGAGCGGACGCGAAACGCCGTTCGCGCAGTCCTATCGCGCCGAGTGGACGTACTTCCTCGCCGTGATGAGGGGGGATGTGAACGCCCCGCCGCCGCGCGACCAGCTCGCATTGCACCGCGTGCTGGATGCCATCTATCGCTCGGCCGACGAAGGGCGCGACGTGCTGCTGTGACGACGCCGACCCGACACGCCGCGGCCCTCGTCGCGTTGGGCGCCGCTCTCCTCGCCGCCAGCTACCCCCCGTTCCGTCTCCCCGTCGTGAGCTTTCTCGCCCTCGCACCGGCGGTCGTGCTGGTGCGTCGGTTCGAACACGAGCGCGACCCGCGCGGCGCGTTGCGCTGGGGATTCTGGTACGGCTTCGTGACCCAGGGCGCCGTGCTCTACTGGCTCGTGGTGGCTCTGTGGCACTTCACGCCGCTGTCGGCGCTCGGCTACCTGGCGACCATCGTGCTCTTCGGCCTGTGGCACGCGTTGCTCTTCTGGTTTGTCGTCCGCACGCGTCTCCGACTGCCCGCGATGCCGCTGGCGATCGTGTTCCCCGTCGCCTGGACCGCGGTGGAATGGGCCGTGGGCCATCAGGGAGACATTCGGTTCCCCTGGCTCGGCCTGGGCAGCTCGCTCACGGACGCCTCCGTGCTCGTGCAGTGGGCCGATCTGGCGGGCGCGCGGGGCGTGACGTTGTGGCTCGCCTGGTGCAACGTGATGCTCGTGGAGACACTTCTCCGGAGCGGGGAGCGGGGAGCGGGGAGCGGGACCTTCCGGTGGCGTCCGGGCGTCGCAGTGCTTGCGACAGTCCTCTGTGCTTGGGGGTACGGTGCGTGGCGCGAGCGGACGCTCCCGATTCGCGAGCTCGGCACCGTCGGCCTCATCCAGCCGAACGAGGGCTTCCGGGAGAAATGGGATCCCCGCCACGCCGACAGCGTGGTGGCGAAGCTCGTCGCCATGTCGCGCGCGCTCGAGGCGCGCGGCCGGGTGGCGCTCCTGGTCTGGCCGGAGGCGGCGATCCCGGGCTACCTGCAGCCATCCTGGGAGGCGAGCATCGCCGGGCTCGCGCGCGAGAACCGGACGGCGATCCTCACCGGCGGCATCTACGGCGAGCCCCATCCCGACGGGTCGTATGACTACTTCAACGCGGCGTTCTACTTCGATACATCGGGCAGCTGGCGCCGACATCCGATCTACGAAAAGCACTTCCTCGTCCCGGTCGTCGAGCGGGTGCCGTTCGTTCCCGCGCGGCTCATGCAGAGCGTTCCCGGAGTCGGGCACTGGTCCGGAGGATTCGGGCGGGGGCACGGTCTACCCGTGTACGAGAGCACGCTGGGTCGATTCGGCGTGGTGATATGCTACGAGTCGGCGTTCGAAGAGCTGGCACGCCAGTACCGGCGCAGCGGTGCGGAATTCATCGTGAACATCACCAACGACGCGTGGTACGGGCGTACGGCCGGGCCGCACCAGCACGCGGCGCATCTGGTCATGCGTGCCATCGAGACGCGGATGGGCATCGCCCGCGCTGCCAATGACGGCATCTCCGAGTTCCTCGATCCGCTGGGGCGCAGCTACGCCGAGACCGGCCTGGAGCAGGAAGCGAGCGTGACCGACCGGCTCCGGACCAGCGATGTGATCCCGCTGTATGTGCGACTCGGCGACTGGGTGGGGACGCTCTGCGTGATGGCGACTCTTGGCTTCGCCGGCCTGCTTCTGGGGGATCGATGGAGATCACGACGCCCGCTATGAGAATGCGGAGTGCGGAATGCGGAATGCGGAATCGATGAAATGCGGAATGCGGAATGCGGAGTGCGGAATGGAGCGCGCGACCGTCGAACGTGAATGCCAGCTCCTGCGATCGAACTGTGCTCTTCAATTCCGCATTCCGCATTCCACATTCCGCACTGGGGCGGGGACGGGGGTGGCGGGGTGAGGGTGGGAGTGGATGTGGGGGGAACGTTCACCGATCTCGTCGCCCTCACGGAGGATGGGACGATCGAGGTTCGCAAGGTCGTGACGACGCCGGTTGATCCTACCCTCGCGCTGTTCAAGGCGCTCGATGCCCTATCGGTTTCAATCGACGTTCTCATCCATGGAACGACGATCGCCACCAACGCCCTGCTCGAGCGCCGCGGTGCTCGCATCGCGCTCGTGACGACCAAGGGGTTCGAAGACCTGCTGTGGCTGCGGCGCCAGGACCGGGCGGCGCTCTACGAGCTCGCCCGCGATCACCCGCCGCCGCTCGTCGCGCGCTCCGATGTCGTGGCGGTCGCGGAGCGGACCGGCCCGGAGGGAGTGCTCGAGCCGCTGGGGCAGGACGAGGTTCAACGCGTCGTCGCTGCGGTCCGCGCGCTCTCGCCCGCTCCCGAAGCACTGGCCGTCGCCCTGCTGTTTGCGTTCCGCCACCCACAGCACGAGCGCCGCCTCGTTGCCGCCCTGCGCGACGCGCTCCCCGATACTCCCATCGCCGCGAGTCACGAGGTCCTTCCTGTGTTTCGGGAGTACGAGCGGGCGAGCACCACCACCGTCGAAGCGTATCTTCGTCCCAAGGTCGCCGCTTATCTCGGACGGCTCGAGCGGGAAGTGCGGGCCCGCGGGGTCGGGACGCTGCGCGTGATGACGTCGAGCGGCGGGACGCTGCCCCCGGGGGCGGCGGCCACGCGGGCGGCCTCGCTCGCGCTGTCGGGGCCCGCGGGCGGCGTCGTCGGAGCGCGGCTGGTCGGCGCCGCCGTGGGCCTGTCTGACCTCCTGACGCTCGATATGGGTGGCACGAGCGCCGACGCGAGCCTCGTCGCGGGCGGGGCGCCGCTCGCCGACAGCGGCGGCACGGTCGCGGGGCTCGCCCTGGCCCTGCCGGCCGTCTTGATCGAGACGGTGAGCGCCGGCGGCGGCAGCATTGCGCGTGTCGACGAAGGCGGCGCGCTCAAGGTCGGGCCGGAGAGCGCCGGAGCGGTCCCGGGCCCGGCGTGCTACGGCCGGGGCGGTGAACGCCCTACCGTCACCGACGCGTGCCTGGTGCTGCGATGGCTCGACGCCCAGCATCCGCTCGCGGACGCGGTGCGGCTCGATCGCGCCGCGGCGGAGCATGCCCTGGGCTCACTCGGCGTGGCGAGCGATCCAACCGCGATCGCGGCCGGCATCGTGGCGGTGGCCGCAGCGGTGATGGCGCGCGCGCTCAAGCGGGTCAGCGTCGCACGCGGGCTCGATCCCCGGCGGATGGCATTGCTGCCGTTCGGCGGCGCCGGGCCGCTGTTTGGGTGCCAGCTCGCGGAGGCGCTGGGGATGCGCACCGTCGTGATCCCGCCCCATCCGGGCGCCTTGTCGGCGCTGGGGCTCGCCTCCGCGGCCGAGCGCGTGGACCTGCTCGCCTCGTTTCACCGCCCGATCGACGGTCTGTCGTCCCAGGACCTCGCGACGGCGTTCGACCCGCTGCTCGACGACGGACGGAGCCAAGTGCCCGGCGGCGCGCTGCTGCGCTACGCCGATTGCCGGTTCGCGGGGCAGGGGTACGAGGTGACCGTGCCGGTGACGAGCGACGATCCGCAGCGCGTCGGGAACGCGTTCCTGGTCGAGCATCGCGCGCGGTTCGGTCACGCGCGGACCGACCAGGCAGTCGAGATTGTCAACCTGCGCGTGGTCGCGCTACGCGAGGGGCCGCTGCCGCGGTTCGCGGACGCGCGCCGGGGCGTTCAGCGGCCCGGCGCCAGCCGCCCGATCACGCTGCGGGAGACCCGCGTCAGCGCCTCGGTCTGGGCGCTGGACGATCTTGCCGCGGGCGTCACCATCGCCGGCCCGGCGATCCTCGCCGGGCGGAACGCCACTGCCCTGATCGAGCCTGGGTGGCGTGGGACCGTGCACCCCTGCGGCGCGGTCCTGATCGAGCGCGCGTGACCCTCGACGCCGTCGGGCTCGAAGTGATGGGACACGCCTTTGCGTCAGTAGCGGAGGAGATGGGCCTCGTCCTGATTCATTCGGCGGTGTCCCCCAACATTCGCGAGCGGCGCGACTGTTCCGCCGCGCTGTTCGACGCCGCCGGCGAAATGATCGCGCAGGCCGCCCACATTCCGGTGCATCTCGGTGCCCTGCACGAGTCGGTCGCTGCGGTGCGCGCGCTCGGTCCCGGACCGGGCGAGCTGTTCATCCTGAACGACCCGTATTCGGGTGGGTCGCACCTCCCCGACATCACACTCGTCGGCGCAATCGAGGTAGATGGGACCGTGGGCGGCTACAGCGTCGTGCGCGCGCACCACTCGGACGTCGGCGGAGTGCAGGCGGGCAGTATGCCCGCCGGGGCGCGCGAAATCTTCGCCGAGGGCGTGATCGTGCCGCCGCTGCGCCTGACGGCCGAGGTGGAGCGTCTCCTGCTCGCCAACGTGCGGACGCCCGAGACGCGGCGTGCGGATCTCGCGGCCCAGCGGGCGGCCGTGGCGCGGGGGGCGGAGGGTTTGCGCGCCCTCGCCACACGGTACGGCTGGGTGGTGGTGCGCGAGGCGGCCACGGACCTCCTGGACTATGCCGAGCGGCGCGCGCGGGAAGCTCTCGGGCGGCTGACGGCGACCGCGCTCACCGCGACAGATTGGCTCGAAGGAGATGGTGTGGATGACGCGGACCTGGCGATCAGGGTCCGGGTCGACATCACGGACGGCGTCTTCCATGTCGACTTCACGGGCACCGCTCCGGCGGCGCGCGGCAACGTGAACTGCCCGCTCGCTGTGGCGCGCTCGGCGGTGCTGTTCGTGGTGCGGACCCTTCTGCCCGAAGATGTCCCAACCAACGGCGGTGTATCGCGCGCGGTCCGCGTGACGGCGCCCCTGGGGTGCCTCGTGAACGCGCAATTTCCGAGCGCGGTCGCGGCCGGTAACGTCGAGACGTCGCAGCGCATCGCGGACACCGTGTTCCTGGCGCTCGCCGCCGGCGGGATCGGGGTACCAGCGCAGGGGCAGGGCACGATGAATAACGTGACGTTCGGTGGTCAACTTGCAACGGGCAACGCGCAACGGGGTGATGCGGTGGCGGGTGGCTGGACCTACTACGAGACGATCGGCGGGGGCCAGGGGGCGAGCCGTGGCGCCTCGGGGCCATCCGGCGTGCACGTCGGCATGTCGAACACGCGGAACACGCCGATTGAAGTGCTCGAGATGGAGTATCCCTTACGGCTTAAGTCTTACGGCTTGCGACCGGGGAGTGGTGGCGTGGGGAAGTGGAGGGGGGGCGACGGGGTGGTGCGGGAATTCGAGGCGCTCGCCCCGATGGAGGCGAGCATTCTCGCGGAGCGACGACGCCACGCCCCGCGCGGAGCCGCCGGCGGGCCCGACGGGGCGCGCGGGTGCACGCTCTTGAACGGCACGCCTCTCACCTCTAAAGTGAGCGTGTCGCTCGAGCCTGGCGACGTGTTGCGCGTGGAGACGCCGGGAGGCGGCGGCTGGGGTAAACCCGAACGCGGAGACAACGGATGACGTGGGCGCTCGTGGCTCTCATCGGCCTGGTGGGGGGCGTCGTGTCGGGGCTGTTCGGCGTCGGGGGAGCGATCGTGATCGTGCCAGCCCTGGTGCTGCTCGTGAAGTTGCCGCCGCACACGGCGAGCGGCACGTCGCTGGCGGCGCTGCTGCTCCCGGTCGGTCTGTTGGGGGCGGTCGAGTACTATCGGCGGGGACAGGTCAACATCCCCTATGCCATCATCATCTCCGCAGGGCTGTTCGTGGGTGCGTTCATCGGGGCGCATCTGGCGGGCGGCGTATCGGAGGTGGCGCTGAAGCGGGCGTTCGGCGGGCTCCTGCTGCTCGTCGCCGGCAAGCTGCTGCTCGGCTAGGGTTTCGTCTCGAACACCTTTCCTTCGACGAACAACCGGAACAGCTCCTGGTCGAGCTGCCCGGCCCGCACTTCGTCCGCCATGATGTCCAGTGCCCGCGCCGGTGCGACGGCGGCCTTGTACGGGCGGTCGGCTGCGCTCAGCGCATCGTAGATGTCGCTGATCGTCATCATGCGCGTCTGAATCGGGATCGCCTCGCCGGTCACCCGCCGTGGGTAGCCCCCGCCGTCGAGCTTCTCATGGTGTCCGTAGGCGATCATGGGGATGTGCTGGAGCTCGCGAGTCCAGGGGATTTGCTGCAGGAACCGGTAGGTGTGGGTCACGTGGCTCTCGATCTCCAGGCGCTCCGTCTCGTCGAGCGAGCCTTTGGGGATGGTGAGATAGCGCATCTCCTCCTCGGTGAGGTAGGGGTGCGGGCGGCCTTCAGGATCTTCGTAGGTGTGCCGCGATAGGTGGAGCAGCGCTTCGAAGCGTCCGCCCGGCAGCACGGTCGGCTCGTTCGCGCTGAGCACGGCGGCGAGGAAGGCGTCCAGCACTCCGATCTCCCGGGCGTGCTCCGCCTCGAGCGCTCGCAGGAACGGCTCGTAGTCCTTCCGCTCGTGCGTCTCGAGGAACTCGGAGCGCTTCTTCCAGAACTCCCGCTCGGCGGTACGCCGCACGAAATGATGGCGTTGCTTGATGAGCTCGAGGTGCAGGGGATAGAGCTTCTTGGCCTTGATCAGCACCTGCTCCCGCACGCCGACCTTGCCGAAATCGTGGAGCAGCCCGGCGTAGCGGATCTCCTTGATCTGCTCCCGCGTGAAGCTCACGTTGCGGTAGGCACCGTCCTCCGCGCGATCGACGACGGCGGCGAGTCCTACCGTCATGTTCGCCACCCGTCCCGAGTGGCCGAACGTCGTCGGGTCCCGCTGCTCGATCGCGTGCACGGCGGCCCTCACGAATCCTTCGAACAGCCGCTCGATCTCCTCGTACAGCCGGCTATTCTCGATCGCAACGGCGGCCTGCCCCGCGAGCGCGGTGACGAGCTCCACGGTGCGCCGCGAGTAGGGCACCACCTGTTGCTCCACGTCCACGGGCGTGGCGAGCATGGCTTCGGCGTGTCGCTTGCGGTTGATGAGCTGGAGGACACCGATCACTTCCTCCTTGTGATCCTTCATGGGGATCACGAGCATCGACTTCGTACGGTAGCCATGCCGCTCATCGAACGAGCGATTGATGCTGTATTCCACGTCCGGCGGCAGGAAGTACGCGTCGTCGATCACGAGCGGCTCGCCCGTCACCGCCGTGTACCCTGCGAGACTGGAGCGATCGACCGGGATCGTGAACTCGACGAACGGCGCCTCGGGCTTGGAGTACGTCTGCGCGATCCGGAAACGCAACCGCTTCTGGCCCTGGTCCCCCGTCTCCACCAGGTACAAGCTGCCCGCGTCCGAGGTGGTGATGCGGCGCGCCTGCGTGAGGATGAGCTCGAGCAGCGTCTTGAGATCCCGCTCGGTTCCGAGGGCCACGCCGATGCGGGTCAGCTCGCCAATCTCGCGGCTGCGGTTTGCAGCCTCGGATCGGGCGCGCGCGGTCTCCATGCGGGCGGCGGCTTCGCGATACCCCGCCCGCATCGCGACCAACAGCTGCCGCGGCCCCACGGGCTGCTTCACGAAGCCGGAGAGCAGCTCGGACGGCATCTCGGCGGGCAGATCGGGCTCGCCCTCGCGGCCGAGCGCCACGATCGCCCCGCCGGCGTCCACGAACGCCCGCAGCACGTCCACGGTGAAGATCGAGCGGCTCTCGGAGTCGAGCACAAAAACGGTCGGGCGCTCGTCCGCGACCAGCTCCCGCGGCACGCGCGCTTCGCGCGCTTCGATCTGAGCCCCGTCGAGCGCGGGTCGAACGCCTGCGGGATTCCAGGCGGGTGTGTGCAGCAGGAGGTATCTCACGGCGGGGAGCTCGGCACCGGGTCGCCCCGGACGGGCACGTCAGGAGCTCTTCACGCGCTGGAGGCCCTGCTGCGCCTCGGTGTACTCCGGGAACACGGCCAGGGCCCGCTGATACATCTCCACCGCCTTGTCCTTCTGCCCGCGATCCTGGTACAGGAGGGCCTTCGCGTAGAAGGTCAGCGCCTCCGTCGGCACCTGCCGATTCATCCGCTGATCCGACGCCTGCCGTGGGAGCGGGGGCAGGTTGGCGTCCTTCATGAGCCGTGCGGCGACCGTGCGGATGATGTCGAACAGGTGATCCCGCTGCATGCGGTCCGACTCGACTTTGACGATCTCACTCGTTTCCACGTTGATGATCCGCGCGTCGATCCGGAAATCGCCGTAGAAATCGATGAACGTACCGGCGATCACGTAGCGAGCGCCGACGAGCTTCCCGATTTTCGCCGCTGTTTCCGGAGTTACCTTGCCCGACGCGCCGAGGCTCTGCTCGGCGAGCAGCTTCTCGATCTGCTCGCGCTCCACGACCCGGGCCGCCGGATTCGCGGCGAGCTCGGAGATCAGCATCCCGGCGATGCCCTTCTGCAGTGCGTCGAAATTCTCCTTGTCCTGCCCGTACGAGCCGCTGTTGTCGAACGGCAGCACGGCGATGCCCGGTCGGGCATCCTGGCCGCGGCCCTGGGCGCCCAGCTCGCGTGCGATAGAGCCGAGTACGACGAGCGACACCAATGCAGGAACGAGACGCGAGCGCATAGAGTCAGTTCCTCGGATCAGAGGGTCAGTGTCATCCCTTCCTGCGCCGCGACGACCTCGGCGGGCAGGCCCTTGGTTCGCGCCTGGCGGCGGGCGGCGGCGACCAGCGCGTCGATTGCCTCGTCGCCGTGCTCGGGCTCATGGTGGAACAGCACCAAGCGCTTCACACCCGCATCGCCCGCCAGCGCGACCGCCTCCTCGAAGGTCGAGTGGCCCCACCCCCGGTGCTCCTCCAGCTCCTCGGGCGTATACATGGCGTCGTGGATCAGCAGCTCCACACCCGCCAGGAACGCCACGAAATCCTTGCGCCACGACGCGGCGGTCTCGTAGTGCCCCCCCGGCCCGAGCTCGTTGTCGGTCACGTAGGCCATGCTCGGACCGCCTGCCTCGGGCGTGAGCCGGTAGCCGAGCGTCGTGCCGGGGTGGCGTAGTCGCATCGCCCGTACCCGGAAGGTCCCTACCGCGAACTCGCCCGGCTCCACCTGCTGCACTGTGAGCTTCGCCGACAAGGCGTCCAGCGGGACGGGAAACACGGCCGGGTCCATCTGCTGGCGTAGGATCGCCTCGAGCGACGTTGTTCCCTGGCGCGAGCCCCAGATGCGTACCGCGTTGCCGGGAGCGAAGAAGGGCTTGAAGTGGGGCAGGCCTTGGATATGGTCCCAGTGGGCGTGCGACAGCAGGATCTCCGCCTGCACGGCGCTCTGCTGGCGCTCGACCAGCTCACGCCCCAGCGCCCGGATGCCGGTACCCGCGTCGAGGATGACCAGTTGGCCCCCTCCCTTGCGCCCGGTACCCTCCACGGCGACGCACGGCGTGTTGCCACCGTAGCGCGCGGTGTGGGCTCCCGGGGTGGGGATGGAACCCCGCGTTCCCCAAAAGGTCACCGTGTAGGCCATCCGTGCCGACAAACGCCCTACCTTTGGGCTAAGTTATGGAAAATTCGAGAGGTAGGACAAGCCGCCGCCTCACCGGACCCGCGTGACCCACCTCACGACCGTCCGGCGGACGCTTCCAGTGCGGAACGGTCGCGGATCAGGATCTCGCGGCGGCTGATCTCGATGTAGCCCTTGTCCACCAGCTCGCGCATGGTGCGGCTCACCGTCTCGCGCGACGACCCGATCATCTGGGCGATGGTGTGGTGCGTGAGGCGGCGGGTGATCTTGTCCGACCCCGCCTCGTCGGCGAGGTCGAGCAGCAGCTGCGCCACCCGGCCGTTCACGTCCAGCAGCACCAAGCTGCCGACCTTCTCATCCACGCGCCGCAGGCGACGGGACAGCTCCCGCAAGAGCCCCATGGCGATGCCCGGCGATTGCTGCAGGATAGCCTGGAAGTCCTCCCGCCGGATCACCAGCAGGTTCGAGTCTTCCATCGCGATCACGTGTGCCGAACGCGGCTCCTCGTCGATGAGCGACATCTCACCGAAGAAGTCTCCCTCGCCCAGCACGGAAAGGATCACCTCCCGCCCGTCCTCGCCGATGAGCACAACCTTCACCTGTCCGGTCGCGACGACGTACAGGGCGTCCCCTGGGTCGTCTTCGAACAGGATCACCGAGTTGCGCGGGTAGCTCCGTTCGCGCGTGATTTCCGCCACGCGCTCGAGCTCGACGGGCGCTAACTGGCTGAACAGCGGGACCTTTTGGAGGATCGCCGTGACCGACACGATAGGCTTCCCCTAGGGCGTGGTAGGGTCGATGGGTCGCGCGCAAGCTTACGTCCAAGGGGCGCTGGTGTCAATTCGGCGCGTGCCTCGCTGCTTGCCGCCAACTTGCGACGCCAGTTATATTTCCACCCTTCGTGCCGTTCGACTTTTAGTCAAGGATTGAGTGCTGTGAAACCCGGGATTCACCCCGCCTATCAGCGGGCCACCGTGCAGTGCGCGTGCGGCAACAACTTCGTGACGCGCTCCACCGTGCCCGTGATTCATGTCGAGGTCTGCGCCAAGTGCCACCCGTACTATACCGGCAAGCAAAAGCTGATGGATACGGCCGGGCGGGTGGAGCGTTTCCGTCAGAAATACGGGACCGAGAAGGCCGCAGGCTGACGCGTGGAGGCCCGACTCCGCCAGGCGCTCACGCGGGCGGAGGAGGTCGCCCGAGAGCTGGCCGACCCCGAGACCGCGCGGAATCCGGCCAAGCTCAGGCAGTTGGGCCGGGAGCACGCCCGGCTCGACCAGATCCGCCAGACGCACGAGCGGCTGGACCG
>WNGD01004178.1_pt1 | contig 14318 bp, 12 predicted proteins | sample 5400671 | NCBI WGS metagenome assembly WNGD01 (sample SAMN13153369, study PRJNA577476) | soil metagenome | isolation source: 40 cm soil or saprolite under grassland replicate 2 | place: USA:California | collected 2016-06-15
CAGGGCTTTCCAATTCTGAAAAAGGAGGAGAAAAAGAAGAGTTTTCCTTGTAGAATACAAAAAACTCACCGACAAGGAGAACTCAGTATGGACTATACCACGTTCAGGCCACCAGCGAGAGAGGGAACAGGCCCGGAAGCGCTGTCAGTCATCTCGCTGTACGAAGCCTTGCAAGTGCTGCCTGATCCTCGGCGAGCGCAAGGCAGACGCTATTCGTTAGCCTTGATCCTCTGTTTCGTCGTGTTGGCCAAACTGGCAGGAGAGAAGACCATGAGTGGAGCGACGGAGTGGATTCGCCATCGTGGGGCAGCATTGGCCCAGCACTTTGGGCTGGGCAGAGAAAGCATGCCTTGCCAGACGACCTACAGCAATGTGTTAGCCAGGGTGGACGGGAAACGACTCGATGAGCTGTTGCAAGCCTTTTTTGTGCGATGGGAAGCGCAGAGCCGGTGTGGAGACGAACCTAGCCGCTTGCAGACCCCGCAGGGGCAGGCCGATCACGCGCACTTGGCCATCGATGGCAAAACCCTTCGTGCCACCAGCTCACAGCCCCATCCGGTCCATCAGCTCAGTTGTTACGAAGTGGGCACGGGCATCGTCTTGTGGCACTGCAATGTGCAGGAGAAAGAGAATGAGATCAGCGCACTCAAGCCCTTGCTGATCCCGTCACTGGTCAAGGGGCGCATCTTCACCTTGGATGCCATGCATACCCAACGCGCCTTGTGTGCACAGATCCATCGGCTGATGGGGGATTATGTGCTGATTGCCAAGGACAACCAACTGACTCTCCACGAGGATATTGCTGATCTGTTTGAGGATTGCACCCCCGATCGTCGCCGCTGGAACCAGGCTGAGACCTGGGACAAAGGGCATGGACGGCTGGAGCATCGCCAGATTACTTGTAGCCCTGACCTCAATGACTGGTTCAGCAAGCAATGGGAAGGCATCGAGCAGGTCTTTCGGCTCGAACGCACCGTGCGCCTCCTCAACACTGGCAAGTTGCGCCATGAGGTAGTCTATGGACTGAGCAGTCTTTCGATGCAGCAAGCCCCTCCACAACGCTTGCTGCACCTCATCAGGGATCACTGGGCCATCGAAAATCGGCTCCATTGGAGGCGTGATGTGACGCTGGGAGAAGATGCTTGCCAAACGCGTACTGGACCTGTTCCTAGCCTGCTCGCTCGGTTGAATAGTACGGTCTTGGGCCTCATGGATCGCGTTGGTGTGCGCAATGTCGCTCGGCAGATGCGCTACTTTGATGCTCATGTCGAGCAGGCGCTCGCTCTTCTGCTCACTGGTCGCTGTTCCGTTTTTTAGCATTGGAAAGCCCTGGTTGAGTGCAAACAAACCATTTCATTAGAAGCGATAGTGTGCTACGATGGAAGTAAAGGGGAGCAGAATCAATGCACAACAATCTAATTATCGGGCAATCTGGAGGGGCGACAGCCGTCATCAATGCTAGCTTGGTTGGAGCTGTCGAGGCAGCACTCGCAGATGAGCGCATTGAAGGCATCTATGGCATGCTGCACGGCATCGAAGGCTTGCTGAAAGAAGACTTGATCGATCTGCGACAGCAACCTTCACATATCTGGCCCAGACTGCTTCATACACCCTCCGCGGCGCTCGGCACATGTCGCTATAAACTCGAGGATGAAGACCCTGGGAGAGCCATTGCTATTCTGCACCGCTATGACATTCACTATTTGCTCTATATTGGCGGTAATGACTCGGCAGATACTGCACATCGCCTCACACAGGCTGCACGGCATGCAAGCTATGATTTGCATATTATTAGTGTCCCGAAAACGATTGATAACGACCTCCCATTTACCGATCACTGTCCGGGCTACGGCAGCGCAGCACGTTTTATTGCGCTGGCAACTATGGATTCGAGCATGAATACGATATCGATTCCCTGGCACTACCCTGTCAAAGTTATAGAAACCATGGGACGTGATACGGGTTGGTTGGCGGCATCATCTACGCTGGGGAAACACGATGAAAACGATCCACCGCATTTCATCCTTCTACCGGAATGCCCTTTCAACACTGAACGTTTCCTGGAACAGGTTGATGAAGTGTATCGTCGTTTAGGATACGTCATCATCATTGCTGCTGAAACAATCCGAGATGAGAACGGACAGCAACTTGGGGCATCTGGCCAGGTTGGAACAGATGCATTTCACCATCCCTTATTGAGTGGAGCCGCACAACACCTGGTAGAGTTAGTAATACAACGCCTGAAGCTACGCGCGCGTTTCGATAAACCCGGTGACCTCCAACGCATGGCGTCATTTGCGGTCTCTCGTACAGACCGTGAAGAGGCCTACCTGGTAGGGAAAATGGGTATAAATGCGCTGTTGGATGGCGAGAGTGATAAAATGATCACGTTGGTTCGTCATACAGAGCCAGCCTATCATTGTACTACCGGACTGGTGGAGGCTGCACGGGTTGCAAATGTACAGCGTTTGTTGCCTGCTGAGTACCTGGATGAAAGCAAAACCATGGTTACGCAGGCTTTTTACGACTATGCCTTACCGCTGATTGGTGATCCACTACCAGGCTATGCAAGGCTGGAAAAGATAAGGATACAACGCGATGAGTAGACTTAAAAGAGCTATTCTTGTCGTTCTTGACGGCGTGGGAGCAGGCGCGAATCCTGACGCCCATGCTTATGGAGATGATGGAGCCAGTTCGCTTGAGCATTGTGCGCAAGCTATTGGCGGGCTGGCGCTTCCCAACCTGGGACGCATTGGGCTGGGGAACGTCACTCCTATACTGGGGACACCACCGGCTGATAATCCCCTGGGAGCCTATGGCCGCATGGCAGAGGCTGGAACGGGGAAGGACAGTACAACGGGGCACTGGGAGATCACGGGGGTCGTCCTGCATAAACCGCTGCCTACCTATCCCAATGGCTTTCCCGTTGATCTTGTGGAACAGTTTGAGCATGCCATCGGGCGCAAGGTGATTGGCAACAAGGCAGCTTCTGGCACTGAAATCATCAAGGAACTTGGCGAAGAGCATATGCGCACTGCACGGCCCATCCTCTACACATCCGCCGATAGTGTCTTCCAGGTTGCTGCGCACCAGGATGTAATACCGCTTGAAGAGCTGTATCATATGTGCCAGATCGCGCGTGATATGCTTACTGGCGATAATGCTGTTGGCCGTGTGATCGCTCGTCCATTTATTGGCACGCCTGGAAATTTCAAGCGCACTGAACACCGGCGCGACTTCTCGCTGGCACCACTGGGTACCACGCTGCTTGATGTGTTAAAAGATAGTGGCAAAGAGGTGATCGGTATTGGCAAGATCGAAGACCTGTTTGCGGGGCGTGGTCTTACCCGGCGGGATCATACTGAAACGAATAAAGATGGGATGGCGTCGACATTACGCTGGCTTGAGCGGGATTTTACGGGCCTGCTCTTTGTCAACCTGGTGGAATTTGATATGCTCTGGGGTCATCGTCGAGACAGCCAGGGGTATGCCCAGGCTCTGCGAGACGTAGATGATTGGTTTGCGCAGGTGCAGCAGGTAATGCAGCCGGGCGATGCTATCTTTTTCACTGCTGATCACGGTGTTGACCCTACCTATCGAGGCAGTGACCATACACGCGAGCAGGTGCCCCTACTTGCTTATGGCCAGCCAGTACGTGCTGGGGTGAATCTCGGTGTACGCTCTACCTTTGCTGACCTTGGGCAAACACTGGCCCAGGCTTTTGCGGTTTCGCCACTTGCTGCCGGAACCAGCTTTGCACGTGAGATAGGATTGGTATGACTGAGACACAGCGCCAAAATATTTATCCTGTATTACGTGGAGAGCGCATTTACTTGCGTCACACTACGATGCAAGACGCCCGCTACGTCTATCACTGGGAGCGCGACGACGAAGTATGGCGCTATGACCCCCATCGCCCTTTCTCGCAAAGTATGGCCGAATTTCTGCCGATTTTTGAACGGAACTACGTCCAGGGAAATGGACGGCAATTTTGGTTCATCATCGAAGATGAACGGCATATTCCTATTGGCACAATTACGTATTTTAATATTGATTACCGTGCAGGACAGGCTGAAATTGGCTTAGGATTGGGCGATAAAACCCGTTGGGGCAAAGGCTATGGGCCAGAGGCCATTCGCACGCTCGTAGACTATCTTTTTTCTCTACCTGGCTTTGTACGTATGTACGCGGAAACAGCGCAGGCCAATCAACCTGCCAGGCGTGCATTCACTAAAGCAGGCTTTACTGAAGTTGGACAAATCTATGATCCCCGTAGCTCGGGTGAGCCCTGGGTACTCTTAGAAATCTGGAAGAAGAGGAAGTAAACAGTGGATACATCAAACATAACCATTGATCCCGCTATTTTCAAAGCGTACGATGTACGCGGCATCTACGGGCAGGACCTTACGGACGAGATAGCCTATCGCATCGGACGAGCGGCTGCACAATATCTGAACGTGCCGGAAATAGCCGTGGGCCGCGATATGCGCCTTTCATCACCGCAGTTAGCCGCTGCCCTGATGCAGGGCGTTACCGATCAGGGGATGGATGCAATTGACCTCGGCATGACGACGACTGACGAATTGTATTTCGCGGTGGGCAAATTCAACTATCCTGCAGGCGTGATGATTACAGCTTCACATAACCCGGGAAAATACAATGGCATGAAGTTCTGCCGCGCCCAGGCATTTCCTATTAGCCTGGAGTCTGGCTTATCGGACATCCGCGACCTGGCGATACGCGGCGACTTTGTTGAACCTGCGCATAAAGGACGGGTGATACGGCGAGATGTACTTGATGATTACGTTCAGCACGCCCTTTCGTTCATTGATGTAAGCAAAATCAGGCCACTCAAGGTGGTAATCGACGCCGGCAATGGCATGGCAGGCATGGTGATGCCGCGCGTGTTCAAGCACCTGCCCTGTGAGCTTATCCCCCTTTACTTCGACCTGGATGGCAATTTTCCCAATCATCCAGCCAGCCCGATCGAGCCTGAGAATATGGAAGATTTGCAAAGGAAGGTACGCGAGGTAGGCGCTGACCTCGGTGCGGCCTTTGATGGCGATGCTGACCGCATGTTCCCGGTGGATGAGCATGGCAACCTCGTGGATGGCTCAATGGTGACGGCAATTGTCACGAACAGCCTGCTGCACAAACATCCAGGATCGACCATTCTTTACAACCTGATCGTCTCCAAGAGCGTGCCTGAACTGATCAATAAGTTGGAGGGCAAAGGGGTGCGTACCAGGGTTGGGCATTCCTATATCAAGGAAGAAATGCGCCGTATGAATGCCATTTTTGGCGGCGAACACTCCGGCCATTTCTACTTCCGTGACAACTGGTACGCCGATTCAGGGCTGATCGCCTTGTTAATTACGTTAGAACTCATTTCCGTCGAGGGGAAACCGCTTTCGGAGTTGCTTAAACCACTTGACCATTACGTGCGTAGCGGCGAAATCAACACACCAGTTAGCGATGTACAGGGCAAACTGCAGGCGCTAGTGGAGCATTTTGGCAAAGACGCACAGTCTATCGATCACATGGATGGCATTACGCTAGATTACGGAGACTGGTGGTTCAATGTGCGCCCATCCAATACGGAGCCACTCTTGCGCCTCAACGTTGAGGCCAGCAACAAGCCACTTATGGAGCAGAAGCGTGACGACCTACTGGCGTTTATACGTGGGTAGGGTAGGGATACAGGTAGGATTATAGGCTCACACTAAAATTTTCCTGGCCCTGTACCTCCTGCAGCAGGAACGCGATACCCAGTGTTTTTAAGCCTGCCGGCGCTGTATAGACCACGCGACCTGCAACGCCATGCGCACCAGCTTTAAAGCCATAGGGGAGTGTATTATCGATTGGCGGTTTGTTATAACCGTTGACAACCAGGCGTACATAATTAAAGCCGTAGCCAGGGGAAACCGCTACACCGTTGTTGTTGTCCACGCTAAAGTTGAGTATATAGAACTGCTGCCCGGCTTTACACTCGGTACCAAGATAGGAATAGCGAATATCCACACTGTTGAGGTGGTAGATAAGCGTATTACCCGCGAAGTCATATAAGAAAGCCAATGATTGGTGGGATGATCTCCCGGCATAGCGGTTGGGATCAAAGGCTCCTCTGAAAGGGATGGTCACAAGCGTTTCACCGAGCGCTGCCGAACCCAGTTGTAACTTCAAAGTGGCAAGCTGTATGCCTTTGTGAACTGGAAAATCGATCCAGCCGGTTTCGCTCGAGCCGGGCTTGATGCCTGTAGAGAGCTGTAGATTGCTCGGGGCTACAGGGTTGAGCTTTGGTACAAGCAGGCGCGCAACATCATAATAGATCACGTTGACCGGGTCGGTGGTTTTATTTATCACACCCATATTTAAGCGTAATACAGCTGGTCCCGATTGAATAGTATCATCAGGAAAAGAGGTAGCGTATTGGGCATTCAAGACAGTAAAGGTTAGATCTGCATAGGTTATGGACCTCTGCACACTGAATGTGGTAATCGCGGGTTGAGTGCTGGTCGCCTCCGGGGAAAATTGGAAATTGCTTAGCAATTTCCAGGTGATAAAGCTGACGCTGCCAAAAATAATCAGTCCTATTATGAGCAGGCCAATCATCCATAGCCATAGCTCAGAAAGCTTCGGGCTTTTCGATAGAGCCACAATCCTTTGCACAAAAGTTTTGTAGACTGAATCCGTCTCTGATGAAGTCGTCGATGTTTTCTCTGCCATAAGCACATTCCCCTCTTATGCATTTCTTTATGTAATTCTAGCAGGCTTCACCAATTCTTGACACCATATTTGCATGCGTGCTAGCATACCATAGATAAACACGCATTACTACCCGCCACAGAGCGTCTATTTTTAGGGTAGGGGCGGGACAAGCCCTACCACTACGATATAAAAATAATATTGAGGAGCAAAAGTCCCGTGAAAATTCACGAATATCAGGCCAAGGACATCCTGGCACGCTACGGAATCCCGATTCAGCCCGGGCGAGTAGCGTATACGCCAGAAGAAGCCGAACAAATTGCCCGCGAATTAGGCGGACCAGTAGTGATTAAAGCCCAGGTCTATGTTGGTGGGCGTGGCAAGGCTGGTGGCATCCAATTTGGCGACACTCCTGAACAGGCCCGTGCTGCCGCTGCAAAAGTGTTGGGCATGAATATCAAAGGGCTGACTGTCGAAAAGGTGCTGGTGGTCTCAAAATTGGACATTAAAGAGGAATATTACATGGGTATTATCCTCGACCGCAAAACGCAGGCTCCCGTCGTGATGGTCTCTAAAGCGGGCGGTATCGACATCGAAGAGGTGGCAGCTACCACACCTGAAAAGATTATTAAGCAGACAATCGATATGCGTTGGGGTCTGCGTCCGTTTGAGGCCCGCAATATCCTGGCACGTGCTGAGTTGCCTCACCAGGTGGTCGCAAAAGGCGGAGCAATCCTGACAGCACTCGTTAAGGCCTTTATTGAGAGTGACGCGAGCCTTGCCGAAATCAATCCGCTCGCGCTAACAGCCGACGGGCAGGTACAGGCCGCAGATGCCAAGATTCTGATCGATGACAATGGACTGTTCCGCCAGCAGGAATATGCTTCCTGGGCGGAGTCAGAAGAGTCTAATCCACTGGAGTTTGAGGCTAAGCAGGAAGGCCTGACATATGTCAAACTGGATGGCGATATTGGCGTTATTGGTAATGGTGCGGGGCTGGTGATGACAACGCTCGACATGGTGGCACGTGTCGGTGGCAGACCGGCTAATTTTCTCGATATTGGAGGCGGTGCGAAGGCAGAGGTCATGCGCAAGGCATTGACATTTGTAGCGCGTGATCCACAGGTCAAGGGCATCCTGGTCAATATTTTCGGGGGCATCACCCGAGGTGAAGAGGTTGCAAAAGGCGTGATTATGGCCCAGGCTGATCTCCCCCAAGGCATGCCCATCGTCGTTCGCCTCTCTGGTACTGGCGCAGAAGAGGGAAAAGAAATGTTGAAACATGCCGGGCTTGATTGGGGTAAAGATATGCGTGAGGCCGCTCAAATGATTGTCGCTTCCGTAGGATCGATGGAATCGAGGACAAGGGCATGAGTATTCTGCTTGACAATACAACGCGGGTTATTGTGCAGGGAATAACCGGGCGCGAGGGACAGTTTCACACACGCAATATGCTGGCGGCAGGTACAAACATGGTCGGCGGAATGACTCCTGGCAAGGGAGGTACAACGGTTGAAGGTTTGCCCGTTTTCGATACCGTTGAAGAGGCGAAAGCCGCCACGGGTGCCAACGCATCATGCATCTTTGTTCCAGGTCCTTTTGCCGCCGATTCGATTATGGAAGCGGCCAGCGCAGGTATTAAATTGATCGTCTGCATTAGCGAGTGGATTCCTATTATCGATATGACTCGCGCTATACTCGTGGTACGAGAACATCGCTCTCTTCTGATTGGCCCAAACTGTCCGGGCATTTGTACACCCGGCCATGGTAAAATCGGGATCATCCCTTACGGTATATTCACACCCGGCCCCGTAGGCTTCATCTCACGTTCTGGCACGCTCACCTACGAAGTTGTCGCTTTGCTCACCGAAGCGGGCATTGGTCAATCGACCTGTATCGGCATTGGTGGTGACCCGATTATCGGCTCCACGTTTGTGGATCATCTGAAGCTGTTTGAAGCAGACCCGCAGACAAAGGCTGTGGTGATATGCGGTGAAATTGGTGGAAGCGATGAGGAAGATGCGGCAGAGTACATTAAGACAATGAGCAAGCCTGTTGTTGCCTTTATTTCGGGGCGTACTGCGCCTCCGGGAAAGCGCATGGGGCACGCGGGCGCGATTATCTCCGGCAATACTGGCACGGCACAGGGCAAGGTTGCGGCATTGCAGGCCGCAAAAGTTCCGGTTGCCGATACCATCTTCGATATTCCTGAACTGGTGAATGAGGCATTGGCTAAAGTACGAGTATGACAACCGCTTTAATCTACGATCCAATCTTTCTTGAACATATTACGCCGGAAAACCACCCTGAGAGGCCTGAGCGTTTGAAAATGGCGATGGAGGTGCTGCGAGCTTTGAACTGGCTGGAGCGCGATGGCCTGGTACAGCTTGCACCACGCGCAGCGACAGAGGATGAGCTGGCTGCTGTGCACGATCGCCGCTATATCCAGAAGGTAAAGGCAGCGGCTAGCAAAGTTGCCGAGCGACAGGGCTCAGGCGGGCACAAGACACGCTTCTTTGCCACCGACACGTATATTTCTGCAAGCTCATATGAGGCGGCTATTAAGGCAGCGGGCGCTCCCATCACTGCCATCGATGCCATTATGAAGGGAGAGGTCGACAATGCATATTGCCTGGTTCGTCCCCCCGGGCATCACGCAGTCGCAGAATCCGCAATGGGTTTCTGCCTGTTCAATAACGTGGCGGTCGCGGCACGCTACGCTATCGACCAGTATGGCCTTGAGCGTGTGATGATCATCGACTACGATGTGCATCATGGGAACGCTACTCAGGAGATGTTTTACAGCGATCCACGTGTGCTCTATTTTTCGATACATCAAGCGCCATTTTACCCCGGCACGGGCCTTTCGGATGAACGTGGTGAGGGAGCGGGCCTGGGCACAACTATCAATGTGCCGTTACCGGCGACCACTGGTTACGAGACATATGAACCCGTCTTTCGCCAGGTCATGGCTCCTGCTGCTGATCGCTATAATCCACAATTGATACTTGTTTCTGCTGGTTTTGATGCTCATTGGAATGATCCGCTGGGGGGCATATATCTCTCAGCAGCAGGCTTCGCAAAGCTTACGGGCATCATCATAGAACTGGCTCAATACCTGTGTAGTGGCCGGCTGATCCTGGTTCAGGAAGGAGGCTACGATTTATATGCGATGGCTGGATGCGTGGCGACCTGTATAAATTTGCTTCTGGGGGACGATGCTGCTGTAGACAGCCTGGGCCCGGCTCCAACTATCGAGTATCGCATCAATTCCGATGTGCTTATTGCTGAGTTGCGCCGCATTCATAAGTTGACCGGCTATCGTATGCGGAATGCACCTAAGCCCGATATTGAACGGCTGCGCCGCGAAATCAAAGGACCGGACGCTAATCCCCCCTCGGAGTAAGCATGCTCAATACTGAACAAGTGCGACTACTCACAAGCGATGATCTGTCGTTGATACAGCACCTGCTCAATACCTCCGAATACATTTATCAGCGGTTCACCCTGGAAGAACTGCCTTCACTTCTCAAGCATTATCCCACCGTAGGTAGTTTCAATGGAGCTTCGCTGCGTGGCTTTTTGCTTTCACAAACCGTGAATGCTCCTTCAGCATGGATAGGCGGCTTTGGTGTGAGTTGGACGGAGAGCCGCTCCTACCTCACATTGCTGGACGTGCTTTTGGAGCACCTGAGTAAGCATTTAATTATAAGGGGTGCCCGTTATCTCTACTACTCCGGTAATGACACGCACAACGATTGGCTCCGCGATGCGCTTTTGACTCGTGGATTCGCGCCATACCGGCTGCTCTACGCCTACGACAAATTCGACTACAGTGTCCCTGCGATAGGAAACTCGCAGGTAAAGCTGCGTCCATTTGAGAAACGCGATATTCCGGCGCTGCTTGCCATCGAGGAGGGTTGCTTTGAGGACCTCTGGCGTTATGATGCGCTCTCTTTTGCAGATATCGCTGCAACCCATCCCTATTTTGTTGTGGCCGAACTGAACGGCAAAGTAGTAGGCTATCAATTTAATGCGCTAGATGGCGAATTTGGCTATCTTGTGCGTATTGCCGTCCATCCTTCGGTAAGCGGTCAAGATATCGGTGTGCGTTTGATGAGCGAGGCAATTGAGTTCTTTAAAAAAGCGCGTGTCGTGCGTATTATGCTCAATACCCAGGATGATAATATACGAGCGCATCGCCTCTATGAATGGTTTGGATTTGAGCGCATTGAGGAGGTGGGATTTATATTACGTAAACAGCTGTAATTAATGCCATCCAATCAAGCACCAGACATCAAGCGGTTCAGCTTTATTCTTTACCTGTAAAGGCGGAAGTTTGGTAACCCGTACATGCTGGCGCACTCGAACGAACGTCGCGTGATTGAGCAGAATATTATTTTCTTTCGCTTCCCCTTGCAGACGAGCCGCCACATTGACGACGTCTCCAATCGCAGTGTAGTTTTGTATACGCTCGCGTGAACCGATATTACCCACCATCGCCTCGCCTGTATTCACGCCAAAACCAAAGGAGACAGGTAAGTCTTGTGGTTGAGACCGTTGATATTCCAATACCGCCATGCGCATCTTCCAGGCCGCCCGTACCGCACGCAACGTATGATCCTCCTGCGGCAAAGGGGCATTGAAAATCGCCATCAGTGCATCACCCCAAAACCCAGTCACGGTGCCCTCCTCATCCCAGATCTCTTTGACCATGATTTCAAGGTAGGTGTTGAGAAAGTTCATGACTTCTTTGGAAGTCACACGTTCGCTCAGGCGTGTATAGTCGCGAATATCGGCTGAAATAACTGAAATCTCTTTTGCTTCCCCTCCAAGGTTTAATGCGTTCGGATTCTCGATGAGTTGCTGCACAACATTTGGATGGACGAAGCGCCCAAAGATACGGCGAATATCCTTAGCTTTGGCCTCGGCCCGTTTGAGCTCAGTACGATCATCTATAACAAGCGCCATGCCTATAGGTTCGTTCTGCATGTCGCGTAATGAGGAGACGTAGATGGTCAGGTTGACCCGGCCCCGTCCTTGAATTTCACACTCAACCGTATCCGGTACAATCGTACCATGAAAGTGCTGCACCAGCGTGTTTTGCAGGAGTTCGATCAAGCCAACCTGTGGTAGTGCCTGAAATACTTCCCGGTAGTGCTTGCCTTTCGCCGACAGCGGATTGATTTGAAGGATAGCACCAGCCGCTTCATTAAACGTGGTAATAATGCCAGTTGAGTCGGTGGAGATGACGCCATTGGCTATGGAGGCGAAGATGTTTTCCATGTATTGCTTATCTTCCTCGACTTCGCGTTTGGCCTTGTCGAGATCGGCGAAAAGCCGGGCATTTTCAATGGCGATAGCCGCTTGATGGCAAAAGGCGAGCAGAAGATCACGGTGCTTGGGACTAAAGAGGTTAGCATTAATACGGCTATCGACATACACTGCGCCAATGCAGTTATTCCGTACTACGAGCGGGGCACACATAATGGAGCGGATGCCATAGGCCATGATACTCTCCTGCTCCTTCAAATCAATTTGTGCGTCATCGGTAAGCACGGGCTCTCGCGTTCGTACTACGCGCTCAACCGTGCTACGACTGATCTGGTACTGAAATTCGCTCAGATCAATAGTTCTTTTCTCTTTATCCCGTGCAATCGTGAACTCAAGCTTATTGGAGGCTGGATTCACCAGGACGATGTAGCCGCGCTCTGCTTTCACAACATCGATGACTTCATCCATGACCAGGCGCAGCACTTTATCGAACTCTAGCGTTGAGTTGAGTACGCGCGCGATCTCATAGAGGGTTTCCAGTTCATTGCGCTGGCGCTGCAGGTTGTGAATATTCGTGTTGAGGACTTCACGTTCGCGCTCGAAACTGCTCGTGAGAGACGAAAGCGGCTGGGAAGAGGCAGGTGGAGAAGAAGCCGGGGATGCCTTCGCCTGTGCTAATTGTTCTTGCAACGAGAGGAAGATGCGCTGCTCGGCCAGGTTAAGCCGGCTTAGTTCCAGGTCGGCGGTGCGACATACATGTAGAGAGTCGCTGAGAAGTTGAACGCGGTGATCACCGGCCTGGCTTGCATAGGTACCTTCGACTGCCGCTTCTAACTTGCGCGTATGTTCATGAAGTAAACGCGAGATACGCATAAGAGTTTCGCCAAAGGCACGCAAGTCGTTATTTGCTTTCGATGCTGGATCAGGCGTCGCTGTCACCAGGTCCTCCATATTAGGGTGTCCGGCCTGCTTCTACCCTCTGCTACTTCCTCAAAGTATGGCATTATCCAGAAACAGGCAATAATGAGCTGGAATGCGCTCATTGATAAATACGCTCATGCCCATCCATTATAGCACATGGGTAATTGCGAGAAGCCTTTGGAATATGAAGTGCTAAGTCGTCGTCTTTGTAGCCTTTAGTGAGTACATTAAGGGAATCAAATCCCTCTTTGCCGGGTCTTTGAAGCGCAGAAACCTATCCTCGCCTTCTTCCATATCCGGGAAGCATTCCCACGCGCAAAATGGATGTTCGTGCAAGAAATCGATTGTCAGGCCTGCCGATATGAGGGAATTGAAGATCTCGCTGAAGGTATGATTCCAGCCGTAGGTAGTATTGTGTACAAGTTTTACGCTCTTCTCGGCATAGGTGCCCTCTGATTCGTCCTTGATCGGCTCTTTTGAGAAGTAGGGGTATAGAATTTTCAAATCCGTAGATTTTTCATCGAATGTCCACATGAAAGGATGCCCTTCTGCGATATAGAAGAAACCGCCCGGCTTGAGATAATGCGCAATAATGCGGCCCCAGGGTTGCAAATCAGGTAACCAGCCTACGGCCCCATAGGATGTGAAGACGATATCGAAATCTCCAGCGGCATCCAGGACGTCGGGCAGTTTGTAAATATCCGTGTGAATGAAGGTTGCGTCCAGTTTAAGCTCCTGGCCCAGTGATTGCGCGATCTCAATCGCTTTATCAGAAAAATCGATGCCCGTGACCTTCGCTCCTAAGCGAGCCCATGAGAGCGTATCCAGGCCAAAATGGCATTGCAAGTGAAGTAGTCTTTTGCCTGCTACATTTCCCACTTCTTCTAGCTCAAGAGGGTGAAGCTTTGTCTTGCCAGCCTTAAAGCTGGCAAGTTCGTATGCGTCGCCCAGTGCGTGTACTATAGCCGCTTCATTCCACCATGCTAAATTTGCTTTCGTATAGTCATCCATAAAGTATACCTTTCTCAATAGAGGACAACGTGCGCTCCCTTCAGCAACGAGAAGATGTGCCTCGTCAAGGAAATCTACGATAAGTACATGTGCGCGCAGGTGCATCCACGCTGGTAAATGTATACGTTGCTTGTAGGCCATCAAACAAATGTAGGGGCTATTTTACCGCGCCACGCGCGGGTAGAGCCGTGCGCCAATAGCGACCAGCACGATTGTGACTGCGATCATGACGCCGTAGTCAAGCAGCAGCCCTGACGCACTGATCGTCCCGTTGGCCAGCATCAGCGAGCGTAGCGCATTAACTTCGTAGCTCAGCGGGTTGCCACTCGCAATAACTTTCAGCCAGACAGGCATGATGGCGAGCGGGTAGATGGCATTGCTGGCGAAGAACAACGGCATGGTCAGCA
>WNGD01004180.1_pt1 | contig 14314 bp, 13 predicted proteins | sample 5400671 | NCBI WGS metagenome assembly WNGD01 (sample SAMN13153369, study PRJNA577476) | soil metagenome | isolation source: 40 cm soil or saprolite under grassland replicate 2 | place: USA:California | collected 2016-06-15
ATTAACTGCCAGGGAAACGCTCATATTACGCCGGGGATAGAGGACGTGACAAACATGTCGCTCTCCTTCTCGCGCAAGCGCTTTGCGACCATTCAGAGCAGCTGGCTCGAGCCGCGGAAGATTCGGGAAATGACAATCGTCGGCACGCGACGCATGATCGTATATGACGATTTGCGGACACGCGAAAAGATCCGCATCTACGATGCACGGGTAGAACGTCCGCCGCACTACGACACGTTCGCTGAATTTCAGTACTCGTATCATTACGGCGACAGCTACATCCCATACCTCCACCAGGAGGAACCTCTAAAGCTGGCCTGCCAGCATTTTCTTGATTGCATCAAAACGAATTCTGAACCGCTAACGAATGGCCGTCGGGGACTGGAGATGGTCAGGATCCTCGAAGCGGCTAGTGCTTCCCTCAAAATGAACGGCGCACCGGTGACATTCGCCTCTTCCACTCGCCCGCCGCCAGCTTTCGCCCCCGCCAAAACAGAAGAGGTTCTTGAGGTTGAAGCATTCGCCGGATGAGTGGCGCGCCAGCGTGGGCAAAATAAATCCAGAATTGTTCAGAGCACTGGAGGGGATGGAGCTCTCAGCTGAGGTCGTTCAACAACTAAAGAAGAGCGCCAGGAAAACTCAAGCAGAAGAAGATTTTAAACGAACACTGGAGAAAATGTGGCTTTCGAAATCAACCGAAAAGCGTGGCACCGGCTCACTGCCGAACGCGTGAAGCTTTGGCCGGAGCTGCCCGGATTGTTAGCGCATCAGCCAAGCCGCAAATGAAAGTTCCCTTTCTTGATCTGAAGGCACATCACGCGCCTTTACTTGAAAAATTCGATCGCGCCATTCGCGAGGTAATCGAGAGCAACGCATTTGCTGGCGGGCCGTTCGTGGAAAAATTCGAAAAGGAGTTCGCAGCTTACTGCGGTTCGAAATACGCCATCGGTATGGGCAATGGCACAGACGCGCTTTGGCTTACTCTCCTGGCGCTTGGGATTGGAGAGGGCGATGAAGTAATCACTGTTCCGAATACATTCTTCGCCACGGTCGAGGCCATTACTTATTGCAGAGCTCGGCCGGTGTTTGTCGATGTGGACGAAAACGCGTTCACGATGAACCCGGCTGAGCTGGAGAAGAGTCTCACGGCAAGAACCAAAGCGATCATTCCGGTTCATCTTTTCGGGCAACCGGCGGACATGGATCCGATTTTGGAATTCGCGCAGGCAAACGGGCTTTTTGTCATCGAAGATGCAGCTCAAGCTCACGGCGCTGAGTACAAGGGTCGAAAGGCAGGCACTTTGGGCGACGCTGGTTGCTTCAGCTTTTATCCCGGGAAAAATCTTGGCGCTTTTGGTGAGGCGGGCGCGGTCGTGACGAACGATCCTGAATTACAGAAGCAAATCCAGGTGCTGCGAGACCACGGTCAGTCGCAAAAATATTATCATACGTCAATGGGTTGGAATTGCCGGATGGACGGCATCCAGGCCGCGATCCTGTCCATCAAATTACGACATCTCGAAGAAGCAAATCTCCTGCGGCGCGAACACGCGTTGCAATACAATCAGGCTTTCGAGGGAATCGAAGGCGTTGCGACACCGTTCGAGGCGGATTATGCGCGGCATGTTTATCACGTCTATGCGATTCGAGTGCAGGAACGCGACAAAGTTCGGCGATTTTTGGAGGAGAAAGGCGTTGGCTGTGGCGTGCACTATCCAATTCCGATTCACCTTCAGGAGGCATGTCGAGGTCTCGGCTACAAGGAGGGCGCGTTTCCAATCGCGGAGGACCTGGCGGAAAAATTTCTTTCCTTGCCGATGTTTCCTGAATTAAAGGAAGAGCAAATCGAATATGTCGCTCGCTGCATCAGCGAAACCGTTGGCGCGGGAGCGCTCGTCTAGCGAGAATTTTTTGAAGGCGCTTCAACAAGCCGAATCAGGAACGAAAGAAACGGCGCCTATCTCGGGCGATTACTCTTTCGTCGAGCCGAAGACAACGAGCAAATCGCTGCAAATGCGGATTCTCGATCCTGTCCACCATCCGGGTTGGGACGCTGTTGATAAGGACTTTGCAGTATTAAGTATCGAGCAGGATGGTTATGAATGCCGAACCTTAGTCTGTGGATCGCCACAGATAGATGTATTTCGATAGAATGAATGTTTCCATTTATGCCCTTTTTGATCCCCGTCCACCCGGACACCAATTACGGTACATTGGTAAGGCAGTTAATGTTCCATTCAGCTTCGTTTAATTCTAGATACATGGAGAAAATAAATCCAGAATTGTTCAGAGCACTGGAGGGGATGGAGCTCTCAGCTGAGGCCCTTGAACAACTAAAGAAGAACGCCAGGAAAACTCAAGCAGAAGAAGGCTTTAAACGAAAACTGGAGAAACTATGGCTTTCGAAATCAAAAGAAAAGCAGAACTGACATTAGTTTCCCTGCTTGCCGAACTAATTGATCCATCGGGTCGGCAGCGTTTAATGCCAGCCCCCCAACTTCGGTTTTCACAAGAGAGTCTTTGGCAGGCTACCGCTAAGGCTTAATCGGCTGGCAGGCTCAATCATCTATCCGCATCTCGACTAGCAGTTAAAATTATGGCTGAAATCCGACGGGAACCGCCACATCACTCCGGCGTAAAGCTAGGCGACATTCTCTTCGCTCTGTTCAAGCGCAAGCGAACAATCATGGGATGCGCGGCACTGGGCATTATTGCCGCTGCGGCAGTTTATTTTCTCTATCCCCCTTCTTACGAATCACAGGCTAAGTTGTTGGTGCGGTATGTTCTGGAAAGAAGCGGCGTTGACCCGGTTGAAGCAGAGAGAGCCGGCGCTGCAGGAAGCAACGAAGCGGATAGAGTAATCGGCACTGAAATCGAGATTCTGACCAGCTGGGATCTGGCCGTGCAAGTAGCTGACGCCGTTGGTGCCAAACGGCTCGGGGCGCCGTCTAAAGAAGCCGCGGCTGGAAGCATCGCTTCGGGGTTGAAGGTAATTTCAAACAAAGGAAGCAACATCATTTTGATTTCCTACAAGAACCGTAATCCGCAGATCGCGACGCTCGTTTTGCAGGAACTGTTGAGTCGTTATTTCGTCAAGCATCTTGAAGTGCACCGCTCCGCCGGCGCTTTCGATTTTGTGGCTCAACAAACCGATCAGGTTCGAGCGCACTTAGACCAAACGGAGGACGCTCTGAAATCGCTGAGAGAGAAAACAGGAATTGCGTCGCTCAAAGAAGGTTCAGCGGCCCTTACCAGCGAGGTAGCAAGAACGCAGGAGGCGCTTAATACGGCTGAGGCGGAACTCGCCGAGCAAAAAGCCCTTGCTAATCAGATCGGTGAGAGCAAGGCAAAGAAGTGGAAAAGCCAGCTATCTGTTCCGTCAACACTGCCCCCCGGATCTGAAAAAGCTCGTGTGGCCGGTATCGAAGCAAAGATTGGGACGCTTAAGACGAAGCTTCGCGATGTTCAGCAAAGGTCGAAGCAGCTTTCAGAGTTGGCTCCCCAGATTGAAGACTTGGAACGAAAGAAGGAAATGGATGCCGCGAATTACAAGTACTTCGCAGCATCGCTCGAGAAGGCGCGCATCGACGAAGCTTTGGACCCCTCCAAAATGCCCAACATTAGTGCGGTCCAGCGGCCTTCCCCTCCCGGCTTGGAGACCAAAAAACGCAATAAGATTGCCATGGGACTGGCTGGCGGCGGCATAGCCTTGGGGATAGCGCTAGCGTTGCTAAGGGGCTTGGTTTTGAGCAAGACCGTTGGCCGGCCGCTGCAGCTAGAGACGCAGTTGGACATTCCACTCATGCTCTCGATCCCCTATGCGAATGGACACTTCGCCTTGCCTCGTAATGGTTCACCGGCGAATCCCGGAGCGCTGGCAACGAGACGTCACCACCCAAAGTTGGCGCCATGGGAGGCCGGTCATTTCATTCGGCCGTACTGTGACGCCATCCGGGACCGCCTCGGTATTTATTTCGAACTCAATCATTTGACGCATAAACCAAAGCTGGTAGGTGTTACCGGTTTTTCGGAGGAAGCGGGAACTTCCACCCTCGCCGCTGGGCTTGCTGCCTCACTTTCGGAAACGAACGATGGTAAGGTGCTTCTTGTCGATGTGAACCTGGGTCCGCAAGAGGTGCACCCCTTTTTCAAGGGCAAGCCTGCGTATCCTCTTAATGCGGCTCTCAAGCCAGATGATACCATCGCCTCGGCTTCGGAGAATCTCTATCTGGCTACCGTGGGATCTACCAATGCCGGCCCGGCGCAGCTCGGTTTGAAAAAATTCTTCGATATGATGCCGAATCTAAAAGCGAGCGACTTCGACTACATTATTTTTGACATGCCGCCGTTGGTCCAGACGAGTCCTACATGGGGGATGGCTGCTTTCATGGACAAGCTTTTACTCGTAGTCGAGGCGGAAAAGAACAGCGGTGAGACGATAAAGCGCGGCTACGGCAAGTTGGTCGCGGAGCGAAACAATGTTGCGGTCGTGGTTAACAAGGCGCGTTCCTACGTTCCGAAGTGGCTCGATGCCGAATCCTGATCGGTTGCATTCGTAACGACTGAACTGCGGTTCCAATTCCTACAGTCAGCCGCGCTTGGTTCCCTGGATGCTTGTGCTGACCTTTAGCGCGACGACCGAATTGGCAATAAAAATCATGTTACGCAATAGAATTTATTACGGGCTACAGCCCTTTCGTTCCCCAATCCCTTCGGGCGGCGATTCGGCGAAAACTGGCCAGGCTGGGTACGACGGCGTCTTTTGGAACACCACGCCGAGAAAAGTGGCCGAATTTTGCGCTCGTGTCACGAGGGCTGAAACAGCTAGCGAAAGCTAGACCTATATAACACGTTCTTCTATGGATGTTACAGTTTTTGGAATGGGATATGTCGGCTGTGTAACGGCCGCATGCTTGGCCGAGATGGGCCATTCAGTGACCGGCGTGGACTTACAAGGAGTCAAAGTCTCTCTCGTTAACTCGGGAAAAAGTCCCGTTATCGAACCAGACTTGGAACAGTTTATTCGCCGCGGAGTTGACGCGGGACGCTTGCAAGCGACTCAGCGCGTACAGAGACTGGCCGACATTTCTCTGATCTGTGTTGGTACACCTGGTAATGGGAATGGGAGTTTAGGTCTTGCCCAGGTGGAACGAGTGGTGAGCGAAATCGGCGAATTGCTGCGAAGCGCAAAGGACTTCCACGTCGTAGTCGTCCGGAGCACTGTTTTGCCCGGAACGGTGGAAAATGTTATTCGTCCTTTGCTGGAGCAAACTTCCGGCAAAATGGACGGCAAGGACTTCGGCATCTGCATGAATCCCGAGTTCATGCGCGAAACCACGGCAATTCATGATTTTTATCATCCTCCGTTTACGATCATTGGGGCACGCGATGATCGTTCCTTTGAACAAGTTGCAGCAATGTACTCGAGCATAGAGTCTCCTGTCGAACGAGTGCCTATTCCTGTAGCTGAGTTGATTAAGTACGCCTCCAACGCATTTCACGCGCTTAAAGTCTGTTTCGCGAATGAGATCGGGAATCTTAGTAAGAGTATGGGCATTGATAGCCACAAAGTGATGGAGATTTTTTGCAAAGATACCAAGCTGAACATCTCTCCGTATTATCTTAGACCCGGATTTGCTTTCGGTGGTTCGTGTTTGCCAAAGGATCTTCGTGCTATTCTCTACAAGGCAAAGCAACTGGATTTGGAATTGCCGGTGCTCGGTGCTGTGCTTGAAACGAATCGCAAGCAGGTCGAGGTAGCCTTCAATCTAATCCGCCAAACAGGCAAGAGTCGTGTCGGGGTCTTGGGGCTCAGTTTCAAAGGCGGATCTGACGATCTTCGTGAAAGTCCCATCGTGGTATTGATTGAAACCTTGATCGGCAAAGGACATAAATTGGCTATCTACGACGAAGAAGTTGCTCTGGCGCGACTCGTGGGCGCGAACAAGCACTATATCGAACAAGCAATACCTCACATCTCATCTTTGATGGTTCCTTCTCCAAAAGAAGTCATCGAAGCCAGTGACGTAGTCGTAGTCGGCAAAAATAACCCCCAAATTCGGGAAGCCGTCGCCAATCATAGCGATTCAAAGATGATTATCGATCTAATCCGGTTGCCCCCTGAAGCTGTGAAGCCTTCTTTTAATTACCAGGGTATCTGCTGGTAGCACGGTTATAACGCAATCTGCGCATGATCGAATCTCAAAGGAAAATCCTGATGTTGGTTGAGAACCATTTTCCGCAGGACACTCGCGTCATGAACGAGGCAGCTTTACTCACTAACGCGGGTTACAAGGTTGCAGTGATCGCGCTTCGGAAGCAGGGCCAGGCACAGCGCGAGACCTTAAACGGTGTTGAAGTTTACCGCCTGCCGACATTGGAGCTGTTTAAGAAAACTCCGTCTGCAAATGTTAATCAAATCAATCTGCTCTTCATTAAGCTAAAATCCTTTCTTGGCTATGTTGTTGAATACTGCTACTTCACCGCAGCTTGTCTTGTTGTCAGCACATACATTTTTGTGAGGCGAGGCTTCGACGTGATGCACGCCCACAACCCTCCCGATACTCTCTTTTTAGTGGCTCTGCCTTTTAAACTACTCGGAAAGAAATTTGTCTTTGATCAGCACGATCTCTGCCCGGAACTTTACCGATCCCGGTATGGCGCCGCGGAAGGATTTTACACGCGCTTCTTAAGAATCTTCGAATGGTGCAGCCTGAAACTTGCAGATGTCACGATTGCTACTAACGAATCGTATAAAGAGATACAAATTGAGCGGGCGAATAAAAATCCCCGCGATGTTTTCGTCGTAAGAAATGGGCCGAACCAGATGCGCATGATGCCGGCTGCACCCAGCGTCCGTTTGAAAGGGATGAACAAGTCAATCCTATGCTACATTGGCAGCTTAAATCCCCAGGATGGTGTTGATTACCTGCTTCGCTCGTTGCGCTATTTACTGCATCGTTTGAAGCGAGCAGATTTCCATTGTGTCATCATGGGCACTGGGGACTCACTGCAAGATTTACGTAATCTGGCTGGAAACCTTCAACTTAACGGTTGCGTTGAACTGGCGGGCTTCGTCTCCGACGAAGATTTGCAGGCCAACCTTGCGGCTGCAGATATTTGCGTGGACCCCGATCCTTCCAGCCCTTTGAACGACGTGTCCACGTGGATCAAGGTCATGGAATACATGGCCGCGGCAAAGCCGATCGTCACTTTCGATCTGAAAGAAACGCGCTTTTCTGCCCGAGACGCTGCCATCTATGTTGAACCGAACAACGAAACTGAATTCGCGGAAGCCATTGCCCAACTCATGGACCAACCCGAGCTTCAAAAGCAAATGGGGGCCTATGGTCACCGGCGGGTTGAGGACGAGTTGCAGTGGGCCAAGGTCGGCAAGAATCTTCTGACTGCATACGAGACGCTCCTGGCCGAGAAATGAATCGACTTCTGTGAAGCTAATCGCGAGCAGAGCGAGTTCCGGAGTCGCTCGGCCTCTGCCAGATAAATCGCACCTAGGTTTTTGACTACCCAGGTTTCTTCAACTCAACCCACTAAGCAGGATCTTTGTGGCAAAGCCAGAAATCCGTTATGCAGGGATTGTCGATGTGACGTTCGGTGAAGACGTCACGTTGGTCCAACCGGTCAATCTATATGGGTGCACGATTGGAGATGGTAGCTTCGTTGGGCCGTTTGTGGAGATACAAAAGGGAGTAAAGATCGGGAAACGGTGCAGGATTCAATCGCACTCATTTATCTGTGAGCTCGTTACAATTGGAGACGACTGCTTCATTTCTCATGGCGCCATGTTTATTAATGATCCCTTCGTCACGGGTGGCCCTGCCGGAAAGCCAGAGCTCTGGCGGCCGACCAAACTTGGCAATCGTGTAAGTGTCGGAACAAATGCCACTATCCTCCCGGTCACCATTTGTGATCAAGTAGTGATCGGAGCCGGCGCCGTTGTTACCAAAGATATCGTCGAGGCCGGCATTTACGCCGGCAATCCGGCCCGGTTACTGCGTCGGCTTTAGGCCGCCGTCCAGGGCGACGCGACCTCTGGCTTCTGAGCTCTCACTTCTGTCCTCTGTCCTCTGTCCCCTGTCTTCCGTCCTCTGTCCTCCGTCCTCCAACGTCTGACCTCTGTCCTTGGCCATCCGACCTCCGCCCTCCGCCCTCCGTCATGAAAATCCCCTTCGTTGACTTGCACGCCCAATACCTCACGATCAAGCAGGAGATCGACAGGGCGATTGCCGAAGTCATCGCCGAGTCGGCTTACATTCGCGGGCGGCAGGTCGATGCTTTCGAGCAAGCATGGGCGAGGACGCTTGGCGTGAAGCGTTGCCTTTCCTGCGCGAATGGGACGGACGCGATTTACATTGTCCTGCAGGGACTTCGTTTAAAGCCCGGCGATGAGGTCATCACCTCAGCACATTCCTGGATCTCCACGTCCGAGACAATCACGCAGGCAGGCGGCCGGGTCGTATTCTGCGACACAGATGAGGAGACTTTCACGATTGACCCCGACGATATCCAACGAAAGATCACGCCGGCCACGGTTGGCATTATTCCAGTCCATCTTTACGGGCAGCCGGCGGATATGGATGCGATCATGGCCATCGCAAGAAAGCGTCATCTGTGGGTGCTAGAAGATTGCGCCCAGGCGCATCTCGCCAGGTACAAGGGGCGATACGTTGGAACCTTTGGTAACGCCGGGACATTTTCTTTTTATCCAGGGAAAAACCTGGGCGCTTATGGTGATGCCGGATGCATAGTGACTAATGATGATCGTCTGGCCGATTGGCTGGCAACATTCGCCCGGCACAACGACAAGGGCGATCACATCATGGAGGGGATCAATAGTCGCATGGATGGGCTGCAAGCAGCCATTCTGAACGCGAAATTGCCTCATCTACCCGTATGGACTCAGGCGCGCCGCCTTGTTGCCGCACTTTACGACGAACTGCTTCAAGGCGTTGGTGATGTTATTACACCGGAAGTCGGGTCAAACCGCGACCATGTTTACCATCTCTATGTTATTCGCAGCGAAAATCGGGATGTTCTAAGAAAGCATCTTAGCCAGGCAGGCATTTCCACGGTTCTAAACTATCCAAAAGCGCTGCCATTTTTCCCCGCCTACGCTTATCTTAGCCACGTTCCCAAAGATTTTCCTGTCGCTTACTTCAATCAATCCCGCGTCTTATCGTTGCCGATCTTTCCCGAAATAACGAAAGAGATGATTACTTACACAGTTGAGTCCATCCGCAGTTTCTTTCAAGAACCGGATAACAGCCCGGTGAAGGTACTCCAATTGGCGGAGCATCGCTGAAGTCCAACTCCATCCTCTGTCGTCTGTCCTCCGACCTCTGACCTCCGTCCTCCGCCCTCCGCCCTCCGACCTCCGCCCTCTGCCCTCCGTCCTCTGATATAGCCGATGCACCTCTCTCCAACCATAGCATCCTGCCTTACGGTCGCCTTTATTATCTTCCTTTTCCGGCGGGACATTCGGGAAAGGCCCGATGTAAGCGGCGCCCTCTGGCTTCCACTTATTTGGCTCCTGATCGGTTGCTCAAGATCCGTTTCCGAATGGCTCAACATCTTGGGCTTGCCCGTAAGCGGCGCCGCTTCAGTGGAAGAGGGAAGTCCGCTGGATGCCTCGTTTTCCTTTGCACTGATTATAGCGGGCTTTTGTGTCCTTATGAAGCGGCAAGTCCGTCTTTCCGAAATCATTTCCAACAACGGTTGGCTCATCGCTTTTTTGCTTTACTGTTTCATTTCCATTGCCTGGTCTGATTTTCCCTTTGTAGCTTTCAAGCGGTGGCTCAAAGTTCTTGGTCATCCGATCATGGCGCTCATCGTGCTTACGGAGCCAAATCCGGAAGAAGCGCTAACCCGGTTGATGAAGCGATGCGCCTATGTAGTCGTCCCGGTTTCCATTCTCTGGATCAAATATTATCCTCAATTGGGACGGGGTTTTAGCCCGTGGGGCGGGGTAACAAGCAACGGCATCGCCGGGGACAAAAACATGCTGGGTGCGGATTGTCTGATCCTCGGTTATTTTTTCTTCTGGTATTTGCTGCAAACCTGGCGAACTAAACGGGGCACCTGGAGACGAATTGAGCTTTGGCTGATCGCCGGATTCTTGATCGGGATCTGGTGGCTTTTCTCGCAGGCGCACAGTGCCACATCGGTCACATGCCTGATTGTAGGGGTATTGATAGTCCTCTTTGTGGGCATCCGTTCTATAAACAAGAATTTTATTGGGACGTACTTGTTAGCGGCATTAATTCTCCTTGCCGCAGCAGAAGTGACGTTTGGGGTTTCAGGGCACATGTCCGAGAATCTAGGCAGGGGCTCGGAACTATCGGGAAGAACACTTATCTGGCGAAATCTCCTAGGGCTGCATACCAATCCGATTCTTGGGACGGGATTTGAGAGCTTCTGGTTGGGAGACAGGCCACTACAGCTGGAAGGACTTTTCTATTATGTCCCAAACGAGGCTCATAATGGTTATTTGGAAACGTATTTGACCTTGGGATTAGTTGGCGTGTTCCTTTTGGTTGGACTATTTGTTGCGACATTCTGGAAAATACGCCTCGATCTCTTTCGGAATTTTGAATGGGGACGATATCGATTGGGGTTCCTTGCAGCACTAGTATTGTACAACTGGACAGAAGCAGCCTTTAGAACGTTAAGTCCCCTCTGGTTTGCCTTCTACCTCATTGCTACAGACTACCCGCGAATCCTTCTCGCCGCTGCGCAATCATCTGTTGTGGATGCGGGATCAGAAGAGAACCAGCAATTTGTATACGCCGAAGAACGTTACCGCTGAGTTATTGCGCTATCAACACTCTAAAGGTGAGCCGAACGTTCACTGCTCCACACCGGCGCCGCGCGTTACTGCTCTGCTGTCGTTTTCTGCCACTCTGGTTCTCGTTCTTGCTCGCTTGGCGGGAGCAACAACAATTAACGCAAACAGTGCGTCAGAGTCGGATGTTGCGGCCGTGATCGGCTCAGCCAAGAACGGAGATACGGTAATCATGCCCGCTGGAACGGCCACTTGGACTCGCACGTTGCCAGTCAGAAAGGCCATCACGATCCAAGGAGCCGGCATAGGTGTCACGATTGTGAAGGACGGCGCGCAAAAAGGGGCCCTCATTGATTGGACGCTTGCCGCAGGCCTGCTATCCAGACTGACCGGGATTGAATTTCAGGATGGCGGAAGAATAAACGTCGCGGCTGCGCCGGGTGGCCTGATTCACATTGACGGAAGCAACACGGACGGCAGCCAGTTCCGCTGGGATCATTGCAAGTGGAATAATCTAAACGGATATCCTGTTCTGGATACCGTGATTGGAGTGATCGATCATAATGAAATCATTGTCGGCACCAAAGTGAACGAATGGCTTTTTCCGTATGGCAACCGCTGGAATGGCGGGTCGTACGGGGACGGTAGCTGGGCTGCTCCGGCTAACTGGGGTTCATCGCAGTTTCTGTTTATTGAGGACAATACGATCACCGGCACGAACCCGACTTACGAAGCGCAAATTATTGACTGTTACGGCGGGGCGCGTGTCGTGATGCGGCATAACGTCATTCGTGGTCTTACTGGAAATCACGGCACCGAATCGGCGGGGCGCACCCGAGGTGGCAGGGCGATGGACATTTACGCCAACCAAATTACTTGCGGCAACGTCAACAGATTTATAGGCAATAATCGCGGGGGGAGTGAATTGTTTCACGACAACACGATTACGCAGTGTTGGGGAAATTTGGCGCAGCATTCTCTCGCTACCCAGCGAATGATTGCGTCGTTTAATCCGTGGGGCGGCGCAGACGGAACAAATCAGTGGGACAAGAATAAGTCCGGTGCGCCCTTTTATTCGGGGACTGCAACGGGAGGCGGCAATCTTAGCGTGACGGTGAGTGGCGCGGGTTGGTCATCTGACAAGTGGGCGGGTTACTCCATCAAAAAGAGTGATGGCAGATTCAGTTACATCAACAGCAACACGGCCGACACGATCAGCTATTCAGATAGCGCCGGTTATGGAAGCAATTTGTCGTTTGCTGCTGGCGACGGGTTCGTGATAAACAAGGTCGATCAATCCATAGATCAGCCAGGAGTCGGACAGAGCAACCTTTTGAGCGGCGATCAACCTATGCGGCCCGCTGACTGGAACCAGGTGGTGGAGCCTTGTTATATGTGGGGCAACACAAATGACGGAGCGCCTTACAACACTTATACGGTGAACCAAGCGAACGTGAAACATCGCGTGCATTACTTCAACAACACTGCGTTGCCCGGATATACGGAGTATGTTTATCCGCATCCGCTGGTAACTGGCAATCCGCCGCCGAGTCGAACACCAAGCTCGCCAGCAGCCACGCGGACCTCCATGCGCAAGCCTTGGGGCGGAAAGCAAAAGGAGGCAAAGCGGGTGACAAAACCAGGGAGAAAGGCCAAAGAGAACGCGATCAATGAAATGGCTGAAGGCCAGGAAAATCTCGACCGCTAAAATGGTTGAAGACCGCCCAATTAACCCAACATTGAATTCCGACTATATCATATCGCGAGATGAGCGAATCTTAATCACCGGATGTAGTGGCTTTATCGGGAGTAACGTAGTCGAGGCACTTCTGGAATTTGGCTTCACCAACCTTCGTTGCTTTGTCCGGCCATCCAGCAGACTGGAGAGACTAAAACAAGTGCTCAGCCGTTTTGCTTTTGAGAAAAATGTGGAGGTAGTCACCGGCGACCTCCTGTCGCAGGCTCACTGCCAGAAGGCAGCCAAGGGAGTGTCGGTTGTCTATCATCTTGCTGCAGGTATCGAAAAGTCGTTTGCCGGTGCATTTATGAATTCGGCTTTGGCTACACGCAATCTAATGGACGCTTTTCTCGAGCGAAGTCTACCCAAGCGATTTGTTAATGTAAGTTCGTTTGCGGTTTATTCCAACCTGAGTTTGAAGCGCAACGGTCTCCTGGATGAAAGCTGCCCGCTCGAAGCGGCGCCGCAGGAACGATTTGATGCCTATGGTTTCGGAAAACTTAAGCAGGAAGAAATTGTCCGGGAGTACACGAAACGCTACCGGTTGCCGGCTGTGACGCTCAGACCAGGCTACGTTTTCGGACCTGGCAAACAGGAGTTGAGCGGCCGAATCGGTATTAAGACTTTTGGTCCTTTTATTCAGGTAAACGGCTCAAACTGGCTACCTCTGACGTTTGTTAAGAATTGCGCGGAAGCAATTGTGCTCGCCGGTCTGCGGCCAGGAATCGATGGTGAAGTCTTTAATATTGTCGATGACCAGCTCCCGACCGCTCGCAGGTTTCTCCGAGTCTGCAAAGGAGTGAAACATTTTCGGTCGGTTCGCATCCCTTACTGGCTGGCTTATGGCGCGTGCTTTCTTTGGGAGAAATACTCGAAATGGTCAAAGGGCCAGCTGCCGCCTGTTTTTAATACTCGCCGTTGTGCCGCTGAGTGGAAGAGCCAGCGTTACTCGAACGAGAAACTCAAAGAACGAGTAGGTTGGCGGCCGCGTGTGCCGATGAAGCAAGCTATGGAAGCATTCGTTGCGCAATTTAGATCGAATGGGCTGGATGATCCGCTGAAGGGGTAAAGAGTGTTAAAGTGTTGAAACCTCTAACTTCCGTCATCGGCCCTTAGTCATCCTCTTCAACCATTCAACCAGCTGAAGATTCTCAATCATTAATTCACAACTAACAATTTCGCGCACCATGCGAGGCGCGATTGTAGGTTGCGGCAAAATCGCCGACCAACATGTTCATGCCATCCGCCGGATTGATGATTGTATCATTGTCGGTCTATGCGATCGAGAGTTGTTAATGGCTAGACAACTTGGGGAGCGGTTCGGGATCAACGCGTGTTTCACCGATCTCCAGGAACTGCTGGAAACGACTACACCGGATGTCGTTCATATCACTACTCCGCCACAGAGCCATTATTCGCTTGCCAGACAATGCCTCGAATCCGGAAGCAATGTCTATTTGGAAAAACCTTTCACCATCACAGCCCGGGAGGCGGAATCGTTGATTCGGATGGCAGAGCGTCGCGATCTGAAAATCACGGCCGGGCACAACCTGCAATTCACGCCTGAGACGCTGGCGATGCGCCAACTGGTAGCACGGGGATTTCTCGGCGGAAAACCGTTACATTTGGAAAGCCATTTTTCCTATGACCTCGGCGACACAACTTACGTCGGCGCGCTACTTGGTGATCGCCAGCACTGGGTTCGCCAATTACCGGGACAATTGCTCCACAACATCATCAGCCATGGACTAGCCAAACTGGCCGAATTCCTCGAT
>WNGD01007317.1_pt1 | contig 14305 bp, 10 predicted proteins | sample 5400671 | NCBI WGS metagenome assembly WNGD01 (sample SAMN13153369, study PRJNA577476) | soil metagenome | isolation source: 40 cm soil or saprolite under grassland replicate 2 | place: USA:California | collected 2016-06-15
CGACCTTTTGAAGCGTGATTGGATGCCTTGCCTGGAAATGAGGCAGCCAGCATGGGATTATACACGAGCGGTCAGATCGATCGGTACGATGGGCCTCAAGTGGGCCTCAATGCCCTGGCGTTCCGGCTCCAGGAAAGGGGGTAGTGAGAGCCGCTCCCCTAGCGTCGCAGCATCTTCATCCACTGCAAATCCTGGCCCATCGGTGGCAATCTCGAATAGCACGCCACCCGGCTCACGGAAGTAGATCGAGCGGAAGTAGAAGCGATCGATGACGGGAGTCACGGTGGGATTGACCTGGGCGATGCGATTCCTCCATTGCTGGTGTTCTTCTTCGTTGGGAGTGCGGAATGCCACATGGTGAACTCCACCGATTCCAACAAAGCGGCGTAAAGGCCATTCAGGCTGAATCTCTATGTGTACCTCTGTGCCTGGTCCACCAGGGCCTACCTCGAAGACGGTTACGGAGGTCTGCTGCGGTGTCTGGTAGGTGCCGCTGCGCCGGAAGCCAAGTACCTCTGTGAGGAAGCGCGCCGACGGTTCAAGATGGCGCAACGTGAGCCGGACCGCGTAGAAGCCATGAATCGCCATTTGGGCAGGTACAGGACTCCTGCGCCAGGGTGTACCTGGCAGCTTCCCACCATCGTCTACAAGTTCGAGACGTTGTCCTTCCGGATCGCGGAAAGGCAGTACCAGCGATTGAGCCTCGCCGCGCGTTTGAATGCCATCATGAACAATGTGCAAATCATCAAAGCGCCTGACCCACCAGTTGAGCCCATCGCGACCTGTTACGCCCAGCGAGATCGTTGAAATGGTGCCAACACCTGGGCGATGAGGCCCGATGTCAGGCCATTCAAAGAACGTCAGGTCGGTGCCCGGGCGACCAAGCTCATCACCATAGAAGAGGTGATAGGCTGAAACATCATCCTGATTCACGGTTTTCTTCGTCAAGCGCATGCCCAGCACCTGGGTATAAAACGCGACGTTGTTGGATGCATTCCCCGTCACGGCGGTCACGTGATGGATGCCACCTAGTTGCATATTCTTGCTCCTTCTGTGTCTTGAGCGTCAAGAGTAATCTGATTGAGAACAATATCTTAAATTAAGATATCTTAAATTTGAAATAATGTCAAGAACGGAAGAGCGGTAGCAGTTCCTACCCATGATGTTCATAGCTGTACTGGGCTGCCAGGCCCAGCTTTTTGAGGAGGCGAATAGCCTGTTGCTGCTCTTGTGGAGAAAGACCACTCACCGCTGCTCTGATCGCCTCTGCATGGCTGGGAAAGATAGCAGCCAGCAAGTCATGGCCCTGGGGCGTTAACTCTGCGAAGATAACGCGCCGGTCGTGGGAGTCGGGCCTGCGTACCAGCAGTTGCTTTTGCTCAAGCTTATCGACGGCATAGGTGATATTGCCGCTGGAGATTAAGACTTTCTCCCCGATGTGCTGTAGTGGCAGGGGACCTTTATGGTACAAGGCCTCGAGGATGGCGAATTCCGTTGGATTGAGGCCATGACAACGAATATCGCGTATAGCATGGGCATTGACCCAGGTATAGGCGCGGGATAGCACGACGAACAGTTCCAATGAAGGGTCTCTTTGAGACGTCTCTGCCATAGCGGCTGTATACTCCAGTATTCAAACAATTATCTTAAATTTAAGATAATTGTAGCAAAGAAAAAGCATGCTGTCAAATGACAGCGTTCAGCGGACAGGGCTTTACGGTTTGCCGCTCCCTTTGCTGATTCATCGAGTCAAAGCACACCTCATGCCGCTACACGACATCGAGCTGGTAGATTTCTCGTGGCCGGGCTTCCCAGTCATCAAAAGGGACATCTTTCGTCACCCCCATGATAATGGGTGCTGCTGCAAGCATTGCTTCTTTTGTGTCCCATATTGAAATTGCTACGATAACCCCTCGTTGCGCATCCTTATGGGCATTGATATAGGAAAGACTGGGTTGGTTTTGGACAGCAGTTCCCAATCGATGCATGGCCTCGATTAAGAGTGCCTCTTTTTCCGGTTTGGGATAGTGAATTGCCATGTTGACAAACATAGTTAGCCTCCTTGCTTGCCATCGCCATCTCCGCCAGTTGTAACCTGGAACGGCTCACCAGGTGCCAGGACGCGCACAGTGGTTCCGGGAGCCAGCTGGGCGACTGCGCGCTCGAACTCTCGCAGTAGTTCCTGGGGTGTGCCCGCATACTTCAACGCCAAGGTATCCATGATCGGCCCTCCGGTAAACGCATAGTGGATCGGTACCGCGTAGTGAGGCCGGCTGATCCGGCAGAATTCCGCCGCATCCTGTGGGTTCATCACAATCTTCCGGTTGCCTAAAAACCGAATCTGTAACCCGTTGATGGCCAGCAGCGCGACATCGACCCGCCCGAAACGCTGGGGGATCTCGCTCAGTTCTGGGATGAGCAAAGTGTCGCCGCCAAAGTAGACCGTGAGGCCCCCGGCCTGCAGCAGATACGTGATTTCCGGAACTGCATGCTTGCCCGGTGCAGCGGTGACGGTGATGGGGCCAAAGGCGGTGGTTTCCCAGGCCTCCATGGCAATCACGTTGGCAAAGCCCACGCGACGCGCCTTCTGTTCGGTGCCACGTTTGACCGCGATGGGCACCTGCTTGTCAGGATAGGCCTGGAACGCGTTCATATCGTAGTGATCGTAGTGGTCATGGCTGACCACGACCCCATCGAGTCGAGGGAGTGCCTCCAAGGTGATGCCATAGGGTTCGCCGTGGTAGTAGCCAAATTTCTCCGAAAACCAGGGATCGGTCAACACCCGGTGGCCATCGAAGTCGATGAGCACACTGGAGTGCGCAATGCGTGTAATGGTGAGAGTCGACATGCTTTTCTCCTTTGCAATTCAGTCCTTTCTTCTAGAGATAGGTCAGGTCGTCGGAGGGCTTTTCGTCACACTGAGCCGAGGCGCGGGAATAGCGCGAGTGCGCTTTCGCGCTCGACTGCTCTGCGAGCCTGCTCGTAAAATCCATCGTAGTTTTCAATGCCTTGCATGTTATAGGCCGTAACGCTCTCAGGGATAAATGGGTAATCGCTGCCGAAGAGGATATGTGAAGCATCGACCAATTCTTGCAGTGAACGCAAAACATGCGGATTGGCAGATAATGCGGTATCGTAGTATAAGCGTTTGAGATAGGTCAAGACTCCCTGGGGAGCGCCGGGCAGTATTGCCTGTCCCATAGAAATCCTGAAAGCCAGGTAGGGAACTGTGCCACCAGCGTGCGCTAGAATAAAGCGAATGCCTGGGCAGCGTTCCAGTGTCCCGCTATAGACCAGGTTGACTACTGCTCGTGTTGTGTCAAAGACAAATTCAATAAGAAATGGCGGCAGGTCAAGCTTCAGGCCGCTATTGATTGCCGGAACGGTAGGGTGCAGGAAGACGACGGCTTTGCGCCGGTTGAGTTCAGTAAATAATTCGTCAAACGCTGGGTCGCCAGGATATCTGCCCTCAATACTCGATAGCAGCACTATGCCATCTAGCTTCAAGGTGTCCAGCGCGTACTCTAGCTCGCGCAGAGCCGCGTCCAGGTCGGGAAGAGGCAAACTTGCAAAAGCCCCAAACCTGTGTGGGTATTCTTGAATGAGGCGGGCAGAGTAGTCGTTGCAGCGGCGCGCCAGGTCTCGCGCAAATCTCCGGTCTCCGAAATAGATCCCTGGTTCTGGGATGGAGGTGATGGCTGTGGCTATGCCAAGACGATCCATTAGTTCGAGCGTGCTTTGAACATTCCAGGCACTCCATGTCGGGAGTGGACTGCCTCCCCCAAGGGTTATGCCAAGCTTAGCCAGGGCAGAAAGGTATTCAGGTGGTAAGATGTGCTGGTGTACGTCTATTCTATGTAGGTCTTCTGGCATATAATTTCCTATGCTCGACGGGCCATAAAGCTTAGTTCTGGGACGGCTGGTTCGCTTCTGCGGCGAGGAAGTTTGCTGGCGCTCTTGCGCCTGGCCTGGCGTATGAGGCGAGCCGGGCAGAAACCTCTGCTTCGGATCCAGCACGTCCAAACCATTGGATCAAGTGCAGGTTGTCAGACTGTGATAACCAGAGGGCGAGGGCGAGCAGGTCGGGATTCTCGGTCAGTTTTGCCATGCCATACACATAGCTCATAAGCTGAAAAATAGTTTGCTGCGCGCTATTGCCGAGGAAAAACTCTATATTACCTTGCCCCGCCCAGGTTGTGGGAAAGATGGGTAGTGGAAGATGATGAACAAAACCTGCCTGGCTGTAGCGTTCGATCAAGGTGCTCGGCGTCTGAAAGGTTACGTCCCGTTTAGCAAGTTCTGCAGGTAAGGCTCGCATGAACTCAAAGATACCACTATCCAGACGGTGATGCTCCCCGAAGGTCTCAAAATCCCAGCCAAGGAAGACGAAATCGCCCCAGGTTTTGGCTATCCAGTCGGCATAGGTATCTGCATAAAGTGGATAGCCAGACCAGCTTTGATTCGAGAAGCGATAGCCCACATCATCGCTCAACCCAAGGTGGCGTGTGAGCAGGTAAGGGCCATTCTCTCGTTCGCTCTCGGCTGCCAGCCGTTTTGGAGAGCGCCTGCTGCCAGTAACGATGCGAGGTGTTTTGATGCTGACCGGGTACGGCCTTTCATCGCTGTAACTATAGAGGTGGGTTGGTTCGCGCCATTGCAAGACCCAGTCTCGACCATCCATCAGCGCGCCGCTAAAACCGGCAGCATCAAGAGCATTATAGATCGTGATGGACATACACATTTCGGTGGTGTCAGTTGTTGTGGGCCTTTTGCCAAAAATACGTTCGATCTCGTCGGCCATCCAACGCATGCGCATCACGAAAGCAGGGAGATCCAATAAAAATAGAAAACTGTGATACGGCTCGACGCCAATAACCTCGACATTGTCCTCGGCTACCAGCTCGCGGAAAAGATCGAGCAAAGCAGGGTCCCAGGTTGTGGCCTGGCGCACGAAGGAGAGTGAAAAGCCGATAGAGAGCCGCATACCCTGGCGCACAAGATCGAGAAACATGCGAGCGGCAGGATAATAGCTATATTGCGCCACTTTTCTAAAGTAGCGTTCGTTCATCCGCTCGTCAAAGAGACAGTGAGTGATATCAGCTATTGAGGCCCCTCGTGGGATGGGCTGTGCCGGGAGCTTCAAGCGGCGCGGCTGATGTACCACGGTGTAGATTGCCAGATCAGCAACCATGATGAGTTTCCTCTCAAGGTAGTGGCACGATAATGACTTTTACCAAATAATTCGGATATTGGAAAATCCACAGAGGGCCGATGAATCGGCGGTGGGCGCGATAAATCGGCCCCTTCGGATGACCGGATTATTTTGGTAATCTGCATAATCGGGCCCCTACAAAAGTTGTATATCCTGTTTACGCGCCAGAAACTCTAATTTCCCTACAAGGTTTTCGATGACCTGATCCCAGAGGAATTGCTCTGCGGTGCGACGGCCAGCACAACGTATGCTCTCCTGTTCTTCCGGAAGACGGCGTAAATGGAGCAAGTAGCCGACAATTTCATCGGGATCATCGGTTTCGGTGACAATGGCATTCTCAAATGAGATGGCATAATCCTCACCCGTGCTACCTGTAACGGCGATACCTTCCGCGGCCATAACCTCGAGAGCGACGAGGCCAAACGGCTCGTGACCGCTGTTCGCTAACGTTGCATCTGCAGCATTATAGATGGTGCGCACAAATTCTTCAGGCAGGAAGAAGCGCAGGTTATAAATGTCAATAGTGGGGGAGGCCAGATGTGCCATAACATCCAGGCATTGCTCCAGGTTAGGCCTTTGCGCCACCACATCCTGAATTTTCAGGCCGAGGTTATAGGCATGGCGCAGCACATCGGCTCCATGTGGCTCGATACCTCCGCGCACAAAGAGGGTAACAGGATAACCGCTATATTTCAAGTGCGCTGCTGCTTCGATAGCCATCATCCAACGCTTATCGGGGTCGAAGCGGCCAATCTTAAAAAGGAAGAGGCGGCGTGGATCGCCCTGCCCCGCTATCTCTCGCAATCGTGTCACTGATGCGGCATCAACGGGGGTGAGGTGGCGTGCCGGTATGCCATTGGGTATTACCAGGGGATTCACGCCATAGCTCCACATCCTGTGCTTCATATACTTGCTGACCGTACAAATCGTAGTGACATAGTTGAGACGGCCCCAGTTAATACGGTGCAACGACATCAAGCTATTGAGATTCCACAGCATTAAGGCCTTCTGGCGTACGCCGAACCAGTGTAACACATCTGAAATACGAGACATAACTTCGGCTGTATGCCAATCTTCGCCCATAATGACGACCGTTTTCCCTGCAGCCACTGCGGGGCGCACAATTTCATTGTAGACATGATAGGGAACGCTTTCGTTGTAATCATAGAGTTTTTGCTCTTCTCCGTCATAAACACCGTTGAGATAATATTTGCTGACCCATTGCGACCAGCGTTTGAGGATAAGGCGGCCATCAACGCGCAATTCCGTTGATGGTTTGTAGGGGTCTCCAATGAAAATCAGGTGCGTGGTATAGCCCTGCATTGCTAACGCTTCGCTGAGTTCGCTAACGCGGGTACCCAGACCTCCGGCGGTAGAGTAGACATCGGGTCCTTCGAAACAGAGCATGACAAACAGGGTGTTCTCTGGCGAGATGGCTCCTTCTTGTTCAATCATGAGCGATGATCCTCGTGGTGTTAATTGGGGAGGGCTGTGGACTCCCTCCCCTGGCGTGAAAAATATGGACTTTAGAAGTATATCACATCATGCTATGGCAAGGAGGGATCGTGGGCGCGATAATGCATATGAACAAATTCATGGGGACATGCCGAATGCCTTTCCCTACCCCAGGGCGCGATAAATCGGGCCCCTACTGTACATTTACCACGACATCATCGACGAAGAAGTCGGTCGGCTGGTATTGATTGGACACATTGGTACCACGGAGGAAGAGCGTAACCTGCTTGCCCTTATATGCCGACAAGGCATTTGTAACATCGTAGGTCTTCTGCACCCATTGATTAGTGACATTCGCGTTACAGTCATTCTGCAAGGTTTGGATAGCGTTGGTGGCACTGGCGGCGGTTTTCAAACTACTATTGAAGTAATCAAAGCATTTGTTTGTCGTCTTATTAGTATCGGAATACCACCAGTAGGTAATGGTGATTTTTGTATAGCTGGTCGGAACAGTAAAGGTCTGCCAAATGCGATCATCGCATCCCACATACCCACACAGGTAGGCGCTATATAATCCAGTATGCGAGTTTGAACTATCAACCATTTGATAGCCGCCTGAAGAGGACTCCTGCCAGGGCGCCTGTCCTTTCTCAAATCCGCTATTCTGTAGAAGCGGCGGAGGTGGCGTTGGGGTCGATGTTGGAGTGGGAGACGGCGGATTCGTCGGCGTTGGAACCGGTGTAGGAGTTGATGTTGGCGTCGGGTCAGGTGCACTGGTTGGCGTCGGTGTAGGGGTACTGGTTGGTGTTGGAGTACCTCCGCCAGAGATCGAAGCAAGGTCGTGGGCGATATTATTGACATCGGGTGTGCCGATACCACTGCCCATATCATAGCCAGTCGTGGCAGGATAAAAGAGATTGTTTCCAGTGTTGACATCGTGGAACGCCGGTGATTGCTGTTGCCCGTTAAACAGGCCATACAGAGTGGGATTTGCATGTCCAACGGCGGCTTTACCCTGTGATTTCAAGTATTGATTAATCAATGCCATGCTACCAGCCCAGAGTGGCGCAGAGGCGCTTGTTCCGCCAACAGTAAGCCAGCCATTCGCAGGGCAACCAGCGTTTGTGACGGTGCAATACATCGAATACCCTGTCGCAGGGTCTGCATCCGCCGAGACATCAGGCACCTCGCGCTTGCCATTGCTGTACTGGTTTGATACACCCGGGCCAGTTTGCCAGGATGGTTGAGTGAAGGTCTTGCTGATGCCACCGCCACCTCCTGCACCCTCTGGACTGCGTTGAGTGTCATTTGGATTCGACCACACAGACTCGCTGCCATAAGCACCAGCGTTCAGTTGTAGATTGGTGCCGCCGACGCCAGTAACGTATGGATCACCTGCGGGCGAATCCACCGCAAGATTACCATCACCACAGTCATACGCGCCAGAGTCGCCAGCCGCAGCGAAGAACGAGATACCCTGGGAGGCGCCCTGCTTAAAAATATTGTCGAGGGTCTGCAATTCAGCGGTGCCAGAGCTTGCCTCACAAAGCCCCCAGCTGATACTAACGATCTGAGCCTTATTATCGTGCACGATGCGGTTATATGTATCGTTCACCCCCTGAGTCGTATTCGGGCCTTCATACACGAGCTGCCTGGCATGAGGAGCTATACCACCGGCTACCTCGATATCCAGTTCAACTTCAATTGCCCCCTGCCCTGGAGAGCCGTTAAAGTTGTCTACCATTACATTGCTAATATTGGGTGTTGCCAGGCCATTTGCCTGGAAATATTGTGAGATGTCAGACGCTTGATAGCCATCCAACTCGAAGAGGGCAATGGTCTGATTATCCCCCCGGATGCCAGCGCTGTGCAATGGCGTTACATCATAGGCTGTTGATAGATCCTTTGGGCCGAAGCCGCTCTGTCCAGCCAATGCACCCCTATGGCTTTGATGGTGCGTGTCGAGCCTGCGATAAAGGGGCTGATAGAGTACGCTGTTATCCAGCCCCCCAATAGAGGTAATCAGGGGGCTGATCGATGTTGGGATACTGGGAGACGTGGCATTGGCATAGAACGTCTGATTCCCCTCCTGGTAATTATTGATCTGTATATTAAAGGCTTGCTCTACCTGCGCTACCGAACCGGTGGCATCAATAAGGAGGTTATTGGGAGCAATGCTGGTTACTGTCAATCCCTGACCTTGTAAGAATGAGACAACCTGCTGGACTTGATCGGGGGCGGGCGCAAATAACTGGTTGAATTGATCAGGTGTAAGATACTGATGATACTGCGGAGATTGGGGATCATAGATGGCGCTCAACAAGCTGTCCAGGTCTGCCGGGTTACGCAACTGCAAACCAATGGAGAGGTTCAATTGCTGGTTGGGATCCACGGCCTGCATAAGTCGAGCCTGCTGAATGAGAGGTACTGCTTGTCCGCTTAAGGTGACGCGCTGATTCTGGTCGGCGCGAACTACTACACGTATAGCCAGAAAGCTGGCTGCTATCAGTAGCAGGGAGATAACTACAAAGAATACATTCCTTACAAGTTTACGTTGCATACTACTATACTCCGTTAGGGTGACTTTTGGGTCACCCGACGACCCCCAGGATCGTATATACAACAACATCAACAGGCAGAATCGTGGTTATGTGCCTGAAATTGCTCACAGAAATGTCTGTGGAACGGCTTTTACCTGTCATGCATGTGAAAATAAGCGGTAGTAAAAGTCTTGATGAAATAAACGTGACAGTTGAGGGAGTTGTACGATTCTAGATCCACCAATCCTGGAGCCTGAATGTCGTTGGGGAGGGTGACGGGCCAGGTGTCGGGCTTGGCTTTGGTGTTGGCGTGGGACTCGGCTTTGGCGTTGGCGTGGGACTCGGCTTTGGTGTTGGCGTGGGACTCGGCTTTGGCGTTGGGGATGGAGTTGGCGTTATAGCGGGCGAGCCATTCGTGTAGTTCTTTACGTATATAGTGACTTGCGACCCTAAATTAACGAGGGTGCCAGGGGGCGGATCTAGTCTCGACACTGTATTTGGTGGCAACTTTGGGTCTAATCCATCACCCAGCGGTTTATATGTGAGACCGGCACGCTGAAGAATTAGCTCTACGGCGTCAAGTGAGTCATTTTGAGGTATCGGAGGTACCTTTACCTGCTTTGGTCCCATAGTGACTTCGATAGTAGAGTCTTTACGATAGATTTGACCTGCCGATGGAGCCTGCCTTACCACAACACCGTCCGTGGAAGTTTGACCATTAGCCAACTGCAACTTAAATCCTGCGTTCTCCGCATTCGTTTGTGCCGTCGAATAATCATCGCCAACGAGGTTGGGAACAATAGCCGTGATAACAGTTGGCGTCGGAGTGCTGCTGTCATTGATAAATGGAATACCAAATAAGTGTAACTGAACAGCGGCCAGGTAAATACTAAAGCCCAGCAATAATAGGGTTGCCAGTACGATGAATACGGTAACGACTGTGGCGAAGGGCGAGTTACGTTGATCTTGTGCTACTGTGCCGGAACGCGGAACAGTACTATGTTGAACAGGACGGAGTGTGCCCGGTTCAGGCATGGGTACAGGAGAAATCTGCTCCTGTTGATCGAGCAAGGTGGGCTGGGCATCTGCAAGGGGTGCCCAGACGGGACCTGGAACTCCTCCCACTCCGTCACTGTCAGGTGAGGCAGCGGCGTCCATCCTATTATCAGGAGATGAAGGAGAAGAACGCTGCTGACCGTCCTGGGCTGGACCTCTCCCACTCGTACTCGGGCGTGGTGGAATCTGCTTGTAGGTGATGGGAACAGGCGCCTTTCCAGATGCCAGGGAATCAGCCACGGTTTCGCCTACTTCACTATCACCCAGCATCTCCAATGCTCGAGCCAATTGAGAACCATTCCTGAAACGCATCTCAGGCACTTTTTCCAGACAATGCAGGATAATTTCTTCTAGCGCGGGAGGTATGCCAGGATTGAGCTGGCTGGGTGGAGTTGGCGGGTCTTGAATATGCTGCATGGCGACGGCTACAGGGGTATCCCCATCAAAAGGCGTGCGGCCTGTCAGCATTTCATACATCACGACACCGAGCGCATACACATCGGCAGCAGGCGTGACGATCTCCCCTTGCGCCTGCTCTGGGGCGTAGTACTGGACTGTGCCCAAAGTCATCCCAGTGGTGGTGAGGCGTTCAGCATTAATGTCTTTATAGACGCTGGCGATGCCGAAGTCGGTCAACTTAATCGAGCCGTCACGACCTACCAGCACGTTCTGTGGTTTGACATCGCGGTGAACGATGTCGCGTCGATGAGCGGCACCCAAACCAAGCGCGACGTCATGGGCAATGATGACGGCGCGGTCAAGATCAAGCACGTGCCGGTAACGTAGATAGCGGCGCAGATCAGTCCCCTCCACCAACTCCATGACGATATAATAATTGCCATCGGTTTGCCCGTAGTCGTAGACCTGGACAATATTGGGGTGCTGCAGCGCAGACGCCGCCTTCGCTTCGCGTTGAAAGCGTGTCACAAACTTCGGGTCGGTGCTGTAGATTTCGCGTAGCACTTTGACTGCCACGACGCGATCCATGTGTAAATCCCGACCGCGATAAATGGTGGCCATGCCACCTCGACCTATAGGGTCCTGTAACTGGTAGCGATCACCCAGAACTTCGATCTGCATAATTCTCAATATAGGTGAACGGGTAGAGAGCCACCCATTCACAATAAACGCACTACATACTTGTGCACACTATTTTAACGCATTATGTCATTTAATGGAACACTTTATGGTGAAGTACCCCAGCCGTAGAAGGCGAGGCTTCTACGCAGGTTGCCCCGCGTTGGCTCCTTCCGAGCCGGAGGATATTGATCGCGGCATTTGTATCCCTATCCAATTCACAGCCACACTCGCAGGAGTGCCAGCGTTCAGATAGCTCCTTCTTACGAACGGTACCGCATTGTGAACATACCTGGGAGGTGAAGTGAGGGTTCACTTTCAGAACGGTGCGACCGGCGCATGCTGCCTTGTGCGTCACAATCTGTTGGAATTGTTCCCACCCTCCATCAAGAATGCTCTTGTTGAGTCCTGACTTTGCCGCCGCCCCGTTGGGAAGATACGTTCCATGCTCATCCTGCTTGGGTTTGGCGCGTTTGCTGATAGCGGTGATCTCAAGCTCTTCAAACACGATAGTTTGATGCTGCTTGACGAGTTGCTTTGCCTGCTTGTGATGGAAGTCCCGTCGCTGATTGGCAATCTTCCGGTGGACCTTCGCTACCGCTTTACGGGCTTTCTCACGGCGGTGACTGCCACGCTTCTTTCTGGATAAGGCTTGTTGGAGCTGCTCCAGCTTCTTCTGTGCAAGGCGATAGTAGCGCGGCGACTCGATGAAGGTGCCATCAGACAGTGCCGCAAAGTGCGTCACGCCCAGGTCGATACCGATCTCGCTCTCGACCGGTGGCAATGGTTTGGGCTGCTCCACCTCACATGAGAACACAGCGTACCACTGTCCTGCCTCATACTTGATGGTACAGGTTTTGATGGCGCCTTGCATTGGGCGATGCAGCTTCACCTGGATGGAGCCGATTTTTGAGAGGCAGAGTCGATGGTCATGCGTGAGACTGTAGCCACCCTGGGGATAGGTGAAACTGTTATAGCGATTGTGTCCCTGGAACCTGGGATAGCCAGGATTTTCTCCATTGTGCACACGGCGAAAGAAGGCATCGAAGGCACGCTTGAGGCGCAAGAGCACATCTTGGATGACCTGGGAATGAATGTCCTGGTACTCAGGGCGCAGAATCGCTTTGATCTCCACCAGATCGCGCTTTTGTTCGTAGTAGGAGATGGATTTGCCGACCATGCGATAGGCTTCTTTGCGTTCCGCAAGGGCCGCATTATATAACTCCCTGCAACGAGTCAGCGTCCAGAAGAGTAGCTTCTCCTGCTTCTTCGTTGGGTAGAGCCGATATTTTAACGCCTTCCTCATTTGCTCTTTTGTCCTTCCACATAACGTTGGAGGATTTCCAAGGTGACCCCCCAACGGTAGCGACAAAGATGCGCCTTATATCCCCCTATCTAGAAGGCTAGGTGGCTTACAGCGCTTGCCCTAATATGCGCTCATCGCCGATGCGGCGAGTTATGCGCCGCTCATCCATGTGTTCGAGAAGAGGCAGGATGTACTTGCGGGTGGTTGCTAATATATCGCGCGCTTCGGCTGCCGTCATTTTGCCATGCTCCCGCAGGTAGGCTACAAGTTTTGCGATTGCTTCCTCATAGCTCTCACGCAGGAAAAGCACCGCATCCACAGAGCTTCCCAACTTCACCAGTCTCCCTTGCTCGATCAATGCTGCCAATACCTCGGCACCCACAATGGCCTCAGACTGAGCACGACCAGGAGGGGTGTAGGGGTGCTCACGGAACTGTCGCAGGAGGTGCTCAACCTGTTGCTGCTGCGTAGCGGTAAAGGTGGGTACAAATCCTGGCAAGCGAATAAATCCACCCGCTGTACCTGTTGCGCTGATAGCCTCTGCGAGCATACCTTCTTCTTGCAATGCCAGGAAAATCTCTGCTGCCATCTTTGGAGGCAGATTTAAGCGGGTGCGCCATTCTTCTTTCGAGAGGCCGCCACGCAATGGATATTGACGATGCTGCTCACTTACCAGGCGAATGGTCTCTTCCTTCAACGATTCCCAGACTGTTTGCGCAAACCAGAACGTGCCGACCCGGCGCACATGTCCCTCTGACAACAACGTCTCCAAAGTCTTGCGCGTCACATCCTGTGACAGATTGCTCTGCCTGGCAATGCCGGCTAATTCGTACCCCATCAATCCATGGAGCGACTTTGCGCCAGCGCGTGACGATTCTCGTCTCCTGTCCAGGGCCGCCAGCACAAGCTCTTCCGGTGAACCCCGCTGGAGTGTCTCCAGGGCAGTGAGCACGGATTGCTGGAAGCGGCGGTGATAACGTGGCTGGACGTCGATCACTTCGCCGCCCCCAATCGTCATGCTGGGTGAAGGAATGCGCAGGATGAATCGATCTCGCCGGGCAAGCACTGCCGGGCGGCTTAAACGTAACTGCGCCCACGCGCTCCGACCGGGCTTTAGCTCCTCAACGTCCAGCAGCCTCACTTTTGCAGGCATTTCCTGCGAGCCGCTATAGAAGTCGACGAGCGTATTATGGGCGAGGGGTCGCGCTGCATCAGCCAGTAGTTGGATACGAGCATCAATCAGCATCATGCGCTGTAGTTGTCCAGGAAAGGCAACTACATTACCGCGCTCCAGCTCGCTGCGAGGCACGTTCGCCAGGTTGATGGCTACACGGCTGCCTGGCACAGCTACCTCGACCTGGTGTCGATGCGTCTGCAAACTGCGAATGCGCGTTTTCAGGCCTTGCGGCAGCACTTCCACCTCCTGCCCGGCTTTGAAAGTGCCATCCAGCAAGGTGCCCGTCACAATGGTTCCAAAACCGGTCATGGTGAAGACTCGATCAACTGGTAGACGAGGACGGCCAATATTTTGCCGCTCCAGCGCTTCGTCGAGAATACGGTCCAAGTGAGCAAGTAACGCTGGTAGCCCCTGACCCGTGTAGGCGGAAACAGGGATAATCTCAGCGCCAGCAAGCGTGGTCGGTTTCAGTTGCCCGGCTA